>Ga0307479_10002976_pt1 | contig 15398 bp, 10 predicted proteins | sample atmos_gasesECM4C_FD_203743 | JGI IMG/M metagenome (GOLD analysis project Ga0307479, IMG submission 203743) | Hardwood forest soil microbial communities from Morgan-Monroe State Forest, Indiana, United States - atmos_gasesECM4C_515 | ecosystem: Environmental > Terrestrial > Soil > Temperate... | reverse complement strand
TCGGGCAATGGAAGAGGCAACGTCACTGGACGGGGAGATGACGTCGTAATTGGAAGCGCTCCCGCCGCGCAGCTTGGCGACCAGTTCATCGCTCGAGCCCATGTAGGATGCTGAGACTTTGCAGTGATGGCTCTGCTCGAAATCGTGGACGGCAGACTCGTCTGCATAGCCTTCCCAGACCAGCAGGCTCAGCGACTCTTCCTTCTTCCCGCAGGCGCCTGAAGCCAGCGCCAAAGCCAGAGCGCCCAGCAGCATCGCGCGAGGTCTCATCCTTCCTCCCGGCTACTTGGAATTTGCCTGATAGACCAACCGCCCGCCAACAATGGTTGCGACAACTTTCGTTGCCCTGATCTTATGCGGGTCGATGTCGAAAATGTTCTGCGAAACGATAATCAAGTCCGCAAGCTTATCCGTTTCCAGCGAGCCTTCGGTTTTTTCGCGGTGTCCGGCGAACGCCGCTCCCAGCGTGTAGGCATAGACGGCCTGCGCGACGGTTAGCCGTTGTTCAGGGACGAACCCGCCTGTGGGCGTACTCTGCGCCGTCTGCCGCGTCACCGCCGTTTGAATCCCTTCCCAGGGATTGAGCGTTACGACGGGCCAGTCGCTGCCAAATGCGAGATGGCCACCGCCATCTGCAATGCTTTTCCAGGCCCAAGCTCGCGAAGCACGATCCTGACCGACATTGCGGGCCCAAACGTTTAGGGTGTCAGCGTCCGGGTAGGAATGGAGAGGCTGCATGCTGGCGATAACGCCGAGTTTTCCGAACCGCGGAATATCGGACGCGGCAACGGTTTCGATGTGCTCAATGCGCGGGCGGCGATCCTTTCCATGATTGCGGGCTTGGGCGCTCTCATAAGCGTCGAGAGCCACGCGAACTGCGTAGTCGCCGATGGCGTGCGTGAAAATCTGGAAACCCTTTTTATCAAGCTCGGTGACCGCAGCCGTAAATTGGTCCGGCTGCCAGAAAAGCGATCCTTTCAAAGAGGGGTCATCGCTGTAAGGCTCCAACATGGCGGCCGTATGTGTCTCGATGACGCCATCCAGGCGAAGTTTTACTGCATCGGCAGAAAGCCAATCGCTGGAATATTTTTTCCGGGCGCTCTCGATAGCTTGAAGATCCGCAGGGCGCAAGGAGGGGGGATCGAGAAAATAAGCGATGCGCACGCGAAGACTGAGATCGCCGCGCTTTCGCATTTCCTCGTAGAGATCCAGGTCTTCGAAATCCCCCGAAGCAAAGTGGCCGCCGGCGGCGTGGACGCGGGTCAAACCATTCTCGTTGGCCCACTTCATTCCTGCCCGAAGCGCCAGGAGTTTTTCCTCACGGGGCAAGGGTGGCCGCACACGGTCGATCAGATCGGTGGCCAGTTCCTTCAGAGCGCCGGTGGCCTCACCTGTCGTCTGATCACGTACGATTTTTCCATTGGGCGGATCCGGCGTCTCACGGGTGATTCCCGCCAGGGCCAACGCTTTGGAATTCACCCAGTAGGTATGGCCATCATAGCCTTCCAGAGAAACTGGCCTGTTCGGAAACAAATCGTCGAGGTCTTTCTTATCGGGAAGCTTGCCGGATTCGAACATCCCGTAGTTCCAGCCGTGGCCGAGCAACCAGTCATCGCCGGGGTGTTCCGCGGCGTAACTGAGAAGCTTTGCGCGGATATCGGCGAGATTTTTGGCGTCTTCCAGACTCACCCAGGACAGTTTGACCGAGCCTTCAAAGAAATGGATATGGCAATCGGTGAAGCCGGGGAGCACCAGCTTTCCGGTGGCGTTAATGACTTTCGTGCCCATGTTACGCATCCTCAGGATGGCGGTATCATCGCCCACGGCCACGATTTTCCCCCGGTAGATGGCCACAGCCTGCGCCCAGGGCTGCTTGGGGTTTTCTGTGTAGACTCGCCCGTGAATTACGATGATTTCCGCAGGCTCGGTGACGAGGCCTTGCGCTCCCGCTGCTCCGGCAAGCACCAGAAACAGAGCGGACACTCCAAGCAAACGGCCAAGAAGGCGAGGGCTCATCGAGGCGCGACCCCTTTCAGAAAGTTGGCGGCGTGTTGATCCACAGCACACAGGTTTCCCTTCGTCCCGGATTTTTCCAGCGGTGCGGAGTCGAACTCTTGAAATAAAGGCTGTCGCCCGGCTTCAGGCGATAGTGCTCGCTGTTGTCCAGCCAAACCTCGAAATTCCCGCGAAGGACGTGCAGGAATTCCTCGCCTTCATGCGCGTAGGATTCGCCGCTGCCGCCGCCGGGCTTGACGCGGAACAAATGCGGTTCCATCACCGTGTTGCCCCAGGCCAGCAGCTCCATGCGCACATCGGGAGTAGTTTCCAGAATCTTCCTTTCCGGCGGCCGCACCAGGCGCGGGTTGTCTCCGGCGGCCTCGAAAAGGGAAAGAATGTTGGTGCGATAGAAGCGTGCGATACGGCGCAGCGTGGCGATGGACGAGCGCATCTGCCCGCGCTCCAGCGCGCTGAGAAAGCCGACGGAGACTCCGGTGGCCTTGGCAACTTGCGCGAGCGACAGGCCGCGGTGGGCGCGCAAACGGCGGAAGCGCTGTCCGGGAAACACTGCGCGTTTCGCGGGAGATGACACCAGGCCTTGGCGTTTGAGAACGTGAACGATGGCAGCCGGATTGAGGCCGTGGGCACGGCGCAGGAAAATAGCCCGCTGCAGCAGACGGATATCGGATTCGTCGTAGAGCCGGTAGCGGCTCCGTGTGCGCTGCGGGGCAATTAGGCCCAGAGCTTCCCAGGCGCGCAGCGCGGAAGAGGAGATGCCCACGCGTTGCGCGACTTCACTAATGCGCAGCAGGCGATTTCTGCTGCCCCCCGCGCCAACCGGCACCCGTGGATTCCGCGGAGAGTTGAGGCGCAGCAGGCGGTTTCCGTCGCGAGTCGCCCCTGCTCCCGATGAATTCTTTCTGCTTGACACGGCACCCGACTTTCTCTAAGTTTGCGGGATTATAGTAAGGTTTCCGGGGTACAGCAACCACGAAGATGCAATCCTCGCGCGCATCTTCGCGACAGGGGTGAGTCATGAAACGCAAGTCGTTTTTTCTGGAATTTCTCCCGACGTGTCGTCGCAGCACCCTTTCCGCAATCTTTTTGACTGCCGCGCTTCTGGCCGCGCCGTTCGCGGACGCGCAAAGCACCGGCGGCCGGATCCGCGGTACCGTTTCAGATCCAAGCGGCGGGGCTGTGGTCGGAGCAACCGTTACGCTCATCAACGAGGCGACGCACAGCACGCGCGACGTTCAAACCGGCGCCACCGGCGAGTATATCTTCCTCGAAGTGCCGGTGGGCAATTACGAAATCGATGCCGCCAGCAAGGGCTTCAAGAAGTACGTACGAAAAGGAATTCCCCTGGACCTGAACGAAGTCGTCACCGTAGATATCGCGCTGCAGGTTGGCGGTGCTACCGACGTCGTGGAAGTCACCGGCGCGCCGCCTGTCGTGGACACCACCTCAACGCAATTAGGCGCCGTCGTGAACGAGCGAGCCGTCACCGAACTGCCGCTGAATACACGCAACACGTATCAGTTGCTTCAGTTGCAGCCGGGAGTCCAATCCACGGTGGGCGCGAACCTGTTCTACGGCAGTGACCAGGCCGGCGTCGTATCCGTGAACGGCGGGAGGGGCCGCTCCAACGATTTCATGGTCAACGGCGGGGACGCGAATGATATCTTCGTAAATTTGCCCGCGATCCAGCCTTCGCCGGATGCCATCGAGGAATTCCGCGTTGTGACGAATACGTTTGACGCCGAGTTCGGGCGGAACTCGGGCGCGGTAGTCAACGTGGTCACCAAATCCGGCACCAACGATCTCCACGGAGATGTCTACGATTTCTTCCGCAACACGGTCCTGGATGCCCGCAACTTCTTCGACACAACCCGGGGAAACTTCAAGCAGAACCAGTTTGGTGGCACCCTGGGTGGCCCGATCAAGAAAGACAGCACTTTTATCTTCGGTTCTTATGAGGGACGTCGCACACGCCAGGGGATTTCTTCCGGTTTGGTGACCTTACCCACGAATGCAGAACTTGGAGGGGCAGGGGCTTCGTGTGTCGCGGGTGTTCCATGCGCTGATTTCTCGGGAATTGGGGCGCAAAACAACCAATCGCAGTTTTTTGGGACGCTCGCGGATCCATTTTTCGCTTCCGTTTTGGGTGGTCGCTCGGGTGGACAATGCAACACCGATGTCATGGCGGAGCAGGCCGCCGCCGGCTTGCCCCAGAACGGATTGACAGGTGGCGATCCGTCTGGGAATGCGGGTGCTTCGTTTTATTCACAGAACTTTCCTAACGAAAAGATCCCCCTCTCTTGCCTGGATCCCACGGCCCTTTCACTCTTGAAATACCTTCCGGGGAACGGGACTGGAAACGTGGTTACCAATCCCGACGCGCAGGAGAGAGATGATCAATTTACGCTCCGGCTGGACCGCAAACTCACGGCGAACCAGCAGCTTGCTGTTTACTATTACTTTGACGATTCTTTCCGCTTCCAGCCTTTCTCCTTTTTCCAGGCTGCTGGAGCAAACGTGCCGGGGTTCGGCGATAACAACAAGACCCGCTTTCAACAATGGAATTTGAGCCACACTTGGACCATCGGTGCCTCCGCGGTGAACGAAGCCCGTTTCACGTATTTCCGTGAGGGCCAGAAAACGTTCGACCACCCCGTCAACGTAAGCAGTGATGGCACCGTTCACACTACGTGTCCCGGAATTGCTGCGGCGAACTGCTTCCAGGGCGGCACACTGCCGAGTGGGGCCGCAATGCCACCGAGCGCTGGCATTACCACGACACTTCCCGGCCACGCGGGTCTCCCGGACATTGCCGTCGCTGGCGGATTCACCATCGGAAATAACTTTGAAGGAGAGCTTCCGCAGATTGGAAATGTGTTCGAGTGGTCCGATAACTACAGCCGAATCATGGGCAAGCACAGCTTGAAGTTCGGGGGGAGCGTAAGCCGTGACCGCTTTGACCAGACTCTCTTTTTCGAAACCACCGGCCTGATGACCATGCTCAGCGTTCAAGATTTGTGCAATCCCCTCAATCCCGATACCAAGTTTTGCACCCCTGCCATTATTGGCGTGGACGACCTCGGCTTTGCGGACTCCTACGCCGACTATTTGTTGGGCTATGTGAATACCTACAATCAGGGTGGCAATCAGGCCGAGAACCTGCGCAACACCATGCTTTCTCTTTTCGTGCAGGATAGCTGGAAAGTTCGCCCGAACCTGACTCTCAACTACGGTCTGCGCTGGGAGCTCAATACTCCGTTCGGCGACCTCGGCCACCGGCTTCAGACGTTTCGTCCCGGCGTGGCGGATACTAAATTCAAGTGCGTGCTTAACTCCAATTTCCCTTCGAATGCTCCTAATCCAGACTTTTCCCTTTTGAGTGCGAATGGTACGGATTGCAGTCCCACCGGTCCAGCAAATTCGGTGTTCCCTCTAGGACTCGTTTATCCAGGAGACGGAGGGCTTCCCAACGGCGTCACTCAAACCTATTACAAGTCGTTCGCCCCGCGGATTGGCTTGGCCTGGAGCCCGAGCGCAACTTCCGGCTTGATGTCCAAACTTGCCGGCGGCCCGGGCAAGTCAAGCGTGCGGATGGGCTGGGGAATTTTCTATAACCCCATCGAGCAGCTTGTTCTTGAACAAATGAGCGCTGAGCCGCCCTTCGGGGGCAGCAACACGCTTTTCGGCACTCTTCTCAACACTCCGTTTGAATTCGCGTCGGGCGGAGCCGCCGGAGACGGCTCCATCCCCGCGCCGAATCCCTTCGGGAGCAGGTTGAGCCCCGCGCAAGGCTCGAACGTCGATTGGTCCATTTTCCGGCCGATCGTCATGTTCGGCCAATTCCAGCCAAACCAGCGTACGCAGTACTCCGAACAGTACAATCTGACCATCCAGCGCCAGTTGGCTAAGGACCTGGTCTTGCAGATTGGCTATGTGGGAAGCCAGGGGCACCGGTTGCTCCTGTCGCACGACCTGAACGCCGGGAATCCTCAAACATGTCTTGATATAATTCAGATATTGGGGACTTTCTCCGGATGCGGCGCCTTCGGGTCGGATTTCGCGTACACCATCCCCCCGGGCGCGCTTCCTGCCGGTTTCGTCTTCCATTTGCCGTACAGCAATGGGATGCCGGGGGGCCCGAATATTCCCTGCCCGTACTTTAACGCTCCTCCGCGGTGCCAGGTGACGGGGCCAAATGCGGATGCTATCTCACTCACAGGAACCCGTCCCTTCTCTTCTCCTTTTTGCGAGCCGACTGGCCCGGCGAGCGGCACTGGATGCCCCGTGGACTTCGTTCCTGTCTTCACCAGCATCTTCGCGCAAGATACCGTCGGCAATTCAGACTATCATTCGCTGCAAGTGTCGCTGGACAAGCACTTCTCGTACGGTCTGCAATTCCAGGCCGCCTATACGTTCAGCAAGTCGATCGACGACGCTTCCAGTTTTGAAAATATTGTGAATCCATTTAATTTCCGCCAGAGCCGATCTCTCTCACTCTTCGACGCCCGTCATCGGTTCGTTTTCAGCCCCTACTGGGAGTTGCCGATTCGCAAATACGAGCGCCTCGCTGGCAAAGCCTTGAACGGCTGGGCTGTTTCCGGAATCTTCACTTATCAGAGCGGGTTCCCGATTCGCATTTTGGATGGGAATGACTCGGAGCTGACCACCAGTGACGCCGATTTTGAAGTCGTCGGGGAGCCGAATATTGTCGCGCCCATTCAGATCACCAACCCGCGCACGAATGTATCGGCCAGTGGTCAGCATTTGTTCTTTAACCCGGCATCGTTCCAGCCTTCCGTTCTTGGAACGTTCGGAAACTCGCCCCGCGCCATTTGTTGCGGTCCGACCATCAGCCAGTCTGATATCTCAATTTTGAAGAAGACCCCCCTCAGCGAGAGAGTCAATACGGAATTCCGGGCGGAGTTCTACAATGCGTTCAACCACACGCAGTTCTTGACCCCCGACGGCAATTTTTCTCACACCGGCACTTTTGGTTCCGTGTCTAGCGCTCGGGATCCGAGATTAATTCAATTCGCCCTGAAGCTTATTTTCTGAGAAGTAGCGGATAGGAATCGATCTGCAAAGGCACGGCCGGCCCAGGCCGCGACTTCGCTCGCATGAGATAATAGATTCACCGCGTCTACACTGACCGCAGGGAACAGGCCTGCCATCGACGGAGCCGCATCATGCACGATGCACTACAAAAGGAACTTGCTACCTACGAAAAGCGCACGCCGAAGTCCGCCGCCGCGCACAAGCGCGCGCTCGAGCGCATTCCCCTCGGAGTCGCCAGCAACTACCGTCATTACGAGCCTTATCCGCTCTTCGTGAAAGACGGCAAGGGCAGCCGCATTCACGATCTCGACGGCAACGAATACATCGATCACAACCTGTGTTTCGGCGCGCTGATGGCGGGGCATTGCCATCCCGCCGTGGTTAAAGCCGTCGAGCAGGAGCTGCATCGCGGCACGACTTTCGGCATGCCGCACGATCAGGAATGGGAGCTAGCCGAGGAAATCTGCAAGCGCTATCCGGTCGAAATGGTGCGCTTCGGCTCCAGCGGCACCGAAGTCACCATGCACGCGTGCCGCATTGCGCGGGCCGCCACCGGCCGCGACAAAATCCTCAAATTCGAGGGCTCCTATCACGGCCTGCACGACACGGCGCTCGTCAGCGTCAAGCCCAAAGCCGAAGATTACGGCGATCCCGACGCCCCCACGAGCGTTCCCGGCGGCGCTGGCATTCCGAAAGCTTCGCTCGCCAATGTTGTCGTTGCTGCTTTCAACAATCTGGGCAGCGTCGAGCGGCGCTTCCGCGAAAATCCCGGCCAAATCGCCGCGATTATTCTGGAACCAATCCTGATGAACGTGGGTTTATGCATGCCCGCGCCGGGATTTCTCCAAGGCCTGCGCGACATTTGCAGCAAAAACGGCGCGCTGCTCATCTTCGACGAAGTAAAAACCGGCGCCAAGCTCGCTTGGGGCGGTGCCAGCGAGTTCTTTGGCGTGAAGCCGGACATTGTCTGTCTTGCCAAATCCATCGGCGGGGGTTTGCCGCTTGCCGCGTTTGGCGCGAGCCGCATGGTGATGGACCTGATCTCTCAGCACAAAGTCTTTCACGGCGGCACGTACAACACCAACCGCGCGGCCATGGCTGCAGGCCTCGCCACCTTCCGCGAAGTCCTTACGCGCGAAGCCTACGCGCATGTCGGCAAGCTCAGCAAGAAACTCACCGAAGGCTATCGCGTCGTCATCGCGAAATCCGGCCTGCAGGCTTACGTCGCAAGTGCCGGCGTCAATGGCGCGCTGATGCTCTATCCTCAGGAAATCCGCAATTACCGCGACTGGACCAAGGTTGACGTCGACCTGTGGCGGCACTACTGGTTCGGCATGGTCAATCGCGGCGTGCTGGCGCAGCCGTATTGGTGGGACGAGCAGTGGACCATCTCGGTGCAGCACACCGAAGCGGACATCGACAAGCATCTGGCGACGTTCGACGAGGTCGCTCCGGCCTTGTCCAAGGCGCAGCGAGAACGCGGTGTCGCGCACGTTGGAGCCGCCGGGCACTGACGCGCGGTCCCCGGGGACATAAGAGAGAGTCAGATTGGCAAACGAGGTCATCACAACGGCTCTGCAGGTCGTGGAACCGCTTGAGGCGCCGCATCTCAAACGCGTCCTGGGCCGCTGGGATCTCGTTCTCCTCTTCGTCGTCGCCGTTTTTAACCTCAATGTTGTCCCTTCCATTGCCGCCAATGGCGGCGTCACTGTTTGGCTCTGGATTATTTCGCTCCTTCTTTTTTTCTGGCCCCAAGGCATCGCGGTCATTGAACTCGCTCATCGCTACCCGGGTGAAGGCGGCGTTTACCTCTGGGCCAAGGAAGTTTTCGGAGACTTCCACGGCTTTCTCTCCGGCTGGTGCTACTGGACGAACAACATGATGTACGTGCCGACGATCATGTTGTACTTTGTCGGTGTTTCGGTCTTCGTTCTCGGTCCCGCCCATGCGGGGCTCGCCGACAGCAAATCCTTTGCCCTTACGGCTTCGCTCGCGCTCCTCACCATCTTGGTGGTGCTGAACATTGTCGGCCTCGGGGTCGGCAAATGGATCAACAACGTCGGCGGCCTCGGCACATTTATCGCCGGTGGCCTCTTAATTGCCCTCGGCATCATTGTCTGGCTCCGCTTCGGGACTTCCGTGACCGCCGCCGACTTTCGGATTCCTGCCAATCCGCGATTCGTTATGAACTCTTTTGGTGTGATTTGCTTTGGTCTCGTCGGGCTCGAGCTTGCCTCTGTCATGGGCGATGAAATTGAAAACCCGCGCAAGACCCTTCCCGGCGCGGTCGCCTGGGGCGGCATCCTTTCCGGTGCGCTCTACATCGGCACGACCCTGACTTTGCTCGTTGCGGTCAGCAAAAACCAAATCAGCGTGCTCCAGGGAATCGTCCAGGCCGTCAGTCACATGTCCGCCCGCGTAGGCATCGGGTGGATCATCGCGCCTTTTGCTCTAATGCTCAGCTTGTCCATTGCCGGAATCGGGTCTGCTTGGCTTGGCGGCTCCGCGCGCATCCCCTTTGTCGCTGGCCTCGATTCCTACATGCCCGATTGGCTCGGTAAGATTCATCCCCGCTACGCCACACCCTACGCGGCACTGATCGTGCATGCCGCGGTTTCCTTGATTTTGGTGGTCATCAACTTCAGCTTTACAGGTGTCGGCGTGCAGGAAACATTTCAAAAGCTCTTGTCGCTCGCCGTCGTGCTCCAGCTCATTCCTTTCCTTTACATGTTCGGAGCATTGCTGCGGCTTGCATTTCAGGAACCCTTTATTCGCGGGCGTTATGGCAAGGGCACTCTGATTTTTGCCGGTTTGAGTGGATTCCTGACGACTACGCTGGGAATCGCACTGGCGTTTTCCCCCGCGCAGCAAATCACCTCGCTTTTTTCTTATGAAGTGTGGATGTTCGGCGGCACTTTGGCCTTCATTGGCCTGGCCGCGTTTTTCTTCTTTATTTACGGCAGGCGCAAAGCCGCGCGCAAACTTGCTGCGGCCTCTGCGCTGTGAAATGAATTTGGGAGGAAGTTATGTCCAGCATCGCCAAGACCAGCGTTCGCACTTATCAGAATTACGTCAATGGCCAGTGGGTTGGCAACGCTTCCCGCGAAACGTTTCCCGTCTACGATCCTTCCACCGAAGAAGTCATCGCCCAGGTCGCTTCGTCGAATGCCGCCGACATCGACAAAGCCGTCAAGGCCGCCCGCGCCGCGTTTGATTCCGGTCCCTGGGCCACAACGACGGCCCAGGACCGCGGCCGCGTCCTCTTCAAGCTTGCCGAAAAAATCCGCCAAAACGCCGCGCAACTTGCCGAACTCGAGTGCCGCAACACAGGGAAGCCCATCGTCGAAGCCGAATACGACATCGCCGACGTCGCCACCTGTTTCGAGTATTACGGCGGGCTGGCGAACAAAGTAACCGGCAGCGTCAATCCTGTTCCCGCCAACGCGCTTAGCTTCACCATGCGCGAACCCGTTGGCGTCGCCGGACAGATCATTCCGTGGAACTACCCGCTGCTCATGGCCGCTTGGAAGCTGGCGCCCGCCCTCGCCGCGGGCTGCGCCTGCGTCCTCAAGCCTGCCGAGCAAACTCCGCTCACCGCCCTGGAATTTGCCAACTGGTTCGAAGAAGTTGGCTTGCCGCCCGGAGTGGTCAACATCGTGAACGGCTTCGGCGAATCCGCCGGCGCAGTGCTCGTCGCGCATCCCAACGTAGACAAAATCGCCTTCACCGGCAGCGCCGCCGTCGGGAAAATCATCGTGAAGAGCGCCGCCGACTCGCTCAAGCGCGTCACTCTCGAGCTAGGCGGGAAGTCTCCCAACATATTCTTCCCGGACGCCGATTGGGAAGCCGCCGTCGATGGCGCGCTTTTTGGCGTGTTCATCAATCAGGGTGAAGTCTGTTCCGCCGGCAGCCGCATTCTCGTGGAGAAAAAGATTTATCCCAAATTCGTTGAAGCCATGACCGAAAAGGCCAAGCGCATCAAGCTCGGCGCTCCGCTCGAGCGCGACACCAAGATGGGCCCGCTTGTCAGCAAAGAGCAATACGACCGCGTTAGCTCTTATCTCGAAATCGGCAAGAAAGAAGCCAAGGTGGCCATTGGCGGCGGACGCCCGAAGCAATTCGGCAAAGGCTATTACCTCGAGCCAACGATTTTTTACGACGTGCAAAACTCCGCGCGCATCGCTCGCGAAGAAATTTTCGGCCCCGTCGCTTCCGTCATCCCCTTCGATGGCGAATCAGAGGCCATTCGCATTGCCAACGACACACCCTATGGCCTCGCCGCCGCTGTCTGGACTCGCGATATTTACAAGGCGTTCCGCGTTGTCAAGTCCCTCCGCGCCGGCATCATTTGGGTCAATCACATGCAGCCGACCTACATCGAAGCGCCCTGGGGCGGTTACAAGCAGTCCGGCTTTGGCCGCGAGCTTGGCCCCTGGGGCCTCGAAGAATATCTCGAAACCAAACAGGTCTTCGTCAATCTCGACGAAACCCCGATAGCCTGGTACTGACATGTCTACGCGGACGCCATTCTCTCTTGTAGAAGTCCAGCATGGCTGGACCCTTTCTCGGCAACCAAGTACAAGATTGTCATTCCGAGCGAAGCGAGGAATCCTGGCACAGAATTCGATGAAACAAGGTCTATTAGAAACACGCAATAACAACCGAGAGAGGCTCATCATGAAAACTATCCAACTTCGCACCGAAATTCCTGGACCGAAATCCCGCGCCCTCATGGCCCGCCGTGAAGCCGCCATTCCTCGCGGCCCTGCCAGCGCCACGCCTGTCTTCGCCGCGCGTGCCGAAGGCGCCGTCATTGAAGACGTCGACGGCAATCGCTATCTCGATTTCGCAGGCGGCATTGGCTGCCTTAACGCCGGCCACCGATCGCCTCGCGTCCTCGCCGCCATCCGCGAGCAACTCGAAAAGCACCTGCACCTCTGTTTTGCCGTCACTCCGTACGAAGCCTATGTCGCCGTCGCCGAAAAGCTAAACGCTCTCGCTCCCGGCAGCTTCCCTAAGAAGTCCATCCTGCTCAACTCCGGCGCCGAAGCCATTGAAAACGCCGTGAAAATTGCCCGCGCCTATACCAAGCGCTCCGCCGTCATCTGTTTCGAGGACGCCTTCCACGGCCGCACGCTTCTCACGATGTCCCTGACCAGCAAAACCAATCCCTACAAAGCCGGCTTCCAGCCCTTTGCCAGCGACATTTACCGCATTCCTTACGCCTATCCCTATCGCGGCGAGCGGGGCGCCACTGCCGAAACCTTCGCGCATCACCTCGAAGACGCCTTCAAGCGCTCCGTTTCCCCTGAATCCGTCGCTGCCGTCATCGCGGAGCCCGTTCTCGGCGAAGGCGGCTTCGTCGTTCCTCCGCGGGAATATTTCAAGCTGTTGCAGGCCATCTGCCGCAAGCACGGCATCCTCTTCATCGCTGACGAAGTTCAATCCGGTTTCGCGCGCACGGGCAAGTGGTTCGCCTCCGAGCATTTCGGCATTGAGCCGGACTTGATCACTATGGCCAAGTCGCTCGGCGGCGGCATGCCGATCGCTGCTGTCACAGGCCGCGCCGAAATCATGGACGCCCCCGGCGTCGGCTCGCTCGGCGGCACTTTCTGCGGACATCCGCTCTCCTGCGCCGCCGCTCTTGCCGCCATCGAAACCATCGAGAAGGAGGGCCTGCTGGACCGTTCAACCGCCATTGGCGAACGCTTCGAGGCGCGCGCCCGCGGTTGGCAGAAAAAATGGGATTTGGTTGGCGACGTTCGCGGTCTCGGGGGCATGTGCGCTATCGAATTGGTCCGCAGCGCCCAGACCCGCGAGCCGGCCGACACAGAGACCAAGCAAATCGCGCGTTACTGCTGCGAGCATGGCCTCATCACCATCACCGCGGGTACCTTCAACAACGTCATCCGCATCTTGGCGCCACTGGTCATCACCGACTCGCAATTTGACGAAGGCCTCGACGTCATCGAAGCCGCCCTTGCCTCCGTCGCCGCGCCCAAACACGCCGCACTCTCCCACGCCTAATTTATTTTTGGAGTGTGGCGGCTTGTTTACCCAGCTGTTTCAGGTTCTTGCGAAACGTCTTGCCAAGGCCGCTCGAATTAGTGTATATACATAAATGTGTTCTCTTGGGATGCTAGAAAGGCTCTGAGCAACCTGAAGAAGCACGGCGTGTCCTTTGAAGAGGCCGCCACTGTTTTTAGCGACCCGGAAGCCTTGGATTGGGACGACCCGGACCATTCCAAGTTGGAGCTTCGGTCGAAACGCCTGGGAGCTTCCACCGCCGGAAGGATCCTGACCGTCGCCTACACGGCGCGGAGGTTGAAAAATGGCAAAGAAACGATTCGCATCATCAGTGCAAGACAAGCAACGCGCAAAGAGCGCCGCGCCTATTCCGGATAGCCGCATCGATCTGTCCGACATTCCTGAATCTACAGACTCGGAGCTGCGCCGTGCGCGCCGCGTTGGTCGCCCCGCGACCGGCAACGCCAAGCAACTTATTGCCATCCGCATCGCGCCTGGCCTGCTTCATCAACTCCGCCGCTTGGCCGCCAAACAATCCAAACCGTACCAAACCTTGATCCACGAATTGCTCGAAAAAGCTGCACGCAAAGTCGCCTGATTCACTTTTCTGGTTTCGGCTCTGACGCTTGCCTGCGCGCACCTTTTTCTTCTCCGCGTCCTCTGCGCCTCTCTAGCCCTCTCCGTTAAATCTTTTCGTGTTCTTCCGAAATCCCCCAACCTCGTTCCTAGTCTCTTTTTTCTGAAACTGAGATGACTTCTTCCGCCACAAAAGCGTAAGATGTCATCGCCCATTGCTAAACATAAGGAGAATCCGATGAAGAACTTCGCCGTATCTCTCGTCCTGCTGGCTGCGGCCGCCGCCGCGCCAACCCTGTGCGCCCAGGGCGGCGCAACACCACCGCAACAACCCCCCACCGTTTCGTCCGTCCTCGACACCTACTACGGCATCGTCGAGCAGCAAGTGGTTTCCGCCGCCGAGGCCATGCCCGAAGATAAGTATTCCTTCGCGCCCACCAACGGCGAGTTCAAAGGCGTGCGCACGTTTGCTGAAGAAGTGAAGCACATCGGCTTCGCCAACCATCTCTTCTTCGGTCCGCTCATGGGTGAGAACATCGATGCAAAAAACGTCCAGCAAGAGGCCAACGGCCCCGCCGATTTGAAGACCAAAGCGCAGATTATCCAGTATCTGAAAGACTCCTTCGCGCTCGGCCATCACGCCATCGCTACGATCACCTCCGAAAACGAGGTCACGCCGCTGGCCAAACCGGTATTCCCATTCCTCTCCACGCGCCTCGGGATCGCCACCGTCGGCTCCTTTCATCCCATGGATCACTACGGCCAGATGGTTGAGTATCTGCGCATGAACGGCATCATCCCGCCCGCCAGCCGTCCGCGCCCGCCGCAACCGCCGCAGCAACCGTCCTCACAACCAAAGTCTCAACAATAAGAGCGGGCTTTCATTGCACCTTCCCTCGGCGCCTAAAAACGGGCATGCTCTATTCGCAAGAGGATGCAGAGATACGGCATGAAAGCAAAGCGCCAATTTCCCAATATTATCTTGGCCGAGCTGCGCCGGGCCAAAGGCCTGCGCATCCGTGCCGGCAACGGCCAACACAACTTCATCGGCATCTGGCATGTGCTGATCAAGGATCGCGTCTTCGTTCGCTCTTGGAGCGTGAAACCGGACGGTTGGTTCCAAACTTTTCTAGAAGAGCCTCGCGGTGCCATTCGCCTGGCGGATCAAGAAATTCCTGTTCGCGCCGTGCGCATCACCAACGAGCGCCTGAGGGATGCCATCGACCGCGCTTACCTGGAGAAATACAACACCAGCGGTGCGCTCAAATATGCGAAGGACCTCGGACTCCCGAAATCTAGGGGCACGACCATTGAACTGGTGCCCTCGCCCTCTAAGTCGCAAACCGGAAGGGCCGCAGCCGCAAACTTTTAAAACTTTTTAGAGCCCCCGTTGTCTGTGTTTTCACGAATCACCAGTCACGAACCACGGTCACGACCTCACCCATCCTTTACATATTTGTACTACACAATAACTTCTTGCATTAGGAAAAATAATTAGTTACTATCCGCGTACTTCCAATAGTCGGAACTGTCCCAGGGATTCCCTAGCTCCGGCCATAGCTCCAAGGCCCGATCGGCTGCGACGCTGGGGCCACCGGCTCTCGCAACGTCACATCCCCGAACGCGAGGCCCATACAGCTCCCCGGGGTGAAATTGGAAGCAAGGAGCCACCCATGCATCCCAGCCTGCCGCTTACATCGAGCCATCCGAAAGTGCAGCCCATC
>Ga0307479_10002975_pt1 | contig 15402 bp, 10 predicted proteins | sample atmos_gasesECM4C_FD_203743 | JGI IMG/M metagenome (GOLD analysis project Ga0307479, IMG submission 203743) | Hardwood forest soil microbial communities from Morgan-Monroe State Forest, Indiana, United States - atmos_gasesECM4C_515 | ecosystem: Environmental > Terrestrial > Soil > Temperate... | reverse complement strand
CAAAGTTGCTTGCCTCCCTTTGACGGATCCGACCCCTTTAAGGGCCGACGGAGACTTTTACGCCCGGGCTTTCGACGGGTCGGTCGCCCTTCCCATCGCCGGGTATGACTACGGTGGTGGCTGGGCGCCTCCACCGACAGGACTTGCACCTGCTGGAACATCAACTAGCCTCGCTGCAGCTCCCCACGCAAGCTACGAGGCTCCTGACTTTTGCCTCGGTGGGACTATCTCCCACTGAACCCGCTATCCCGGGATTTGAACTCGCGTCTGCGCCGTGAAAGGGCGCAAACAAACTGGATCACGTTGTAATTACAAGGCAGCGGTCGCTCTGCAATGCCCTGTAAGGAACCGCTGAGAACGCTAGCGGACACGCCCTTGTTGTACCGTTCTTGTACCGCGAGTTTTGGCACGGGAAGCCGGAAAACTGGGAGATGGTCGATCTTGAGAACGAATCGCAAGGATGTTTTGGAGCCATACTGGCGAGATGAGACGGACTGCCTCTGCGCGGTCGAATTCTTGCCTACTGATGACCCAGAAGCTCGGCTTTTCGCTGCGGACATCGTTGGCTACCTGTGCGCCTACATGTTCCGCTGGTCAGTCTTCCTCCTCGTCTGAACGTGGCCCCTCCGATTACGATATCCGACACACATTCTCCGGCGCCGTTTCCTACGACATTCCTGGGCCGGGAAGTCGAGTGCTGAGGCAGATCTTTGGAAGGTGGTCCACCGATTCGATCATTTACGCGCGCAGCGCTCCTCCCGTGAATGTGGTGACCGGTCAGAATCCGTTTGCAGGCGGTGGACGACCAACTCGAAACTTGCCTACCACATATTTTCCTCGTCGGATGTTCAAACTAGTTGACATCGACCGGCTCGCACGGTAGATTGCGCGGAGCAGTTCCAGAGGGGGATTCCTGACGCTCGCTTGGGGGAGCCAATGGCTCTTGTCGAGAATCCTCGCCTTCGCCGCCTTGGGCTCGCCATCGGTCTTCCTAAATGTCAATTTCCCGGAGCATGTGCACCGGCCCTAGTCGTGAGTGAACCAGTGCTGGTGCCAAACTTCGACCTAGCCAGGGGCGAAACAACCTCGATTTCATGTCGACGCCTTCTGTTTTGCTATGTCGACGACTGAAGCGAATATGCGGAAGGTAGTTTTCGCCCATTTTTGGAATTCAGGGCAGTCCGGCGAAGCGTTCAGCTTGTTTAGTGCCAATTTGAACCTGGCCTTGCGGTAAATAACGTGCTCTCGACCTAGGAATCTGTTAACTGGGACTTGAATGGAGCAACCTGTTCTTTGATTCGTCGAATCCAAAGATTGCATGTCGGTCAGTCACAGTGAGGTGAAATAGTAGGGACACCTTGCTTGGATTGTGCCGTGCATAACGTATTGTCGCCAACAACTACTAGGAGAATGTTTTGTGTGTGCTGAGAAGTTAGATTGTATCGATGTTTTCTTGTTGGCGGAAAATAGGCTGTTACGCGAGGCGCTGGCAAAAGTACTCGACAAGAAGAACGACATCCGAGTAGTGGCAGCAGTTGCTTTCGATTCCACAATCGCCGAGCGCGTGAAGGAGCTATATCCGCAGGTCCTGGCGCTGGACTCTAGCGTGGTAGCGCGCATAGGACTCGAAGTAGTCACGTCGCTTCACAGCGTTGCTCTCAATGCGAAGATTGTCCTGGTCGGGATGGACAACGATAAAGAAACATTTGTGCGGTGCGTCCGTGCCGGGGTACGCGGCTATGTTCTAAAAGAGGCCTCGGCCAACGAGGTTGCTGCCGCGGTACGAAGCGTGGCCTATGATGGCGCCGTCTGCCCTTCAAAGTTTTGCGTGGCCTTGTTTGAACAGATAGCAAACCCATGTTCACAGCTGTACCGCGGAAAGACACGTCTGGGTTTAACGCTTCGGGAACAACAATTGGTGAAGATGATCAGCCAAGGCCTGAGCAATAAGGAGATCGCGAACCAGTTGAATCTTTCTGAGCAAACCGTGAAAAACCACATCCACCGCATGCTACGCAAGGTGGGCGCGAGCGATCGCCTGAGCGCGGTGGAGGTGTGCCGTGTCGAAGGGATTGTAGCCTGAGGCGACGCCAGCGAGACCGAATACGATTAGTACTTCATAGTACCCGCGCCTGCCAAAGTGGTACCGACGTCCATGGTACCGTTCCTAGGTACTCCTGAATATTCTCTTAGTTCGTAATTGAACCTTCTTTTGTGCAGGGTGCACAGCTACCCTCTGCGTTACCCTGTGCGCCGGGAGAGGGTCGTGCGAAAAATCAGAGTGCTTGTAGCCAACCGCCCGCGCCTGATGCGAGAACTGGTCCTTGCCACGATTGCGGATCAGCCAGATATTGAAGTCGTCGGCGAAACCCAAAATGAATCGGAAATTGCGGAACTGGTGGATACGACCCGGCCCGACTTCCTCATCATCGCGCTGGATCAAACGGAGGTCCGTCCCGAATTGTGCGGCTTTCTGCTGGGACGCTATCCCGGGATGAAGGTCCTGGCCGTGGCTCCCCAGGAAAACAACAGTATTTTGTATTCAGCCTTCGTGGATATTCGTGCCAAGCGGGTAGAGAACTCGGAGCAAGGGCTCCTCAATTCTCTGCGGAATCCGGAAGTTGCGGAGATTCGATCGCGGGCATGTTGAGTCCCGGCCCGCTCTAGGCACGATCGTCGGGAAGCGCAGTCGGGGATATCCCCGGCCGATGTAAGTATTCGTTGGACAAGGTTATCTCACATGAGCCTGTAAGTGAGGGGGCGAAGCTGTAACCAGCCCAGGCAAAAATATGGCGACAACGCAGATCGGCATCCACAGTAGCGACCAATTCGTGAGCACCTCTTCGCCTGCCGAGGGCTTCGATCGACCGCAGTGGTATGCGGCTTATACCAACGCGCGTCACGAAAAACGAGTGACGGAATATTTGGGCGGGCGCTCGGTGGAGTGTTACCTGCCTCTATACAAGAGTGTTCGGCGTTGGCAGGATCGCCGCAAGGAAATCGAACTGCCACTATTTCCTGGATACGTGTTCGTAAGAATTGCCTACCGCGCGCGCTTGCAGGTGTTGACCGCGCCTGGCGTTGTGCAAATCGTGAGCTTTGACGGAAAGCCAGCACCGATCAGCGAGCACGAAATCGAGACGCTCCGACTGGGGACGTCACGCACGAACGGCCTCGAACCCCATCCGTACCTGAAAGCCGGTAGACGTGTCCGGGTACGGAGCGGCCCACTCTCCGGAGTGGAAGGTGTCCTCGTCCGACGAAAGGATGGGTTCCGTCTGGTCCTTTCGATCGAACTGATCGCGCGCTCAGTGGCTACAGAAGTCGACGAAGCCGACGTAGAGCCCGTGAACTAAAGCCGAGAATCTGATCTGGTTCCCGCCGCAATCGGTGAAATCGCGAGAAATCATGAAACTCTCTGGCCCGACAAAACCACGCTACCCCTTCGGCGCGCTAGGAGCTCTTATGAACGAATTATGCTCGCAATTGTCCAAGAAGGTCGGCCCCCTGTCGCTTTTGTTGGTAATGAGTGCTGGCTTAGGTTTTGCTCAGGCCGGAAGGGGCGACCTGACGGGAACGTCGAGCCGCTCCCGGGCCATCAGCACCGACGAGTCGCGCGCAGAGCGCGCAGCTGAAGAGACGGTATCCCTCTCGGCCGACATGATCGTTGACCTTTTGCGGAAAGAACCCGGGCTCCTTCTTCAGGCTAAGAAAGTGCTCGTCAGAAAAGCGTACGAGCAGGGTCGTCTGCTCGACCCCAGAGATCTGGATGACGATGCGCTGTTCCGCCTCATCCAGGAGGATCAGAACGTTCGCGTGCTGATCACGCATGAAATTGAGGATCGTTACTATATTCGTGCCAAACCTACGCGTGAGGAGCTAGAGCGTGGCCTTGTCCTCGAGCCGCGAGCGCCCCAAGAAAAGGGAGCTACACAAGAAACCCAGGTCGCTCAAACCAAAAGTCAGGAAGATGTTTTCTGGTCAACGCACGAGCGCACGTTTGAGCACTACCCCGAGACGGAGCAGTACCCCACCCAACCCACTAGTACGCCCCCTTCTACCGCTCCTCTTCAGCCACCACTCGACAACCAGCCATCGAGTGATAATCGACGCCAAGTTGAGCGGGCCCAACTACAACCCCCCGCCGCTGATGAAATCTACGACAGCCTGCCCAGCGACGGAGCAACAATGCCCCGGGTTCGCCCAGATGAGTTGCCTAGCCTCCTCACAGCCAGCATGAATGAAAAGTCTCTCAGTGCGCCGGGCCGTACCGTAGTCCCGGAGGACAGATATTCGTCTGGTTTGAACGCACCTCTTTCGGCCTTGTCCCGATCTGGATCTGCTTCTCCGCTCGATATTCCAACCAGCAGCCGGGAGCAGTCTCCGCGGGACATGCGGTCGCGATCGACTTCCACACCACAATGGACACCAAGTTGGCGGGAAGTTCAGGCGGATCAACGTGGACTGCGTCACCGACCGAATCCCTATGCCGACGTGCCGTCGCTCTACGATCTCTATTCGCAATACTCGGGAAAGCCGGCACAGTTGGAGCGTTTTGGACTCGATGTGTTGCGCAACGGCACCGGCAACGTTGATGAACTCCCGATGGATATGCCAGTGGGCCCCGAATATGTGCTGGGGCCAGGCGATGGTTTGAGCATTGACCTGTGGGGCGGCGTGTCCCAGCGGCTGCAACGAGTGGTCGACCGTCAGGGACGAGTGGCTCTGCCAGAAGTCGGGGCGGTCGAAGTCTCTGGTCGGAGCCTGGGCGACGCACAACGCCTCGTGCAGAACGTCCTCAGATCTCAGTTTCGCGATGTCGAAGCGGACGTTTCGCTTTCTCGGCTGCGGACGGTTCGGGTGTACGTGGTGGGCGATGTTGAGCGTCCAGGTGCCTACGACGTCAGTTCCTTGTCAACACCTCTTAACGCCGTGCACGAAGCCGGCGGGCCGACTTCACGGGGCTCCCTCCGAATCATTCGCCATTTCCGTGGGAGGCAACTGTTACAGGAAATCGATGTTTACGATCTGCTGCTTCACGGAATTCGCTCCGACTTGCAAGGGCTGCAGCCCGGAGACACGATCCTGGTTCCCCCGCTCGGTCCGGAGGTCACGATCGAAGGCATGATCCGGCGGCCGGCGATTTATGAACTAGGCAGCGAGAAGAGCCTTGCGGAGGTGTTGGAACTGTCCGGCGGTGTTCTCCAGTCTGGCACGCTGCGGCACGTTGACGTGGAGCGCGTAGAAGCGCACTTGAGCCGGACCATGCTGCGCCTCGATATTCCGGAAGACAACAAGCAGGAATCGGTCGCCCAGGCGCTGGAAGAGTTCAAGGTACAGGACGGCGATAAGATCAAAATATCTCCAATCCTGCCTTACGCGGACAAGACGGTCTACCTCGAAGGGCATGTCTTCCGTCCCGGCAAATTCGCCTACCGTGACGGCATGAAGGTAACGGACATTATCAAGTCCTACAGTGACCTTCTTCCGGAACCGTACAAGCGTCACGCAGAGATCATTCGCTTGAATGCCCCGGACTACCAACCGGTCGTGCTGGCGTTCAACCTCGACGACGCGTTGGCTGGCAAAGAACAGGACCTACCGCTAAAACCTTTCGATACGGTCCGGGTGTTCGGTCGTTACGATTTTGAAGATCCACCGGTGATTACGGTGACGGGCGCGGTGCGGGATCCTGGCGATCACGTCACCAACGGCGTCACGTATTTGCGGGATGTGGTCTACCTTGCGGGTGGAACCACATCCGATGCGCAGTTGGACGATGCGCAAGTGTTTCGTAAGACGGCAGACGGCAAACTGAAAGTGCTGAGCGTGAACCTGCATAAAGCGCTTGCCGGAGACGCTACTGCAAACGTACTTCTCGAGGCGAAAGACCGCGTATTCATTCATCGGGACATCAACAAGTTCGATCCTCCGACCGTGGCCATTCAAGGAGAGGTAGAGCGTCCCGGAAAGTATCCGCTGGGAGCAGACATGAGCGCCGCCGATCTGGTGCGTCTTGCGGGCGGACTAAAGCGAGGAGCCTACACCCAAGAGGCGGACCTCACTCGTTACATGGTGGAACAAGGAAGCAAAGTCAGCGGGGAGCGAATGACGGTGCCGATTGGGCGGGCACTGGCCAACGAACCCGACACGGACGTCCGACTGCTCGACGGTGATGTGCTGACCATTCGCCAACTGGCGGGCTGGAACGACGTAGGTGCAACGATCACCGTGAAGGGCGAAGTCGCGCATCCTGGCACATACGGGATTCAATCCGGCGAGCGCCTGAGCTCGATCATCGCTCGTGCAGGCGGTTTCCAATCTGACGCGTACCCCTACGGAGCGATCTTCGAGCGCGTGCAAGTACGCGAGATCGAAGAGCGCAATCGAGCTGAACTTGTTCGTGAGGTCCAGGACGAGGGAACTCCGCTAAAACTCCTTAATAGCACCGATGCTGATGAGAAGGCAGCGAAGGAAGCGGCTCTGCTGCAGTGGAAGAGTACGATGGAGCACCTCCAGAACAGTCCACCTCTCGGTCGACTGGTGATCCATATCTCCTCGAACATGAAATGGGAGAACACATCCGCAGACATTCAGGTGCGGGCCGGGGATGTCGTCTACATTCCGAAGAAGCCGACGTTTGTGATGGTTGACGGTTCGGTCTACAACACGACCGCCATCACGTACAAACCCGGGAAGAGCGCCGGCTGGTACCTCGATCAGGCGGGCGGTCCCAATAACATGGCAAACAAGAAGGCAATCTTCGTAATCCGCGCCGACGGATCGGTCGTAGGTGGGTCGGGCGGAATGTTCAGCGGCGGTGTTCAGGACGCTGCCTTAAGACCGGGTGACATGGTAGTTGTGCCCGAGAAGGCCTACAGCGGGACCACGCGGTGGAAGAACACTTTGCAGGCGGCTCAGCTCGCCACTGCCGTGGGCATCGCGGTGCAGGTCGCCAAGAGCTTCTGATTCCCCGAGAAGAAGTATGCGGCCCCTGAGCAAACTTTTCGCTGTAGGTCCATTGCTGATAGCCATGGCTGCGATGGGCCAGACCAGCGACGGAACCGCAGAGACTCAATCGGCGGAAAAACAATCGACACCGGTCAAGGTCCGAGTCCTTCCTGACGCTCCGTCAGCGTCGCGCGACACTCAAGGCTTTCTCGCACCAGGAGTCGATCCGGACAATCATCTGTTGGTTCCGTTCCTCAAACATATTGTGTCAGACCAAGCGCAGTTCTGGACGAGCCCCACAAAAATGGACAAGCAGGGCGCTGTGATTTTTGCGGGGTTTGCGGGATTCACGGGTCTGCTCATGGGCACGGACAAATGGATCACGCAGCAGGTCCCGGATAGGCCAAACCAGCTGCAGCGGAGCCAGCACGTCTCGGACTACGCGGTGTACTCGCTGATCGGCACGGGCGGTGGCGCCTATCTCTTGGGCAAGATCCGAAACGACGACCACATGAGTGAGACGGGGCTGCTCAGCGGAGAAGCCGCTCTCAACAGCACTGCTGTCACTTATCTCTTCAAGGCGGTCACCCAACGACCGCGCCCTCTGCAAGACAATGGCACAGGAACGTTCTTCCAGGGAGGCTATTCCTTTCCGTCGGAGCACTCCGCCATAGCATGGTCGATTGCGAGCGTGGTGGCTCACGAATACCCGGGGCCGCTGACAAAGTTTCTGGCGTACGGTTTAGCGTCCACGGTGACGCTAACGCGCGTTACCGGGAAACAGCATTTTGCATCCGACGCGTTCGTCGGGAGCGCGCTTGGTTGGTACTTCGGCCGACAAATTTTCCGGGCGCACCATGACACCGAACTGGGCGGCACGTCTTGGGGTGAATTGGTCGAGGCCAGAGAGAAAGGGCCCCGGAATCCGGCGAATATGGGGTCGCCGTATGTGCCGCTGGATAGCTGGGTGTACCCCGCGATTGAGCGCTTAGCGGCGCTGGGATATGTCCATACCGCGTATCTCGGGCTGCGTCCCTGGACACGCATGGAGTGTGCGCGTTTTCTCGAGGAGGCCGGAGAGCAAGTCCGCGACGGCGACGACCAGCACGGGGAAGCCGAGAAGATCTATCTGTCGCTGTCTGGTGAATTTCGCGAGGAAAGCGCGCGTCTCGATGGTGCTGCGAACCTCGGCCTTAGCCTAGATTCTGTCTACACCCGTTTTTCCGGGATTTCGGGCTCGCCCTTGCGGGACGGATACCACTTCGGACAGACCATCGTCAACGACTACGGGCGCCCGTATGGAGAGGGCTTCAACAACGTGACTGGTCTCAGTACCCACTCCGTGGCCGGCCCGTTTTCGTTCTACCTTCGGGGCGAGTACCAGCATGCGCCCGCATCTCCCTCCGTTAGCCTGCAGGCGCAGCGAGCGATCGCCAATGCGGACCTCACTGCGCCGGTACCGAATGGCGTTGCCCAGTTGGACCGATTCCGCCTGATTGACGCATCTGTTGCGCTGACTTTCAGGAACGTTCAGCTATCGTTTGGGAAGCAAAGTCTGTGGCTGGGGCCAGGAGAATCGGGGCCGCTGTTGTTCAGTAACAACGCTGATCCCGTTATGATGCTGAAGATCGATAGCGTTTCGCCCTATCGCATTCCATTGTTGTCGAGCGTTCTAGGGCCAGTGCGCACCCAGTTCTTTATCGGCCAACTCGCGGGCCACCAGTTTGAACTGAACGGGAATACTTTGCTGGGCCCGGGCAATATTGACCCGCAACCCTTTCTTCACGGTACCAAGGTTAGCTTTAAACCGACTCCCAACCTAGAATTCGGCATGGGCTTCACCGCACAGTTCGCAGGACCAGGGCTCCCTTTCAATTGGCACAATTTTCTCCGTACGTTTTACTCTCATACGTCGGGTCCCACGGCAAACAACAACAACCCCGCGAAACGTCTTTCCGCGTTCGACTTTTCCTATCGTGTGCCCGGCCTGCGAAGGTGGTTGACCCTCTACAATGACTCATTGGTAGTCGATGAGTTCTCGCCCATAGGCTCGAGCCGTCCGACGATCAACCCGGGTATCTACCTTCCGCAAGTACCCAGGCTCCAAAAATTGGAATTCCGTGCGGAATTCGTCCGAAGTGCGCAAACTCGTGAGTTTGCGCCGGGGTTCGTCTACTTCGGCGTTCGACGTTACCGCTCGGGATACACCAACGAGGGGAACCTCCTAGCAAGCTGGATCGGACGCGCCGGTACTGGTGGACAGGTATGGCTAACCTATTCCGTTTCGCCGCGCACTCGATTTCAGGCGGGCTATCGCCACCAAGTGGTCAATAAGGACTTTATCGAGGGCGGGCACCTTAGCGACTTCTCAGCTCAAGGTGACATCCTTATGTCTTCCCACGTCAGTTTTTCTGGATTTCTGCAGTATGAGCGATGGAGATTTCCTGTTTTGTCGACGACTGGCCAGTCCGACGTCACCGCCTCATTTCAGATCACGTTTTTTCCGCAGTGGGTGGGGCGAAAGTGACCTCAACCAGGATCTTTAGTTGCCCGGCATCAAGGAATCCGAAATGAAACAGGCGAAGGAATCAACGGCTCGAGTCGTTGAGAGTCCGCCGGAAATCGAGCCGGTCAACACCCGCTTCCTCGTTGACGATGCCGCAGCGGAGCCTAGCCACGATGGCGCGGAGTGGCTCTGGCTTCTGTGGGAGCGTCGCAGATTGTTGGCACGCCTTACGGTCTGGGGCCTGATCTTGTCGACGATCATCGCCTTCGTCATTCCCAAACGCTACGAATCAACCACCCGCCTCATGCCACCTGACTCTCAGTCGCCGTCCGGAATGGCCATGGCGGCTGCCTTGGCGGCCAAGGGAGGAGGGGGGCTGGGTTCCCTTGCCGGTGACCTGCTCGGCATGAAGAGTTCCGGAGCCCTTTTTATCGAAATCCTGCGCAGCAGGACGGTGGCAGACCGTATTGTCCAACGCTTCGATCTGCGTCGAGTCTACTGGGATGAATACTGGGAGGACGCCCGCAAAGATCTAGCTAAATACACAGCTGTTTCCGAGGATCGTAAGAGTGGCGTCATCACTATCACCGTTGCCGACCGCGATTCGCATCGTGCCGCACAGATGGCACAATCCTATGTCGAAGAACTGGACCGCTTGGTTGCCCAAGTAACGACATCCTCGGCGCGCCGTGAGCGCATCTTTATTGAGCAACGGTTAGCGAACGTCAAGCAGGACTTGGACGCCGCCTCCATGCAGTTCAGCGAATACGCTAGCCAGAACACCGCCATAGATATTAGTGTTCAGGGTAAGGCCATGATGGAGGCTGCAGCCCGATTACAGGGAGAATTGATCGCGGCACAATCGGAACTGGAAGGCTTAGAGCAGATCTATACCGGAAACAACATTCGTGTCCGCTCTTTGCAAGCTCGCGTTCAGGAACTTAAGCGGCAGCTGCAAAAACTCGGAGGCGACAGTTCGGGCCTTAGCGTACCCAGTTCCAAGCCGCCGGATGAATTCCCGTCCATCCGCAAACTGCCTCTGCTGGGCGTGAAATGGGCCGAACTTTACCGCCAGACCAAGATCCAGGAGACCGTCTACGAGCTTTTGACGCAACAATACGAACTGGCTAAGATCCAAGAGGCCAAGGAGATTCCTACCGTTAAGATTCTTGATGTTGCCAATGTGCCGGAGAAAAAGTCAACTCCCCACCGGCTGCTAATCATTGTCATGGGCACGCTGCTTGCTTTTAGCATGGGCATAGCGCTGGTAGTTGGCGACACGACTTGGCAAAAGATGGACTCGCAAGATCCAAGAAGGCAATTCGGCCAAGAGGTGCTCACCAGATCAACCGCACTTTGGTCCCAATGGGCGGCCAGATCGCGCACGATGGGAAGGTGGGGGCTGTAGCCTGGCGGGAGCGGCGTAGAACTGGTCGGAACACGCCGAGTGACCCTTTCTGACATGCTGACTCTGTCGCGTTGGTATCCCTGCCTATTGACTTCGGAAGCTTGGTGGCCGAGAAGGCAGCTGAGAAACGCTCGGTGATCAGTTCCTGCCGAGCCACGGCTGAAGAAAAACGGGAGGGCAGTTTGGATGCTTGACGATTCCAGGTCCATGCAAGTGGTGATCCTATGCGGGGGCATGGGGACTCGCCTGCGGGAAGAAACAGAATTCCGTCCCAAGCCGCTTGTGGAAGTTGGCGGCAAGCCCATCCTCTGGCACATCATGAAGATTTATTCCGCTTATGGGTTCAAGACTTTTGTCCTTTGTCTTGGGTATAAGGGGCACATGATCAAGGAGTACTTCGTCAACTATCAGTTAATGTGCAGCGACTTTACTCTGCGCCTCCAGGAACCTCGACAGCCTTGTTTCCATGGCCATAACGGCAGCGAAGAGGACTGGCAGATTACTTTTGCAGAGACGGGTAGTGATGCTATGACGGGGGCTCGGGTCAAGCGCATCGAGCGTTACATCAAGGGAGACCATTTTTTTCTTACGTACGGCGATGGGGTCGGCAACATCGACGTGGAGAAATTGTGGAACTTTCACCGGCAGCACGGGAAGATCGGCACCGTAACCGGGGTTCGGCCATCCTCGCGGTATGGCGAGCTTTCAGTGGAGCGCGGCATCGTTACCCAGTTCGATGAGAAGCCCCCACTGCACGATGGCATCGTTAGCGGGGGTTTTTTTGTCTTCCGTCGTGAGTTCCTGCAGTATCTTGAGGATGATGATGGATGTGTACTCGAAAAGGAGCCGCTCTCTCGATTAGCACGCGATGCACAGCTCGCCTGCTATACCCACTCTGATTTCTGGCATTCGATGGATACGTACCGCGATTTCGTGATCCTCAATGATTTGTGGAAACACTCCTCTCCTTGGAAGATGTGGCAGTGAGTGAAATGTCTAATGGTTTCTGGACCCAGCGGAAAGTCCTGGTCACCGGTGCGACAGGGATCGTCGGTTCCTGGGTAGTAAAAGAACTTGTAGCGCGTTCAGCCGAGGTAGTGGCCCTCGTTCTCGATGTGGATCCACGGTCCGAGCTGTACCGAAGCGGTGTCGTCAACCAAGTGACTGTGGTCAACGGGCGCTTGGAGGACTTCGCTACGCTTGAGCGCGCCATCGTCTCAAACGGCGTCGATACAGTCATTCATCTCGGAGCCCAAGCAATCGTTGAAGTTGCCAGGATAGCGCCTCTAACGACACTGGAAACCAATGTGCGGGGGACGTGGAATTTGCTTGAAATCTGCCGCCAGCAGCGCGACCTTGTTCAGTGCGTGGTAATTGCCTCCAGCGACAAGGCCTACGGCGAGCACGCGGGCCTTCCGTACACCGAGGACATGGCGTTGCGCGGAAAGTATCCATACGAAGTTTCCAAGAGTTGCGCTGATTTGATCGCCCAGAGCTATTACGCGACTTATGGTCTCCCGATTGCGGTGGCCCGCTGCGGCAACATCTACGGCGGAGGGGACCTTAATTGGTCCCGAATTGTTCCTGGCACCATCCGCTCATTCCATCTGGGACAAAGACCGGTCTTGCGGAGCGACGGGAGGTACATCCGCGACTACGTATATGTGAAAGACATCTCTCGCGCTTACCTCATGGTCGCCGAGAAGATGGGCTCCGCGCGGGTGGCGGGTGAGAGTTTCAACTTCAGTCCGGAAACGCGAGTGACGGTACTGGAGATTGTCGACAAAGTCGGGGAACTCATGGGTTGTCTGCACCTGAAGCCAAACATTCTAAACGTCGCAGAGGGCGAAATTCGCAATCAATACCTCTCGTCGGGCAAGGCGCGGGAGATACTTGGCTGGACCCCGGCCTATAACCTTGAGCAAGGGTTAGGCGAAACATTGGAATGGTATAAGCGGTTTTTCAGTGAGCAGAAAGCATCCGCGCAGAATGAAGATCACAGGTTGGTAGACTCAGGACAAAAAATGGAATGAGAGTCGAATCCCTGAAGCTCTCCGGAACATTTAAGATCACGCTTGAACCACGAAGGGACGAACGCGGATACTTCGTGCGAACCTATGACCAAGCCGTCTTTTTGGCTCATGGGTTGTCCACAAACTGGGTGCAGGAGAGTCAGTCGTACTCAATCCGCAACATCGTACGCGGCATGCACTTTCAACGGCCACCTTTTAGCGAGGTCAAGCTGGTTAGGGCGCTCTGGGGTCGGATCGTTGATGTTCTCTTGGATCTGCGCAAAAGCTCTGAAACGTACGGTCAATGGGATTCTCTCGAACTCTCGGCCGAAAACCACACCGCCGTATACATTCCCAAGGGGTTTGCGCATGGTTTCTGCACTCCCGACTCGGATGCAGTGCTCGCTTACAAGATGGATTCGCAATATGTTCCCGAGGCTGCTGGAGGTTTGCTCTGGAATGATCCGGACGTGGGCATCAATTGGCCAGTGCAGAGTCCAATGACATCGGAAAGTGATGAAGGTTGGCCGGCATTACGGTATTTCACAAGCCCGTTCGAGTAAGGAGACTAAGCTTTCTTATCCGGCCCTAAAATTCACGTCCTGCAAGGATGGGGCTGAACGACTTTAATAGCGAGTCCATGGTTGATTGCTTTTCATGTCGGTCGTGTGGGAACCCGGGTCTCGAGCCCATACTGAGCTTAGGCCCCATGCCTCTCGCCAACGCATATTTGAAACCGGAAGACCTGGCGAAGTCGGAGCCAGCTTATCCCCTGGACATGGCTTTCTGTCCGCATTGTTCGCTGGTGCAAATCACTGAGACAGTTCCACCAGAACTCCTCTTCTGTGAGTACCTTTACTTCTCGTCTTACTCGGACACCGTACTCAGCAACGCGCAGGAAATCAGTTCACGACTAATCGCCGACCGCGGTCTTAACGCGAACAGCCTGGTGGCAGAGATCGCCAGCAACGACGGCTACCTCCTCCAGTTTTACAGGAAGGCAGGAATCCCCGTGCTTGGCATCGAACCCGCAGCGAACGTCGCACGCGTGGCGATCCGCGAAAAAGGCGTGCGTACCCTCTGCGAGTTCTTCAGCGCGGACCTAGCCAGGAAGCTTCGGAGCGAAGGCCAGAGAGTGGACGTCCTGCATGGCAGCAATGTTTTGGCCCACATCTCGCAGCTGAACGGAGTGGCGGAGGGAATCCGCCTGATTCTGAAGGATACCGGAATTGCAATTATCGAAGTCCCTTATGTTAAAGAGATGATCGACCGCTGTGAGTTTGACACCATTTACCATGAGCACCTTTGCTATTTTTCGCTGACGGCGCTCGATGCGCTCTTCCGGCGCCATGAGCTGATGATCAAGGCGGTAGAGCATCTACCCATACACGGCGGCTCCCTGCGGCTGTTCATTGCCCATAGAGCGGCGGTCACCGCGAGGGCCCAAGTGGAGGCTCTGCTGGAGGAGGAAAAAAACTGGGGCGTTTCAACTCTCGGATTCTACCGCGGGTTCGCCAAGAAAGTTGAGCTCTTGAGGACTGCTCTGCTGGACACACTCAGGAAACTGAAGGCCGAGGGAAAGCGGGTTGCCGCCTACGGTGCGGCTGCCAAAGGTACGGTTATGCTGAATTACTGCGGTATCGGCCTGGAGACCCTCGATTTTGTGGCCGATCGCAACCCACATAAGCAGGGACGGCTGATGCCTGGCGTTCACGTTCCCATCGAGCCGGCGGAAAAATTGTTAGGAACTATGCCCGACTATGTTCTACTCCTGGCTTGGAATATCGCTGAGGAGGTTATGAACCAGCAAGCCAAGTACCGGCAGAGGGGCGGGAAGTTCATAATCCCGGTTCCGGCAATGCGAATCGAAGGATAGTCCCGAGACAGCGACTGAAGAGCCCGTGAATACAACTTCATGGTGTCGATGACGATGAGAGTTCTGGTTACAGGAGCGGCCGGGTTCATTGGATCGCACATTGTTCGCACGATTCTGAAAGAAGATAATTCCGTCACCGTAGCGGTGCGTCGTCGTGCCTCAGTGGAGCAATTTAAGAATCGTGTTAGTCTTCTCACTGTGGTCGAATGCGACCTCCGCGAGGGATCGCAAGTTCGTCGGCTGGTCGCAGATTCTCAGCCCGAGTTGGCCATTCATCTCGCCTGGTACACGGAACCCGGCAAGTATTGGAGGGGACCCGAAAATCTCGACTGCGTCGGCATGACGCTCGACTTGGCCAGAGCCCTAACGGAAGGCGGGTGCCGCCGTCTTGTTGCAGCGGGGACCTGCGCCGAATACGACTGGTCTCACGGGTTACTATCAGAGGAGAGCACTCCTCTTCGACCTCGCTCACTCTACGGCGTCGCGAAGAATGCCACACGAGAGCTCCTTGAGGCATTCTGCCGTGAGGGCTCTATGGAATTTGCCTGGGCCCGTTTCTTCTACCTCTACGGTCCAGGTGAACCAAGAATGAGGTTAGTGCCTTCCATAACCCTTCCTTTGCTGCAGAACCGTCCGGCTCCAACCACGA
>Ga0307479_10002974_pt1 | contig 15407 bp, 15 predicted proteins | sample atmos_gasesECM4C_FD_203743 | JGI IMG/M metagenome (GOLD analysis project Ga0307479, IMG submission 203743) | Hardwood forest soil microbial communities from Morgan-Monroe State Forest, Indiana, United States - atmos_gasesECM4C_515 | ecosystem: Environmental > Terrestrial > Soil > Temperate... | reverse complement strand
GAGGGCGCCCGCTCCCACGCGTACAACTCAAAGATCGGGCGTGACTTTATCACTCAGGCTAGGGCGCGCAAGATGCTATCGCACCATCTTGGCATGGTGCATTAGAACTACTGAGTAGCGGTTCCGGTGAGGATGTCGCTGAGATGCTCGCACTACTTCGGCGGCGCATGTTCCAAGGGGGTTTCCACTGTAGCAATTTTGGGCAGATTTTCTGACACCGCTGCCGTCAACTCCTGAGTTGTTGGCTACCAGCGAGTAGTCGAGATGGGACATGCGGATCGGTACTGTTAAGCGTGCCGCGCGGATCGAAGTTCTCGAGGTTCCATCGCTAGCACGAGAGTTTTTGCCATGTGCAGACGTTGTATACACCCCTCCAAAACGGACCGGAGGGGACTACAGCATTGCTGCAATTCAGAATATGCCTGCGATAGTTCGCGTTCGGCTTCCAGCGCGTCGTTCACGATGATCTCGCCAGCCAGCAACATCCAGGACCTGTTAACAAGCTGGGAGCCTAGTGACGTCCGTGCGGTTGCGGCTCGAAGAGTTTGAGCAATCTCGTCGAATCTGGTTACGGCGAGTAGGCGGAGGACTCGGTGTCGCACAAGGCATGCATCGAAGGACCTCATCAATAACCTGCGAATCGATACAATTTCGTCTTATGAACCAGAACCTTGTCTACGAGTCAGATCGCCTTTTCAGCGTGTTCGGCTATTCCATGAGTCACGGATTGCTTTTGCTCCGAAGCGGAAAGTCGAACGAAACGACAGCCACCAGAGTCGACATCCTCTTTCAGGATGTGAGGGCGATGGATATAAGGGCATGGTTTAAGGGAATAAGGATCGAGGAAATCGATGATCCACAGTTTCTCGACGGTCAGCGCAGCAAGCCCGCTGAGATGATTGAGCCGGGAAACAAAATCTACGCTCTGGTCAGCGCCGGATGGCGAGGATTCCTCGTGGGAGGTATCGTTCGGTTCAAAGAAGATGACGGTGAACTCTTTGGCAAGAGTGCCTTGGTTTCAGACGCGCCTGTTAAGAGATGGACGCTGCCGTGAGGTAGGGGCTCACTGTCGTAAAATCGTCATCTTACGAACTACGCCCCAATCGGGGTTCTGAGCGTTAACGCGGTTACACTCGTCTATTGTCCGGCCTTGAAGCTCGTAGCGGCCTCCAGGAGCCTCATGGCGCGCAGAGTCTCCTCGGGAACTGCCAGGATGTAGTGATCCTGAGTGGTGCCCAGGCTCTTGTGCCCATGCAGCCCCATCGCCGCCAGGCCACGGTCTTTCGCGAGCTCGGTGAGGATCGTCGCCGCACCGCGCCGCGAAGCGTAGAGGCCCTTCCACTCGATGCCCTTCTTTTCGAGCGCCGGCTCGATGGCGCGCCGCGGGAACTCGTCCATGTTCGCTGGCTTCCCGCTTCGGTTCGGGAATACCCAGCCATCGGTGACGCCGGCCGAGCTCTCGCGCCACAACTCCAGCAGCCCGCGCACGGGTTGGATGAGCGGCACCCTCCTTGTGCTTTCGGTCTTCGTGCCCTCGACGACGCCGCGCACCACGGCCCGCTGAATGTGGATCGCTTCCTGCTCGACATCCTCCCAGCGCAGGCCCGCGATCTCTGACGGCCGCAGTCCCAGGAAGAAGGCGAGCGAGAAGACTGTCTGCGCATTCAGGCGGCCTCTGAGCGCGCCGAGGATCGCTTCAGCCTCCGCCAATGTGTACTTCTCGGTGGGCTCGTCCGGCTTCATTTTCGCAATGACCTTTACGTCGCGCCATGGGTTGCGTTCGAGCAAGCCCTCCTGGTTCACGGCAAGGGTGAAGATTCCGGACGCGAGAGACCTGATGTGCTGGAGCGATCGGCGCCTCAGCCTCTTCGCGAGGCCGTTGAGAAACTTCGCGCCCTCATGCGGTCGGTAGTCAATAAGGATGCGCCGGCCGAGGTGCGGTTCGAGGTGCTGCTTCCAAATCTTCTTGTAGCCGCGGACGGTCGAGGCGCGCTTCTCGCGCTCCAGCCAGGGCAGGTAGGTTTCCTCCCAAAACTCCACAACCGTCACCGATCGTGCATTCGTCCTCGGCGCCGCGCCTGCTTCAGAGTTGATCCTCAGCATGAACTCGTCGCGCCAGCGCTTGACGGGCGCGCACGTGGTTGAATGGTGCTTGTGGTCCTTCGCGCCGAGTCGAGCCGTGAAACGCTTCCGTTTCCCTTCCACGGTGAGGTAGTATCGGACGTAGAAGACGCCGGAGCGTTCCATGATCGTCCCCGTTTGGTGCCGCGTCCTGGTCGCCATAAAGATGATGCCCCCGAAGCACCACCTTACCTTATCGGACACCAACGGGACACCAATTTCCGGCAGCAGAACTTTAAGTTGTCTATTATAAAGATGCGGAGGGATGTGTGAGTGGTTGAAACAGGCGGTCTTGAAAACCGCTGTACGGGAAACCGTACCGGGGGTTCGAATCCCTCTCCCTCCGCCATTACCTTAGTTATCTAGTACTTGCGAGTCGGTGATACCTACACTGATACCCAAACAGTGAAGGAGCGCCGATGGCCAACCGAGAAGTTAATCTAACCAAACGAGTGAACACCTCACAGGGGCTGCGCTACTGCCCCGTAGTGCTCTCTGCCAACGGCCGCGTCAAGCCTGACGTAGTGCTCGTCAACAGCAAACAAGAACGGCATCCCGAAGGCGCTTACTACCTGGAGTGGCGCGAGGGATCGAAGCGTCGCCGACTCTCCGTGGGTAAAGATGCAGCCGACGCCAACGCGCGCAGGCAGCGAAAGGAAGCGGAACTAAACGCGTGGAACAACGGCGTTCACGTCACCCCCGACGCCAATGGCAACCCTCTTTCCCTGACTGACGCGGTGCGCGACTTCCTCGAAGAGAAAGGCCTGCAGCGCAAAAGCAAGACGCATGCGGACTATGCAACCGTTTTGCGGTATTTCCAACAAAGCTGCCATAAGCAATACCTGACCGATATCACCCGAAAAGATCTGCTCGCATTCAGCGTGTACTGTCGCGAAGAACTGGAGCTTTCGCCGCGCACTGTGTTTAACAAGTTCGCCCGCGTGGTCGCCTTTCTCAGCGCCCACAAGATCAAAGTGCATGAGAGGGGCGACGCGCCGAAGTTCGTAGAGTCAGAGCCAGAGATTTACGACAAGGAAGAACTGGAAAAGTACTTCGCCGCCTGTGACGATGGGGAACGGCTTTGGTTCGAATTCTTTTTGATGACCGGGATGCGCGAGCAGGAAGTGATGTACGTCTGCTGGAAAGACATCAAGTTCGCGGATTGCGTGGTGCGGGTGTCGTACAAACCAGATCGCGGCTGGACACCGAAGGCTTACAAGGAACGCGAAATTCCAGTGCCGGCGAAGCTAATGGGGTCTTTAAAGAAACTGCACGCGAAGTCAAACGGCTGCCCGCTGGTCTTTCCGACTTCCGGCTGCAATCCAAAACTAGACTTCTTGGACTGCTGCAAAGCAATCGCGGGTCGTGCCAAGCTCAAGAAAAGCGACTTCTGGCTCCACAAGTTTCGCGCTACTTTCGCAACGTGGAGTCTCTGGGCTGGCGTTGATCTACGCACCGTGCAACAGTGGCTGGGCCATTCCGACATGGAGTCAACGATGAGGTACCTGAAACCGTCACGCAGTCAGCAGGTGCGTGACAAGGTCAACGAGATTTTTGCTTAGGCGAGCCAAATGGATCCGTAGGCGTTGAAGTGGATTTTTTGGTGTAATCGATTTGTCAACATCAGTTGACGCATGCGACTTCTCTGGGGACCACTGTTTGTCGCCTGTCGTCCAGGCGGATTATTTCCGGGTAGCCCGTCGTCCAGCCACAATTCGTCGACGACGGGACGCCGGGCCTCTTCGGACCGCGCTTTACCATTCCGTCACCCAAACAGCGTGGGCAACACCTCACCCGCGTTGCCCAAGTAAGATTCCGCGAAAAAGCGTGCGTTCGCAGGATTCTCCGGCCCCACGTAGACTGTCCGGGCCCGACCAGCGACGCGAGCAACAAAGCTCGCGGCCGGCTCGACCTCGCCTGATGTCCCTATGGCCACAAAGAGAGTGGATCGAAGGAGTGCGTCATAGATTCTGTCCATTTCGAAGGGCACTTCACCGAACCAACAGAGGTGCGGGCGAATGCGGCTACCGCATTCACACCGGGGAACTTCAGTTGGCGGCTCGTAGAGATTCGCGTCGTAAAAAGGAGGGCAGCTACAAGTGTCGCAGCGGCTTTTGAAAAGCTCACCGTGCATGTGGACGACATTCCTCGAACCCGCCTGCTCGTGAAGGCTGTCCACGTTCTGAGTACAGACGAAAAGGCGACCTTGAAGCGTATTTTCAAGTTTTGCAAGGGCGAAGTGTGCCGGATTCGGTCTGGCCACCGAAGCAACCCGCCGCCGCATTGAATAAAACTCCCAAACCAACCGGGGATTGCGCTGCCATGCGCGGGGCGAGGCAACCTCTTCAAGCTTGTAATTTCGCCAGACACCATCCATGCCCCGAAAAGTCGGGATGCCGCTTTCGGCGCTCACGCCTGCTCCACCAAGAACGAAGACGCGGTCGGTGGAGGATATCTTTACCATAGAATCCATTCCGGCCCGAAACGCAAACATGGGTGGCTCCGGAGGGGGATCACTCCTGAGCCGAACCAAAGCATGGTAACTTGAAGGACGTCAAAATCCTACAGTTAACGCTTGAGAAAATTGAGGTTGAGATAGTACCAATGATCGAGGCCTTGAAAGCTCTCTTTAAACAACCGGGCTGGGTCATCGTTTTGGTTAGCGGTGTCTTGCTTGTGGCATTCCCCTGCGTGACTATTGACAAGGACTACCATTGGTCGACACATCCACCGAGCACTATGTGGCCCGTGTGGTGCGGGATAGCATTGTTGGTTGTGTCGGTATGTGTTCTTGCGTTTACATTTTGGACGAAGCATAGAGGCGAGGAAGTAGGAGGGGGGCTTGATCTTACTCGTGTAAAGGAAAACAAAGGGGTACGGTGGACGACTGTCGGTGGCTGTGAGCTCCGCGTAATGGAGGGGCGGATTCAAGACTGCACCCCTGATGCAGGAACAGTGATTGTTCTTCCTTGCAACGAATATTTTGATGATCGGTGTGCAGGAGACTCGAGGAGCGCGCTTGGGGCGTACGTCAATCGGGCATTCGAGGGGCAAGTCGAAGCATTCGTTTCACTAATGCAAGACGAATGCAAGAAGACCTTTGGCTCAGGGCGCCTCGAGCAGAAAACCAACGACGAGCGAGCAGAGAGCTTTGGTCCCGGTAAATGCTTACTACTCCTTAAGCCACTCGGTCGTTCGGTGCCAGTTGCGCTTGTGTCTACCACGACTCAACGCGCGGGCGAGGGCCTAGCTGCACGGATTTCCTATCAGTTTCAAGGTATGCGCGAACTGGTCGCAAGGCTGGCCGATGCACGACTCAGCGAGCTCGCAATGCCCATAATGGGCGCCGGACACGGTCGAATCGATCCTCCACTTGCGTTCGTCGGACTTCTTTTGGCAGTTGCGGAGGCCGCCCGTTATGGTCAAGGGGGGCAGCGCTTAAGGAGAGTAACAATCATTGTATTTAAGCGAGACGGCGACACCCCACCTGAGGTGGATCAGGTCGTCGTTCGACGGGCCTTGGCACTCATTGGATCGCGGGATTGATGCGGGCCAGAGTAGAGGGCGGTATGAATGATCCTTATGACCTGCAACGCTTTGTCGATGCACAGGACCCAACGTTCGAGCAGGTATGTGCGGAATTGCGGGCAGGCCAGAAACAGGGACACTGGATGTGGTTCATTTTCCCCCAGCTTAGAGGGTTAGGGCACAGTCAAATGGCGATCAAGTTCGCACTTTCCTCGCGGGACGAAGCCGAAGCGTATTTGAAGCACCAAGTTCTCGGGCCTCGGCTACGGAAGTGCACCCGGCTTGTAGTTCTTGTCGAGGAGCGGTCGATCAACCAAATTTTCGGATACCCTGACCACTTAAAGTTCCGATCTTCGATGACTTTGTTTGCCAACACTACTTCCGAAAATCAGATCTTCAAGGATGCCTTACAGAAGTACTTCTCCGGCGAACTTGATCGCCTGACTATTGAACGCCTGTGATTGTTGGAGGTCAGGTTGGCGTTGGAGTAGATTCATTGTGGATGTATCGGCAACTCGGAAGCTGTCTAGATTCTTCGTAGCCAATTCGCGACAGCTCTCGGATCAAATCGAACGCAACTTCCGATCCGGAACGAGGGAATCCTTCCGGCAGCGGCTAATTTGAAAATCGTCACCCTTGACACGGAGAGGAGCTTCGCGAGCTCCCTGGCGGTCAAGGCGCGGCCGACTTTCTCCCGACATCGCTCCCATCCGAGGCATTGGCAGGCGCTGGCGCAACCGGCAGGCGTCAAGCGGGACCTGTAATCAAAAACCCTTGTTCCCCCAAACGAGTCGGCCCTTGGTGTATCACTGCCCAATTTTCCCAGATTGGGTCCGTCGAGACTTGAATTCACGGGCGGTGGCTAACTAGACCTGTTGCTAGCAAGTCAAAATGTCCGCTTTTCGAAGCAAGTGAAATGTCCGGTTTCGTTAATCTCCCGTAGCCGCCGCGTCTTTTCCACAGCCTGGCCGTGCGCTGGTTTCGGGTTGAGAATCGGAATGCCGCGCTCGTCGTAGCGACCCAGACAGTGCGGTCCATAGCTGAGGCTCAAGGTCCCGTCCAAGTGTTGGTGCGCCGTTACCGCGCAACCCGCCAGTGTTCCACGCCAGCGCACCGGTGCGATCGACAAGATCAGGTTCTGCGAGCTGACCGTGTTATCCCGGTTCACCGTGCGCTCGAACTGCAACGAGAAGATGCGCTCCAGATCCTTGCCGCGATAAGGCACAAACGCCGTGCCCGATTGCGCCGCCTCCACCTGGAAGCGGCGATTGAACTCCCCGATATAATGCTCGCGCAGAAAAACATTCGCCGCCTCCACCGTCTGGATCCCATGCAAGCGCAGTTCTGCGGCAACCGGCCTTGCCAGGTCGAGAAGCTGCGTTCGCTGCGCCCGCGCGCTTGCGGCGAGTAGGCCGGAATCATGCGCACTCCCAGCTGGCGCAGCGCCCGCCCCACCTGCGTCAGACGGTCGTGGTCCACCGCCTCTCCCGCCTTCGCCGTCAGCCAGAAATGACGCGCCCGATCGCTGTACAAGGCGCAGAACACGCCCTTCCGTTCCACCACTTCTTTCAGCCCCGCTAGCACCGGAACCGTCGCTTCCTCTTCCACCAACTGCGCGTAATAAATCTCGCTGTTGGCGTCGTCCATGATCACCAGCAAGTCGTGCCAGCGCTCATCCTGAAACCAGCGGTGCTCGCTGCCGTCGATGTGCAGCAGCATCCCCGGCAGCGGTCGCCGCGGACGTTGCTCCGCGATGCACCCCGCGCTTGCGTCCCTTGGCCACCATCCCCGCCCCTTGCAGCAACCCTTTCACCTAGCTGTAGCTGATCGCGACCTGGTGCTCCTCCTGCAGCTTCTCGTGAAAGTGCCGCACGTTCAGATCGAAATACTTCTCCCGATACAGCCCCAGCACTTTCTCCAACACCGCCAACGGCACTTTCTTGGGCGACGGTTTCCCCCGCCGCCGGACAAACAACCCCCGGAACCCGAACTCTTTATACCGTTCTTGCCAGCGCCGCATCTGCCGATCACTAATCCCGATAATCTCGGCCGCCTGCCACCACGTGATCTTCTTCGCCAGGGCCCGCAAAATCACTTCCTGTACCTTCATCGTCCGCTCCATCGCGGCCTGCGTGTAGGAAAACATGCCTTCCATGCTCTCCTACCCTCGCCGCCTGAAAAGCGGACACTTCACTTGCTATCTCATCCGGACATATCATGTGCTAACGACAGGTGCCTAACTAGACCTTGACACCGAGACAGCGCTCCTCTACATTCCCCGTGCAGTCAATTCGGTGCGCAGTCATTTCTGAGGGGGCAATGAACTGCGCTGGGAGGGCCTCAAATGGCTCGCTTCATTCTTGTCCGCCTCCTCTGTCTGCTTCTGCCTTTCTCGGCCCATGCCCAGGGCGTTCCCGCCAGTAATCCACAAGCAGTAGCACTAGTCAAAGCGTCTGTTACCGCTATGGGCGGGTCACAGACGACTGCAGCCCCTCAGGACTCAACGGCCACTGCGAACGTCACGGTGACGGCAAGCAGTTCCGTTGAACAGGGCACGATGACGACCACAACACGCGGGCTTGACCAGACTTCGGAAGAAATTTCGCTTCCGAGCGGAGTCCAGCGCCTTGTCTTTTCACAAGGCAGCTCAAACGACAAGAGGCCGGGCGCCGGTCCAGGCGAGGATCCCTTTTCTTATGAGCTTTCATTGTCCGCACAGTCGCCAATGTTCCCATTGCCCTGGCTGGCAAGCCGCATGGCCAGCGCCGACACGGCCGTCGTGAACCTTGGAAACGAGACTCTGTCGAGCGTCACCACCACGCACGTACGCCTGACCAACACCTTCACATCCGCTCCCGATCTGGCTCTGTACTCGACTTTCATGGTCGCCGACGTCTGGCTTGATCCCACGGGGCTGCCTCTCCGCATTAGTTACGAGCGGCGTAGCGCGCTTGGAGATAGCCCTGTCGTGGCGGTGGCCTATGAATATTCCGACTACCGGAACGTCCAGGGTTTTCTTTATCCATTTCAGATTCGTAAGTTTGTGAACGGGACCCCCTGGGCCTCGATCTCCGTTCAGACGGTTCAGTTCAACACCGGTTTGTCGAGCGCCGACTTTTCGCTCCAATAGGGGGAAAGTTATGAAAAGAGCCATCGTCGTGTTTTTCGTCCTCTGCCAGACTCTTTTGGCGCAAACCGGGCTCCCGCGTTTCGCTTCGATCCAGGGTGGCGGCTTCGACAACGTCAATCTCTACAATCTCAACGTTCAGTTCCAGATCCCCATTATTTCCATTACCGGGCGCGGATTCTCCTTCAACCCCCAGCTTAGCTACAACTCCACCATTTATCAGAACAGTGGTACTGCCTGGACCACGAGCGGGGGCTTTGGATGGTTTCAGTTACCTGTCGGGACCGTGAGCTTTAGCTCCCAAAGGCTAGGCTGCTACGCGAACGATCTCACGCACCAATGGGAGTACCGGTATTACAACTTCAAGTACCAAGAAACCAATGGCACAGTTCACACCTTTCCCTTGGACTTCAAGCTCCCGGAGGATCCGGGGCAATATCCGGAGTGCTCCGATGGGCACCCACAGTCTGGCTACGCCACAGATAGTACCGGCTACTATGTCAACGCGCCTGGGCTTGGCGGGCCGAATCCTCTCAACGGTGTGTACCCCAAAGCCTATGCACCAAGTGGCGTGGGTGTGGATATTGGGGCGCTGATGTATGACACGAACGGCAATTACGTCACCAACACCGTCGTAAACGGCAACGAAACCGATTGGAAGGATTCATCCGGCCGCTTGGCTCTGAAGGTCATCAGCAACACGACGCAGCAGCCCTATACCACTCAGTATCAATATCCGGATACCTCAGGAGCATTCTCCAACGTCGTCACCATGACGATGACACCCAAGAATGTCTGGACGAGCTTCGGCTGCACGAACCCGAACATCCAGGAATTCAGCCAGTCCAACGTCCAGTTCCCGACCAGCGTTAAGCTGCCCAACAATAAGATCTACACCATCGAGTACGAGAATTCGACTGTTCACTCTGGATACACCACCGGGCGAATCTCCAAAGTCACCCTTCCCACCGGAGGCTACGTCCAATATTCCTACACTGGCGTGAACTGCGCTGATGGGACACCTCTGACCCTCACGCGGACCCTCAACGACGGGACCACCAACACCGCCTGGACGTACACACGTACGCAGAATGGAACAATATGGCAAACGAGAGTCACCGCTCCACAGCTTCCGTATGATTCTGCGAGCAACGAAACGCTCTATACGTTTGACAGCAACGGCCTTGAGGCCCAAGCGAAGATCTATCAAGGCACAGTGAGTGGAACGCTTTTGCAGCAGATTGACACTACACGCACCGGATCTCTTCCGCAGGTCATCACGACGACAGTCGGAAGTAAGCAAAAGAAGATCGCCTATACCTTCGACAACTATTGGAGGATAGCTATTACTGCCGAGTATGATTGGGGAGCTTCAAGTCCTACAAGAACGACCTTGTATACATATGCCTTAGGGCAGGCATATCTCAGTGCAAATATGTTGAGCAACGTGTTGACAAGGGTCGAAGTTCGTGACGGCACCACCTCCGGAACATTACGTTCAGCAACCGATTACATATTAGATGAGGCCGGAGCGATCACCTCTTGTCCGACGGGTGTTCCAAACCACATTGATTTGTATGGCTGCAGCAATACTCCGGTGCGCGGAATCGCGACGACCATAAAACGGTATGCCGATGTTACTGTGCCAGGCGGAGGCAGTCCAGTCGTGACCACTCTTACCTATGACGGCTTCGGTAACGTGCGCACAACAACGGTGGACGGAACATTACAAAGCACCGCGGCGTATTCCGCGACCACGCAATATTCGCAGCCGGACTCGGTCGCCATAGGCCAGGCCGGGAATGCGCTCACGACATCCTACACGTATTTTCCGAGCAACAGCCTTTTAGCGACCACGACCGACGCTAATGGAATCGTGACGTCTTTTGGGTATGACAATTTGTATCGCACCACCTCCGTGACCCGCCCTTCGGTGACAGGGGTCGGCCAGGTGACGACGACTATCCAGTATGACGACGCTGCGCGGACCGCGACGATCAACGGCCCCTTGGATTCCGGAAGAACACTGACTCAAGTCTCGACTGCAGATGGCCTTGGTCGCGCTTATAAGGTGCAAACGCCTATTGGCACGACGCAGACGGCCTTCGATCCAGTGGGCCACACTTACCAGGTGAGCAACCCGTTTGCGAATGGGCAATCGCCTTCGTACTGGACGACTACGAAGTACGATGGCATGGGCAGAGTGCTATCGGTAACAACCCCCGACAACGTGTCTGCTACCTCTGCCTATAGCTCGGATGCGACTAACCCCAACATCGTCGTTGTCACCGATGGAGCCGGTAAGCAGAAGAAGAGTATTGTCGACGGGCTTGGTCGGCTGAGCAGTGTGTACGAACCAGACGTAACCAACGGCAATTCGCTCACTGTACAAACATCTTATTCGTACACGGCTCTCGACTCGCTACTTCAAGTGACGCAAGGCGTGCAGACCAGAGCTTTTGTGTACGACGGACTGAACCGCGTCAAGTCGGCACAGACTCCCGAGACCGGTACGGTGACGTACTCCTACGCGGGATGCAGCAAAGACCCTCCCAATCTTTGCTCGCGAACCGACGCGCGCGGGGTCGTGACGAACTATTCTTATGACGCGCTGAATCGCTCTTATCAGATCAGCTACAACGTCGGGACGACGGGTGTACCAGCCACAGCCACGGTGACCTACAGCTATGGCACATCAGTTACGAACCACAACAACGGCAGGTTGACCGGAGTGGGTGATGGCACTCACTCCGATGCATACACGTATGATCTTCTCGGAAACGTAGCAAGTGTGGCGAAGACACTCGCTGGCCAAACCTACACAACCCAGTACCAGTACAATGAGGCAGGGCTGGTCACGCGCATGACCTATCCCTCTTCAATGTATTTGACCGAGGTGTATGGCAACACTGGCCAGCTGTCGTCGGTTACCGAGAACAATGGCAAGCAATATGCTTCTGGACTCTTATATAATCCAGCAGGGCAGGTAACGGGCTATACCATGGGACTGTCTGGCGGCACGGTCACTGCAACGGTGGGTTACTCGGCGCAGCGCTTGCAGGTTGGGTCAATCAGCTATACTTACGGCGCAAGCACGCTGTTCAGCCTCAGTTATGGTTATTCCCAAAATGGCGGCAACAACGGTCAAATCACGACCACTACCGACGGGCTGAGCAGTGGGCGGTCAGCCGCGTATGGATACGATGCTCTGAGTCGCCTGACTTCATTCTCCACGACAGGTTCCACCAGTTATCCCCAGAAAACGATGAGTTGGACTTACGACCGTTACGGCAATCGCCTGACCCAGGTGTTGAATGGCGGCACGCAGACCGTCAATCCATCGGCGAGCACGAATCGCCTCAACCTAACCTATGATGCCAACGGCAATCTTACAAACGACGGCGTCTACGGGCTGACGTGGGATGGGGAAAACCGAATGGTCAGCTATGCCGGCGCAAGCGTCACGAATCAGTACGACGCCAGCAATCTTCGCGTGCGGCGGACCAAGCAAGCTGGCAGTGACGTAATCTACGTCTTTGCTGGCGCTCAGCCGATTGCCGAATACGCACCAGGCGCTTTGCCCGCTAATCCCTCGGTGCAGTACACCTATCTCGGCAGCCAGCTGATTGCGTCGAAGGCGTCCTCAACCTATACATTTTACGAGCACGATCATCTTTCCATTCGAGGAGTCCTTAATGATGCAACTCCGGGTACTCCGGCGGAGCAGGGTAACCTTCCGTTCGGTGAGAACTGGTATGGCAGCAGCCTCAAGTGGAAGTTTACTTCCTACGAGCGAGATTCGGATGTAGGCGACGACTTCGCCGCGTTCCGTCGGTATCAGTACGTGTATGGCCGATTTAGCTCGCCGGACCCGATTTCAGGTTACCTTGGCGATCCACAATCTCTGAACCGCTATACGTACGTCCGCGATGATTCAGTCCGCTTCACTGACCCGTTCGGGCTCGCAACACCCTATCCTCCTCAAGAGCCCGAAGGAGGCGGAGGCAGTGGCGGTGACTGGTTCAATCCGTTTGATTGCGCCGATGTGTACTGGGACGGAATGCTGGTTTTCAACACATGTGACGTAGTGCGAAATCCTGGCGGAGGAGACCCAACGACCACCACTCCCGCTGTAAAAAACCCGCCTCCGGCAAACAACTGCGCGCCTGGGACGAAGGGCTGCTTTAACGTTCCGGGGAAGCCGCAGGTCAATAATTGCCTGAGCAACTTCCAAAACTCAAAATTCGGGACGGTGAATAATTTCTTTAGCGCGATCAACGGAATTGTGAACGCCAAGGAGGCTTGGCCTGACTGGACGGTCTATCCGGGTGCTAAAGCAGCATTCGTCTACGGCGCGTCGAAGGCGAGCAGCGCAATAGGGAACACGGAATTTCTGTCCATCACTGGTGGGACGTCTACGGTTGTTATGGCGCCGACGGCAGCTGGGATCGAAGCCGTTGAGTCATCCTCAGCCGGACCGGCTGGCTTGTTGCTCGTACCTTTCGCCACCGCGATTGATGCTGGTGTGCGTAACACTTGCAGTTTCTTGCCGGATGCCACGCTTAGCTTCAGTCTGCCGTCAGTTCCGTGATCACGCTGTGGTGGACAAAAGTGGTGGCTGAGGTGAGCATGGACATAGTGCAAAGTACATTATCGGAATTTGCGAAACGCCATTGGATACTTGGTGGTATCGGGACTTCGCTGCTGTGGTTCCTTGTGGGTAAAGAGTCAAAGCACAACATAGGGCCACTCTGGCGAGGCGTGGGAGTGGCGATCGTATTAGTCGTGTGTGGCTGGGCTGTTGCCGAACAGGACTGGCTCGGCCTCATCGGCGGAATCGTCGTGCTCTGTCTCGAGGTGTACTGGATCACGCGCCAGCGGAAGAGCGCGTCCAGAGCCAGCTAGATACTCTGATTCCCGGGGAGATTCTGATGGGCCTGTCATGAGACTGAACATGTTCTGTCGCGAATGCGTGGGTCACGATACTGGCTGGCAGAAACCCATTTCGGCTGACGGAACTCTCTAGAGTGCCTTCCCGCACCTTCCTCCTTCCTCCCACTCCGCAACCCCAGGTATCGCACGGTTTTCCCCCTGTATAGCTATGCCCCATCGCATTGAGCCCATTTCACCGGTGTCCCTAGATTGATGCCGTGATGCCGCGCCACTGATACCACTGATACCGTTTTTCGCGGAAATACAGCGAATTGGAGAAACTGTAGAAACTGTACCCGAAGATCGGAATCGGTTGTAACCCGCTCAAACACAGGGTATTATCGCGCAAGTGCAGGTTTCACTTTGACTTGCAAGTAAAGGCCGAAAGAGAATCCCTCTCCCTCCGCCATTTACTGCTGTGTTTTGAATAAGCTACGTGGAATAGGCTTCTCTCGACCCGGACAACGCTCCTGTGGAAAAACCCGCAAGTCTAGTAAGAGTCTAGTAATCGCCTGCTGCAAATCACGCATTCCGAAGCACGTAGGAACCAAACTACGCGGCGGCAGTTTGTCGAATACTCTCAAGGACCAACAGCAATTGCGTCACATGCGCGGGGTCGAACACACCTTCTATGCCCCGCGGACTGAAATCGGTAAAGGGCGACTCGTAAAGCTGGGCAGGACTCATCCAGCCGCTTTGCGTGAGGTACTCGACCACGAGGTTGACGAATTGAATTTGGTTTGCGCTTAGGATCTTCCCATCGAGGAACCCATGGAAGGCACGTTTCGCAGCTCCTCGGGTCCAGACCGACCATGTGGCGAACAAAGAGCCCAAGCTATCGGCACCCATCTGACTCCTGCGCAACTGGCCCAACTGCGCGAAAACCCCGACCTCTGTGTCTAGCCTGGTTCCGCTTCCTTTGCCAGCAATATCCCTCGCCCGGGAGTAGGACCCGTCACCTGCACCTGCTCATGGTCCGCCGCTTATGGCGTGACTTAGTCAACCAAGGGCATCCTGTAACGCCCGACCTCATTCGTCATGAGGATTTTCCTCCCCCTGACCACTATCTCCCCAAACCGCTTTCTCTCGAGGCAGATCAGCAGCTGCAGCAACAGCTCCGTCTCGCCGACACCCTGGAGGTGAATGCTCTCCGCCTCGTGCGGGCCACGGGAATCCGCATCAGCGAATGCATCAATCTTCCCCTGGATTGCCTACAACAGATCAGTGAACAAGTGGCGCCTCGTGTGCCCCTCGGCAAACTTCATTCCGAACGCTTAGTACCGGTCGATGAGGAGACGCAGCGCGTGGTGGCGCGCATAGTGGAGTTGGGCGCCCTCACGCCCGTTCCCGAACACGAGTACCAAGCTTTCTTACTGCCTCGCTATTGGCAACCTGGGACTTGGTACAGGGCGTTGCACAACACCTTACGCGATCGGGCCCGGACTGCAGGTTGCACTGGTCGGGTCAACCCGCACCGGCTACGCCCATTCCTTCGCGACCGAGATGGTGCGCCTCGGCGTCAGCCTCCCGGCGCTTATGCAAATGATGGGACACAGAGACATCCGCATGACCTTGCGCTATTATCTGCAGCGGATTGTTATGTAGAGTGGCTGCAGTAAATGCTTCCTAGTCAGTTCGTTCCGCTTGGATTACAGCACATAAGATTTCATGATGGACTCCTCGGTGGCCACCGAAGCCA
>Ga0307479_10002973_pt1 | contig 15407 bp, 9 predicted proteins | sample atmos_gasesECM4C_FD_203743 | JGI IMG/M metagenome (GOLD analysis project Ga0307479, IMG submission 203743) | Hardwood forest soil microbial communities from Morgan-Monroe State Forest, Indiana, United States - atmos_gasesECM4C_515 | ecosystem: Environmental > Terrestrial > Soil > Temperate... | reverse complement strand
AATAGCCTTTCATCACTACATTGCCGCGGAACATCACCTCGCCCAAGGTCTCGCCGTCGCGCGGGACCGCCTGCATGGTCTCCGGATCGATCACATCGAGGGCTTCCAGCACCGGATAGGCGACGCCTTGGCGCGCTTTCCTGGCGGCCTGATCGGAGGAATTCAGCGTCTCCCATTCGCGATGCCAGTCGTTGATGGCGGCTGGTCCGTAGGTTTCGGTCAGGCCGTAAAGATGCGTGACGTTAAAGCCGGCGGCCTTCATCGCCGCGAGCACCGCCTCCGGCGGCGGCGCCGCGGCGGTGGCGAACTGCACGGCGTGCGGCAGCGGCTTTTTCTCATACGCGGGCGCATTGAGCAGCGTCGACATTACGATCGGCGCGCCGCACAAATGCGTGACCTTGTGCGTGACAATGGCGTCGTACATCGCGGGCGCGCGCACCGCGCGCAAGCAGATATGGGTGCCAGCGACGACCGACAGCGTCCAGGTGAAACACCAGCCGTTGCAATGGAACATCGGCAGCGTCCACAGATAAACCGGATGCTTACCCATGCCGCAGGTGATCACATTCGCCATTGCCAACAGATACGCGCCGCGGTGGTGGTAGACGACGCCTTTGGGATCGCCGGTCGTGCCCGAAGTGTAATTGAGCGAGATCGCGTCCCATTCGTCCGCCGGCATCAGCCAGGCAAAATCCGGATCGCCGCCACGCAGAAAGTCTTCGTATTCGATTTCGCCAAGGCGATCGCCAGGGCCGGTGAATTCTGGATCGTCGTAGTCGATCACCAGTGGCTTGGTCTTGCAGGCGGCAAGGGCCTCTTTGACCACCCGCGAATATTCACGGTCGGTGATCAGCACTTTGGCGTCGCCGTGGTCGAGCGTGAAAGCGATGATCGCGGCGTCGAGCCGCGTGTTGATGGTGTTGAGCACGCCGCCGGCCATGGCGACACCGTAATGCGCCTCCAGCATCGGCGGCGTATTGGCGAGCACGGCCGCGACCGTGTCGCCGCGCTTGATGCCGCGGCGCGCCAGCGCCGATGCCAGGCGCCTCGTCCGCGCATAAAAATCCCGATAGGTGAAGCTGCGAGCGCCGTGGATGATGGCGGGATGGTCGGGATAGACCGCGGCGGCGCGCGCCAGAAACGTCAGCGGTGTCAGCGGCTGGAAATTCGCCGGATTGCGATTGAGGTCGGTATCGTAGGGACTCGCCATGTTTTCGCTCCCCGACGACTGTTTTCTGCCAAGCCAAGCCGAGCCTAGCGAAAAGATCGCGCCGAGCGAATAGGCATTGATATAGATCAATAACGGCTTGTTGCCGCTAAAGCACTCTCGCTAGTTGCCGAGGCACCGCGGCGCTATAGTAGCGTGGCACCGCCATGGAGGCGTGGCCATGGACATCCGCACAAGCCGCTATCATGAGATCTATGCGCGCTGGCAGCGCGATCCGTTCGGATTTTGGGGCGAAGCGGCCGCCGATATCGACTGGTTCGAGAAGCCGAAGAAAGTTTTTGATCCTGCCGTCGGAGTTTACGGCCGCTGGTTTGTCGGCGGCGTTTGCAACACCTGCTTTAATGCGGTGGATCGCCACGTCAACGCCGGACGCGGCGAGCAGCCCGCCATCATTTACGATTCGCCGCTCGCTGGCGCAAAGCGCACGCTGACCTATCATCGGCTATTGACCGAGACGCAGGTGCTCGGTGGCATGTTGCGCGACCTCGGCGTCGGCAAGGGCGACCGCGTCATCCTCTATATGCCGATGGTGCCTGAGGCGGTCATCGCCATGCTCGCTTGCGCGCGCGTCGGCGTGATTCACTCCGTCGTGTTCGGCGGCTTTGCCGCGCGCGAACTCGCCACCCGCATCGACGACTGCAAGCCGAAAGTGATCTTGTCGGCGAGCTGTGGACTCGAGCCGGGGCGCATCGTGCAATACAAACCGCTGCTCGACGAGGCGATCGCACTCGCCGCGCACAAGCCGCAAACCTGCCTGATCTTGCAGCGACCGCAGGTGCAAGCGCCGCTCATCGAAGGCCGCGACCGCGACTGGGCGCAAATGCGCGATCACGCGCTCATTCATGCCCGCTCCGCTTTCGATTGCCTGCCGGTGGAAGCGACCGATCCGCTTTACATTCTTTATACGTCCGGCACGACCGGGCGGCCGAAAGGCGTGGTCCGCGACAATGGCGGCCACATGGTCGCGCTCAAATGGTCGATGAAGAACCTGTATGGAGTCGAGCCCGGCGAGGTGTACTGGGCGGCTTCGGATGTCGGCTGGGTGGTCGGACATTCCTACATTGTCTATGCGCCGCTGTTTCACGGCTGCACCACTATCCTCTACGAGGGCAAGCCGGTCGGCACGCCGGATGCCGGCGCGTTCTGGCGCGTGATTTCCGAATACGGCTGCGCGGCGATGTTCACCGCGCCGACGGCGTTCCGCGCCATCAAGAAAGAAGACCCGCAGGGCAAGCTGTTGGCGCAATACGATCTGAAGAATTTCCGCACGCTGTTTCTCGCCGGCGAGCGCGCCGACCCCGATACGCTCGCCTGGGCGGAGAAGCTCCTCAACGTGCCGGTAATCGACCATTGGTGGCAAACCGAGACCGGCTGGGCCATTGCCGGCAATCCGGTGGGCCTCGGCATGCTGCCGGTCAAACACGGCTCGCCGACCGTGGCGATGCCGGGCTACGACATCCGCATCGTCGACGAAAGCTGCCGCGAATTGCCGCCCGGCAAGATGGGATCGATCGTGGTCAAGCTGCCGCTGCCGCCGGCCTGCATGCCGACGCTGTGGCAGGCCGACGCACGCATGCGCGAAAGCTATCTCGAAGAATTCCCCGGCTGTTACAAAACCGCCGATGCCGGTTTCAAGGACGACGACGGCTACATTTTCGTGATGGGCCGCACCGACGACATCATCAATGTCGCCGGCCACCGGCTCTCGACCGGCGGCATGGAGGAAGTGCTGGCCTCGCATCCCGACGTTGCCGAATGTGCCGTGCTCGGCGTCAAGGATGCGCTCAAGGGCGAGGTGCCGTGCGGTTTCATCGTGCTCAAATCCGGCGTCAACCGCCCGTCCGGCGAGATCGAGAAGGAATGCGTCGCGCTCATTCGCGAAAAAATCGGCCCCGTCGCGGCGTTCAAGATCGCCATCACTGTGGCGCGGCTGCCGAAAACCCGCTCCGGCAAGATTCTACGCGGCACCATGAAGAAGATCGCCGACGGCGAGACCTGGCAGATGCCCGCGACCATCGACGATCCGGCAATCCTCGACGAGATCGGCACCGCACTCAAACGCAAAGGCGCGGACGCAGCGGTCAAATAGGCATCGCACGAATGGCGCGGTGGTGCGTTAGACCGGAATGGGTGTTGCGAGAGTCCTCCTTTTTTTGATCGTGGCCGCGCTGTCGGCCGGGCTTGCGCTGGCGCAGGAGCAAAGCGCGCCGCCCGCAGCACCCAACGCGGTTGCGCCGGCCGCGCCCAATGCGAGTACGCCGCAGAACCAAGCCGCTGCCCCCGCATCGCATCCCCCTACTCCCGACGATATCTGCCGCGCGCTCGAACAGGACGCCGCCGAGAACGAGCTGCCGGTCGAGTTCTTCGCCCGGGTCATTTGGCAGGAAAGCCGCTTCAATGCGCGCGCGGTGAGCAACAAAGGCGCGCAAGGCATCGCCCAATTTATGCCAGCGACCGCGGATTATCGCGGGCTCGTCGATCCGTTCGATCCGATCGAAGCGCTGAAGAATTCGGCGCGCTATCTGCGCGATCTCAAAGCCCGCTTCGGCAATCTCGGTCTCGCCGCCGCGGCCTATAACGCCGGACCTGGGCGCGTGAGCGCCTGGCTCACCAGCCATCGCCCGCTGCCGGGCGAGACCCGCAACTATGTCGCCATCATCACCGGCTGGACCGCGGACGAATGGGCTTCGGCCAACCCGCCGAAAACGTCGGAAACGACGATTCCGCAAGGCGTGCCGTGCACCCGGCTCGCCAATCTGATCCTGGCGCCGAAAGAACAGGCGCAGCGCATGGCGGCCTATGTGCCGCGCTGGGGCATGCAGCTCACGGCAAATTGGTCGGAGAGCAAGGCCTGGGCGACGTATCGGATGATCCAGAAGCAATATGCGGCGCTGATCGGCGATCGCGAGCCGATTGTCATAAGGAGCCGCGGCATCGGTTTAGGCTTCGCCATGCGTTACAATATCCGCATCGCCGACGACGATCGCGCTTATCTCGAAAAATTCTGTCGGAAGCTGATCGGCGCGGGCGGCGCCTGCGTCGTGCTGCGGAACGATCGAGGGTAGCACGTCATCCAGAGGTGGCCGCCCTTGGCGGCCCTCGAAGATGACTTTTCGGGCCGTCGCCCTTCGAGCCTCGCCCCGACAAGTCGGGGCTCGCACCTCACGGTGACGGAAAACATTCAACCAAAATTCGGAATCACTCGCTCTTTTGCCCGCCGCCGAGCTGTTTGAGCTTGGCGAATACGGCCTCGACGTTGAGCTCCTCGCCCGGCTTCTTTGCCTCCGGCTCAGGCTCTTCCTTCGGCGCGGTGGTCACCGACGCCGGTAACAGCGTGGCGCCTGGCTCCTCCACCGGCGCCGGCTTCTCCTTCGCAGCCCTCTGCACTTCGAGATCGAGATCGATCTGCGAGCACAGCCCGAGCGTCACCGGATCGAGCGGCGTCAGATTGGCAGAATTCCAGTGCGTGCGCTCGCGGATCGCCAGGATGGTCGATTTGGTGGTGCCGACGAGCCGCATGATCTGGCTGTCCTTGAGCTCGGGGTGATTGCGCACCAGCCAGAGGATCGCGTTGGGTCGGTCCTGGCGGCGCGAAACCGGCGTGTAGCGCGGCCCCTTTTTCGGCTTGGCCTCGGGCAAACGCACCTTCGGCTCGGCGATGTGCAGCCGGTGATTAGGATCGGCCTCCGCCGCCTTGATCTCCTCGCGCGTCAACTGGCCGGTGAGGATCGGATCGAGGCCCTTGATGCCCTGCGCCGCGTCGCCATCGGCGATGGCTTTGACCTCGAGCGGATGCAGATGGCACAGTTCGGCGATCTGATCGAACGACAGCGAGGTGTTCTCGACCAGCCAGACGGCGGTGGCTTTCGGCATTAAAGGCGTGACCATAGGTAAATCTCCTCTGTGCTCCGCCCGCCCCTTTGGCGAAGCCACTCACGTCATCAACGATGACTGGAAAAGCTGATGGAATATAGGCGGCGCGGGGGTCCGGCGCAACTGGCCGTTTGCCGCGGATATCAGCGGTTTGCTGAAGTGTCTTGCCGGTTTTAACTGTATTTGGAACCGCGAATCGATCGCAAACGCGGTTTATGGAACGACGCCCTTCACTGCATTGGCGAAGGCCTCGTAAGCAATCGATCCATCCGCGGCGATCGGCAGCCGCTCGCGCACCCGCACTTTTAATTGCTCGCGCGCGTTTGGTGAAAGCTCAGACAGCGCTTTGCCGGACGGACCGACCGGCACGGTATTAGAATCCCAGAAATCGTCGAAACTCAAGAAACTCACGCGAATGCGGATCACCTCGCTCTCGATCGCGGTGAGTCCGGCTTGTTTCCAGATCGCTTGCATGGCGTCGCGCGCCGAAGCCTCGACATTCGGCCGTTGCGGCGGCGTCAGACTTAAATCTTTCATCGCCGCCGCCAGGGGCGCGAGCGGAAAGCCGTCGGGAAACTCCCACATGTAAGTGGCAACGACACCGCCCGGCCGCACCACTCGCGCCAGTTCGCGCGCGGCTTTCGCCGGGTCGGGAATAAAAACGATCACCAATGCCATGCTGGCGGCGTCGAAACTCTTGTCAGGAAACGGCAGCGCCTGAGCGTCGGCGACGCGAAATTCCGCGCCCCTTGTCCCCGCCCTCCCCCGCGCATAAGCGAGTTGGCCTTTGGATGGATCGACGCCGATGACGGCCGCCGGCGAACACTTCGCGATCAGCACTTCGGTGAAGGCGCCATTGCCGCAGCCGGCGTCGAGCCATTTCAGTTTTTTCGGCGCATCGAGCCAGTCGAGGAATTTTTCACCGGCAAGCCGGCTCCAGCGGCCCATCAGCCGCTCATAGGCCTTGCCATCGGCGAACAGGTTCGGCGTTTCGGTCATGTCGCATCATTCCGCGGTGGCTTTGTTTTCGCGCGCCTTGATCGCTGCCCAGACCCGGCTCGGCGTCGCCGGCATATCGATGTGCTCGATGCCAAGCGGGTTCAGCGCGTTAAGAATGGCGCTCATGATTGCGGGCGGCGCGCCGGTGGCGCCGGCTTCGCCCGCCCCTTTGACGCCGAGCGGATTGGTCTTGGCCGGCACTTCGGTCAGCTCAGAAACCAGTTCCGGCAGATCGTCGGCGCGCGGCATGGCGTAGTCCTGGAAACTGCCGGTGACGAGTTGGCCTGACGAATCGAACACGATCGCCTCCATCAGCGCCTGCCCCGCGCCCTGCGCGACGCCGCCGTGGATCTGGCCCTCGCACAACAGGCGATTCATCACCTTGCCGACGTCGTCGACCGCTGCATAGCGCTCCAGCGTCACCGCGCCGGTGTCAGGATCGATTTCCACTTCGCAGACGTGACAGCCGTTCGGATAGTTCGGTGGTTCGGCAGCGAAGGTGCCGGAGGCTTCCAGCCCGACATCGAACTGCGGCGGCAGCATCACCGGGCGGTAGAACGCCTTGGCAACGTCGGTCAGCGGCAGCGCGCGGTCCGTGCCCACGATGCGGAAGGCGCCGTCCTTGAATTCAATATCGCCGGCGGCGGCTTCCAGCATCGTCGCCGCCATCGGCTTTGCTTTTTCGATAATCGCGTCGGCGGCGCGTTTGAGCGCATTGCCGCCGACATGCATGCTGCGCGAACCGTAGGTGCCGCGGCCCATCGGCACCGCGTCGGTGTCGCCCTGGATGAAGCGGATATTCTCGAATGGCACGCCGAGCCATTCGCTCACCATCTGCATGTAGACGGTCTGATGGCCCTGGCCGTGCGAATGGGTGCCGGCGAGTATGGTGAGCATGCCGCTCGGATCGAAGCGCAGCACCATGCGGTCGTTGAACACCGCGGCTTCTTCCAGGAAATAGCCGATGCCGCGGCCGCGCAGCATGCCGCGTTTTTTCGATTCGGCGGCGCGCTTACCGAATCCATTCCAGTCGGCGAGCTTGAGGCATTCGTCCATGACATAGACGAAATCGCCACTGTCATAGGTGATGCCGGTTTGCAGCTTATGCGGCATCGCCGCGGCCGGAATGTAATTGCGCCGGCGGATGTCCACCGCATCGATGTTCAGGACGCGTGCGGCGCGGTCGAGCAGCATTTCGATCAGGAAGGTCGCTTCGGGCCGTCCGGCGCCGCGATACGGCGCAAGCGGAATCGTATTCGTCAGCACCGCTTTGCCGACGGCGTGGACCGCGGGGATTTGATAGACGCCGGGCGAAAGCCGCATCGCGAACAGCGGCACCACCATCGACGCGCCGAAGACATGCGAACCCATGGCGTGCAGGGCGCTGACGCGAAGCCCCAGAATCTTGCCGTGCTCATCGAGCGCCAGCTCGCCGGTGACGATCTGGTCGCGGCCTTGCGAATCGCCGAGCAAGGCTTCGGAACGGGTCGAGACCCATTTGACCGGACGGCCGCCGACGCGGCGCGACGCCCACACCACCAGCGCATCTTCGGGATAGCCGCCGAACTTCATGCCGAAGCCGCCGCCGACATCGGGCGAGATGACGCGAAGCTTGGTCTCGGGAATTTTCAGCACTTGGCCCGCCACCGCCGAGCGCGTGCCATGCGGGTTCTGCGAGGTCGAATACAGCGTGTAGCTGTCGCTGTCGGGATGATAGATGCCGATCGCCGCGCGCGGCTCGATTGAATTCGCCGTGATGCGATTGTTGTTGAGCTTGAGCGAGATGACGTGGCCAGCCTTGGCGAAGGCGGCGTCAGTCGCGTCCTTATTGCCCATCATCAGCGTGAAGGCGGTGTTGTTCGGTTGTTCGTCCCACACCGCCGGCGCGCCCGGCTTGACCGCATCCTCGACGCCGACCACCGCTGGCAGCGGTTCATAGTCGACTTCGATCAATTCGGCGGCGTCGCGCGCCTGTACATAGGTCTCCGCCACCACAAAGGCGACGCGATCGCCGACGGCGCGCACCTTGTTGACTTCGAGAATGCTGCGCAGCGTGCGGAATCCCTTGGGGCCGCCCATATCCTCCGGCATCGGCGGCGCCAGACCGCCGAGCTTGTCGGCGGCCACATGCGCGCCGGTAAGGACGGCGAGTACCCCTGGCGCGGCTTTCGCCTTCGCCGTATCGACACGCTTGAGACGGGCGTGCGCATGCGGCGACATGACCACGACGCCATAGCACTGCTGCGGCAGGTCGAGGTCATCGACATAGCGGCCGCGGCCGGTGATGAATCGCGGATCTTCGACCCGGGGGACGGGTTGGCCGACACCGAACTTGTTCAAGCAGAACTCCTCATCGTAATTGTGTCCGGTCGTCCTGAGATGCGCGCGACAGGCGCGCCTCGAAGGACGTCGGCCGAGGCGCTGGAGATGTCACCCTTCGAGGCTCGCTTCGCGCACCTCAGGGTGACGGAATGAGCTACCATCATAGTCAGCAACTGTAGCAATGAGAATGGAGCGAGACGGCATGGCGGCGATTCCGGACAAAGCTCGCTTCGATTACATCGTCGTCGGCGCCGGATCGGCCGGTTGCGTGCTCGCCAACCGGCTCACCGAATCCGGCCGCCATCGCGTGCTGCTTATCGAAGCCGGCGGCCACGACCGGCACATCTGGATTCACATTCCGCTCGGCTACGGCAAGCTGTTCGACAATGCCAAAGTCAATTGGCTGTACAAGACCGAGCCGGAGCCCGACTTGAACAACAGGCAGATCATCCAGCCGCGCGGCAAGGTGCTTGGCGGATCGAGCTCGATCAACGGCTTGCTCTACGTGCGCGGCCAGCACGAGGACTACGATCATTGGCGGCAGCTCGGCAATGCCGGCTGGGGCTTTGCCGACGTGCTGCCCTATTTCCGGCGCGCCGAGGACCAAGCGCGCGGCGTGGACGATTTCCACGGCACCGGCGGCCCACTGGCCGTGTCCGACGTCTGCGAGCCGCATCCGCTGTGCGAGGCTTTCATCGCAGCGGCGCAGCGCGCGGGCGTTCCGCGCAATGACGACTTTAACGGCGCGACGCAGGAGGGCGCCGGCTATTTCCAGTTGACGGCGAAAAACGGCCGGCGCTGGTCGACCGCGGTCGGCTATCTGAGGGAGGCGCGGTGGCGGCGCAATCTCGCGATCGCGTCGAACGCGCTGGCAAGCCGCATCCTGTTTTCAGGACGCCGCGCCGTTGGCGCCCAATATCTGCAGCACGGTGTGCCGCGCACCGCCTACGCCGACGGCGAAGTGATCGTGTCCGGCGGCGCCTTCAATTCGCCGCAGCTGTTGCAACTCTCCGGATTGGGGCCAGCGAAAATTCTGCGCGACCTCGGCGTCGAAGTAATCGCCGATATGCCCGGCGTCGGTGCCGATCTGCAGGATCATCTCCAGATCCGCATGCAGTACCGCTGCACCGAGCCGATCACCATGAACGACGTCATCAATCACTGGCGCCACCGCTACGGCGCTGGCTTGCGCTATATAATGTCGCGCAAAGGATTGCTGACGATCGGGGCCGGCTATGCCGGGGCGTTTCTGCGCACACGACCGGAACTGGCGACGCCCGACGTACAAATCCATTTCCTGATCTTCAGTGCCGACGCCGCTGGCGCGGTGCTGCATGCCTTTCCCGGATTCATGGCTTCGGTGTGCCAGTTGCGGCCGGAGAGCCGCGGCTTGGTGCGCATCAAGTCCAGCAACCCGAGCGTGCCGCCGGCGATCCAGCCGCGGTATCTTTCGGCGCGCAGCGATTGCGACACCGTGGTCGCCGGAATGAAGGCGATGCGCCGCATCATGAACGAGCCGTCGATGCGCCGCTATATCGCCGAAGAGCGCACGCCTGGCGACGATTGCGTCGCCGACGAAGATCTCCTCACCTTCGCCCGCGATACCGGCACCACGGTCTATCATCCGACCTCGACCTGCCGCATGGGTCCCGATCCATCGGCGGTGGTCGACGAGCGGCTGCGGGTGCGCGGCTTTGAGCGCTTGCGCGTGATCGATGCCTCGATCATGCCGACCGTAGTATCCGGCAATACCAATGCCGCTGCGGTGATGATCGGCGAAAAAGGCGCCGACATGGTTCTGGAAGATGCCGCGGCGCCGGCACTGGCGATTTCGGCTTAATTCATCCGGCCGCTTGCAGGCGATCGAGTTCGAGCGCGCCGGCCTTGATCCGCGGAATGAGCTCGCGACCGAACTCGACCGTGTCGTTGAACGGATCGAAGCCCCGGATCAGTACCGAGGCGATGCCGAGTTTGTAATATTCCAGGATCGCGCGCGCGACCTGCTCCGGCGTGCCGACGAGACACGAGGTGTTGCCGAGCGCCCCGGTCGCCCGCGCAATCGGCATCCACAGCCGTTCGTCGTGCACGTCGCGTTCGAGCGCAAAGCTCATCAGCCGCTTGCCGGCATTGTCGACCGGACCGGACATTGACTCCTGCCGGCTCCAGCCTTTGGCGCCGGTCATGCCGGCGAGGATTTTGTTGGCCTTGTCCCAGGCCGCACCTTCGCTCGCGGCGATGATCGGGCGCACCGAGACATTGAAGCCCGGCACGCGGCCATGCGCCGCCGCTTGCGCGCGAAACTGTTTGATGCGCTCGCGCGTGGAAGAAAGCGGCTCGGCATAGATCGCATAGACGTCGCAGAACCGCGCACCCATCTCTAGCGCGCCGTCCGAGGCGCCGCCGAAGAACAACAGCGGATGCGGTTTCTGCAACGGCCGGACATCCGAATGCGCGCCCTTGACCCGGTAAAACGCGCCTTCGAAATCAAACGGCCGCTCGTTGGCCCAGGTCAGTTTCATCAGTTCGAGGTATTCGGCGGCGCGGCGATAGCGCTCGGCCTTGGGCGTGAAATCGCCGTCGCCTTCCTGCTCGTCGTCGGTTTTGCCGGTGATGATGTGGATGGCGAGCCGGCCGCCGCTTAAGTGGTCGAAGGTTGCGATTTTGCGCGCCATCAAGGTCGGCGCGACGAAGCCGGGGCGATGGGCAATCAAATAACCAAGCCGCTCGGTCCGCGCGGCGGCGTGCAGCGCCACCAAAAAGCCTTCAGCGGACGACGATGAATAGCCGACCAGCACCAGATCGAAGCCGGACGCTTCGTGGGCGCGCGCGGCCTCGGCCACATAGTTCGGCGACAATCCGCCCTCGATAACATGCAAAGTGGCCGCGCTTTTCGGCGGCGTCACTCCGATCATGCCGATCACGCGCATGGGCACTGCCGGCTCCTCAGTTATGCTGTTTCGACGCTCGTAAGCGCCCGGTTTCTGCGTGATCGACTTCACCGGCGGCATCGATCGCGACACCGTAGTCGCGGCGCGCTTGTTCCGCCGTAATCAAGCCGTCGAGCACGTCGTCACGCACGGCTTTCGGATCGCGTGCGCAGGGATCGCCGAAGCCACCGCCGCCCGGCAATTGCAGGCGGATGGCGTCGCGCGGCGGCACGGTCTGGCGTCCCTTGGGCCGGATCGGCCGTCCCGAACGCAGTGTCACCACGCCGGCGCCGCCGGGCTTTCCACCGTTGCGCCCGCGCGCCGGATGGCGCACGCGCTCAAAATTGCACAACAGCGCCAGCGGATTGGCGCCGGCGCCGCCGAGCTCGATCACCTGGCCAAGACCGCCGCGGAATTGGCCCGGACCGCCCGAGCCGTCGCGGAATTCGCGGCGATAGAATACGACCGGCGCCACGCTTTCGGTGGCCTCCACCGGTATCGTGCGTACGCCGGAGGGAAAAGCGGTCGCGCTCAAGCCGTCTTTCTGCGGCCGCGCGCCGGCGCCGCCGCAATGAAAGATCACGGTGGAGAATTCTGGCAGCGTATTGGCATCGGTCCCGGCCTCGACCTCATCGACCAGCGAGCCGCCGCCGAAGATTTGCGGATTCCACAAGGACGAAGCGCCCTCCGCCGGCACGCCGCCGGCGATCGCCTGCTGCAGGCAGCCGGCGACGACGTCGGGCAGCATCTGCCCGACCGTGTGGCGCGCGGCAACCGGCCAGGGCCGCTTGACGTTGAGCACGCAGCCTTCCGGCGCGTTGACCGTGATCGGCTCGAGCGAGCCGGCATTGTTCGGCACGTCCGGCGCGACCAGGCACTTCACGCCGAACGCAGTATAGGCAAGGCAATAATTGAACACGACGTTGATGCCGTAGGCCGAAGCCGGCGACGTGCCGTCATAGTCGACATGGATGCCGTCATCCGAAATCGTCAGCGCGGCGTTGAGCGTAAGCGGCTTGTCGTAACCGTCCATAGTCATGCTGTTGCGATAGGTGCCCTTGGGCAGCGCCCGAATGCGTTCGAGCGTGGTGTCGCGAGACGCCTCGACGATGGTGTCGCCAAGCCGATCGAGATTGGCGATCTCGAACTCGTCCATCATCTCGATGAGCCGGCGGCTGCCTTCGTCGTTGCACGCCGCGCAGGCATAAATATCGCCTTCGACCTGGAGCGGCTCGCGTACATTGGCGCGCACAAGCCGCAGCAAATCTTCGCTCATGCGGCCTTCGCGCGCGAGCGGCATGATCGGAATCGCCAGGCCTTCCTCGAACACTTGCCGTCCGTCCGGCCCCATGCCGAGCCCGCCGATATCGACCACATGAATGGTATTCGCGAACAATCCGACCGCTTGACCGCGATAAAAGCTCGGCGTCACCACGGTGATGTCGTGTAGATGGCCGGAGGTGAGCCACGGATCGTTGGTGATGTAATGGTCGCCCGGCTTCATCGTCGCGAGCGGATAGACGTCGAGAAAATACCGCACCGCGTTCGCCATCGAATTGACATGACCCGGCGTGCCGGTCACTGCCTGAGCGAGCATGCGGCCATGCCGGTCGAACACGCCGGCCGAGAGATCGCCGGCCTCGCGCACGGAAGTGGAAAACGCGGTGCGCAGCATGGTCTGCGCCTGCTCTTCGACCACGGCGATCAGCCGGTTCCACATGATCTGCGTATGGATCTGGGCGAGCGCGGTGTTGGGGCGGGCGACCATAAAGTTTGAACCTCAAACCTCGCGGCGGGTCAGCGCAATATAGCCGAACTTGTCGACCTGCGCCTCGAACAAGGGACTGACCACGGTGGAGGTGTCATCTTCGGCAATCACCGCCGGTCCGGCGATCTTTGCGCCCGACGCAAGATCGCCGCGCCAATAGATCGGCACGTCTTGAAATTCACCCGCTTGCGGATCGAACAGCGCGCGCCGGCCGCGCGGTTTCGGTTCGCTCGGCCGTACCGGCAGAGCAGTTGCCAGTTCGCCTTGCGCCGGCGCGCTGATGGTGACCACCCAGCTGAGAATTTCGATGTCGACGCCGGGGATCGGCCGGCTATAGAGTCGGCGATAGGCCTCCTCGAACAATGCGGTGATCGCCGCACGATCGGTGTTGTTGAATGCACGCACCGGAAGCTCGACCGCGATCTCGTGGCCCTGCCCGCGATAACGCATGAAAGCGGCGCGGCGTTCGACAAGCGGCGCATCGGCAGCGCCGCGCCGTACGATCGCTTCGGCTTCGACACGCATGTCCGCAAGGAGCCGGTTGGCGTTCTCCGGCTCGAAACTCGACAGCCGCATCAATCGGCCCCGCACGACTTCATAGGCCACCGGCGCGCGCAATAATCCGACCGCCGAGCCGACTCCGGCATTGGCGGGAACGAGAACGCGGCCGATGCCGAGCTTCTCGGCGACGCGCGCGGCATGTAGCGGCGCCGCGCCGCCAAATGCGATCAAAGTCCGCGGCCGCAAATCCTTGCCGCTTTCGATCGCATGCACGCGCGCCGCATTGGCCATGTTCTCGTCGACCATTTCGCTGACGCCGAGCGCGGCATGTTCGGCGGCGAGATTGAGCTTGGCGCCGATACGCTCGGCGATGGCGCGTTGGGCGGCGCTGGCGTCGAGCGGCATCTTGCCGCCGGAAAACGTCGTCGGATCGACACGGCCAAGAACGAGATCGGCGTCGGTCACGGTCGGCTCGCTGCCGCCACGGCCGTAACAGACGGGCCCGGGTTCCGAGCCCGCGCTTTGTGGGCCGACCGCAATCCGGTCGAGCGAATCGATCGCCGCAATCGAGCCGCCGCCGGCGCCAATTTCGACCATTTCGATCACCGGAATGCGTAGCGGCAAGCCGCTGCCTTTGGTGAAGCGATAGACGCGCGCCACTTCAAAAGCGCGCGCGGTCTGCGGCCGACCGTGATCGATGAAACAGATTTTCGCCGTCGTGCCGCCCATGTCGAACGACACGACGTGATCGAGCCCATGCTGGCGGGCAATGCAGGCGGCAAAGATCGCGCCGCCAGCGGGTCCGGATTCGACAAGGCGAACCGGAAAGCGGATTGCGGTCTCGGTCGTGGTGATGCCGCCGCCCGAGGTCATCAACAGCATCGGGCAGCGGAAGCCCGATTGCTCGAGCTCGCGCGCGAGTTTGCCGAGATAGCTGCTGATCAGCGGCTGCAAATAGGCGTTGGCGCAGGCGGTGGAGAAACGTTCGTATTCCCGCATTTCCGGCGACACGTCCGACGACAGGCTGACCGCGACGTGCGGCAGACGGCGCGCGATCGCCTCGCCGACGCGCTGTTCGTGATCTGGATTGGTGAAACTGTGCAAAAATCCGACCGCGACAGCCTCAATGTTTTGCGCAGTGAGTTGATCGAGTGCGCGGGTCACACTCGCTTCATCGAGCGGAACGAGCACGTCGCCCTGGGCGTCAATGCGTTCGCCCACCGGCAGACGCAGGCGGCGCGGTACCAAAGGCGGCGGTAGATCGATATTGACGTCGTATTGCTCAAACCGGTTCTCGTGGCGGATCTCGAGAACGTCGCGAAAGCCTTCGGTGGTCAGAAGCGCGGTCTTGGCGCCCTTGCGTTCGATCAGCGCATTGGTGGCAAGCGTCGTGCCATGGATAATCAATTGCACGTCGCCGGGTCTGATGCCGGCTTCGCCAATGATCGCGCGCACGATCGCAAGCACGCCGGCTTCGGGCGCACGCGCGGTGGTCAGGCCCTTGGCGGTATAACGGCGGTCGCCGACTTCGAGCGCCACGTCGGTAAACGTGCCGCCAATATCAACGCCGAGCCGGATTGCGGGAGAGGATGCCACGGGCGGACCGCCAGAAAAAACCGGACAACAAAAGCGGCGCTATATGCCGGCTCTTTGCCAAGCTTGTCCATTGGGCCGCAAAGACGGCTTTTAGAAAGACCTGCATTAGGAAAGACCTGCATTAGCAAAGACCTGCATTGCGCAATAACCGCGTTGCGCACCTACCAAGCCGGGTGCATCATACATCCCGAGT
>Ga0307479_10002971_pt1 | contig 15419 bp, 15 predicted proteins | sample atmos_gasesECM4C_FD_203743 | JGI IMG/M metagenome (GOLD analysis project Ga0307479, IMG submission 203743) | Hardwood forest soil microbial communities from Morgan-Monroe State Forest, Indiana, United States - atmos_gasesECM4C_515 | ecosystem: Environmental > Terrestrial > Soil > Temperate... | reverse complement strand
ATTGCTGTTTCAAGTGTTGACTGACAACGCGGACCGGAATGAAGATTGAATTGAAATCAGATCTTCGCAAACGTGGGAGCAATTCAGGAGGTGAAGATGGCAGTGTCGCAGGAATTGCTCGATATTCTCGTATGCCCGCTGGATAAGACTCCGGTGAAACTGACGAGTGATAAAAAAGGGTTAAAGTGTTCGCAGTGCCGGCGTGTCTATCCGATCCGCGATGATATTCCGGTGATGCTAGTGGACGAGGCCAAGATCGAAGCGCAGTGATTTTTAAAACGCCCGGGATCGCAGGACACGCTTCCTCCTTGAACCTACTGTTTCGAACCTAGGGCGGATAACCCAGCGATTGATCCTTAAATTGGACCCATAGCCGAACTTCTTTGATTTTGTTTTCCTTTGCCGCATCGCCGCGAGAAGGAAATGTATCGTAGGGACTTACCTCAGCCGTGACGATCACTCCTGATGGTGAATCCGAACCATGCTTCATTTCTTCGGCGTTCACGATGTGAAAGCTCTTCACAGGCCCGTAATAGCTGTTTGGTCCCCAATCTTCCATGAAATCCTTGAATGAAAAACTTGGCGCCGGCTTCCACATCTGATATGCCAGATCAAAATTGCCTGACGCTACCGTGTTGAGAAAATTCTTCACGGTCGTCGTCTCCTGGTGAAATCGCAACAAATACCAGCAGCCCAGCGCCACAAGGACAACGAACGTGACACCCGAGATGCCGTAACGCAGCATCTTCGAGGGCGGATGTTCTTCGGTACCGTCAAAAAGCGCCACGACGACTCCTCAGACTACAATTGCCGCTTGAACAGCGCGATGCTCGCGCCAATCATGATGGCAGAAAAAACGCACAAAATTAAGACGTCCTTGTAGATTCCTTCGAAGCCCGTGTTCTTAATCGTGAGATTTCGCAGCGCGTGCACTGTGTACGTGAACGGATCCACGATCGAAATCCATTTCAGCCAGCCCGGAAACGCCTCGACCGGGTACACCGCGCCGGAAGGAAAAAACAGCAGTGTATTCAGCACGCCGAAAATCGCGCGCGGCACAAGCGGATCGTCCACACGCACCATCACGAGAAACATGAAGCTGATCATCGCGACCGAAGCCACCAGCACTACAATCGCAAGGTAAAACAGCCGCACCGGATCCCACAGCCGCGGAATCCCGGCAATCAATCCGCCGATGATCGTGAGAATGAATCCGGCCATCAATCCTTTGAGCGCACCTGCGCCAATGAGTCCCATCACCAGCTCGGTCTTTTGAATTGGAGTGACGAGATATCCCTCGTGCAGCCCGCGCGCCTTGTCATCAATAAACGTGATGCCGCCGCCGATCATAGCCACGATGAAAATCGACATCGCGATCGAACCCGCGAGGAGATATTTTATGTATTCGATGTACGGATACATTTCGACGACGTTCAAGTCCACCTGACTCGCGAGGCGCGGCTCTACGTCCGGCGTGTTCAGCTCGTTCACCATTTGCTGCACGCGTTCGAGAAGGGAACTCGAAACGAACTGGTCGGTATTGTCTTCTGTGAATGAAATTCGCGGACGGTTGCGCTGATAGTATCGCTGCGTGAAGTCGTAAGGAATGTCGATCACGGCGGCGACGAATCCGGAGCGGAGATCGTTGATCGCCTGCGGCAAAGATTTGTATTCGACCACGCGAAAGGTTTTTGGCCCCTCCGAAATTCCGTTCATCATTTCGCGCAGGCGTCGCGACTGCACCGTCTGGTCCTGATCGACGACCGCGACAACCGCGCCTTTTATTTTTCCTCCGAACGCGTAGCCCAGCACGATCAACTGCACCAGCGGAAACACCATCGAAGCCATCATCAGCGCTGGGCTGCGGAAGAATTTTCGCATGTCGCGCTCAATCAGCGCATTGACGCGGAAGAGTTTCATGCGCGTATCACCGAGGTTTTAATACACGGTTCCGCGATTAAGAGTCGCTGTAACTCGTCTTTATTCAATTGCTTACGATTTTCTAATAGGCGGTAAAGCGCCCCCTCCCGCGGGACGCGATCTGCCTCGAGTCGCAGCGTTTTAGCGATAGAGGTGGCTGATGTCATAGCCCGCGCCTCCGTGCGCGGCGTCGCGCAATTCGCTGCCTGTGTAGTGCAAGAACACATCGTCGAGCGTCGTGCTCGTCACCGAGACTTTTTTTACCGTCACGTGCCGCACGCGGGCCAAATCCATCAGCGCCGCCACGGTGGCGGGGCCGTCGTGCGACGCGATCCGCACTGCGCCGGCGTGAGTGGTTACGCCCGCGGACTGCGCGAGGTGCTGAAGCTGGTCGAGCCAGTCGGGCGGCGTGTCTTCGAATTCAGCTTCCACCGAGTCCGTACCTGGCACGCTGTCCTTCAGAGCCGTGGGCGTGTCGAGCGCCGCCAGTTTCCCGTGATCAACAATCGCAATGCGGTCGCAGAGCTTATCGGCTTCGTCCATGTAATGCGTGGTGAGCAGAATCGTGAGCTTCGATTTGTCGCGCATGTTGCGAATCATTTCCCACACGTTCGTGCGCGAGACGGGATCGAGGCCGGTGGTGGGCTCGTCGAGAAAAAGAATTTTGGGCGAATGAACCAGCCCGCGCGCGATCTCAAGACGGCGCCGCATGCCGCCAGAAAACGTGCGCACAAGCGCGTCTTGAAATTTGAGCAGGTCCACGGATTCGAGCAGGCCGTGAATCAGTTTTTCCCTCTGTTCGGATGGGACGCCATAGAGCTTGGCGTGAATCAACATGTTCTCGTTGGCTGTCAATTCCGGATCGGACGTGAAAGCCTGCGGAATCACGCCGAGGGCGTGGCGCACTCCATCCGCATCAGTGCGAATATCGTGCCCGGCGATCCGCGCGGTGCCAGAAGTAGGCGGCGTGAGAGTCGTCATCATGCGAATCAGCGTCGTTTTGCCCGCGCCGTTCGGCCCGAGCAGACCAAAAATCTCCTGCTCGGCCACTTGAAAGCTCACGTCGTTGACAGCGACGAGATCGCCGAACTTCTTGGTGAGACGCTCTACTTCAATTGCGTTCATGGGCTCTTTCCGCTACGTTCGGGGGCGTTCGAACCAGTTTTTCTTTTCGGGCTGCGGCATTAGTACCGTCGCCGTCATTCCGGTGAAAAGGCGGCGCTCGGGATTGGGAACCGAAACTTTGATCGCAAAGGTTTTGATATCGCGCTTCGTGCGGCTTACGTCGCGCTGTGTCGCGAAATCATTCTCAACGCCTTTGAAAATCACCGGCCCTTCGAGGATGTTGCCGGAAGGCAGCTGGACGCGCATCTTCTCGCCGAATTGAATGGAGTCGATGTAACTTTCCTCAACGTCGGCGCGAACCCAGAGATGATCGATGTCGACCACGACGACGATCGGAGAACCTTGCGCCACAACTTCACCCTGCTTCGCGACGCGAACCGAGACGATGCCGTCAATCGGCGCATAAATTCTGGTATAAGCCAGTTGCGCGGTAACCTGCGCCACTGTGGCGCGAGCCTGCTCGAGCTGCGCGATCGCGCTGGCCACCGCGCTTTTTCGCATGTCCACCTGCTTGCGATTCGCCTTTGCCACACCAATGGCGGCCTTCTGCGCCTTCACCGCATCTTCGAGGGCCCTTACGTTGGCCTCTGACATTCTTACTGCGGCCTCGGCGTGATCGCGGTCCTGTCCCGATACTTCGTGCTTGTCATAGAGCAGCTGCATGCGTTTCAAATCGGATTGATCGCGCCAGAGCTGCGCTTTGGCCTGTTCGAGTTGCGCATCGGATGAAGTGGTCATCGCCTGAGCCTGATCGAGCGAGGCGGAAGTTTGGTCACTCGTCCACGAGAAATTGTGCTGGGCTTGAGTGACTGAATTCTCGAGCGTCCCTACATTTGCTTTTGCGGCAGCCAGGCCCGCTTCGAGTTCGGTGCGATCGAGTTCGGCGATGAGGTCGCCTTTCTTAACTTGCGAGCCTTCATCCACGGTGAGATTGACGATGCGGCCCGTGATTTGGGGGCTGACGATCACCTCGTTGCCGTCTACGACTCCGATCAGCGGGATATCGCTGCCTTTGGGCGTGGTCACAAAATAGACGACCAGCGCAATCAGAAATACCATTCCAATCACGACTATGAATTTTCGCCCTGTCATCGAGGCCTCGCTGGGGAACCCTTGTCGCTGCGTTTCGGATGCTCGTTGAAGAGGCCATGCTCGATGAAATCAAGCAATGCCAGGCGGCGCGCTTCGAGTGCGTTCGCCGCGAGCAGATCGTGCCCGACGATCGTTCTCATCACCGGCGCGGAAGCGAAATAAAAGGCTGCGGCACCGAGCATGGTGAATGCGGTCTGGCGCGGATCGACATCGCGAAACTCGCCGGCCGATACACCGTCGGCGATCAAGCCGGTCAGGTGTTTGAAGAAAGGCTGAAAATAGTCTCGCGCGATCCATTCAATCTTGGGCGTGGCGTCCATCGCTTCCCGCTGCACGAGACGCGGATAGTTTGGATGGGTCGCAAGGAAATCGAAGTACCCGTTCACCCATGCGCGCAGCCGATCGCGGGGAGGGGCATCGGGGGCAGGAGGCGAATAGACGACCTTGCTGAGTTGGCGAAAGAGGTGTTCAAGGACGGCGCGGTGGAGGCGGCGCTTGTTTCCGAAATAGTAGTAGAGCATCGCCTTATTGGCATGGGCGTCGGCAGCGATCTCATCCGTACGCGCGCCGGCCATGCCCTGCGCCGCAAAATGACGCTCGGCGGCGGCAAGGATGCGCCGCGCTGTTGCCGGATTCTCGACTTTTCTGCGGCCTAGTTTCATACACGGATCCCGAGATGCGATGTGTCTCGCCGCTCTCCCAAACCCTAATTATTTAACTAACCGGTTAGTTTAATTGATTCAAGGCGCCATGGTCAAGATGCATGGCGTCGCGCGTTCTCTATCTAATACGGGCTGACTTCGATTTTGTTACTAACCTTCGAGAGCGCCGCCAGCTCCGGTGGGAAGTTCGATGGAATATTTTGTGCGGGCTTTTTCCTTGTGCAGTTCTAGGGCGAGTTCGATCAGGCGGTCGATGAGTTTCGTATACGGCAGGCCGGAAGCCTCCCACAGCTTGGGGTACATGCTGATGGAAGTGAAACCGGGAATCGTGTTGAGCTCGTTGATGAAGATTTTTCCATTCGTGCGATCCAGGAAGAAATCGCAGCGGGCCATGCCGGTTCCATCGATCGCGCGGAAGGAGCGAACGGCGTAATCCTGAAATGTAGTGACCTGTTTCTTGGTTAGCTGCGCGGGAATGACGAGTTGTGTGCCGCCTTCGAGGTACTTTGCCGCGTAGTCGTAGTATTCGCGATGCGGGACGATTTCGCCGGGGATCGATGCGCGAATCTCTTCGTTGCCCAGCACCGAAACTTCGATTTCGCGGCCGTTCACTCCGCGCTCGACGATGATTTTCAGCCCAAATTCAGCGGCCAAGTCCATCGCCTTTTGCAGTTCGTGCTGCGCGTTCACGCGCGTCATGCCTACGGACGATCCGAGCGTTGCGGGCTTCACGAAGATCGGGAAGCGAAACTTCTTTTTGATTTTGCGCAGCACTTTCAGGCGATCGCGTTCCCACTCCCAGCGGTGAATGGCCAGAAACGGAACGATGGGCAGGCCAGCTTGCTCGAAGAGGCGCTTTTGAACGTCTTTGTCCATCCCGACCGCCGATGCGAGAACGCCTGCGCCCACATACGGCAGACCTGCCAGGTCGAGGAGACCTTGCACGGTGCCGTCTTCGCCGAATGTGCCATGGAGGACGGGGAAGACCACATCGACCATTACGCTAGGCTGTCCGCTTGATGCCGCGAGCGGAACCAGGTGCGCGGCTGTAGGGTCGGGCGGCAGAATGACGCGGTCACCGGATTTCAGCACGTCGCTTAGCATCTTCATGGCGCCTGAGCCGACGAGCCAGCGGCCGTCTTTCGAAATGCCGATGGGAACCGCTTCGTATTTTTCGTTGTCAAGCGCGCGAATCACGGAGGCCGCGGAAGCGAGCGAGACTTCGTGTTCGCCGGAGCGTCCACCGAAAAGGACGCCGATACGAAGGCGCTTTTTGATTCCGGTCATCATTAGAGGATCTTTTTTCCCAGGCCCGAGAGCACGAGTTCGACGCCAAGCAACGCTGTCGTGTTGTGCTCATCGATCACGGGATTTATTTCGACGAGTTCAAAGGACACCATGCTTTCACTATCGGCGATCATTTCGAGAGCCAGATGCGCTTCGCGGTAAGTGACGCCGCCACGCACGGGAGTGCCCACGCCAGGAGCGTCGGTGGGATCGACGAAATCCATATCGAGGCTTACGGAGACCCCTGCCGTGTCGTCTGTGGTGAAGCGCAGCGCTTCGGCCATCACCTCGCGCATGCCGCGCTCATCGATATCGCGCATCGTGAAGACGTGGACGCCTGATTCTTTCATGAGGCGGCGTTCTTTCGAATCGAGGTCGCGAATGCCGACCAGCGCGACGCTGCGTGGCTCGACCATCGGCGTGATGCCGGCCAGTTTGGTGAGTTCCGGCGGACCATAACCCATGATGGATGCGAGAGGCATTCCGTGTACGTTACCGGAAGGCGAAGAATCGGGAGTGTTCATGTCGCCGTGCGCATCGAGCCAGATGACGCCGATGCGTTTCGATTTCTTGTTGAAATGGATGGCAGCGCCGGCGGTGGTTCCAACCGCAATCGAGTGGTCGCCACCGAGAACTAGCGGGACTAAATCTTCGTCGAGGGTCTTCGCGACTATATCCGCGAGCCCTTTGCAGGCTTCGGCGATTTCGTCGAGGTACTTCGCCTTTTTCTCGCCGTAGGGTTGTTCTTCGGGCTGGCGAACCTGAACGTTGCCGATGTCTTCCACCTGCCGGCCGAGTTGCTTAAGGCGTGACTGAAGGCCGGCGACGCGCAGCGCGGACGGACCCATGTCCACGCCTCGGCGGCTGGCGCCCAGGTCCATCGGCACCCCGATGATTCGAATTTTGTCTGGCATTTGGCGTTCTTTCAGCGGCCCGGACGGCAGGTCGATTTAAGCCGGTCACTAAGCCGGTCAAGGATAAACGCGATAGAGCATCCGTGGGAAGGGGATGACCTCGCGAATGTGCTCAGTCCCGCAAATCCATGCGACGGTGCGCTCGAGGCCCAGGCCGAAACCGGCATGCGGCACGCTGCCGTAGCGGCGCAGATCGAGATACCACTGAAAAGATTCCTCGGGCAGATTGTGCTCCCGCAGGCGCTGGAGGAGCGTTTCGTAACTCGAGAGGCGCTCGCCGCCGCCGATGATTTCGCCGTAGCCTTCGGGTGCGATCATGTCGAAGCTGAGCGAAAGTTCGGGGCGCTCGGGGTCGGTGGCCATGTAAAAAGCCTTCATCGCGGTGGGATAGCGGTGGATCACGACGGGCTTGTCGAATTCCTTCGAGATGACGGTTTCTTCGTCGCCGCCGAAATCGTCGCCCCATTTGGCAGGATTGCCGGCCTTCTGCAGGGCCTTGATGGCATCGTCGTAACTAATGCGCGGAAAGGGCGGCGTGATTTTTTCGAGTTTGGCAACGTCGCGTTCGAGCATGGCAAGTTCGCGCGCGCGATTTTTTACGACGGACTGTACGACTGTGCTGACGAGTCCTTCGCCGAGTTGAACCATGTCTTCAAGATGCGCATATGCGGCTTCGGGCTCGAGCATCCAGAATTCGGTGAGGTGGCGGCGGGTTTTTGATTTCTCGGCGCGAAACGTTGGACCGAAAGTGTAGACCTTGCCGAGCGCAGCGGCTGTAGCTTCGACGTAGAGCTGGCCGGATTGCGTGAGATAGGCTTTTTGGTCGTCGATGTAATTCACTTCGAAGAGCGTGGTGGTGCCTTCGCATGCGGCGGGAGTGAATACTGGCGCGTCGGTGAGCGTGTAGCCTTGTGAATCCATGTAATTGCGCGCTGTGCGCTCTGCTTCTGCGCGGATGCGGAGAATGGCGGCTTGGCGCGGCGTGCGAATCCAGAGATGGCGTTTGTCGAGGAGGAAATCGACGCCGTGCTCTTTGAGCTGAATTGGGTAAGGCTCTGAATCCGAAACGCGCTGGACCACTTCGATGCCGGTGATGTGAATTTCATAGCCGCCGGGGGCGCGAGGTTCGTCCTGGATTTTTCCTGTGACAATTACGCTCGATTCCTGGGGGAGTCCCTTGAGTGCTTCGAAGGCTTGCGGCTGCTCTTTGAGCGAGACCACTCCTTGGATGATTCCTGTGCCGTCGCGAAAAATGGGGAAGAGGAGCTTGCCGGATTCGCGCAAATTGTAGAGCCAGCCGCGAATCGTGACGGTCTGTCCGGCATATTGGCCGGCTTGTTCTATGGTGATGATCGGCGTGGCGTTGGGAGTGGGTGCTTGCGCTTGTTGGGTCATTCAGTCGTCCGTTTCATTTGGGTTCGTGATTAGGATTTGGTGGCGCGGTCCCGCTTTGTATCGAGATTTTTCTCGAGTTTGTCGAATGCGGCGCGAATCTGATCGAGAGTGGGGATTCCGTCCGGCTGGGCTTTCAATTCCAGCACCATGGCGACGGGCTGGGGGGCGTTGGCAAATGCGCCGAGTGTGACGTCCCAATCGATCGTACCGTCGTACGGGAGCAGGTGCTCGTCCTTTTCGCCGTGATTGTCGTGGATGTGTGCTGTGACGAGACGGTCGCGCATGGCGTCAAAGGCGACCTCGACGGTGGCATCCATGTGCGCGTGTCCTGTGTCGAGACAGAGGCGCAGGTCGTTTAAGTGCGTGTCGACGATGAAGTGCTGGAGCGATGCGGGCGCGCCGATTTCATTTGGCGTATTTTCGAGCGCGATCGTCACGCCGCGGGCCTTAGCGAAGACACTGAGAATTTCGAGAGATGTGAAGGCTGCATCGAGTTTTCGCGGGTCTGCCGCGTCGCGGCCATGTCCAATGTGTTGAATAAGATAGCGGAACGGAACGCGCTCGGCGACATCGAGTGCGCGCTTAACCTCGTCAATGGCATCGAGCCGGCGAATGCGCTCGATATCGGAAATCGAGATGGGAACACCGCTTTCGCGGCCAGGAGCCAGGTCGCGCTCGGTCGGCGAGTGCAGAGAGTGAAGCTCGATGTGATATTCGCCAAGTGCGTCAGACAGCTCGCGAATCTTTTGCTCGTCACGGTAATTGAAATGGCTAGGGGCGCAAAAGACCTCAATTGCGTCGATTTTCGCGTGCCCAATTTCCGCCAGCAACCCCGCCGTCAGCGGTTGGTGGATGTAGCGGTATGTGGAGAGAATGCGGCGCATTACGGCCTCGTGATGGATGGGCTACAAATTTGCGCGTGATAACGCGAGCAGTTCATGACGGATTAGGGTAGCAGGTGCGGGCGAGATTGCAAACGCGTGTTGCTCGTTCGATTTCGCCGAAGTGACAGGCGATGCAGGTGGGAAAGCAAGAGTGGCGTAAACGGATTGCTTAGAAACCTGAGGCGGCGCCGGGGCGGCGGGGTTCGGGAGCGCCGAGCCGTTCGCCGGTTTTCGGATCGATGCCGATCGATTCCACGAGGCCGATCCAGCCCGTCTTTTCGGCGAATTTGTAGCCGCGAGCTTCGAGATCTTTTGCAACATCGGGCGGGAAATTAGGCTCGAGAAGGACTGCGTCGGGCAGCCACTGTTGATGAAAACGTGGGGCGTTGATTGCGGCTTGCGCATCGTCGCCAAGACGCATCCAGTTGAGAATTGTCAGCAATGTGCCGGAGATGATGCGCGGGCCGCCGCGCGCGCCGGTGACGAAACTTAACTGGCCATCACGAAGAAGAATCGTCGGCATCATCGAGCTAAGCGGGCGTTTGCCTGGCGCAATCGCGTTTGCTTCGGATTGGACGAGGCCGTACATATTCGCCGTGCCGGGGTGCGCGGTGAAGTCGTCCATTTCATCGTTGAGGAAGTAGCCGTCGGCAGTGGCGACACCGGAGCCGTAGAGATTGTTGAGAGTATAGCTGTTGGCGACGGCATTGCCCGCGACGTCGACGACGGAGAAGTGGGTTGTGTGTCCGTCGGTTGCGACCGACGCAGAGTTTCGATTGAAGGTATCGCCAGTCCGTGCTGCATCGGCCAGGTTCGAAATTTGCGGACAAGGGGCCGGTGCCGGGCTCGCGTCTTCGAAAGCTACGGGATTTCCGGCGTGGATTTTTTCGCTCGATGAAGCGCGCTCGGGGTCGATCGTGCGTCGGAGGGTGTCCGCGTAGCAGGTAGACATCATGCCGCGCAGCGGAAGTCTTGCGAAAGCAGGATCGGCGAGATAGGTGGAGCGGTCAGCGAAGGCACGTCGCATGGCTTCGATGACCCAGTGGACGGATTGCGCGTCGCTCCACGATTTCAATTCAACGGGGGCGAGAATGTTAAGAGCTTCAATCGCGATGCTTCCCGAACTTGGTGGCGGACTGGTGATTACCTGCCAGACGTGACCATTCACATTGTAGTCAGCAGTTAGCGGCTTGCGGATTACCGGTTTGTAATGCGCGAGGTCTTCTTGCGAAATCAGGCCGCCTTCGCGCTTCATTTCGGCGGCGAAATCGCGAGCCGTTCTGCCGCGATAGAATTCGCCCGGGCCGCTTTTGGCGACGCGTTTCAAGGTGGCGGCTAGCTCCGGCTGTCGGAGGATTTCGCCTGGCTGATAGTACGCGCCGTTCTTGAGGAAGATCCGGCGAGAGATGGGGAATTGGTCGAAGGTGGTTTCCATCGAGCGGAGCGACGCAGCGAGTTTCTCGCTGACTGGGAATCCTTCTTCGGCGAGGCGAATGGCGGGGGCCAGCGCGCCAGCGAGACTCATCGTGCCATAAGTTTTAAGAGCGAGCGCAAGTCCCGCGACGGTGCCGGGAACGGCGACCGCTCGGAATCCGATGAGCGAGGCTTGCGTGTCTACCGTTCCGTCGGACTTGACATACATATCACGAAAGGCTTTTGCCGGCGCCACTTCGCGATAGTCAATGAAAGCCGTGCGGCCATCCGCGAGCCGCACAAGCATAAAGCCGCCCCCTCCGATATTTCCGGCCTCGGGATTGACGACAGCGAGAGCGAATCCGACGGCAGCAGCTGCATCAATGGCATTGCCTCCGCGCTTCATGATTTCGGCGCCCACATCGGACGCGATCTTTTCGTCGCTGACGACCATCGCCTTCGCGCCGCGCACGGGCTGCGCAGGCCAGTCGAAATGCTGGGCATCGGGCACCGGTGGCGACTGCGGGTACTGGGCCGTGGCGCCAGTTGCGAGAATAGCCAGCAGCGAGGCGAAAAAAATAAATTTTGCTGGAGGTTTCATCAGCAAAACGAATTTATGTGAACGGGATTCGCACGTCAAGGTCCCGAAAAGACTCGAACGAAGCCACAATTCTGGACTTCCAACGGGCGTGCGTGGCACCGAAGCGGTGAGCAGCGATGGTTCGCTAATAGGCGATGAAATAGACGAACGCGCAAGCGATGACTGCACCGGCTGCGACGGCAAATGCCATCCAGACCGACAACCCGACAGGGTGGCGCCGGAGACTCTGATCGTTATTTTGGATTGCGTGCTCAGCGAGGAGGGCCGCGTGCTGGTCAGCGAAAGCCGCGGCTTCGGGCCTGAGCCTCGGATCGTTGTCAGGCGTGATCTCGATAATGTCGCCGGGCATCATTAATTGATCGTAACGCGGGCGAGATACTAGTCCAGAATCGATTCGAGGGAAAGTACAAAAAGAGATAACGGTGTTTCAGCGAAAGGATTTCGCGGCCTCAACGCAGAGACGAAGCTTCTCGATGGCTTGCTCGACGGTGCGAGTCTTCAGCCCGCAGTCAGGATCGATCCAGATTATTTCCTTGGGAAGAATAGTGAGCGCCTTCTCCACACGCTCGCGCACCGCTTCCAGGGCCTCCATTCTATGAGAATGAACGTCGACGACGCCGAAACTGATGTCTTTGGTAAAGGGGTGGCGCCGGAATATTTCGAGAAGATCGAGATCGCTATTGGACATTTCGAGGTCGAAGTTATCGACGGCGAGGTCGAGCATTCCTGGATAAATGTGATCGAATTCTCCATAACAGGCGTGGGTGATGAAATAGCCGTCGAGATCTTTCGTGGTACGTTCCATGGCTTCGAGCGCGATGGGTAGTTCTTCTGAACGGACGGAAAGCGCGGGCTCGTCGATCTGAACGATTTTGCAGCCGGCCCCGATCAGCGCTTCGACTTCTTTGCGGATCACAGCGGCGAGAGCCATGGCTGTGGAGCGGCGATCGGGATAATGCTCGTTGAAGCTCCAGTCCATGATCGTGTAGGCGCCGGTGAGCATTCCTTTTACCGGTTTTTTCGTCAGGCTTTGGGCGAACTGCCAGGATTCGACAATAACGGGGCCGGGCCAGGACACTTCGCCCGTTATGATCGGCTTGTGATAGTAACGATTGCCGTAAGCGCGGACGAGTCCGCCCTCGGTGAATCCGGGCAAGCGCTCGGCAAAATACGCCACCATGTCGCCTCGAGACATTTCACCGTCCACGAGAACATCCACGCCAAGGTTTTCCTGGGTCTCGATCCAGAACGCGGTGGCTTTGCGCTCCAAGTCGCGAAGCTGATGCGCGGTGATTTTGCCTTTTGCAAAATCGGCGCGGGCGCGGACGAGGTAATCGGGCTTTGGAAAACTGCCGACCGAAGTAGTAGGGAAGAGAGGTAATTGCAGACCGAGGCGCTCGAGTTTTTCGCGGCTCATGAGGAGGCGAATCCTTTAGGCTCCAACGACCGCGCGGATTTTATCGAGGAGCTGAAGTTTGGCAAAGGCGCGATCTCGCGGGAGATACTCGAGGCCGCAGGAAGGATTGATGTAAGCGCAGCCGCCTTGAATTTTCGGCAAGAGGCGTTCGATTTGACGGGCAATTTCGCCGGCATCTTCGAGCTTCGTGTTACGTCCATCGACAAGACCGAGACCGAGAGGTTTGGGGGAGCCGATTGAGGCGACGAGGTCAGCGAGTTTTGGGTTGTAAGTGAAATCGAGGCCGATTATATCAACGGGGAGCGTAATGAATTTTTCGTAGAGCGGAGCTGGATCATGGAAGTAGGCATACAGAGCTAGCTCGGTTCTGCGTCCTTCCGCGGCAGACTTGTCACGGGCTGCAGTGAGCTGAGATACCGCCTTTTCGAAAATCTTCCAGTCTTCTGGATATTTAATGATCGCGGGCTCGTCGATTTGAATGAATGAGGCTCCAATTTGTGCGAGCGCGACAATCTCAGCGGCAATCGCTTCGGCATAGGCAAGAGTACGCGCTTCGAGCGATGAGAAAGGATCGACAGCGCCGTTTCCAGTGTGTGCGGAAAGCGAAAATTTCGCCAACGTGTAAGGGCCCGTCAGCACCGGCTTGATTGAGAGCTTACCGGCGAGATTCTTCGGAGTTGGAAGATGTCCGAGCGCGTTGCGGGCGAAACTGAAATCTTTCGCGACGAGCGCATCGCTCCGCTTAGGGGTGCCGGTGATTACCGGTTGGCGAAAATAAAAGTTGGTGTCGAAATAGCGCTGCAAACCGGCGGTCTTGACATTGGCGAGTTTGGACGCAATGTGCGAGATCGGGTCGTACCAGCGAATTTGCCCATCGGTGATCACTTCAAGTCCGGCACTTAGCTGATCGGCGATCGCGAGGCGCGTCATCTCGTGTTCGGCGTCGAGGAGGTCCGCTGTATTACGTTCGCCCCGATCGAGAGAAGCGGTGGCGCGACGAAGAATCTGGAGTTCCGATCCGTCGCCGATGCGCGGATAGCTGCCGGTGCTTGCAAGGTGCAAACCGGGAAGCTTCGGATTGGGGGCCAGACTCATGCAAACGACCTCTTAAAGGGAATCGCGATGACGTTAGACGAAACGGATGGGAGCGTCAAGGCGGGCGTGGGAGTGAAACCTGTGAAAACTGCCCAGCGCTAACGCGGGGATAACGAGGATGCGCATCCGGCGGCCGTTTCTGCGGAAAATACAGGAGCGACTTGAACGGCATCGCTGACAGCCACAGCGAGCGACGAATAGGGGTCGAACACGATAGAAAGTTGGGTCTCCGTGTCGGGAAGCACGTTGAACGAGCCGTCCGCAATGTGGTCCGACATTATCAGGACGTTGCCCGCTGCGTTCTTCATTACTAGCGCGCGCGTGTGGCCATTTGTGTCTACGACGCAGTTGAGGTTGCGGCCTCCGCAAGAGTTGTCTCGCAGCACTGGGTCGCCTGCAGCAGCCGGCCCGGAGAGAAGTCGCAACCGAATCTGACGGTAGGCACCGGCGCGAACGCTTGCCTTTCCAGCGAGACGAGACGCGCATGAGGCGCCGGACACGTCCGCAGCCATGAGGTCTATTTGGATCGGCTCACTTGCAAGGTGGGGTGCGAGTTCCTGCCAGTCGGGAGAATCTTCGGTTGCATCAGCGTTGGGGTTCGCATCAATTCCGCCGAGCGTGATGAAGACATGCCCGAGGTTTGGCGACATAGGAAGTGCGGGCGAGGCAATCACGGTATTGATACCCACAGTGACGGTGCCATTTCCGGAACCGAGGTTGCACGTGGGCGGATTCGCGGTGGAAGCTGCGTTGGGGAAAATGCCCGTGATGACGAAGCACGTATCGCCGCAACCCGAGAGAGCGAGGCATAAAACATTCCTCCGCAACATCGTAGGAGAATGTGAAATCCTGCGCGTCGCGTCATGGGTGTGTCGCGGAGAACATAGCTAGCCAAGCCGAATTGCTTGGAGAAGTATCCGCGTCCGGCGGTTCCGGGTCAAATTTAAGAGAGGAGAATGAAATTCGAAGCCGACAAGCCACACGTTAACTAGTGCAGAAAGACGGCGCCCTTCAAAGCCCAGCGTGCGACTGTAAACTGCCTACTGTCCCCCAGTGGCGACGTAGGCCCGCGGAGCTAATACGTGTGCGGAACCGGCAACCTCGACCTTAATCGGATGTACCGGCGGCGCGGTCGCGCTTGTTGACTTTGCGAATATGACGAGGTATTGAGATTGGATGTCACTTGTAATTCCGCTGACCGCATCCTGAAAGTTTTTCTTCGAAGTCCAATAGGAGCACCCACCCGTTTCATTCGCGATGCGATCGACGTTCTGGCGTCCCGCCGAGTACTGCAGGTCGTTCGAACGTGATAAATCCTGGTCATACTTGCGGGCGCTGCCATCATCGCCTCCGCTATGGGTTGGCATATAGGTCGTATCAAGTCTGTTGCGACTTGTGTCCGAGGTTGATAGCTGGTCATCGACTCCGATTGTGTAAAACGAGATTCCCATCGATTGAGCGGTGAGAATCATATTCTTGTGAGTGTCGTCGATTGCCTGAGTGGTTTGAGCGCCATAACCAGGGCTGTGCGCCACGGCTGATCGAAAAATGACCACAGCCCTACGAACGGGCCGAGGATCCGTTTTCATCATGGCCCAGATCACACTGTAAGCA
>Ga0307479_10002970_pt1 | contig 15421 bp, 13 predicted proteins | sample atmos_gasesECM4C_FD_203743 | JGI IMG/M metagenome (GOLD analysis project Ga0307479, IMG submission 203743) | Hardwood forest soil microbial communities from Morgan-Monroe State Forest, Indiana, United States - atmos_gasesECM4C_515 | ecosystem: Environmental > Terrestrial > Soil > Temperate... | reverse complement strand
TTTATCGACTTCCTCGGCCACAGCGCCTTGCTTCAGGTTCTCCGGCCCTTCGTCGTGCGCTGCCAGCATGGCGTCGTACAGCCGCTTTGCATAGTCGGAGGGTTGACCGATGCTGAACGACCGTTCGCATTCCACATTGTATCCGCCGACCTGCGCGCCGAAGCTCATGATCAGGGCGTCTCCCGCCTTGAGCCGATCTTTGCTAGGCATCGCATGAGGGAAGGCGGAGCGCTTGCCGAACGGCACCAGTCCGCCAAAGGGAGCGTCGATGCCCACACCGACTACATCGTTGAGTTCTTTCGACATCTTGTCCGCCACAGCATCGGCGCTGGCCTTGAGGATTTGGTCCTCGGTGACTCCGCCGTTGTGTTGCACGAAGTCGCGCCCCGCCTGAACGGTGAAGTCGGCGAAGTACATGGCACGGCGCATGATTCGAATTTCATCTTCATCCTTAACCCAGCGAAGATTTTCGACCAGGTCCCCGGCATCCACTATCGTGGCTTTGGGGGCGCCTTCTTTCATGCGCTGCATACGCCCGGGCGTGGGTTCCTCTACACCGATGCGACCATTGCCGAAGCCGCGCCTGGCCACGCGCTCAAAGATCCAGCGCACTCGATTCACTGGCCCGGGAAAGTCGAAGTACGATTCGTAGTCCTTTACCCACCATAATTTCACCTGGTCGGATTCCAGTTCAGGCACAAGCAGAGCCGGCTCGCCGGACTCGGGAATCAGGGCCGCCAAAGGACGTTCCGTGTGAAGATGAAAATATCCCGTGGTGTAGATGACATTGGTGGCATCCAGCAAAACCAGGGCATTGAGCTTGCGCTCCTTCATCTTTTGCTGCACTTGACTGATCTTGCGCCGGTACCAGTCCGGTTGCAGGCGGTCGTGCGGGTTGTTGTCCGGCATGGTGGTTGTCATGCGCAGAAAACGTGCTCTTCCCAGTCTGCTCACATCAGAGGTAATGCCCAGCACCGCCGCCCCTGAGAGCGTGCGCATAAACTCTCTTCGATTTGGATTTGGATTTGCCAATTGAGCCTCCGCAAGACCGTCATGTAAACGTTCAGAAGCGCCCTATCTTAGCCTACCGGCCTCCCGCAGCACATCCGGTGGACAACCGTGATGCCGATTTATACACTTCTAGTGCTGCCCCTGGCGCCTTGCTATGCGACTCATCACCTTTGAAGATCCCGTGCGGCAGTCTCGCATCGGCGCCCTGACCGCCGACGGGCGTGTCGTCGATCTGCACTCTGCCTGCGCCCTGTACTTGCGCGATGTCGAGAACGAGAGCGCCTTCGATCGCCTGGCCGACGCCCTGGTCCCGCCCAATATGCTCGATCTTTTCAGCGGCGGCGATACCAGCCTGGAAGCCGCGCGCAAGGCCTTTGATCACGTGTTGCACAACGATACCGCTGCCGGACCGCGCGGAGAGCCTATCTTCTACTCGACCGACGAAATCACGCTTAAGGCGCCGATCATCCCCAGGAAATTTTTCCATACTGCGGGCAATTTTCGTGAGCACCATGAGGAAGCCACCAAGGCCGGGTTCTCGCATCCCGTGATGCCCTGGATCGTCTTCTTCCAGAACGTGGATGCCATCATTGGCCACGACGAGTGCGTTATTTATCCCGAACACCTCACCCAGGAACTGGATTACGAACTGGAACTCGCCGTGGTTTTGAAGAATAGCGGGAAACACTTTTCCCCGGAAGAGGCCGCTGACTACGTTGGAGGCTACGTCATCTTCAACGACATCACAGCCCGCGACATCCAGCGCCGCGAGATGAAGTCGGGAGTATTCAGTTTCTGCAAAGGGATCGATACGTTCTGCCCGCTGGGGCCATGGATCGTGACCGCCGACGAGATTCCCGACGCGCATAACCTGGCCATGGAACTGCGGGTGAACGGCGAATCCCGGCAACGTTCGCATTCCAGCAAAATGTCGGTGAAGATCCCGGAAATTCTCTCCCACTACTCTCCGATGGGCTACAGCGCGGGCGACGTGGTTTCCACCGGCACCGTCTCCGGTGTCGCCGCTTTCAGCGGTGATCCCAAAGCGTGGTATCTGAAGATTGGTGACGTGATGGAATGCGAGATCGAAAAGATCGGGGTCTTGCGCAACCGCGTGATTTCTTGGAAGGAAGCCTACGGACACAAGCCCGAGATGATGGCAACGCATGAAGTTCTGAAGTAGGCGGGCTTCTAACCACGGAGCCACCGAGTCGCGAAGAGAAGAACAGCTCTTTAAATTGCTGTTTCTGTGTCTTTGTGCCTCCCTGGTGAATGAGATTCCAAGATGAACAACAACTCTAAAGTCTGGGTCAGCGAACTGAACGCACGGCCCGAAATTCGCTCCGCATTTCCCCGCACCACAGTCCGCTTCTACGACACCACGCTGCGTGATGGTGAGCAGACCGTCGGGGTCGTGCTTTCGCCCCAGCAAAAACTGGAAATCGCCCGCAAACTGGACGAACTCGGAATCAGCCGGATTGAAGCGGGTTTCCCGAAAGTTTCCGCGGAAGATGCGGAAGCGATCCAGTTAATGCAGAAGGCCAATCTGCAAGCGGAGCTTTGGGGATTCTCTCGTGCCGTGCGCGGCGACGTTGAAGAGCTGGTGCGCCTCGGCCTGCACGCCTCGGTGATCGAATCGCCCACCAGCGATATCAAGTTAAAGGCCTACGGCATCTCGCGCGAAGAGGTGCTCAAACGGATTGTGGATGCCGTCAGTTTCGCGAAGCAAAACGGGATCACGGTCGCATACTTCGCAGTGGATGGGACACGCACTGACCTCGATTTCCTTAGACGCGTCTATCTCGCAGCCCTCGAGGCGGGTGCCAGCGAGATCGTCGTGGTCGATACGATTGGTGCGTGCGGCCCCGAAGCGGTCGAGCTCCTGGTTCGCGAAGTCTGCCAGTGGGTTGGCCCGGGTGTTCCAGTCCACTACCATGGACACAACGATTTCGGCATGGCCACCGCCTGCGCCGTGGCCGCGGTACGCGCCGGGGCGTCCTGGATTCAAGGCACGATCAACGGCATGGGTGAGCGCGCCGGCAATGCCGATATTGGAGAAATTGCGTTGGCGTTATGCTGTCTTTACGACGTGCCCGTCGCTCTGGATTTGACCAAGGTGCGCGAGGTTTCCGAGGTCGTCAGCAGAGCTTCCGGATATACCCTGGAAGCCTGGAAGCCGCTGGTCGGTGAAAATCTTTTCATGCGCGAGAGCGGTGCGGTAGCCAGCCAATTCCACATTCCAGAAGCCATTGAACCGTATTCCTCGGAACTGGTCAACGCAAAGCGCACCATCGTGCTGGGGAAAAAGAGCGGGCTGGATAGTATCGACCTGAAATGCAAAGAACTGGGAATAGCTATGGCACCCGAGCAACGCGCGCCCGTTCTTGCAGCCGTGAAGAAGTTCGCCATCGCAAAGCGCGGATTGCTTACCGACAAGGAATTCCGCGAGATCGTGGTGGCGCAGAACGTGGTTGCAAGTCCTGCGGGAAAGAATTAACGCCTAATGCCTGAAATGAGGCAGGACAGCGTCTCCGAACAACTTGGCCTGCCCGGTGCGATCGTCCCCCCAGATTTCCAGCATGATGTGGGTGCAGCCCGCGTCGCGGTATTCTTCAATCCGCTGGATGCATTCTTCCGGCGTCCCGGCAATGGCACAGACTTTACCGAGGATGTCGTCCGTGACCGTTTTCGCCGCGGCTTTCCTTCCACCTTTTTCCATGGCGTCGGCGATTGGCCGCAACTCATCGAAGGTCAAGCCGGCACATTCCAACAGGACGTCGGCAGATCCCCTGATATTTTGCACTTTGTTCGCAAGATACATCGCAGCCTGCTCGCGAGCACCTTCCTTTCCCCCGGCTGAATCGCGGCCGATGCTCCCTACGATCACCGAGCCGAGGACCAGCGCGGACGGATCCTTCCCAGCCTTGCGCGCACCCTCCTCCATGTTCTTGCGTGAGTAGCGCACAAATGCCGGTGTGGTAATGCTGGCGGTCAGCAAGCCGTCACCGACCACCCCTGAAATCTTCTGCAGCACTGGGCCCGTACCCGCCACATAGATTGGAGGAATGCCTCGCGGAGTGTGCGCATCCTGCTTCACGGGAGGCACACTGGCCTGGAATACTTTGCCTTGATACTGAAAGGCATCGCCTGCGAGCACGCCTTTGACGATTTCAATGCTCTCGCGCATCACGGTCGCCGGACCAACTTTTTCGCCTTCACCTTCCCCAATCTCTTTCATGAAAATCTTGGAAGCCCCCAGACCCAGCAGAAAACGATCGCCTGCAAGGTCCTGCATGACTCGCGCTTCCATCGCAATCTGCACCGGATGACGCGTGTACGGAGAGATAATTCCCCAGCCCAATTGAATACGCCGGGTCTGGGCGGCGATCACCGCCAGCACCGCTGTTGAAGAGCGCGCCTCGAAAGAATGCTTGCGCCACCAGGGATAGGCTTCCGCAATCCAGAAGGTGTCGAAACCTGCTTGCTCGCAGGCCTTGGCCATCGCGACGGTTTCCTGCACCGGTTCCATGCTGAGTTGCAGCACACCTATGTTGAATGGGATGGTCATGAGTTCGTGCTCAGTTGCTGGATTTGAGAAATTGGTTTTGAACCAATCAGCGAGCCGGTTCCTAGATTTTGGTTCTCAGTTCTCAGACCGGATCCTTCCACGAATGTTCCAATCCTTTAATCAATTGCCACATGGCGTTGTTCAGCGGAGTAGGAACTCCAAACTTTTCGCCCCACTTCACGATTGCGCCGTTCATGAAGTCAACTTCGGTCTGCCGTTTTGCGAGCACATCCTGCAGCATGCTGGCTCTGTGTTTACCGGGAGCGTTCGCACCTTTTTGCACCAGTTGCCGGGGATCGCCATGGAGGACGATGCCCAACTCCTTTGCCACGGCCTCCCCTTCGGCAATCAGGTCGTTGAATAGTTGTCCGGTGGGCCCAAAGCGGGTCGCGGCGCCATGATGCAGCAGCGTCAACGCACCCACCGGATTGGTCGAGGCGTTGAAAATCAGCTTTGTCCATTGTGCTCCGCGGGCGTCTTTCAACGCGATGGTGTTCATGCCGGAGCGTGTCATCAGCCCGGCCAGTTCTTCCACCTTACTCATGGAAGTGCCGGTAGGCTCGAACGGGCCAACCCAGGTGTCGCCCTTAATGTCGTAACCGACATGACCGGGTGAGATAGCGTGCCCAGCGGGAAACGTGGTGCCGCGGATCACATACTTCACGTGCTCGGCGACGATCTCTTCGTTGCCCACACCGTTCTGCACGGAGCACACCGCACCGTTGTCATCGAAGATGTGCGCCACTTGTGCGACAGCGTCGCGAGTATGGATCGCCTTAGTGGCGACAATGCCATAATCACATCGTGGAAGGGCCTTGGCATCACTGGTAGCGTTCAGCCGGGCTGTGAAGTCCGCCGCACCCGAGAGGCGCAGCCCATTCTTCTGAATTGCGTCGGTGTGTTCCTTCCACAGGTCATAAGCCCATACTTCAACCTCGCCGGCCTTCGCCAGGTGTGCGGCGAACAGGCTGCCGACGGCTCCGCAGCCGATTACACAAACCTTCATTTTGTGATCGTCCTCAGGGATGGGGTCGCGCTTCGGGACTCTCGTCCGGTGAAAAACATCCACGGCACGTCGGCCAGGCACTCGCCCTCGGTTTTGCCGATGCGATAAGTGTCCTGCGTATAGAGGCAGACCTTGCCGTCGGTATCCACTACCTGGGGATGAAGCGAGAAGATCATGTTCTCCTCCAGGCGCGCGTCGCTCTTCGCTCCAATCGCGGGATATTCGAGCATGGTCGCGCCGATGCTGTGGCCGGAGAGATGTCCCAGAGCAAAGCCGTGCTTGGCGAACGACTGCGAAACTGCGCGATGAACATTGCTGGCAATCTCGCCTTCTCGCATCAGCTTTCTCGCCTCTTCCAGCGCGTATGGGTACGCGTCCGCCATAGCCTGCGTACGCGAGCTCAACTTTCCCCGAATCAGCGGACGGGAAAACTCTACCCAGTAGCCGCCCACGCCAGTAACCTCCAGGGAATAAAGCAGGAGATCGTCGGCCGCAACGACGCGGTGGCCGGGCACCCTGAAGGATGCTTCCGCTTCACCATGCGAACCGGACAGCAGAATATTCATCATGCGCGGGCCAGCCCCGCGTGCAAAAAAACGCTCCACCGCCGGCGCCATGATCTCGGCCTCCGTCTTGCCCGGTTCGTAGGCGGCCACCAGCGCCCAGAAGCCGTCCACGATGATGTCCATGGCATCGCGCACTTCGGCCAACTCTTCCTCGCTCTTGACCGCCCGCGCCATATCAAACTCGCGATCGAAGGGCACCAATTCGAACGAACTCCTGGCCAGCTCGAGGTAATCGCGCACGGCCATGATGAAATCCATGCCGTAAACACCGACTCGCTTCCATCCGCGTTTCTGACCACGCTCACGAATCCAGTGTCCGGGAATCTCGGGCCAGACCTGGTCTTTAACCCAGGGTCTGGCTTTATCGCCGATCCAGCGCGCCTCTCGCGGAAACACTAACGTCGGCTCGCCCACCAGGGGCAGCACGACGTACACATAGCGGTGCACGATCTCGAAACCAGAAACGTAAAATGTAGCGCCCTCAAAGCCGGCGTACTGATTGCCGCACACAATCAGCCCGTCCAGCCCCTCGCGCTGCATGCGAGTGCGGATGTTGTTGTAGCGGCGGTCGATTTCTTTTTGGCTCGGCAACCAGCCTCCCTCAACGTTTAGTTCCAGGCATCTCGGCTTAACGTCACAGCTATGACACCACCCCGCACAGCTCAGCTGCCGTGAGTGCATAAATCTTCGTGATATCCACTAATGTTTTGATTTTGACTTTTTCCCCTTCAGCATCGCGCGGCCCGCTCGAGGGCCCATAATTGACCGTCTCAACGCCATAGCGGCTAAGCACGCTGGCATCCGAGCACCAACACACGACTTCCCGGTCCGGGGGCGCGCCCATGATGCGTTCATGATTCGCGTCAATGGCCTTGATCATCTCGTGGTCTTCGCAAATGCGTGCGCCAGGAACGGAGACGTAGGTCTCGAACTCCAATCCCCAGTCGGGGTGCTGTTTCTTCAAATCAAAAAACACCTGCTGGACGTCGCGGCGGGCGTCGTTCATCGCAATGCTGGGCGGGACGCGAACATCAAGAAATAAGTCTGTCTTTTCAGGCGTGCGGCTGGCGCGCCAGGCGTGGCCACCGCGAATGCCACCAAGGTTGACGATGGCTTTCTTTCCGCCGTAGGAAGCCTTCTTCTCCCATACGCCAATCCACTTCAGGATTTCGCCCATCAACTCGTGCATGCGGCGAATGGAGTTCATCTCCTCCCGCCCTTCGCAGAATGCGGTATGGACGTAGATGCCGGTGCATGAAATCCGCACCCAGAGCGAGCCAAAGTGCTCGAGCACCACCCGCATATCGGTAGGCTCGCCCAGGATGCACATATCAGGCAATACGCCATGGTTCACCAGGTAGTGCGTGCCCACACCATAGCCGCGATATTCTTTGCCTTTGAATTCGCCCCACTGCGTTTTTTCAATCTCGCCCGCGACCGCCGCGATGATCACATCCCCTTGCAACCTGATTCCAGCCCGCTGCAGCGCCTTGACTGCATGGGTGTAGCAGACCAGCGCACCCTTCATGTTGTAGATGCCGAGGCCATAAACGAATCCGTTCTTGAGCACGGCTTGAGGCTTGTATCCGATTCCGGTCAGGAACTCTTCACGGCCGGTGTTGGAGGTATCCATGTGGCCGTTGAACATCAGGTTCTTGCCGCCTCCCGCGCCCGCCCACCGGCCAACCACGTTAGCACGACCCTCCTCTACCTCCTGCCATGCGACGTTCAGGTCCAGTCCCTGCAGCGCGTTCTGCATGTAGTGCGCCATCTGCAATTCCTCGCCCGTTGAGCTGGGAATGTTAACGACGTCGCAGCACATCGCCAAGATCTCTTCCTCTTTGACTTCAGAGAGGATCTTCGCGACCAGACTCTGGTCCAGGCCACCGATGGCTTTCTTTGCGGGCTTCAATTGCGTTCGCGCCTCCAGTTTCGCGGGCGAGGGCGCCCGCGCCACATTACTGCTTCAGACGAAAATCGTCGGGATATGAGCAGAGCTTTTCATTGCCAGTTTCTGTGATCAAAAAATTATCTTCCAGTCGCAGGCCGCCTCCTCCGGGCCAGTAAATTCCGGGCTCGATCGCCAGCACCATGTTTTTTCTGATAGTGCCGCCCCCGGCCTGATGCGCATAAGGAAATTCATGGGCACGTGCCCCCACGCCGTGACATATGGCATGAGAAGGTTGGCCGGGATATCCGCCTTCAGTAATGCGCGCGCGGATCAGCCGATCGAGATCGGGAAAGCTGGCGCCATCGCGCGCGTGATTCACCGCTTCATGGAAAACCTTGAGCAGCAAATCCAGCAGCTTGTGATATTCCAGCGTAAGCTCGCCAGGGCAGGCATTCTTGGTCAGGTCTGTCCAGTAGCCGTCAACACATACCCAGATCTCAAACAGTGTGGGTTCATTCTTCTGGATCGGACGGTCACCGGTGGCGGTAAAAGTCGCGATCCCTTTCCCCGACCACACCAGGGTGAAGGCCCGCGCCATTTCCACCTTGCCCTTGTAGCCGACGCCCAGGCCATGCACGAAGCCCTCATACATGCCGCCCACTTCGCTCTCCTTCATCCCCGGACGCATGTGTTCGCGGGTATAGTCCATGGCCAGCGCGGCCAGTTCATTGGCCAGGCGCATGCGTTCGATCTCTTGTGAAGTCTTGATGGCCCGAGCTTCGTTGAGCAACGGAGTGGTGTCCGTGACTTTGCCCGCAACTTTGCGGAAAGCATCGAAGTAGAACTGGGTTGGCGTTGTAGGCTCGCCCACCATGCGATCGGCCGACTGCGTGCCCATGTTGAGCTCGATGGCCACATTGTCGGTCAGGCCGCGTTGCTTCAGGATCTCGAGCGCCATATCCAGCGCACGAAATTGAGGTGGCCGGGGATCGTGCTCGTCGTAGCTCTTGAACAGACGGATGTCTTTCGTCCAGGAGTTGCGCTGTGTGTCGGCCAGTTGCGGCTCCAGCGCAATCAACGTCGGTTCGCCTTCGCGCGGGAAGATGGCCGCATCATATCCCTTCATGCACCAGTAATTGGTCAGATACAACATGTTGTCGGGGGCGCGCACCACCAGCGCATCGACATCCTGATCCTTCATCAGGACACGCACGCGATCCAGCTTCGCTTGATCAACCGGCCAGGCCATTTTCTAGTGCACCTTCTCGTTGGCGACCACTGCCCGGTTTTCATCGCTAAATGTCCACGATGCTTCCCGACCCTTGATCAACCGGTAGACTGTCGTATGCAACGGCGCCGGCGCGCCAACTCGGTTCGCCTCGCGGGCGATCGCTCCGCTGAGAAAATCTACTTCCGTCGGCAGTTGATGGCGGATGTCATAGAGCATCGACGGCGGGTGATTGGTCACGGCGCCGATCTTGTTCATCTCCCACGGATCCTCATGCAACTTCACTCCCACGGCTTCCGCGACGCGCTTCCCTTCGTTTATCAAATCGTGCAGCAAGCGGCCGAGGTCGGAAAATTGCGATTCGTCGGCGAAGTGCGGAGAATGCGGCAGCCCGGTCAGCGCCGACACTCCGTTTACCGATGCGTTGAAAATCAGTTTTGACCACTGCGCCGGACGAGCGTCCTGCAAAGCCTCGGCCTTCAAACCACCGGCAACGATCATATCCGCTGCCGCTGTCACAACCGCATAGGGCGTGCCTCCGGGCTCGTACGGACCCAGCCACGTTGCCGTCGCCAGTTCGTACTGGACGTGAGTGTCGCTGTGCTTCGTCCCGCTCATGAACGTCGTGCCCCGGATGACTTGTCCGCGCGTGTGAGCTGCGATGATCTCCTCACTGCCCAGCCCGTTCTGCGCGGAAATGATCGCGCCGTGATCGAAGCAATGACCCACTGGGCTGATCGAGTCGGCCACCTGGGTTGCTTTGGTCGCCACGATCCCGAGTTCGCAGTCCGGCAGTTCATCTGCTCGTGTTGTGGCCTTGAGCGAGACGCGAAACTCGTGCGCACCCGAGACCTGCAATCCCTCTCGATTGAGAGCTCGTGCATGTTCTTCGCGGCGGACAAAAGCCCATACCTCGGCAACCCGCGCCAGGTGCGCCGCGTAGAGACTTCCGATAGCCCCACAGCCGATCACACATACCCGCTTCATAGGTAGCGCCGGCATTCTGCCTGGCAACCCGCGACCGTCCACATCCCCAACCCCCGCGGGCGGGGGAGTCCGCGCCACACGGTCATATTCTTTTCTCCACTTTTACCAGCGTTCCCTTCTTGTCGGACCCCAGCGCGCCGAACAAACTGTCCGCATTGTTGAACGAGTCTTCGATAATGATGTCGCTTGCGAACAACGCATCCTGCAACGCCGCCGATATGGTGTGGATCGGCGCGGCTCCGCCCTCTCCCATCCCCTTGGCGCCGCTGTAGCTATGCGGTGACGGAGTCTCGATGTGGCCGTATTTCACCTTCGGCATGTTCACGGCAGTGATCGGAATGTAATCGCTGAAGGTGCTGGTCAGCATGTTGCCCACCGCGTCGTACACACAGTTTTCCATCAGCGCCGCGCCAATGCCGTGGGCGGTTGCACCGTAGACTTGTCCCTCGACAATGGGCGGATTGATCACGGTGCCGCAGTCGTCCACCGCAACATAGTCCAGGATGCGCGGAATGAAAGTGTCGCGCTCTACCTCAACCACGGCAACATGCAGCTGTGACGCGTAGGTGAGGGTCAGGCTGCCGTATTTCTTCTTCGTGTCGGGAACTTTGAACGGCGCACGCCAGACGTAGCGGCAGTTCAACGTGACTTCGTAGAGTTCGGGCGACAAACTGGCGCTGTTGGCGTTGACCAGGTTCGCCAGCCCCCAGTAGTTGATCGACTTCCCGCTGCCCTTGGCTCGAATCTCAGGGCCTTGCGCGCCCGTGCCAAACTCGAGGTCGTCCTCATCGGTGCCAAGCGCGAACGCGGCGAGCCGCTTCATTTCGGCTTTCAATTTTTGCGCCGCGCCATGGACCGCCGATAGTCCGGAAACCGCAAACTGGCTGGCATAGGTTCCTGAAAAGCCGGTATGCACGTTGCGTTCGGTATCAAAGCCGGTGCGCACCGTGATCATATCGGGGTGAATATTCAGAACGTCGGCGACGACCTGCGCCGCCGTGGTTTCGTGCCCCTGACCTTGCGGGCAAGAACCCACTGCGACGACCACCTCCCCATAAATATCGAGCTTGCAGTTGGCTCCCTGCGAATTGCCCGAATACGGTAAATAAGGATTCACAATCTGCGATTGCCCGAAGTTGTTGGTGCCGGAATCAAGCGTGGTTCCGATCCCAATTCCGATCAAGCGCCCCTCTTTCCGCGCTTCGGTTTGCTTCTTCTTCCATTCATCCCATCCGATCAGGCCTTTCGCTACCTGAAGCATCTTCGGGTAGTTGCCCGAGTCGTAGACGCATCCGTTGGGCGTCGTGTAAGGAAATTCCTCAGGAAGAATGTAGTTGCGTAGGCGCATTGCGTCGGCTGCAAAACCCAGCTTGTGCGCGCAAATATCAATGACACGCTCCAGAAACCACAGGTGCTGCATCCGCGAATAGCCGCGATTGGGGCCAACCGGACACTTGTTCGTGACTGCCTGCGTGAAGTCAATCCGGGCGTTCTTGAAGCGATAGACACCGGGAAACACCTGCGACCAGATGACGCACCCCAAAGGCTCGTAGCGCGGGTAAGCCCCGCAATCGTCAATGTGACGCGACGCGATCGAGGTGATGACTCCATTTTTGTCCAATGCAACCCGCGTGTCGCGAAAAGTTCGTTCATTGCCGTGCGCGCTCGATGTAATGTGCTCGGAGCGCGTTTCCACCCACTTGACCGGACGCCCTCCCGCCTTCTTCGAAGCCAGCGCGCAGATTGCCATCTGCGGATAGCTGGTGATCTTGATCCCGAAGCTGCCTCCGATGTCGGAGGTCTCGACCCGAATGCGGTCAATATGCACGCTCAGATGCGCGGCAAGAAACTGGATGGCAAAAGAGGGAAACGAATTATTGCACTGGTAGTAGATGCGATCGTCTTTCGGATTCCACTGGGCAATGACTACGTTGTTCTCCAGCGGTGTGCTGGAAAAACGATGGAAATGCAAACGATCAATGTCGACGACGTAAGCAGCGTCCTTGAATGCGCGTTCGACGTCGCCGTACTCGAATACGCCATTCCACACCCGGTTAGTTCCGGCTTCTTCATGCAGCAGGCTTTTGTCTTCCAGAGCTTTCTCGGCGTCTACAACCGGATCGAGAGCGTCGTATTCGATCTGGAGAAGCTCTGCAGCGTCATCGGCAAGTGCCGGCGACTCAGCCACCACCGCCGCAACCGGCTCTCCCTGGTAGCGGACTTTGGACACGGCCAGCGGATAATCCTTGATCTTGGCAAATGGATCGGGACCAATCTCGATGAACGGCTGGGTCTGTTTCGCAATTTCGGCGCCAGTAAGAACGCAGATAACACCAGGGAGCGCTTCGGCGGCCGAGACGTCAAGGCTGACGATCTTCGCGTGAGCGTAGGGCGAGCGCACGAATCGCAGATAGAGCATCTCGCGCAACTTGATATCGTCGGCAAACTTGCCGCGTCCACGCAGCAGACGATTCTCTTCCTTTCGTGGAAGCGATTGACCCACCCAGCCTTCGGATTGCTTGTTCTTGGTCACGCCCACCGCTCGGTCCTCATCGTTAATGTCGAATCCGTAGCCCGCATTACGCAGCGCCGGCATCCTGCCGGCTGTCCGGAGAGCGTCTCGCCCTCCGCTTACTTACTTCAACGCAGCCTGCAAGCCATCAATCAGCTTCTGCACATTCTTCCTACCCAGCGGCTCCAACAGACCGCCCGCTACTGATGCCAGAGCGCCAAAAACCTGCGCTTCACCCTGCCATGCGACTTTCGTTCCCTCACCCGCAGGCAAGAGATCAAAACCAGCGGTCAGCGCCACGTTCCCACCCGACACGCTGCCCTGCCCTTTGTACTGGGCACGCTTGGGACGGTCGGCCTGGGTCAACTCCATCTTCATGTCGGCGGCACCCCTGATGTAGGAAATGCCGACGTTCACCTTTACCGTGAAATGAGTTGCGTCCTGCTGCGTCATGCTCTGAAAATCGGGAAGCAGCGGCGCGAATTTCTTGGGATCAGTCAGGAAGTCGTACACATCCTCCGGCCTGCGTTCGGTTGCGAACTCGCCGTTAAACTTGATCGCCATGCCTCAGGCCCCCTTCATGCTCTGCGCCGCCAACTGGATTGCCTTCAGAATGTTCTGGTATCCGGTACAGCGGCAGGTGTTGCCGGCGATCGCTTTCCGCATTTCCTTTTCGCTCGGTTGCTTGTTTTGCGAAAGCAGTTGAACGGTGGAAAGCATCAGTCCCGGAGTACAGTAGCCGCACTGCAAGCCATAGGCGTCACCGAAGGCTTTCTGGATGGGATGAAGCTGGCCATCTTTTTCCAGTCCCTCGACTGTCATGATTTCCGCGCCGTCCGCCTGCACCGCAAATACCGTGCACGATTTCACCGCCGCGCCGTTCATCAGCACCGTGCAGGCGCCGCAATAGGTAGTGTCGCAACCTACGTGCGTCCCCGTCAGATCGAGTTGCTCGCGAATCAACTCCACCAACAGCATGCGAGGCTCGACTCGCAACGAATGCGCCTTCCCGTTCACGGTTAGCCTGATCGCAATCTTCTCAATGTTGTCAGGCATAAATGTGACTCACCTCGACCTGCTCGCCGTGCGCGCGGCGCACCGCGATATCAATCGCTCGCTTCACCAGCGCGCCGACCAGAGTTCGTTTGTAATCGGCTGAACCCCGCATGTCAGACTGCGGGTCTGCAGCCGCCCGCGCGGCTTCGGCTGCTTCTGCCACGGTCTTTTCCGTGACCGACTGGCCCCGCAAAGCGGCCTCCGCGTCCCTGGCTTTGATCGCCATCAGACCGACACAGCCCAATGCGATGGCTGCATCCCGGCAGACTTCCCCTTCCATCGCCAGTTGTACGGCGGCACTGGCCGTCGGATAGACGGGCGCGGAGCGTTTGAATGCCAGGTACGCTCCTCCAGCGCCGGCCGGGGGAATTTTGACCGCGACCTCGTGAACCAGCTCGTCATGCGCAAGCGCGGTGGTGTAGGCGTCTTTAATGAAGTCCGCAAGCTGCAAGCCGCGATTGCGCGTGGCGTTCTGGCACCGAACCTCTGTCTGAAGAGTTATCAGGACCGTCGCCCAGTCACTGCTGGGGTCGGCTTCCGCCAGCGACCCGCCAATCGTGCCCCGATTGCGCACCTGGACATCTGCGATGCCGGCGGCACAGTCATGAATGATCGGGACCTTGGCGGCCGCAGGCGAGGCCTCGATTTCAGCGTGGCGGGTCAGCGCTCCAAAACGGAGAGTTCCATTTTCTTCACGGACATAGGATGTACCGGAAATAAAATTCAAGTCCACCAGATGGCTTGGATTCGCAAAGCGCAACTTCATGAGCGGAATCAGGCTTTGGCCACCGGCCAGCAGCTTGGCGTCGTCGCCGAATTCAGCCAGCATAGCCGCCGCTTCCGATAACGAACTAGCGCGGTGGTAGTGAAAAGCTCGCGGATACATAAGTCTGACGATCCTTAATTGACCAAGCGAAACAGCTTAACAAAGGAAGCTCTAAAGCGTAGCGCCGGCGGCCCTCGACTGCGCTTAAGGCAGGCCCGCCGGGACGGCGGCACTACGAAAATCATGCACTCTGTCGCACGAAACCGACCGCCACCGCTCCCAAACCTGCGATCACCAGTGCCGAGCCGGTGATCGCCATCGCCGACGCAAACGTTCCGCCATGGCTTGCCGTCTGCAAAATTACGCCCAGCGGAAATACCACCGACCCCAGCAACAAGGCCGCCGCAATCCACAACCGACTCCGCTCGCCGAAGGCTACGTTATCAAACACAACGCCCAGCACGATCATCAGCATACCCAGCCCGATCCAGTGCGAGTGCACGTCGACCTGGCGGACGTAATCATACTTTGTCTCGCGATACGCAATCAGAGCAAGCTGTGACTTGTCCCGGTGACGCTCTGCGGCATGAACAAAAGCGCCAGCTAGCGAACCGCCCATGTGATCGAGTGTCTGATGCTCGACAAAAACAGCGTAGTGTAACCCGTACAACATCCCGAGCGCCGCCAGTGCCATCCCGCCGAAAATGAGCAGCCTGCGTGCGTCGTTCATGATGCGCCTGTTGTTCCGTCGTCAAGCTTTCCGGTATAGCGCAGTACACCCACCAGCATGCCGATCAGGGCCACGATCACCATCAAGCCCCCGGCATCCG
>Ga0307479_10002968_pt1 | contig 15426 bp, 10 predicted proteins | sample atmos_gasesECM4C_FD_203743 | JGI IMG/M metagenome (GOLD analysis project Ga0307479, IMG submission 203743) | Hardwood forest soil microbial communities from Morgan-Monroe State Forest, Indiana, United States - atmos_gasesECM4C_515 | ecosystem: Environmental > Terrestrial > Soil > Temperate... | reverse complement strand
CCGAAGAGGAAACCACGACCACCAAAGAGCATTTGTCCAGGCACAACCGCGAAATTGCCGAAATTCGCGCCGTCCAAAAGCGCACCGAAGACAATATCGCGAAGCTCACCATGCGGACGGAGGAGAACATACGAAAACTCGCCACGGCGCACGCTCGTGAAACGGCGGAAATCTGGGTTCTGATGGGCAAATTAGTCAGAGGCACGGAGGCCGCGCAGCAGGCGACAGTGGAGATCCGCGATATCATCCGCGACCTCGCCACCGAGGTTCGCGGTTTAGCGGTAGCCCAGAAACGCACCGAAGCCAGCCTGCAATCCTTGATCGATTCGCGCCGTGCCGCCAACGGCCACAAGAAACGCTGATCTCCGCAATGCGTTGCTTCCGTTTCTTCTTCACAAGGAGTGGAGCGTCGGGTTGGTCACCCGCTAGGCGGTACAGGCAATCTGCCATGTTATAACCTGACGGCATGCATGTTTGGGGCGACACGGCCCTTTGACGATGAGCTTGGCTGCTGTTGTGCCGGTGTGGAACGGCCGCGAGGTCCTTGAGCGGCTGTTGGCCAGCCTCGAAGCGCAGAGGCAGAGGCCCTCGGAATTGCTCATCGTGGACAACGGGTCGACGGATGGTGCGCCGGATCTGGCACGCCAGCGCGGCGCGCGGGTCATTGCGATGGGCCGGAATGCGGGCTTCGCCGCGGCGGTGAACCGCGGGGTCCGCGAAAGCGGCGCAGAATGGATCGCCGTGCTCAACAGCGACGTGGAACTGGCGCCCGACTATCTCGCCACGCTCCGCGCCGCGGAAGCGCCGTTTGCGACGGGCAAGATCCTGATGGCCGGCGATCCTCAGCGCATCGATGGCACCTTCGATGCCGTGTGCCGGGGCGCGGTGGCCTGGCGCGTGGGATATGGCCGGGCCGATGGTCCCGCCTTTGGAGAGCGGTGCAAAATCTGGTCTGCTCCGTGGACTGCCGCGCTATTTCGGCGGGACGTTTTCGACAGCGTGGGCCTGCTCGATGAGCGGTTTGGATCGTATTACGAAGATGTCGAGTTTGGCGTTCGCTGCGCGTCGCGGGGCATTTCGGGACTGTACATACCGGAAGCCGTCGCCTGGCATCGGGGCAGCGCGGCGCTGGGCCGCTGGCATCCCGAGGTCGTGCGGCTCACAGCTCGGAACCAGTGCTATCTGGCGGCGCTCCACTACTCGCGCGGCGATACCTGGCCGGTAATTGTGGCGCAGGCGCTGTGGGGCCTGGTGGCGCTGCGGCACGGCGCGGGACTCGCTTGGCTGCGTGGCAAGATCGAAGGGATCCGGCACGCCGGCGCGTTGCGGCAAAAGCTCGCTCCCAGGCTTGACGCAGTGCTGCTCGAGAACGAACGCACGATTTACAGACTGCAAAAGGCCACCGGCTTCGACCGTTTCTGGAGTGTTTACTTTTCGCTTGCAGGCCGTCCGCTACAATGAGTATCCACGCAGACGGGGGGTGGTAGTGAGTACAACTGCGACTCGACAGGCCGGGAGGCTTGTCCCACGGGCCGGGAGTCCGGTCCTGGTTTGTCTGCTGTGCGGCGCGGCCTTTCAGGCTGCGGCGGCGCCGCACGATCGCGTCACGCGCCCCGTGGACCCGGGACGGACGCGCGCTGTCAGGGGCAACCTGAACCGCGCGGCGCGGCCACCGTTCGACATGGGCGCCGCCGATCCCCGCATGCAGATGGAATACATCATGCTGCTCGTGAAGCCATCGGAGGCGCAGCAGGCGGAACTCGACGCTTTGCTCGCGGATCAGCAGAACCGTACCTCGCCGCTCTTCCATCGCTGGCTCACTCCGGAGCAGTTCGGAGAGCGCTTCGGGTTGAGTTCCGCGGACCAGGCGCGAGTCGCCGCATGGCTCGCGTCGGAGGGACTCACGGTGACGGAAACGGCGCGGGGCGGCAATTGGATCGCCTTCAGCGGCTCGGCGGGCGCCGTCTCGAAGGCACTGCACACGCCCATCCATCGCTTCCGCGTGGGTGGCGAAGATCACTTCGCCAACGCCACCGAGCCTTCCGTGCCCGAGGCTTTGGCGGATGTGGTGGGCGGCTTTCTCGGCCTCGACGATTTCCACCCACGGCCCTTCGCGCGGCTGGCTTCCAACGTGGTGCTCGCGCCCGATTACAACTCGGGATCTTCGCACTACCTCGCGCCCGAAGACTTTGCCACCATTTATGACGTCGCGCCGCTTTACGCCGGGGGCATCGATGGCACAGGACAAAGCATCGTCATCGTGGGAGAGTCCGCCATCTCGCTGAGCGACCTGCGCGCCTTCCGAAAGCGCTACAACTTTCCCGCCAACGACCCCATGCTGATTCCGTACACCGGCACGGACCCGGGCTTTAACAGCGCGCAGATCGAAGGCGACCTAGATCTGGAGTGGGCCGGAGCGATCGCGCCCAACGCCAGCCTGATCTACGTCTACGGGCCCAGCGCCTTCGCGGCGATGACTTACGCGATCAACCGGAACCTGGCGCAGGTCATCAGCGTGAGCTACGGAACCTGTGAAATCGATGCTTCGCCATCCGTCATCCGCGCGATGGCGCAGCAGGCCAACGCCCAGGGGATCACGATCGTGAACTCGTCGGGCGATTCCGGCGCCGCGGGCTGCGACTCGCAGGGATCGGAGCCGCTGGCCACGCGCGGCCGCATGGTCGATTTCCCGGCCGTTTTGCCCGAGGTCACGGGCATGGGCGGCACGCAGTTCGTGGAGGGCAGCGGCAAGTATTGGTCTCCGACGAACTCGCCGGCCCTGGGTTCGGCGGTGAGCTATATCCCGGAAGCCGCTTGGAACGAATCCACTCCATCGGGGCTCATCGCAACCGGTGGCGGCGCCAGCCTGTTTTACTCCAAGCCGACGTGGCAGACCGGGCCTGGCGTACCCGCCGACAATGTGCGGCACGTGCCCGATATCTCGTTGAGCGCCGCGCTGCACGATGCGTACCTGGTCACCTATATGGGGGCCAATATAGCAGTGGGTGGAACCTCAGCCTCCGCGCCCTCGTTCGCGGGCGTTCTCGCGCTGCTGAACCAATATCAGGTGATGCAAGGATTCCAGGCCAAGCCGGGTCTGGGTAATATCAACCCGCAGCTTTACCGCCTGGCGCAGACCGTGCCCGAAGCGTTCCACGACGTCGCCTCGGGCGGCAATGTCGTACCCTGCGCGCAAGGCAGCCCGGACTGCCTGACCGGATCGTTCGGATATGCCGAGGGATCCGGCTACGACATGGCTACCGGTCTCGGTTCCATCGATGCCAACATGCTGGTGACCCAGTGGAACACGCAAGCGAGCGCTGTGACTGTCACGCTCGCCAGTCCGCCTCAAGTGACGCTCAACGACATGGTGTCGGCCACGGCGGTCGTCTCGCCGGCCGGCGGCAGCGGCATGCCCACCGGCAGCGTCTCGTTCAGCGCAAACGGAATCCCGGTGGGCACAGCGCCGCTGGTTTCGGGCGCGGCGCAAAACACTGCCGACATCACCTTCCCTGTCTACCGGCTTGGCGTGGGCCTCTTTCCGTTGTCCGCGGTCTACTCGGGCGATAGCACCTTCAACAGCGGTGGAACCCTCACGCCGCTTCTCGTAACCGCGCCCACCAAGGTGGCGGCGATCGTGCCGTCGGGTCCCAGCATTGTGTGGGCCAATGGGCCGGATGCACAAGGCCCGACCTGGCAAACCACCCTCAGCTTGCGCGAAGCGGCGGGCGTGCCGGCGCGGATCACGGGCTTCTCGATCGATGGCATGGCGCAGCGGCTCGAGCAATACTTTCCCTCGCCCGAGATCCCCGCTAGCGGCACGGTGCGCACCAGCGTGGTCTTCCGCAATCTGGCGACGCCGCTTACGCGAACTTTCGGCTTCACGGGCGTAGACGCCGCCGGACAGACCTGGTCGCGCCAAATCTCCGTGGATTATTTCGGGGCGCCAGCGTCGCCGAATTTCAACCTCGCGGCGACGCCGCTGGTGGTGACTCAGAACCCCGCGGCCGACCCCGCCTGCCAATGGGCCGTGCCCGTACGCGTGGATGATCTCAGCGGCTACCCCGCCACCGTGACCGCGCTGTGGGCTGGAGCCGTCAACCTCACGTCGCAGGTCGCGGCCATTTTCGGCACGACACGCCTGGAAGCTTGGGGATCGTTCGCCGGAACGATTTGTTTCAGCGGCATCACGCCGCCCGCATCCGATTACATTGAAGTGGACCTAAGCACTGGAGTGATTCAGGAGGTGGCCGTCGCGTTCGCAGGGCCGCCGGCAGCACCAGTCAAAATTTCAGCAACGCCCGCGAAGGTCAGTATGGCTGCCCCAGTTGCGAATTCCGGGGAGCTGATAACCATTTCGCTGGATGTCTCGGACAAGACGCAGCCGTGGACGGCGGCGATTTACCCCGCGAATCGCACCACGGCATGGCTGAGCGTCGCGCCGCTTTCCGGGACGGGGCCGGGGAAGATCGGCGTGACGGCTTCGGGCGAGGGCTTTGAACCAGGCGTTTACAAGGCCGAAATCGTGATTCAGTCCCCCAACGCAACACCCCAATCCATCAGCGTGCCGGTGATGTTCGTGTGGGGCGCGAGCTCGCCGGGGATGTTGATTACGGCCGCCGTCAATCCCGCAACGTATCGGGCTGTGGTCAGTCCGGGCATGCTACTTTCGGTATTCGGCTACAACCTGGCATCTACAACCATGACGGCTTCCCGAAACCCGCTTTCGTATACGCTAGGCGGCGTGCGGGCCACCGTAAACGGCGTGGCCGCGCCTTTGATCTACGTGTCGCCGAACCAGCTCAACCTCCAAGTGCCGTACACGGTGGGCGCGGGCCCGGCCGTGCTGGGTATCGACAACAACGGCCAGATCGCGGGGTTTGCCTTTCAGATCGCACCGTCCGCCCCTGGTGTTTTCGCCGACCCCCAAGGCAACCTCCTTCCGCAAGCGTCGGCGCCGGAGAACACTGTGGCGACGCTTTATGTGAATGGCATCGGCGAGGTATCGCCGGCACTGCGGACGGCTTTTTCCCCATCGGCGGCGACCGCCCCGGTCAACCTGCCCAAGCCGGCATTGCCGCTTTCGGTCACCGTAGGAGGCGCACCCGCGTTTCTGCAATTCGCTGGTATCGCTCCCGGCCTGGTGGGCGTGGCCCAGGTGAATTTCACCGTGCCCCTCTCGATTCCCCCCGGGCCGCAGCCGGTGGTGGTCACTGTAGGCGGCGTTTCCAGCCCGCCCGTGAATCTCATGGTCTTGCCTCCCCCGCCCATGAATTCACCATGACGCGGTGCCGCTGCCGGTCCCATTTTTCCTCGCCACGTGACAAAGTGACACATGCCGCTGATCGGTATCGTGATCGTCACGTATAACTCCGAGGCGGTGATTGGCCCTTGCCTGGACGCGGCGATTCGAAGCGGGGCTGAAATCCTGGTGGTCGATAACGCGTCGAGCGACGGCACACGCGCAGCGGTAGTCCACCGGGGCGTGCGTTTACTCACTAATGATTCCAACCTTGGCTTCGCAAAGGCGGTCAATCAGGGGTTCACCGCATTGGATTGCCCGTATGTCCTGCTGCTGAATCCCGACGCCGTGCTGAGCAGCAGCCTGGAACCACTACGCGCGGCGTGCGCCCTGCCTGGAGCGGCGGGTGCGGGTGGCATGCTTCTGGATGCCAAAGGCAAACCTCAGGTCGGATTCATGGTCCGCCAGTTACCCACTACGACCGTACTCGCGATGGAATCTCTCTTGCTTAACCGTCTGTGGCCCGCGAACCCATTTAATGCAGCTTACCGCTGCCTGAGGTTGAATTATGCCGTCCAACAGCGCGTGCAGCAACCGGCAGGCGCGTTCCTGATGATTCGCCGCGCCGTCTGGGAAGAGTTAGGCGGCTTTGACGAGCGGTTCTGGCCGTTGTGGTTTGAAGACGTGGATTTTTGCCGCAGGGCGACTAATCGTGGATATTGTTTCTACTACGTGGCCTCGGCTGTAGCTATTCATACGGGAGCGCACTCAATTCCCGCATTAACACTGGAGATGCGGCGTGTTTACTGGTATCGTAGTCTACTTGGTTATGCGGCTAAGCACTTCCGCCCGCAGGGTGTGCGAGCGGTATGCTTGGCGGTGATCACCGGCTCTTTTCTTCGAGCGGCCGTTGAGGCCGTTCTCGAACGGAGCCTTCGGCCCTTCGCAACATACAGTAAGGTCGTCCGGCTTGCCAGCCGATTGTTGATCGGTGGAGTGCGGCAAACCGGGGTTTAGTAAGCGGAAAGCAAGCACAAGTACAACTTAGAGTTACACGGGCAAAGTAGTCGATTTCTCAGGTTCGGTTCATGGCTCACGACGACGACTTCGTTTCTGTCACCATAGTTACTTATAACAGCGGGCGTTTTATACGGCGGTGCCTCGAGTCGGTACTCGAGCAGCGCTATCCGGAGTGCGAGGTTATCGTCATCGATAACGCCTCGACCGACGGCACGGCTGACATTCTGGAACAGTTCGAGGATCGCTGCAAGATTTGTTACAACCAGGAAAATATCGGATTCGCGGCGGCACAGAACCAGGCGATCGATTTATCGCGGGGCAAGTGGGTCCTCACCCTGAATCCCGACGTGCTGCTGCTGCCCGGCTTCATTCGCGCCCTGGTGGATGGGGGGCGGTTGGACCCACGTATCGGAGCGGTCTGCGGCAAGCTGCTGACGATGACACCCCATTTTGAGATCCCCGCCAAGCCGGTTGTGGATTCGACAGGCATCTACTTCAATCCCATGCTGCGGCACCTCGACCGCGGCAGCCAGCAAGTCGACAACGGTCATTATCTACACTACGAGTATGTATTCGGGGCCACGGCGGCGGCTGCGCTTTACCGGCGCACGATGATCCAGGATGTTTCCGTAGACGGCGAATTCTTCGACTCCGACTTCTTCGTATACCGAGAGGATGCAGATGTCGCGTGGCGCGCCCAATTGCTGAATTGGAAGTGCCTATATGTACCCTTCGCGCGCGGATATCACGTACGCAAGGTTCTTCCCGGAAACCGACGCGCCTTGCCGGCGGAAATCAACATGCATTCCGTCAAAAACCGCTTCCTGATGCGCCTGAAAAATATCTCGGGGGATCTCTACCGGCGCAACTGGCTTTCTATTACTGCGAGAGACGTTATGGTGGTTGCCTCCTGCGTGCTTTGGGAGCACACGTCCATCAGCGCGTTTGGGTATGTCGTGCGGAATTGGAGACGCGTGCTGGCGAAGCGCCGCCGGATCCAGGAGCGGCGGCGAGTTGACCATGAATACATTGCGAGCTGGTTCCGGTACAAGCCAGTGAGCAAGCAGGCTCCGGGAAAGGCGGCCAGCATTCAGCACTCGCCGTTCAGCATCAATGGCCGCGCTCCCTCAAAAGCCGAGGGGTGATCGCGGGGCGGGACAGGACTGGGTCGCGGCCGGAGGACCGGATAAAATCCGGTCCGCAGGCTGACAGCCCACAAAAATCGTCGCAAGCTGCGAAAATTTGGGACCGGTGTAATACCTGCGGTAAACTCCGGCCATGCGCATCGCCCTCTTAGGGACGCGCGGCATCCCCGCCCGATATGGCGGGTTTGAAACCTTCGCCGAGGAACTCTCCGTACGGCTTGTGGCCCGCGGCCATGAAGTAACCGTGTACTGTCGCGAGCCGTTCGCCGGGAACTCGTATCGTGGTGTCCGGCTGCGGTACGTGCCTACGATCCGTCACAAGTATTTCGATACCATTGCCCACACGTTCCTCTCGACGCTGGACCTGGTGCGGCATCGCTCGGAGGTGGCCCTTTACTGCAATGGCGCCAACGCGATCTTTACGTTAGCTCCCCGCTGGCTCGGCATCCCGACCGCCATCAATGTGGACGGCGTCGAGCGAAAGCGCAGGAAATGGAACCGCTTGGCGAAGGCGTGGTATCTGCTCTCGGAGTGGCTCGCAACCTTTTGGCCTTCGGCCTTAGTAACTGACGCGCGTTCGATTCAGGCTTACTACAACAAGCGGTACCACGCGCGCAGTGTGTTCATTCCCTATGGCGCGGAGGCAGGCCGCGTGGACACGCGCGGTATGGTAGAAAAGCTGGGCCTGGAGCCGGGACGCTACTTCTTGTATGTAAGCCGCATGGAGCCCGAGAACAACGCGCTCGAAGTGCGCCAGGCATTTGAAGCCCTCGACACTCCGTTTCGCCTGGCGCTGGTGGGCGATGCGCCGTACGCCCACGACTACGTCCGCAGCGTACGTGACACGCGCGATCCGCGCGTGGTGATTCCGGGCGCCATTTATGGACAGGGTTACCAGGAGCTCGGCTCGCACTGCTTTGCATACATCCACGCCACCGAGGTCGGCGGCACGCATCCGGCCTTGATTGAAGCCATGGGCCGAGGGGCGCTGGTCCTGTATCGCAACACGCCGGAGAACGCGGAGGTGGCCGGAGAAGCAGGAATTCCCTTTGATCCGCCGGAACTCTTGGCTAAGATGCGGCTGACGCTCGCCATGAGCGAAACGGAACGCGAGTTGCTTCGTAAAAAGGCGATGGAGCGCGTGCGCGCGCTGTACTCGTGGGAGGTAGTAACCGAGGAGTATGAAAAGCTGCTGGCGCGCTTGTTGCATCGGTAAAATAGAAAAGAGTGTCTCCCTTCCGATCCTTCGTAGTCGTTTCCCTAAATCAGATCGCCCGCAACTATCGCAACGTGTGCTCCGTGGTGGGGCCGCAGGTAGAGGTGGTGGGAGTCGTCAAGGCTGACGCCTATGGTCACGGGGCGCTGGAAGTTGCGCGCGTGCTGGTCGCCGAGGGTGCGCGCTGGCTGGCTGTGAGTTCCGTCGATGAAGGCGTGAGTCTACGCTGTGGCGGCATCCGGGAGGCTCGCGGCCCTGACCAGCTGCGAATTCTGGTCATGGGTGGTTTTCTTTCCTACGAGCGCAGGGCCTTAGTCGAACACGACCTGACGCCGGTGGTTCACTCGCTGGCGCAGATGCGCGACCTGGACCGGCTGGCGGAAGCATCGCAGAAGCCAATTGCGTTTCATCTGAAGATTGACTCCGGAATGGGCCGGCTGGGCACGCGGGCGGCCTCGGGAGAGATCCTCGCGACGCTAGCGGACCTGCGCTGCGCGCGCCTGGAGGGCTTGATGACGCATTTCGCCTCCGCCGCCGATTACACCTCCACCCAAACCGACGATCAGATTGCATACTTCCGAACGGTATGCGCCGACCTGCGGGCAGCCGGCGTCAATGCGTTGCGGCTGCACACATCGAGCACCAATGCCATCGGGTACGGGCGGACCGAGGGAAACATGGTGCGCGCCGGACACGCGCTCTATGGATACGTTTCCCCGGCGCGAGGCGATGCCCCACGCCAGCGCCTAAGCGTCAAACCGGCGCTCACCTGGAAAGCCCGTCTGCTGGCCGTGAAAGAGATTCCCGAAGGCGCGCTGGTCGGCTATGGCGGCACTTTTCGAGCGCCGCGCACGATGCGCATCGGCGTGGTCGGCGCCGGCTATGCCGATGGCATGTTTCACCGGCTGTCGAACCGGGGGAAAGTGATCGCTGATGGAAAGCTGACCTCGATTCTGGGCACCATTTCCATGGATCTGACCACCATCGATCTCAGCCACACCAACATACTCGGCCCCGGTGACGAGGTGACACTGCTGGGCACCGAGGGCGATGCCCGGCTCGACGCGCAGCAAATCGCACGAGTGGCCGGCACCATCTCGTATAACATTCTTTGCAGCATCAGCGCGCGGGTGAAGCGGGTATACCAGTCATGATTCCGATGAGCGGGGTGGAACCTGCGACGCGGGTCTTTTTCGAGACCTTCGAAAGAGGCAGTGCGGCGGGCGATGCAGCGAGCCTGGCGAAATTGTATACGGAATCGTTTCTTGTGGCAGGGCCGAATGGCGTACAGGTCGTGAAAGCCAGCGACCTTGCGCATATCGTGCCCAAACGGAAGCAAATGCTCGATGCCGCCGGCTGCGGGGATGCGAAACTGGTTTCACTGAACGAGACCAGGCTGGATGACCACTACAGCATGGTGCGGGCCGAGTGGCGTTGGCGGGTTAACTGCGGCGATAGCGAATCCCCAGAGATTACGCTGCCGTCCACTTACATCGTGAGGCGCTCAGGCGAGGGCCTGCAGATCGTGTTTTACCTTGCCCACGGAGACATCACGGCTGCGTTGCGGGAGCGCGGGCTGCTGTAGGCACACAGCGTATAATTTGGATGTTGAGCGAAATGTATGGCCGCTGAAACCATCACCGAACTCGTACAGTCGCTGACACCGCGCGAACAGGAAGCGGTGCGGCGGTTCATAGAATTCCTGAGACACGAATCGCGGACCGAGTCTCCATTTCTTGCTGCCGTGGACGAGTTTATGGTGCAGCATCCGGAGCTGCTTCGGCGCCTTGCCGAGTGACGGTCTATCCGACCGTGGACGAGGTGGTGGCCGCCCATGCACGGCTCATTGCCGAATTCGGCGGCTCAGTTGGCATCCGCGATCGCGGGGCGCTGGAAGCTGCTGTCGCGCGGCCACAAACCGGCTACTATGAGGATCTGATCCAAGAAGCGGCGGCCTTGTGGGAGAGCCTCTCCCAGAATCATCCGTTCATCGACGGCAACAAGCGGGTGGCAATAACCGTGGCGGCCGCCTTTCTGAAGGTGAACGGCTACACTCCGGTGTTCGACGACCGGGATGCTTGCCAGTTCCTGATCGGTCTTTACGAAACGGGCCAGATGCGGTTCGCGGAATTAGAAGCGTGGCAGCGGAGTCATGCGGTTCGGACACACTGACCGCCAGTCTTCTTTAGCGCTCAAGTCAAGCCAGCGCTCCCGCCCGCTGATCCGCTTGCTGCCATGCAACCCACGGCCCGGGCCCTTGGGGCGCCGTAGCCGTCTCGCCGTTGCGGTGGATGGCGCGCAGCAAGTCCAAAGCTTCCGGCAGGGCGAACTGCTCGCCCACAAATGCCGCGACGAAGCGGCCGCCACGGATTTCACCTCGCGATTCCATGCGGCGCAGCACGACCAGCACGTCGCGCCAAGCCGGCGCCAGCGGCTCGCGGTGCGCCGTGTCCCGGAACACGACGCCCCAGCGCCGTAGGAGTTGATGAGCAAAGGCTTCGGCGTTACCATCCGGCGGCGCTTCCGTGTGGCGCAGCAAGGCCCAGCGGCCGGGTGCGTGCCGTGGGCGAGCTGTGCGGCCGCGTCCCTCGCCACGCCGGCGCTTCGGATCGAGCAGGGCCCGCAAGTTCTCAAAGCCATCGGCTGTGACCAGACCCGCCGCCACCAATTCCCAGAGAGCGTCTTCCACTTCGCTTGCCAGCCGGGCAGTGGCGCGGGTGAGATCAGCGAAAAACGAGGCGCCCCGATTTTCTAGTACCGCCAAAACCTCCCGTGCGGGATGCGAGAGTGATTCTTTGGGCGATGGCTGTGGGGTGGCCAGCAGCCAGCCGGCATCTTCGCGCAGAAAAATAGCCAAGGGGGCCACGCGCGTGGGCCTTACGCGGCGTTGACGGACGCCGCCCCCATCGACCGGCTCCTCGTCGTCGCGCTCGAAGGCCGGATGCGGAGAGAGCCGGCCCCAGCTCACTTCGCCCGACAAGCACAGTTGGTCGAGGTAGTCGGGCTCGTAGCGTGCCACGCGCCGCGGCAGGATTTCCGTTTCCCACGCCGCCGCCGCGAACTCACTTCCCTGAAGCTGCTTGATAATTTGGAGCGTGCCATCCAGCCCGTGCAACTGGCTACCGGGCGAAAGATGCTGCCAACGGCTGAGGAACGCGTAGAATTCGGCTGTTGCGACAGGTTCAATCTCGCGGCGCAGACGGCCGATGGTGAGCCGATGAATGCGCGCCAGGAGTCGCCGGTGGCACCATTCCAACTCGGTAGCCCCCGTAAACTGGCCACGCAGAATCTGTCCTTCCGCTTCCAGTTGCGCCAGGGCCATGTCCACCAGTTCGCGCGGCATGGAAAACTCGCGTGCGAGTTCGGAAGCGCGCAGCGGGCCGGAGCATTCGAACCAGCCACGAAGGATTTCGGCGGCGCAGCTCTCGACCGCTTCCGGTATCGGCCGCATGCCGGGCGGCGTGGCTATCGGGGGATGGAGGACCGCATGGGGGTACACGCGGTGGACCAGCGCGATACGCTCGGCAGGCGCCAAATAGCCGCGATCGCCAATAATAACGCGGGTGACGCGGCGGGCTTCGATGAGAGCCGAGATCATTTCCAGTTGGCAGGCGGAAGCGCCTGCCCCACCAGGCTGCGGTTGGCAGGCGAAAGCGCCTGCCCCACTGCCAGCCCCACAAGGCAGCAGTGTCAGGCCGCAAAGCGCTTCGTGCACCTCTTCCGCATCCCGCATGGGTGGCCAGGCTTCGGCCGCGACCTGCGCGATAGCTTCTGGATCCAGCGCCCCGGCGCCTTCGGAGAAATCGGTTCGCAAGGTACTGCGCAACTGCACGGCGCGTGCCCGCCGCTCCTCGAGCGGCGCATCGTCAAGGTAAGCGTAGGGATTGGCGTTGAGGATCTCGTGCGAAAAGGGCGATGCCGCCGGCGTTTCGATGGCGACCGTTTGAATCCGCCCTTCGCGGATCCCAGCCAGCAGGGCGCGCAAGCCATGGAGATCCATGGCTTCATAGAGGCAATTGTCGATCGTTTCCTTTACCAGCGGATGGTTCGGGATGCGAATATCACCCACAATATTCTCACCGCACGCAGCCTGGTCGGGGAATACGGCGGCCATCAGATCGTCGGCCCGCATGCGTTGGATGGGCGGTGGGACCTTGCGCCCCCCCGAATACCGGGGTATCGCCAGCGCCCGTGAGGCGTTCCAGCGCCAGCGCGCCCCGAACATGGGCGCGGCCAAAAGCGCCTGCACGAGCACTTCCTCGACTGTCTCCGGACGCAAGAACTCGAATACTACCTCCAGCGGAAACGAATGCTGCTCGCCAAGGGAAATCACGATGCCGTTATCGGTGGCGGCCGCTTGCAACTCGAAATTAAACGTCCGGCAGAAGCGCTTGCGCAGAGCCAGGCCCCACGCACGGTTAATACGCGAACCGAACGGGGCGTGCAGCACGAGCTGCATGCCGCCGCCTTCATCAAAGAAGCGCTCGGCCACGATACGGTTAGAGGAGGGCATGGCCCCTAGCGCCGCGCGGCCGGCCACCACGTACTCGATGGCCTGTTCGGCGCCGCGGCGGTCCAGGCCGCACTCGCGCTCGAGCCAGTCGACTGATCTCCTAGCCTCAATTTCTTCGCGCAGGCGCGCCACTTCGCTGGAAAGCTCCGCTGTCCGCCCGGGCGCTTCGCCGGTCCAGAACGGGATGGTGGGAGCGGCCCCGTGCGCATCCTCAACACGCACGCGACCCTGCTCGACGCGGCGAATGCGCCATGAGGTCGTGCCGAGCAGGAACACGTCGCCCGACAGGCTCTCGACGGCAAAGTCCTCGTCCACCGAACCGACTGCGGTTCCTTCCGGTTCGGCTACAACCTGGTATTGCGCCGTGTCGGGAATCGCGCCCCCGGAGGTAATCGCCGTGAGCCGCGCCCCGCGCCGGGCGTGCAGGCGCCGGTTGACGGCATCGCGGTGCAGGTACGCGCCCGCCCTGCCGCGGCCTGTGGCGATTCCCTCGCACAGAATTTCCAACACGGAATCAAACGCCGCGCGCTCGAGCGTACGATACGGCCAGGCGCGCCGCACCAGATCGTAGAGCGCGTCTTCCTGCCAATCCTCGGCGGCGCAGGCGGCCACCACTTGCTGTGCCAGTATATCCAGCGGTTTCGTGGGGATTTCCAGACGGTCGAGTTCGCCCGCCCGGATGGCCCGCACCAATGCGGCGCATTCGATCAACTCATCACGCGTAGTGACGAACAAGCGTCCTTTGGGGAGCGCGCCCACCCAATGCCCGGCCCGGCCGATCCTCTGCAGCGCGACGGCGATGGAACGCGGCGAACCGATTTGGCACACTAGATCCACCGTACCTATATCAATCCCCAACTCGAGCGACGCAGTGGCAACCACGGCCTTCAGTTCGCCGTTCTTGAGCCGCTTCTCGGCATTCAGGCGCAAAGCCCGTGAGAGGCTGCCGTGGTGCGGCAGTACGGCGCCCTCGCCAAGACGCTCGCCGAGATGGTGCGCTACGCGTTCGGCCAGCCGGCGGGTGTTGACGAAAACCAGCGTGGTGCGGTTCTCGCGGATCAACTCGGCCACACGGTCGTAAATCTCGCTCCACATCTCGTTGCTGGCCACCGGGCCGAGTTCGTCGCGCGGCGCCTCCACGGCTACCTCCATGGCGCGCCGGTGCCCCACGTTGATGATATGAGCGCCCTCGCTTAAGAACGCCGCCACTTCCTCGATCGGCTTTACCGTGGCCGAGAGGCCGATCCGCTGTGGTTTGGCCATGCCAGCCTGTTCGACCAGGTAATCGAGACGAGCGAGCGACAAGGCTAAATGAGAGCCGCGCTTATCGTCCGCCACGGCGTGGATTTCGTCCACGACCACGACGCGCACGCGCCTCAGCATCTCGCGTGGACCAGCCGCCGTTAGCAGTATGAATAGCGATTCCGGCGTCGTGACGAGGATGTGGGGCCGGTGGCGTGTCATGTGCTGCCGCTCCCACTGGGGCGTGTCGCCGGTGCGCAGCGCCGTACGAATAGGGGAGAGCAGGATGCCTCGATCCGCGGCCAGCGCCGCGACACCGCCGAGTGGGATGTCCAGGTTCTTGTGAACGTCGTTGCTCAGCGCCTTGAGCGGCGAAACATAGAGCACCTCCGTCTGATCGGGCAGGGGGCCCATCCGCGCCCGCCGCACCAGGTCGTCGATGCACAGCAGAAAAGCCGCCAGCGTCTTACCCGAACCGGTCGGGGCTGAAATGAGAACATCGCGCCCTTCGCGAATAGCCGGCCAGCCGAGCACCTGCGGTTCGGTGGCTTCGCGAAAACGAGCGTGGAACCAATCGCCAACCAGGGGATCAAAAAAAGAATGCACCAATACTATTTTAGTGGTTCGCTGGTAGGCGGCAACACGTGGTCCCGGCGGAGGGCAAAATGAATTTACGCGACGAGCCTACAATTTCTCCAACTCGCCAATGCGTCGCTCAAGTACCGTGCTAAGCTGCTCGACCTCGTCCGGGGAGTACCCTCCCGCGCGAAATGCATCCCGAATCTGTTGTGGCGAGAGCTGGGCCAGCAGATCCCCCATCCACCGGGCATCTTTGCGCGGTATATGATGACCGAGCCACCGCAAATTTAGCCGGCGCGGCATTTCGTAAACATTGAAGACCTGTGCTATCGGCGGTGCTGACGACGGCACATTGAAGTCGACGAACTCTGGCGAAATCCTGTTGATCCACTTGGAATTGCAGTATGCTGAGGGATCTCCTTTTGGCGCCTTGTACAACCCAGTCGCACCGAAACTCGCACCCAAGTCA
>Ga0307479_10002967_pt1 | contig 15426 bp, 11 predicted proteins | sample atmos_gasesECM4C_FD_203743 | JGI IMG/M metagenome (GOLD analysis project Ga0307479, IMG submission 203743) | Hardwood forest soil microbial communities from Morgan-Monroe State Forest, Indiana, United States - atmos_gasesECM4C_515 | ecosystem: Environmental > Terrestrial > Soil > Temperate... | reverse complement strand
TGACAGGTTTCGCCTCAGCCATTAGAAGCGGCGATGCAAATTTTCCCCCGATGCCTTGTTGTTGTCGTTTTGTCTCTTAGCTTTGTTCAAGCGTACGCACAGCAGTCCCAACAAGCCCAACAATCCCCAAAATACTATCCCGCGGGGTTAAACGTTCCCCCGCCTGAGCCGGATCTCTTCGAAGTGTCTCTCGGCTTCAACTATATCTACCTGGATAACCAGTTTCCTGAGACGAAGAACTTGTACGGAGTCGAGGTCTCGGCATTCGTCAATGCCACGTCCTGGCTGGCGGCCGGTGGCGAATTTATGGCCGACTTCGGTAGCCACTCAGTTCCGGTGTTCTTCCGTCGAACCGTTGATATCGACAGTCAGCGCTACGTCTACGTTTTTGGTCCGCGCATCACCGTTTGGCACGATCCTCATTTCAAAGTTTTCGTCGAAACCCTCGCGGGTGGTGTGCATGCCGAAGCCCAACTAACTTCTCCTCAATTTTCGTCCGTCAGTCAGAGTGCTTCCGCGGACGGTTTTGCGGCGGCGCTCGGGGCAGGTTTCGACTGGCGCCTGACGAATCACGTATCCTGGCGAATTGTGCAAGCCGACTATCTGCCTACAAGGTTAGGTGGCGATTGGCAGAACAATTTCAGGGCCTCGACTGCGATCGTTTATTCGTTTGGCCGAAGGTAGGCCGGCCTAGACGCTCTCGTCTTTGAAGTGGCGCTTCCCTTTCTGGGCCTTGGCGTATTCGTCCTTGCTCAGAATGTTTTCGTCGAGCTGCATATCGGTGCGAAGAAAATTTTGGAACCAGGTTTCGATCCGTTGTCGATCTTTGAGCACTTCTTCGGTGATGTAGTTGGCGTCGATGTTGATGCAGATTGCGCCAACGATGCCGAATTCCTTGCGCTTAATCGGGATCGTCGTGCACTTGAATTTCCGGGAGCCGATGTTGAGCTCGTAGTTCAACTTGTCCTCGTTTTCGCGCCGCTTGAGGTCGATCAGCAAATTGGTTGTGCCATCGCGGAGATGGCGGCCCGTTACATTGTTTTCGAGAACAGTCAACGAATGCGCCGGATCGGCCAGATTATGTAGCAGGATCTCGATGCCCGTGTTTGGAAATGATTTTCCAATCAGACGCACGATTCGCTCGTAGTTCTCAAGAAACTCTTGGGTGTCGTCGACGATCTTTTTTCCGTCGTACTTGTCGAATAACTGGGCATAGACTTTTTGCTCTGCGGGTTCGAGCAGGTTTCGGACATTGCTCTGCTCGCCGATGAAAATGAGCTGGCGGGCCGCGGTGTGATCTTCGTTTTTAAGGAAATAATGCATCCCAAGGCGAAAATTATTGAGATTAAATTCCCCAAAATTCTCACGCGTGACCGTGAACGGATAGAAATCGTATTCCTCCAGGTTTCGTCCGAATTTCCGGCGGCGCTCCTTATATTTTCCCCAAAGAAAACCGGCGATCAGAAAGAAAGCCGACGCGATGATCGATGCGATCACGTTCACGGTGATGTCGTTAGGCGAGATCATCGCATGTGAATGTTACAGATTTCCAGCTGCGTTCGACAGAGTGATGTTTTCTATCGCGACGTTTTCAGGTTGCGACAAAGCATAGGCGACAGCATCGGCAACCTGATCGGGTGAAATCATCTTCTCACGCGGCCAATCACCAGCGACATCATCCCAGATTTCCGTGTTGGTGGCGGCGGGATAAATGTTGATCACCCGGATACAATGTTCGCGTAATTCGGCACGCACCGATTGGGAAAATCCTTCAAGCGCGAATTTGCTCATGCAATAGGCGCTCCAGTTCGCGAAGGCGGTTTTGGCGGCAATCGAAAGAATATTCACAACGCTTGAGCCGGGCGGCATCTGCCCGGCGAAGCGTTGCATCAACAAAAACGGCGCAGTGACGTTGACGCCGATTGTTTGTTTCCATTCCTCGAAAGTGATTTCACGAAACGGTTTTACCACTGCGATGCCGGCGTTATTGACCAAGACATTGAGCGGATCATTGCCGACCTCCGAAATCAGATTTGCGACGCCTTTTTCCGTAGCGAGATCGTGAACCAGCTTCATAACGCCGGCGCAACGCGATCGAATCCCCTTACACGTTTCGGCCAGCGCCACCGTGTCGCGTCCGTGCAAGAGCAACGTCACATCGGGCGCGGCAAGCCTCTCCGCGATCGCTCGTCCGATGCCCCGACTCGCGCCGGTGATGAGAATTCGCTTGGTCATGTTCCGCGCACGGTGAACCGGTTGTTCTTTGTTTCCCACAGGCGTAATCGAATGAGCTGGTGGTTCAGACGGCTGTCGATCTTTGGCCAAAGCGCGCGCACGATGTTTTCACCGGTGGATGAAATCTTGCCAAAATCTTCGGTCTCCAGATCGAGATGTCGATCCTTCCACGGCTCGATCGCTTGCGTTAGCGCCTTTTGGAACGCGATGAAATCGTAGAGTCTCCCACTTCGCTCGTCGTAACGGCCACCGATGGTCGCTTCGGCGAGATAAAGATGACCGTGTCCGCGGGGGTTGTCGCACTTTCCAAACAACGCCACGTTTTCCTCGTCGGAAAACGAAGGCACGTGCAATCGATGCGCCGCGCTGAAACGCGTTTGGAGTCCGAGAAAAATGTTTTGGCCGCCCCAGGCTTCGGCAAAAAAATCTTCCCGCTCGTGCAACCGGACGCGATGAACCGGAAGTGACGCCGTAACTTCTTCATGAACGTACGCGGCCAGACTTTCGGTGGTGATCGGCCGGTCGTTCAACGCCGCCACTTCGTTGAGATGACGATTATCCAGCTCATGGCGCAACGACGTAACCGAAGTGTCAACATCGCGCTGCTGAACGACCGGCCCGTTTGCCTTTTCTTTGCGAAAAGTCAGACGCGCGCGGTAATTATGACCATGAACCGAAGACGCGGCGCCGAAGAGCTGCGCATTTTCAGCCGCTGTCAGCCGCGGCGACATCGTTCGCCGGGCGGCTGAGAATTCGAACCAGTAATTCGCTTCGGTTGCCCCGTCGGAATAATACGTTGCGCTTCGATCCGGCGTTTCAATCAAATGAACAGCGACGAGTTTTGCATCGACATCAGAAAAGAGCGGAGCGACATCGGTCAAAAGTTGTCGCGCGATGTTTTCGGCTGTCGGAACGACCTCGCGGAATGCCGGATTGTCTCCGTTTAGAAACCTGTGATCGAACTGATTGTCGACGATCTCGTCGGCGCGTCGTTTGATTTCGCTGATGTTGATCAGCATGCCGGTAACCGGCTCGACCCGGCCGCTAAAAATGAAATACGCGACGTAATTGCGGCCGGTTCCATGTTTGGCCCGGCTTTCTTCGCCAAATGCGGCGACGTTTTCGCTTTCGCTCCAGCGAGGAACGAACAATCGTCGCGAGGCTGAGAATTCGAGCCGTTTACTAACCGTCAGCAGCATGACGGCGCTATTCTTTCAGAAGCGAGAGGAATTCAGACCGAGTGCGCGCATCTTCCTTGAACGACCCGAGCAAGCACGAGGTTTTCATCACCGAATTCTGTTTTTCCACCCCGCGCATCATCGTGCAAAGATGTTTCGCCTCTATTACCACACCCACGCCCGCTGGTCGCAGTGTTTTCATGAGAGCATCGGCGATTTGGACAGTCAGTTGCTCCTGAATTTGCAGCCGACGAGCGAATACATCGACAATGCGCGCGACTTTGGAAAGCCCGACCACTTTTCCGTTTGGAATGTAAGCAACATGCGCTCGGCCGATGAACGGCAACAGATGATGCTCGCACATCGAATAGAGCTCGATGTCCTTAACCAAAATGATTTCGCTCGCATCTGAACTGAAGATTGCGCCGTTAACGATCTCATCCAGGTCCTGGCGATAACCATTCGTCAAAAATTCAAAGGCCTTCGCGGCTCGGGTCGGGGTCCGGACGAGACCTTCCCGTTGCGGGTCTTCTCCAATTGCTTCGAGCAAATCGCGAAACGTCTGTTCCATGCGCGCGAGCTTCGCTGCGCCGCATTTTGGGATGCTGCGAATTCGACGCTCGGCCGCTTCGAGCTCAGTCTCGTGATTTACCCCCGGCATTGGCGCCTTAATCCAGCCAGCTCTGCGGATATTTTTCGTCGTCGAGCGCGACGGCCTGCTCCGTGAGCTCGAGCGTGTGTTGAGTGTCGAACATGACCGCGAGTTCTTCGGTGCGTTGCGCGTTCCTGCTGGCCATGATCGTTCCCGGATGCGGGCCGTGTGGAATTCCGCGCGGATGCAACGTGATCGAGGCCGGCTCGATTCCGCGACGCGATCCAAAATTTCCGCGCACATAAAACAGGACCTCGTCGGCTTCGACGTTGTCGTGCACCCACGGAATTTTCACTGCTTCGGGGTGAGTATCGAGCAAGCGCGGCGCGAATGTGCAGACGACATAGCCGCGAATCTCGAACGTTTGATGAATCGGCGGCGGTTGGTGAACTGTCCCTGTGATCGGCTCGAAGTCCTGCGCATTGAATGTGAACGGATAAACGTAGCCGTCCCATCCGACGACATCGAACGGATGATGCGCCATGGTAACTTCTGTCCAGCGTGGTCCGTCCTTCACCAAAATCACGGTGTCCTCTTCCTTGTCGATCGTGTTGAGCTCGGTTGGTCCGTGGAAATCGCGTTCCGAATAGGGCGAACCCATTTTGATCTGGCCTTCCTTGTTTGCGTAGCGCTGCGGAATACGAACCGGCCCGACAGATTCCAGAATCAAATAATCTTCTTCCTCAACTTTGTCCGGCACCAGCTTGTAGGTAATTCCGCGCGGAATCACGATGTAGTCTTCGGCCCGATAACGCTGCTTTCCGAAAACCGACTCGAGTGTTCCGCCGCCTTTGAAAATGAAAATGATCTCATCGGCGCCGCCGTTCTTGTAATACTGGTATTTACCGTAGGCCTTTTCCGGCCGGCTGCGGTACGCCGTCATGTCCTGGTTGAAAAGAATCGGAATCCGGCCGGTATAAATGTCGCCTTTGCGCGGAATGTTCGCAGTCTTCAAATGATGATGACGCAGCGGACTGTCGGTGACTTTTTTCAGCTCTTCGCACTTCAACAGCTTTACGTTGCGCACGCGGGTCGGCGGCCGCAGGTGATACATGATCGAGTAGGCTTCGTTAAAGCCTTCGGTCGTGACCACGTGCTCGTAATAGATTCCTTCGTTCTTGTAACCCGGTCCCTGACCATTCCGATGGAACCAGATGTGGTGCTTGCGCGGCATTTCGCCTAATTTTTGGTAATACGGCATGGTCGTGTCCTCTTACAAGTTACCTCGCGCGGCTTGTTCGCGCTCAATCGCTTCAAACAGCGCTTTGAAATTTCCTTTGCCGAAACTCTTCGCGCCTTTGCGCTGAATGATTTCGAAAAACAACGTCGGCCGATCCTCCACCGGTTTCGAGAAGATCTGGAGCAAGTAACCTTCGTCGTCACGGTCCACCAGGATGCCGAGTTGTTTCAATGCGCTCAGCTCTTCATCGATGTGGCCGACCCGATCGAGCAGCGTGTCGTAATAGGTCGATGGAACTCGCAAGAACTCGAGGCCGCGCTTCTCTAAATCGGTCACGGTTTCGATGATGTTGTTCGTGCCCATCGCGATGTGTTGAACACCTTCCCCGTCATAAAACTCGAGGTATTCCTCGACTTGCGATTTCTTTTTGCCTTCGGCCGGCTCGTTGATCGGGAACTTCACGAACCCGTTGCCGTTGCTCATCACCTTGCTCATGAGCGCCGAGTACTCGGTCGAAATATCTTTGTCGTCGAAGGTGAGAATGTTTCGGAACCCCATCACGTCCTCGTAAAATTTAACCCATGGGTTCATCTGGTTCCAACCGACGTTACCGACGCAATGATCGACATGTTGCAATCCAGTCTCAGTCGCGCGAAACGGCGGTTCCCATTTCACAAATCCCGGCATGAACGGTCCGGTGTAGTCATCACGTTCGACGAACAAGTGCACGACTTCGCCGTAAGTGTGGATGCCGCTCATCACGATCTTGCCGTGCTTATCTTTTAACGTTTTCGGTTCCAAATAACTTTTGCCGCCGCGCTTGGTTGTTTCCTTCCAGGCTGAGGTCGCGTCTTTGACTTTGAGCGCGATCGCTTTCACGCCGTCGCCGTGTTTGTAAATGTGGTCGGCGATCGGATTCTTCGCCCGCATCGGCGTCGTCAAAACAAATGTGATCTTGTTCTGTCGAACCGCGTAACTGGCGCGATCCTTCACACCGGTCTCGGGTCCGCTGTAAGCAACGGGTTGGAAGCCGAGGACGCTTTGATAGAAATGCGCGGCCTGCTTGGCGTTCCCGACGTAAAACTCAATATGATCCGTGCCTTCGAGCGGCAAAAAATCTTTCTGCGCCGCCGGAGCTTTTTTGGGAGCTGCAACTGTCGTTGGCATATTACCTCCTGCTAGTTATCGCGCTGCACGCGCTTCTCTAAATATAAGATCGACAATCCCCCGTCGCAAGGATGCGTCGCTTGTGTAGCGGCGGTCAATGACCGTCGAATAATCTAACCGCTATTTGCCGTCCGAATGCGCGAGTTTTTCAAAGCGCGGATCATTTCGGAGCGGATCGAACATCGGATCGAGCCGGAGCAGCGCAGGTGTGAGCGGTATATTTTCAGCCATCGGCCCAGTGCCCGGGATCGAGAGCAGTTTCTGTAAAGCGGCAATGGCGCGGTCGGGTTGTCCCGTTCCTGCCGCTACCCGGGCGAGGATCTCGAGCTGAAGGGGACCAGTGAGCGCGTCCTTTTCGATCGGATTCACGGCCATGGCCCGCTCCGCCAGAGCTAATGCGGCGACTTTATCACCAAGGCCCATATTGGTCAGCGCGACATATCCAATCACGCCCCAGTTTTCCGGCTGTTCTTTGAGGAAAGGTTCCAGTTCGCTGCGGACCTGTCGCCAACTTTCCTGGGCAGCGGCATGATCGCCAGCGACTTCCTGTGCCCAACCCAAATCGAACCGCGTTTCGCCATTGTTGTAACCCAAGGCTGGATCAGGCTTAGCCAATATTTCCTTTAGCCGGGCGATCATTGGTGCAGCACGGCATTCCAGGATCGCTTGGTAAACCTGTGTTTCCAACGCGCTGCTGTCGTCAACGCCTGGATGCAGCGGAGCGAGGAGCGCCGAAGCCCGCGGCAGATCGCCTTCGGCTTGTGCGATATTCGCCTTTGTCGCGAGGGTATCGGCGTCGTCCGGTGTGATATTAAGAACCTGATCAAGTTTTCGCAGCGCTTCGGGAAAACGACGTAGGCTCCGATAGGAAAGCGCGTGCTGGGTGAGTAGCTGAACGTTGCGCGGGTCGAGCCGCTCAGCTTCGTTAAAGTAACTCTCGCTCCGGTCCCACTGGCCTCGTCTCCGTGTGAGATAGGCAAGCGATTCTGGGATTCGGCTGCTGTTGGGAAGAAATTGACGCGCTTGCTCAAAGTAACGGACCGCAGTGTCGTAATCCTTTAGGCAAGCATAGTGGTAATGTCCCTTGGCCAATACGGCCTCACCGAGATCGGGCTGAAGCGTGAGCGCGGTTTCGGCTGCCTGCCGTGCCTCTTCCCGTAGCGCGACCGTTGGTTGAAGAGTCTCTATAATATAGCCGCGCGCATCAACGTTTGACAGGAGCGCCCAAGCAAGAGCGAACTTCGGATCTAACCGCACCGCTTCTTTGAGATATTTTTGTGCGGCAAGGAAGTTGGCGGGCGTGTTGGCCGTCCTTAGCGTATATGCGAGGCCGCGTAAGTAGGCGTCGTAAGCCTCAGGGTTGCCGGTCGGTTTAGCAGCAATGACTTGTTCATCCTGGCCGGTGAGTTTCGCTCGCAACTGCTCGGCGATGGCTTTGGCCACCTCGCTCTCGACCGAAAAGACGTCGGTCAGTTTGCGATCAAAGGTATCGGCCCAAAGATGGGAATCATTGGCCGCTTTGATCAGCTGCACGTTTACGCGCACGGCGTCGCGGCTCTTCTGCACACTCCCTTCCAGGATGTGGGCGACGGCAAGTTGCCTGGCAATCTCGGACAAGTTTTCCGGCGCGCTTTTGTAATGTTGCGTGGAAGTCCGCGAGATCACCTTCAGATCGGCGATCTTAGATAAGCGGGTCAGAATCTCGTCCTGGATGCCGTCGGCAAAGTAGGCGTTGTCTGGGTCGCGGCTCAAATTCTCAAACGGCAGCACGGCGATGCTTTTTTCGGGAATGCCTAATACCGAAGTTACTGATTTCTTGGAAACGATGCGGACGGCTGCAGCAATCCCAGCAATCACAACCAGTGCCGTCGCGATAGCGACCCAACGCAACCGGGCGCGATGTTTTTTGACGTTCAGAAACTTCCCCGGCAGCCGCGAATTGCCGAGCTCAGGGGAGTAGAGATTAACCACGCCAACGCGCACACCATGTTTCACTTCGCATTCGCCAAGATCGTGCAGGTGGGGTTTCCAGTGGGCGTATTGTTCCAAATCTTCGGCGACGTGTCTGGAAAGTAAAATGTGTCCGGCGTCACCGCAGTCCATCACTCGTTGCGCCATGTTGATTCCTGCTCCGGCGACGCTGGTTGTGTCATTTACATCGACAACGCCGCTTACGGGACCGCTGTGCACACCCATTCGCAACGGCAGATTCGGATACGCTTGTAACACGCGACTAATTTCAAGTGCGCATTCCACTGGTTGCTCAGGGCTGTCGTGGAAAACGAGCGCCATGCCGTCCCCCGTTGGACTTTTGATCAAAGTGCCGGTCGCATCGGCTTCGCGAAATTGTTCCGTTTGTCGAACAATCTGATTAAGGATTTGGCGGGCCGCGCGTTGCTCATTAATTAAGAGCTTTGAATAGCCCACAATGTCCATGAACAGGACATGACCAATCTCGAGCTTAATCTCTTTCTTGATCTCGGTCGACATGCGAAGAAATTATTTTGGCGCGGCGACGAGCTTTTGAAAGCGCGGATCATTCCGGAGCGGATCGAACATCGGATCAAGCCGGAGCAGTGCGGGAGTCAACGGCACGTTCACAGCCATCGCCCCATTGTAAGGTATCGAGAGCAATTTCTGTAGAGCGGTAATGGCGCGGTCGGGTTCCCGAGTGCCCGCCGCCACCCGGGCGAGGAACTCGATCGGATCGGGACCATTTACCGCGTCTTTCTCGATGGGATTCGCGGCGACGGCACGTTCCGCCAAAGCCAAGGCCGCCGCTTTGTCACCGAGGCCCATGTCGATCAACGCGAGATCTCCCATCAGAAAAAAATTCTTCGGCTGTTCATTGAGTGAAGATTCCAGTTCGCTGCGCGCCTGGCCCCAACTTTCCTGAGCGGCGACATGGTCCCCGGCAACTTCTTGGGCCCAACCCAACCAAAAGCGGAGTTCGCCAATTTGATAACCCAACGCTGGATCCGGCTTGGCCAATGCTTCCTTTAGTCGCGGGATGACTTGTTCCGCGCGGCGCTCCAGGATTGCTTGGTGAGCTTGTGTTTCCAAGGCGGTGGGATCGTTGGCGTCCGGATGCAGCGGCGTGAGTAGTGCAGCAGCCCGCGGAAGGTCGCCTTCCGCTTGAGCAATACTCGCCTTTTCCACGAGAGTATCGATGTCGTCCGGTGTGATATTGAGAACCTGATCAAGTTTACGCAGCGCTTCAGGAAAACGGCGAAGGGCTATATAAGAACGTGCATGCTGAGTGAGTAGGCCAACATTGCGCGGGTCGAGCCGCTCCGCTTCGTTGAAATAGGACTCGCTCCGGTCCCATTGTCCTCGTCTCCGTGCGGCCGCGCCCAGCGAAAAAGCAATCCGGCTGCTATTCGGCAGGAATTGGCGTGCTTGCTCAAAGTAACGCACCGCAGTGTTGTAATCCTTCAAACAGCCATAGTAGAAATCGCCTTTGGCCATCAACGCCTCGCCGAGATTGGGCTGAAGAGTGAGCGCGGTTTCGGCGGCCTGCCGTGCCTCTTCAAGCAGCGCGACCGTTGGTTGAAGGGTCGATGTGATATACCCGCGCGCATCCACGGATGACAGCAGCGCCCAACTAAGAGCGAACTTCGGGTCCAAACGCACTGCTTCCTTGAGATATTTCTGTGCCCCGAGTGAATTGGCAGGCGTGTTTCCTGTTTTGAGATTATAAGCCAGCCCACGAAGATAGGCATCGTAAGCGTCAGGATTATCTGTCGGTTTAGCAGCGATGACTTGCACTTCCTGACCGCTGAGTTGCACTCGCAAATGCTCGGCGATTGCTTTGGCCACTTCACTTTCGACCGAAAAAATGTCGGTGAGCTCGCGATCAAAAGTATCGGCCCAAAGGTGAGAGTCATTGGCCGCTTTGAGTAGCTGCACGTTGACGCGCACCGCGGCGCCGCTTTTCTGCACGCTTCCCTCCAGAATGTGGGCGACGCCAAGCTGTCTGGCGATCTCGGGAAGGTTTTCCGGCACGCTCTTGTAATGCTGCGTGGATGTCCGCGAGATCACCTTCAGATCGGCAATCTTCGATAAGCGCGTCAAGATTTCGTCCTGAATGCCCTCCGCGAGGTAGTCGTTTGCTTTGTCTTCGCTCCGGTTTTCGAACGGTAAGACGGCGATACTCTTTTCAAGTATTGCGGACCGCGAGCTTGCCACTTGTCGCGACAGCACCACGAAAGCAGCAATCACGACCGCAATCAGGGTTAGCGATGCAGCCAGTAGTATCCAGCGGATCCTGGCAACGCCCCGTTTTTGCGCCTGAAGTTTCGCTGGCAACGCATGGTTACCAGCTTCGGCCGTACACAGATTTACAAGCTGCAATTTGATGCCGTGCTTCACTTCACAGAAGCCAAGGTCATGGAGTAGCGGCCGCCATCGTTCGTATCCTTCGAGATCTTCGGCGGCGTGTCGGGAGAGAAGAATGTGGCCCGCATCGCCGCAGTGCATCACGCGTTGCGCGATGTTAAGGCCGGCACCGGCAAGGTTGGCATGCCCGTTCACATCGATCACGCCGCTTACCGGCCCGCTGTGCACTCCCATTCGAAGTTTTATTCGCGGGTGGTCCTTGAGAGCGCGACTGATTTCGAGAGCGCATTCCACCGGCTCCTCCGCGCTCTTGTAAAATACCAGCGCCATGCCGTCGCCGGTGGGAACCTTAATTAGTCGAGCTGTGGATTCGGCCTTCTGAAACTGCTCGGACGCGCGAACGCCTTGATTCAAGTCATCAATCGCCGCGAGCTGATCGTTAATCGAAAGCTTCGAGTAACCAACGATGTCGACGAACAGGACATGGGCGATCTCGAGCTGGATCTCCTTCTTAACTTCAGTGGGCATGGGCGGGGTGAGCTCCCCGATTTGATCGGGCCGATTATTTGCCTTCCGCTCGCGCAGGTCGAGGCGAAACCAGTTGGCTTCGGGCAATTAGTTTGGCTAACCAGTCTGACCTTACTTCAACACGAGCGAGGCTTTGATCTGTTCGAACCTTGGATCCTGACGAATCGGGTCAAGGATCGGATTGACTGGGAGTTGAAGAGCGAACCAGTTTGGCTCTGCCACCATTTTCGGCAACCATTCGAACGCTTTTTCGAAATTACCCGCGCGCACGTGCGCGAAGACATAATCGGCCGCTGGCACGTACGCTCCGTGGGTGCGTTTGCGCTCGAGGTCTTCCAACTGCCGTCCCGCCAGGGTGCGCTTGGCTGCTTCGAATCCAGCAGATGCAAAAACTTGTTCGAGCATGCGCGCGTGTTCGGCTTGTCCACTTAGGTTTAATGCCGCTGTCCATTGCGTGATCGCTTCGTGTTTCACTCCTTTTTGCGCGCAAACGTTGCCGAAGCTTTCGTGCGCGGCCGCGTAGTTGGGAAATAATTCCAGCGTTTTGGCCAGTTGGGCAGCGGCCAGATCGTAATCGCGGCTGAAGAAAAGGATGGTGCCGAAGTGCAGATTGTTTCCTGGAAAAAACGGGTCGAGTTCCATCGCTCGGTTTTGCTGGGCGATCGCTTCTTCAAATCGTCCGAAGTAGGACAAGCAAAGCCCGTAATGCGCAGGAATGTCTCCAAGGTTCGGGTCCAATTCAATTCCGCGACGAAACGCGCACTCCGCGGCCGTCCAGTTGCGTTTGTAATAAATCTCAACCGCGGCGAGGGCGTTGTACGCTTCGACCAGAGTATCATCAAACTCGAGCGCTTTTTGCACTGCTTCTTCGGCGAGCGGCCAATGTTCCGGCGCAAAGATTCCGTTGGCGGAGGCCCAGGAATGATAAAGGCTTAGCCCCACGTAGGCTGGCGCGTAAGACGCGTCGAGGGCGATTGCCTGCTCAAAATATTCGCGCACCCGCTCATACCCCGGCGCATAGAAATTGCGCCAATGATGTTTGCCTTTGAGGTAGAGGTCGTGCGCTTCCGTGTTTTTCGTCGGCTGCGCGGCAATGGCGCGGCGCTCTGCGCCGGTGAGTTTCGCTTGCAACGCATCCGCGATCTTTTCCGCAATGTCACTCTCGACGGCGAATATATCGTCAAGCTGTCGATCGTAACGCTCGGCCCACAAATGCGCATCGTTCTCGGCATCGATGAGCTGGACGTGCACGCGTACTTTGTCGCCGGCTTTGCGCACACTCCCTTCGAGAATGTTTGCGACGCCAAGTTGCTTTGCAATATCCGGCAGAGGACCGGATGCACCTTTAAATCGCTGAGTTGAGGTTCGGGAAATCACCTTTAAATCCGCGATGCGCGACAAACGCGTCAGCACTTCTTCCTGAATTCCGTCCGCGAAATAAACATTCGCTTTATCGTCGCTCAGATTCTCGAACGGCAATACCGCAATCGATTTTTGTGGCGCAGACGGAGCAACCTTGTCGGCAACCTCACGATCAACTTGCGCAAAGCGCTTCGGACACTCCGGGTTTCCGAATTCTTCTGAATAGAGGTTGAACAGTGCCAGGGAAACGGCGTGTTTCACTTCACATGACCCAAGGTCGTGCAGTAGCGGTCGCCATTGGGCGAACTGTTCGATATCGCTCGCTACGCGTTTCGATAAAAGAATGTGTCCGGCATCGCCACAGTCCATAACCCGTTGCGCGATGTTGATTCCCGCACCCGCGATATTCCCCTGCTCATTTAGATCCATCACTTCCGTCACCGGTCCGCTGTGAATTCCCATGCGAACGCGCAACGCCGGATGTTTTTTCAACTCACGCGCTATTTCGACCGCGCATTTCACCGGATCGTCTGGACCCGTTCGAAAAACCAGAGCGCCGCCATCGCCGGTTGGCAGACGCATTAGCTTGCCTTCAGCTTGGGCCGCGCGAAACGTTTCCGTCCCGCGCGCGATCTCACGCAATTTTTCCAATTGCTCCAGCTGTTCGTGGATGAGCAGCTTGGTGTAACCGACGATGTCGACGAACAAGACGTGTCCAATCTCGAGCGACACTTGGTTCTTCTGCGCGTCGGCCATCGCCGTACAATTTAACCGACGCCCGGCCGCTCCTCTACTTCATTCTTTTTGCTGGGATCGAAGCGCCCGAACTTTTAATCGCAGTGCGTTGAGTCGAATAAAACCAGTGGCATCACCTTGATCGTATTGCGATTTCTCGCCTTCCATGGTCGCGATCTTTGGGTCGTAAAGACTTTTCGGACTCTTGCGGCCGGCGACGATGATGTTGCCTTTGTATAGTTTCAGCCTAACGACGCCCGTGACGTTGCATTGGGTTTCAGTGACGAGGGCTTGAAGCCCTTCGCGTTCGGGCGAAAACCAGAAACCGTTGTAGACGAGCGCACTGTATTTGGGAATCAGGCTGTCGCGCAGATGCATCACTTCGCGGTCCATGGTCAGGGTTTCCATTTGGCGATGAGCGAAATGCAAAATCGCGCCGCCCGGAGTTTCATAAACGCCGCGGCCTTTCATTCCGACGAAACGGTTTTCGACAATATCGACGCGGCCGATGCCATGTTTGCCGCCGAGCGTGTTCAGCGCTTGCATCACACCAAGCGGCGAAAGTTTCTTTCCATTCACTTTCACGCAATTGCCGTTCTCGAAGGCAAGATCGACATGTTCCGCTTCATCCGGCGCGTCTTCGGGCGCGACGCTCAGTTTGTACATCCCGCGCATTTTTTTCGAGCTGGCGTCGAACCACGGATCTTCCAATACACCGCTCTCGAAACTGATGTGGAGGAGATTGCGGTCCGTGGAATACGGCTTCTGGGCGCTCGCTTCGACCGGAATCTTGTTTTTCTTCGCGAACGCGATCATCTCCTTGCGTCCCGGAAATTGCTTTCGAAAACGCTCCTCTCGCCACGGTGCAATCACTTTCAGTTCCGGCGCGAGCGCAGCGGCGGTTAATTCGAAACGGATCTGATCGTTCCCCTTTCCTGTCGCGCCGTGGGCGATTGCCTTTGCTTTCTCCGCACGCGCAATTTCTACCATGCGTTTAGCGATCAGCGGCCGCGCGATACTTGTGCCGAGAAAATATTGGTTCTCGTAAATCGCGCTGGCCTGAAACATTGGAAAGATAAAATCGCGCGCGAATTCGTCCTGCAAATTCTCGATGATGCATTTGGAGGCGCCACTCTTCAGAGCCTTTTCTTGGAGACCGGCGAGTTCCTCTTCCTGACCAATGTCCGCGCAGAAAGCGACGATGTCGGCGCGATAATTCTCCCTTAGCCAGCGAAGAATGACGGACGTGTCGAGTCCGCCGGAGTAAGCGAGGATAACTTTCATCGAAACTTATCGTCGCAAATTCCAAGCTCCAAACCTAAGATCCAGGGAAACTCCAATCCAAAGCTCAAAAAAGTTTGGAATGAATGCATTTGGATTCCTTTTCTTTAAAGGTTTCCCTGGGGTTTGGGAATTGGGATTTGGAACTTAATCTCCAAAAGAAATATCGACGTCGCGCGCGGTCTGGACCATTTCGCCGTGCGGCGGCACGAGGCGCAGACGATTCACCGCATCGGCGATTGGAACGTGCCGGACCTGATAATTCTGATAGCTGACCATCGATCCAAAATGTCCTTCGTTTGCAAGTTGGACGGCTTTCACGCCGAAACGTGTGCCAAGAATTCGATCGAGCGTTGTCGGCGCGCCGCCGCGTTGCAAATGTCCGAGCACGCAAGAGCGCGTTTCCTTTCCGGTTCGTTCTGCAATTTCGCGGGCGACCACATCGCCGATTCCGCCGAGACGGAACTCGCCGCCCTCGATGTCGCGTTTGATCTGCTGACCGTCTTTTGGCCGCGCTCCTTCAGCCACCACGACTAGTGAATCAAGACGGCCTGCCGCGTCACGCTTTTTGATCGCCTCGGCGATCCGGTCGTAATCGAACGGGATTTCTGGAATCAAAATGATGTCGGCACCGCCGGCGATGCCGCCGTGGAGCGCGATCCAGCCCGCGTGACGTCCCATGACCTCGACAACCATGACGCGTTTATGGCTGGTAGCCGTGGTGTGCAATCGGTCGAGAGCGTCCATCACCTCGGCTACTGCCGAATCAA
>Ga0307479_10002966_pt1 | contig 15433 bp, 15 predicted proteins | sample atmos_gasesECM4C_FD_203743 | JGI IMG/M metagenome (GOLD analysis project Ga0307479, IMG submission 203743) | Hardwood forest soil microbial communities from Morgan-Monroe State Forest, Indiana, United States - atmos_gasesECM4C_515 | ecosystem: Environmental > Terrestrial > Soil > Temperate... | reverse complement strand
GTGGCGTGAACGCTGCAGTCCGTCATTCCGGGATGGTCCGAAGGACCAGACCCGGAATCTCGAGATTCCGGGTTCGATGCTTTGCATCGCCCCGGAATGACGCAAAAAACATTTCGGGGCGGTGGCCAAGAGCTACCGCCCCTTTTTGTTTAAGGCCGGCATCAGCGGTGCGATCCTTGCGGGGATGGAGGGCTTGCGGCAAAACGTCAGTGCCGGTGATTTCGAAACAAGCGGGTGGGGAAAAGCGTGATCAACTATCTCCTGGTATTCTTCGGCGGCGGGCTTGGCGCCTCGCTGCGCCACACCGTCAACATCGCCTGCGCGAGATGCATCGGCACGGCGTTTCCCTACGGCACCTTCATCATCAACATTTCAGGCTCGACCGTGATGGGTCTGATCGCGGGTTATCTCGCGTTCAGGGGCGAGGCCACGCAGCATTGGCGGCTGTTCCTGATGACCGGCATCTTGGGCGGTTACACCACGTTTTCGGCGTTCTCGCTCGATGCCGCGCTGCTCTATGAACGCGGCGCGCTCGGGCTTGCCGCCTTTTATGTGCTGGGGTCGGTGGGCTTTTCGATCGCCGGCCTGTTCGGCGGCCTCGCGCTGGTTCGCTATCTGACCTGAGACGCGATCGCGCATGGGCCCCCATGACGGGCGCATGGGTCTTGCCGCCATTCCCTTTGCATCGCCTGGGGGCCGAGACTAATCAGGTTGGGTTACCCACCACGCATCAGACCGATTGCCTTGTCAGAGCTCCCTCTAAACGACCCGGCGCAGGCCTCCGACGCCGCGGAAGATGAACCGCGTCCAGGCCACGTCCGCAAACCCGTCGGCTGGTCAATGATCACCATCGGAGTGCTGGTCGCGGTCAGCGCCACGCTGGTGTGGCGGCGCGACGGTGTTGGCGGCGTGCTGGAAATCCTGACCCACGATCTCTGGCTGTTCGGCGGCATCCTGCCGCGCGTGCTCGCCGGCTGCCTGCTGGGGCGTTCATCTCGGAAATCCTGCCGCATGACAAGGTCTCGCGCTCGCTCGGGCCGAACTCCGGGCTCAAGGGCTTGCTGATCGGCGCCGCGTTCGGCGCGATCCTGCCGGGCGGCCCGTTCACCGCCTATCCGGTGGCGAGCGCGCTGCTCGCGGTCGGCGCCGATTTCGGCGCCACCATCGCGATGGTCGTGAGCTGGACCCTGATCGGCTACGGCCGGGCGGTCGCCTGGGAATTGCCGATCATGGGTACTGACTTCACGCTGTGGCGCATCGTGATCTCGCTGCCGCTGCCGATGCTCGCCGGCGCCCTCGCCCGCTTCGTCTATGTCCGGATGTATCCGGCCAAGCGCGAGGACGAATGAGCGCGGCGCTGCTGATCGACATCATCCTGTGGGGTTCGGTGGCTGGCGTTGGCTTCATCGCCTATCAGCGCGGCCCGAAAGTGCTGACCACGTCGCTGCGCGAGGGCACCCTGGACTTCATCAACATCGTGCCCCGCATCGCGCTGGGCGTGATCGGCTCCGGCTATATCGCCGCCGTCATCCCGCAGGAGATCATCACCGGCTGGCTCGGGCCGAACAGTGGTTGGCTCGGGGTCGCGACCGCCCTGATTGCCGGCGCGGCCACGCCGGGCGGGCCGGTGGTCGGCTTTTCCATCGGCGCGGTGGCGCTGAAGGCCGGTGGCGGCGCGCCGCAGGTGCTTGCCTATGTCATCGCCTGGGCGCTGTTTGCCTTCCAGCGGCTGTTATTGTGGGAAATCCCCTTCATGCCGGCCCGTTTCGTCTGGTTCCGGGCCGCGGTCTCCGTTCCGTTCCCGTTCCTCGCCGCCGCCATCGCCATGGCGATCGGCAAGCCGTAGGTGCTTGAACAAACCCCTATATTGAAATTTGGCCTGCCGTGGACACCTGTAATGTTATAATATAACATTTCTGGATGGTTCCATCGGCTCCCCACGACCATCCGCATGATCATGCGCACGGCCATGTCCACGCGCATTCGCATGCGCCGGCTTCGCCGCATCCGGCCCAGGCCGCGCCGTGGTCGATCTTGCGCATGACGGTTTTGGCACGGCTTGCGGCCGCGGTCGCGGTCAGTGCGGGGCTGTGGGCGGTGGTGTGGCTGGCGATGCGGTGAGTTGAGTATGAGTGTGCAAGTTAAATTCCGCGACGTCACGCTCGGCTATGACCGGCATCCGGCGGTGCATCATCTCTCCGGCGAGGTTGCGCCCGGCGCGCTGCTGGCGGTGATCGGCCCGAACGGCGCCGGCAAGTCGACGCTGTTCCGAGGATTGGTCGGCATCCTCAAGCCGCTCGCCGGATCGATCGAATTGGGCGGCCTCGATGTCCGCGACATTGCCTATCTGCCGCAGAGCGCCGAGATCGACCGCAGCTTTCCGATTTCCGTGTTCGATTTCGTCGGCACCGGGCTCTGGCGTGTGACCGGATTCTTCGGCGGCATCGGCAAGGGCGCGCGGGAAAGGATTGCGCAGGCGCTTGCCGCCGTCGGCCTCACCGGCTTTGAGAATCGCAATATCGGCACGCTGTCCGGCGGGCAGATGCAGCGGCTGTTGTTCGCGCGGGTGTTGCTGCAGGATGCGCGGCTGATCGTGCTGGACGAGCCGTTCAACGCCATCGACGCCAAAACCTCGGCCGACCTGATGGCGCTGGTCGAGCACTGGCACGCCGAGGGACGCACGGTGCTGGCGGCGCTGCACGACATGGATCTGGTGCGGGCACATTTTCCGCAAACGCTGATGCTGGCGCGCGAGCCGGTTGCGTGGGGTGAGACCGCCGAGGTGCTGACCGCGGAAAACCTGAAAGAGGCGCGGCGGATGTGCGAAGCCTTCGACGAGGGCGCCGCCGCCTGCGCGGCCGATGCGACGCGATCGCGGGCCGCCTGAGATGATCTACGATGCGCTGATCGCGCCCTTCACCGAGTTCGAATTCATGCGCCGCGCGCTCGCCGCGGTGATCGCGCTGTCGCTGGGCGGCGCGCCGATCGGCGTGTTCCTGATGCTGCGGCGGATGAGCCTCGTTGGAGATGCGATGGCGCATGCGATCCTGCCGGGGGCGGCGATCGGCTTCCTGCTGTCGGGCCTCAATCTATTCGCGATGACCACGGGCGGCCTGATCGCTGGCTTTACGGTCGCGATCCTCGCCGGCCTCGTGACGCGGACCACCGGGTTGAAGGAGGACGCTTCGCTTGCGACCTTCTATCTCACCTCGCTCGCGCTCGGCGTGACCATCGTTTCGATCAAGGGCACCAACATCGACCTGTTGCACGTGCTGTTCGGCAACATCCTCGCGATGGACGACCAGACGCTGCTGGTGGTCGCGTTCAACGCCACGATTTCCATGCTGGTGCTGGCGGTGATCTTTCGCCCGCTGGTCGTCGAAAGCGTCGATCCGCTGTTCCTGCGCACGGTGAGCCGGGCCGGCGCGCCGGCGCACCTTGCGTTTCTCGCGCTTGTCGTCATCAACCTCGTCAACGGCTTTCAGGCGCTCGGCACCTTGCTTGCGGTTGGGCTGATGATCCTGCCCGCCGGCATCGCGCGGTTCTGGTCACACGATATCACCGGCATGATCTCCATCGCGGTGGTGAGCGCGATCCTGTCGGGCTATGCCGGACTGGTGCTGTCGTTCCAGACCAGGGTGCCGTCGGGTCCCGCGATCATCCTGGTGGCCGCAGTGCTTTACATCGCCTCCGTGCTGTTCGGCAGCGGCGGCCTGGTCCGGCAGCTGTTTCCCGGCCGGCATCTGGAGGCGTGACGTCGATGCGATGCGTTCGTCTTTGGCTGGTTGCTTTCGCGGTCACCATCGCCGCGACGCCGTCGCGCGCGGAAAACCGCATCAACGTGGTCGCGAGCTTTTCGATCCTGGGCGATTTCGTGCGCAATGTCGGGGGCGACCGGGTCAATGTGACGAGCTTGGTCGGCGCGAATGGCGACGTCCATGTCTATGCGCCGCCACCGCAGGACGCGAAGACGATCGCCGACGCAAGGCTCGTCATCATCAACGGGCTCGGCCTCGAAGGTTGGCTGCCGCGGTTGTTACAGTCCTCCGGCAGCAAGGCGCCGATCATCACCGCCACCAAAGGCATCGCGCCTCTGAAGCTCGGTTCGGACGCCGATCCGCATGCCTGGCAGTCGGTTGCGAATGCACGAATCTATGTCGCCAACATCCGCGACGCGCTGGTCCAGGCCGACCCGGCCGACGCGGATTATTTCCGGGAGCACGCCAGGCGCTACTTGGCCAATCTCGACGCCCTCGACCGCGACGTGCGGGCCGCCATTACGCAAATCCCGCCCGAGCGGCGCAAGGTGATCTCGACCCATGATGCCTTCGGCTATTTCGCCAAGGAATACGGCATCGAATTTATCGCGCCGTTAGGCGTGTCCACCGAAACCGAGCCGAGCGCCCGTGACATCGCCGGCATCATCGGGCAGATCAAGGCGGAGAAAATCCCGGCCGTTTTTCTCGAAAATATCACCGACGAGCGGTTGATCCGCCGCATCGCGGCCGAGACCGGCGCAAAAGTCGGCGGTACCCTCTATTCGGATGGTTTGACCGACGAAAAGGGGCCAGCCCCCACTTACATTGACATGGTCAGGCACAATATAAAGGCGCTAACCGGCGCGCTCGACCACCAGTAGCAGGGGGCCACCCCGCCGCCGGGCCGCGCCGCAAAACCCGTTTTCGGGTTGTTTTTCGGAGTTGTTATGGCTGAAGCTTCCAAGATTCCCGTGACCGTGCTGACCGGCTATCTCGGTGCCGGCAAGACCACGTTGTTGAACCGCATCCTGTCAGAAAACCACGGCAAGAAATACGCCGTCATCGTCAACGAATTCGGCGAGATCGGCATCGACAACGACCTCATCATCGGCGCCGACGAGGAAGTGTTCGAGATGAACAATGGCTGCGTCTGCTGCACCGTGCGCGGCGACCTGGTACGCATCCTCGACGGGTTGATGAAGCGCAAGGGCAAGTTCGACGCCATCATCGTCGAGACCACGGGGCTCGCCGATCCGGCGCCGGTGGCGCAGACCTTCTTCGTCGACGAGGACGTGCAGAAGAACGCCCGCCTCGACGCAGTCGTGACGGTGGCGGACGCCAAGTGGCTGAGCGATCGTCTGAAGGACGCGCCGGAAGCCAAGAACCAGATCGCGTTCGCCGACGTCATCGTGCTCAACAAGACCGACCTCGTCTCCAAGCCGGAGCTTGCCGAGGTCGAGGCGCGCATTCGCGCCATCAATCCCTACGCCAAGCTGCACCGCACCGAGCGCTGCAAGGTCAAGCTGTCGGACGTGCTGGAGCGCGGCGCATTCGATCTCGACCGCATCCTCGATATCGAGCCGGATTTCCTCGAAGCCGGCGACGATCATGACCATGATCACGATCATCACCACCACGATCATGACCACGGCCAAGGTCATGGTCATGGCTTGAAGCACTATCACGACGAGGACATGCAGTCGTTGTCGCTGCGCACCGACAGGCCGCTCGACCCCAACAGGTTCATGCCGTGGCTGCAGAACCTCGTCGCCGTCGAGGGGCAGAAGATTCTGCGCTCCAAGGGCATTCTCGCCTTCTCGGGCGACGACGACCGCTACGTGTTCCAGGGCGTGCACATGATGCTGGAGGGCGACCATCAGCGGAAATGGAAGGACGGCGAGCCGCGCGAAAGCCGCCTCGTCTTCATCGGCCGCGAATTGCCGGAGCAGATCATCCGCGACGGTTTTGAAAGCTGCATTGTTTCGTTATGAGCGCCTTCGAGCCCGGCCCCGAACAAGCCTCCATCGCTTCCGTCACCGACCGGGTGCGCCCGGTCGCGCTCGGCGCGCCCGTGACATCGGTGCATTTTCTCGTCGACCGCGCCGCCTTTGTCGGCGCCGAGGAAAGCGTGGCTTTTGTGGACGCGCAGGGTGACATCGCCAAGGTCGCGGTCCACAGCGGCGGCGTTCTCTGTGCGGTCTGCGACGGCGAGCGCCTCGTCATGGGCGGCGACGACGGCAAGCTGGTTGCGCTCGATGCCAAAGGCAAAGTTACGCCGCTCGCGCTCGACCCGAAACGGCGCTGGATCGACAATGTCGCGCTGCATCCCGACGGCGCCTATGCCTGGTCGGTGGGCAAGACCGCCTTCGTCCGCAGCGCCAAGGGCGAAGAGAAATCGTTCGAGGTGCCCTCGACCGTCGGCGGGCTCGCCTTTGCGCCAAAGGGCTTTCGGCTTGCGGTCGCGCACTATAACGGCGTGACGCTGTGGTTTCCCAACATGGCGGCGAATGCGGAATTTTTGGAATGGGCGGGCTCGCATCTCGGTGTCGTGTTCAGTCCCGACAACAAGTTCCTGGTCACCACGATGCATGAACCGGCGCTGCATGGCTGGCGGCTTGCCGACTCCAGGCACATGCGCATGACCGGCTATCCCGGCCGCGTCAGGTCGATGTCGTGGAGCGCGGGCGGAAAATTTTTGGCGACCTCGGGCGCCGATACCGTGATCATGTGGCCGTTCGCGAGCAAGGACGGCCCGATGGGCAAGGAGCCCGCGATGCTGGCGCCGCTGCCGGCGCGCGTCAGCGTGGTCGCCTGCCATCCCAAGCAGGACATCCTCGCCGCCGGTTACAGCGACGGCACGATTTTGATGGTGCGGCTCGAAGACGGCGCCGAAATCCTGGTGCGCCGCAGGGGCCCGGTCCCGGTTGCGGCATTGGCCTGGAACGCGAAGGGCACCTTGCTGGCGTTCGCCGACGAAGAGGGCGACGCGGGGATGCTGGAGCTCTGACGGTTTCGCGAGAGCATGATCCGGAAAAGTGCGCAGCGGTTTTCCGAAAAGATCATGCTCAATCAAAAACCTAGAGCGGGATGATCATCGCGCTCTAGGCGATCCGAGATCGAGCAATCCAGTCGACCAAAGCAGCTCGAACCCGTTCCACGACCTCCGCCCAATCGCGTGTCGCCGTCTGGCGGAACAGTCGTGCGCTGGGGTACCAGGGCGAGTCGTCGCGATCGAGCAGCCATCGCCAATCGGGGATATAGGGCAGCAGGATCCACAGCGGACGTCCGAGGCCGCCGGCCAGATGGGCGACGCTCGTATCGACTGATATGATGAGATCGAGTTGCTCAACGACCGCAGCCGTAGCGCAGAAATCGCGCAGCGCCGGACCAAGATCGAGGACGTCGCTCCGTTGCCGCATCAGCTCCTCATCTTCAGGGTGCAGATTCTTCTGCAAGCTCACGAACTCCGCCGCAACCCCGTCAAAGAGTGGCAACAGCTCCCTGAACGGCAGCGACCGGTTGCGATCGTTGGTATGATTGGGATTGCCGGACCAGACGAGGCCGATCCGCGGACGTTCGCTCGGGCCGAGCTGCGGGCCGGCTCCCTCACTCGGCTGCGGAAGATACGGCACCTCTGCCGGAACCGTGTCGAGGGTGGTCGAAAAAGCCAGCGGCAGGCTCGTCAACGGGCAATGGAAATCGAAGGCGGGCAATGGATCGCCCTTGGCGATGCAGCGTGAGATTCCAGGCAATCTCGACAACAGCTCTTGGAGAGGACTTTCGATCTCAAGGATGATTTCCGCGCCGCGATCCCTGAGCAGCGGCACGTAGCGGCAGAATTGCAGGGCATCGCCGAGGCCTTGCTCGTTGTGAAGCAGCACAACTTTTCCGTCGATCGGCTCCGCTCCGAGCCAGAGCGGCTTGTCAAACCGGCGATCTCCAAGATTGAGAGAAGGAGATTTCCAGCGCCACTCGCTCTCGATCCATCCTCTCCGCAAATCGCCAAGGCGTAGCCTGTTGACGGCGAGGTTCCAATGGGTCTCGGGTTCATTCGGATCGATCGATAGCGCCCTCGCATAGTCCGCGAGTGCCTCGTCATATCGGGCCATGCCTTCGAGACAGGTGCCCCGGTTGGTATGCGCCGCGGCGAAGCCGGGATTGATCGCGATTGCGCGATCGAAACATGCCAGCGCTTCGTCAAAGCGATCGATATCTCTCAGGGCAACTCCTTTGATGTTGAGAAGGTCCGGCATCCCGGGCGAAATGGAAATGGCTTCGTCGATCTGACGCAGAGCCTCTTCGGGTCGCTTGAGAAGGACAAGAATCCCGCGGAGATTGTTGAGGGCGGCGGCGTAACAGGGGAATATCTTGAGGGCTTTGCGAAAACTCTCGGCCGCCGCTTCCAATTGCGAGGTCCGGGATAGCGCATAGCCGAGATCGTTGTAGGCCTCGGCAAAGTCCGGCTTGAGCGAGACCGCGCCTTCAAAATCGGCAATGGCCTCGGCAAATCTGCCGAGCCTGACGAGCACGTTGCCGCGGTTCTTCAGGACGGCGGGAGAGTTGCGCTTGAGCTTGAGCGCGCTCTCAAAACTCTCGAGCGCTTCCTGCGTTTGGCCCAAAGCCGAATAGCCGGCGCCCAGATTTGCGTAATAATCGGGATTGTTCCGGTTGTGGCGTATCGCCTGTCTGATCAGTTCGACGCCGGCCGCGTGTCTTTGCGTTGCGATGGCAACGACGCCAAGCAGGTGCAGCGCATCGGCGTGGGTCGGAAATTTTTCTAGGACTTGTCGGAAGCAGGCCTCGGCATCCGCTGTGCGACCTGCCTGGAACTGAGCTATCCCCAATTCCAGGTGAGAGGCGGCCGAAGCGCCGGCGTTCGATTTGGCGCCCGCGCGACGTTGCTGTTTGCTCATTTTGGCCTCATGCTCTCGCAATCCAGTCGGCCAAGGCAGCTCGAACCCGCTCCACGACCTCCGCCCAGTCGCGCGCGGCCGTCTGGCGGAACAGTCGTGCGGTGGGGTACCAGGGCGAGTCGTCGCGTTCGAGCAGCCATCGCCAATCGGGAATGTAGGGCAGCAGGACCCACAGCGGCCGGCCCAAGCCACCCGCGAGATGGGCGACGCTGGTGTCCACCGAAATGACGAGGTCGAGCTGCTCGACGAGCGCGGCGGTGTCGGCAAAATCGCGCAGCGCCGGACCGAAATCGAGGACGTCGCTTCGTTGCCGTAGCAGCTCCTCGTCTTCGGGCCGCGCATTCTTCTGCAAGCTGACGAACTGCGCTTCAACCCCGTCAAGCAGCGGCAGCAGGTCCTTGAACGGTAGAGAGCGGTTGTGGTCATTCAAATGATGGGGATTGCCGGACCAGACGAGGCCGATCCGCGGGCGTTTGCTCGGGCCGAGCTGCGGGCCGGCCTCTTCGCTCGCCCGCGGAAGATACGGCACCTCCGCCGGAATCGTGTCGAGCGTGGTCGAAAAAGCCAGCGGCAGGCTCGTCAACGGGCAGGGGAAATCGAAGGGGGGCAGTGGGGCGCCCTTGGCGACGCAGCGCGAGATTCCAGGCAATCTCGACAACAGCGCGCTGAGAGGGCCATCGATCTCGAGGATGATCTCCGCGCCGCGCGCTTTAAGCAGCGGCACGTAGCGGCAGAATTGCAGGGCATCGCCGAGGCCCTGGTCATTGTGAATGAGCATGACTTTTCCAGCGATCGGCTCCGCTCCAAGCCACAGCGGCTTGTCAAACGGGCGATGGACGAGATTCTGGGAAGGGCAGTTCCAGCGCCATTCGTACTCGATCCATCCTCGCTGCAGATCGCCAAGGCGCAGCATGATGATCGCCTTGTTCAAGTGCGCTTCAGCGTAGCCTGGGTCGACCGCGATCGCGCGGTCGAAATATCCCAGCGCCTCCAACGGCCGATCGAGGTCGACAAGAACCGAGCCCAGATTATTGAGGGCGGCGACGTGGCGCGGGTCGATCGCAAGGGCCTTGCGAAAAGTCTCGGTGGCCGTTTCGAGTTGCCGGGTCTTGGTGAGGGCGCAGCCGAAATCGCTGTAGGCCTCGGCGAAGTCCGGCTTGAGCGACGCCGCGCGCTCGAAATCGGCGATGGCGTCCGCAAATTTGCCGACGGCCATGAACACGAGCCCGCGTTCGTGGAGCGCTTCGGGAACATCGCCTTTGAGGGCGATCGCCGCGTTGAGGCTTGAGACCGCTTCGTCGAAGCGCTTCAAGTCCCGCATCAATGCGCCGCGCAGAATCAGCGTCAGCAGATGCTGCGGATGTAGCCGAAGCGCGTGGAGGAATTTGGTTTCGGCTTCCGCGTGACGGCCGAGCTTGTGCAGGATCATTCCGGCGGCGTTCACCGCATCCGTGTAATCCGGCTTGAGCGAGCAAGCGCGCTCGTAATCCGCCAATGCCTCCTCGAGCCTGTTCAACCTGGCGAGCACGTTGGCGCGGCTGTACAATACCGCAGGCAAGTTGCTCCTCAAGTTCAACGCGCCGGTATAGCTCTCGAGCGCTTGCTGCAGCTGGCCCAGGTTCGAATAGCCGGCGCCAAGATGTGCGTAATAGTCGGGATTGCTTCGGTTGTGGCTTATCGCCTGTTGGATGAGCTCGACGCCGGCCGCATCTCTTTGCGTGGCGATGGCAGTGTAGCCAAGCAAGTGCAGCGCGTCGGGATGGGTCGGGAGTATTTCGAGGACCTGTCGAAAGCAGGCTTCAGCATCCGCCGTGCGCCCGGCCTGGAGGTGAGCGATCCCCAGCTCCAGGCGCGAAGCAACCGAAGCACCGGCGTTCGATTTGGCGCCAGCGCGACGTTGCTGTCTGTTCATTTTGGAGATCGTTCCAGGGAACGTAGATTCCAGAAAAACGAGCTGAAAAATTAGGTGATTCGGCTACAGACGACAAGGAAGCACGGCTGGCCCGCACGTTGCGGGCTTGCGCTTCGAACGCGAGGTTGGCCGGTTTGCCCTGGGGAACAATGCGCGTCCGCAGCCGTTGATTCCGTTCACAAGTCGCGGTGATCACAATGTCTGCCGACCACAGCAAGCGCACGCTTGGCAAGGACCTGCTTCTGGCCTCCGCCATGGTGATGGCGGGGTTGGCCGTATCGGGCCTTGCGCTGACCAAGCTTCGCGCCACCCACGACCCGCAGGTGGCGCAGGCGACGCAGCCGTTGCAATCATCTCCCCCTTCGGATCAGGACAAGCCGGCCGAGTCAAAACCCGGCGGCACGCGCCCGACCACGCCGGCGCCCGAGCCCGCGCGCCCCGATCCCCAGGGCCAGCAGCAAGGCGCCAAGGCGGCGTTGCCGCCGGCGCCGGCGGAAAAGGTCGCGCCGCCGATCAAGGATCGGTGACGTCGTTCGATATGACGACGCGATGACGTTTGCGGATATTCCGCCTTGCCGCCAAATTTACAGCCTCGCTTGTTGCAACCGCCCGCCGCATAATGGCCCAAGCGCGATAACTCGCTATCGCGCTTCATTTTAATGTTCGAGCATGATCCTTTCGGAAGACCGCTCTCCGCCATTCCGGATCATGCTCTCGGTGCAGATGACCCACGAGGCGAACCATGAAGATCGAAGACGTCAGGCGAACCGCCTATTCGATGCCGCTGACCAACCCGTCATTCCCGCCGGGGCCCTACCGCTTCTTCAACCGCGAATATTTCGTCATTACCTACCGGACCGATCCGGAAGCGCTCGCGGCCGTGGTGCCGGAGCCGCTCGAAGTCACCGAACCCATCGTCAAATATGAATTCATCCGGATGCCCGACTCGACCGGCTTTGGCGATTACACCGAGACCGGGCAGGTGATTCCAGTGCGCCTCAACGGCGAGGAAGGCGCCTACACCCACGCCATGTATCTCGACGACGACGCGCCGATCGCGGGCGGCCGGGAGCTGTGGGGATTTCCGAAGAAGCTCGCCAAGCCGAAAATCGAAGTCGAAAGCGATGTGCTGGTCGGCAGTCTGCATTATGGCTCGGTGCTGTGCGTCTCCGCCACCATGGGCTACAAGCACCGCTACGTCGATCATGACACCGTCCTCAAGGGCATGAAGGCGCCGAATTTCATTTTGAAGATCATTCCGCATGTCGACGGGTCCGCGCGCATCTGCGAACTGGTGCGCTTCAACCTCGAAGACATCACGCTGAAGGAAGCTTGGACCGGCCCCGCGGCGCTCGGCCTGTTCCCGCACGCGCTCGCCGACGTGGCGCGCCTGCCGGTGCGCGAGGTGGTCTCGGCGCTGCATTTCAAGGCGGATTTGACACTGGGGCTGGGGAGCGTGGCGTTCGATTATATGAAGAGGTGACGAACCGTCATTCCGGGGCATCGCGGAGCGATGAACCCGGAATCTCGACATTGGCTTGCGTTCGTTTTCCCCACATCGAGATTCCGGGTTCGCGCTGACGCGCGCCCCGGAATGACGTCGAGTGCCTCACCGCACCAGCACATTCCTGAACTGCCACGGATCGGACGTGTCGATATCTTCCGGGAACAGCCCAGGCCGGTCGGCGAGCGGGGTCCAGTCGGTGTAGAAACCTTTCACCGGGCCGAGATACGGCATCTGGATTTCCAGGCAGCGGCGGAAATCCATCTCGTCGGCTTCGACGATGCCCTCGGTCGGGTTTTCCAGCGCCCACACCATGCCGGCGAGCACGGCGGAGGACACCTGCATGCCGGTGGCGTTCTGGTAAGGCGCGATGGCCCGGGTTTCCTCGATCGAAAGCTGCGAGCCGTACCAATAGGCGTTCTTGGCATGGCCGTAGAGCAGCACGCCGAGTTCATCGATGCCGTCGGCGATCTCGTGCTCGTCGAGAATGTGCCATTTCTGCTGCATCTTGCCGGTCGCGCCAAAAATCTCGTGCAGCGACAGCACCGCGTCGTTCGCCGGGTGATAGGCGTAGTGGCAGGTCGGGCGGTACACCACGTTCTGGCCGTCGCGCACCGTGAAATAATCCGCGATCGAGATCGACTCGTTGTGGGTGACCAGGAAACCGTATTGCGCGCCGGGCGTCGGGCACCAGGAGCGCACGCGCGTGTTGGCGCCGGGCTGCAACAGATAGATCGCGGCCTGGCATCCAGTCTCGTGCTTGCGGCCGTTCTCCGGCATCCATTTCTCATGGGTGCCCCAGCCGAGCTCGGCCGGCTGCATGCCTTCGGAGACAAAACCTTCGACCGACCAGGTGTTGACGAAGACGTCCATCGGCTTCGGATTCTTCGAGCGCTGGGTATCGCGTTCGGCGATGTGGATGCCCTTGACGCCGAGCTTGCGCGCCAGTTCGCCCCAGCCTTCCCGGCTCTTCGGCTCGTTGAACGGCGTGTCGGTGTCGCGCGCGATGTCGAGCAGCGCCTGCTTGACGAACCAGGACACCATGCCGGGATTGGCGCCGCAGGTGGAGACAGCGGTGGTGCCGCCGGGGTTCTTGTGCTTGGCCGCGAGCAGCGTCTCGCGCAGCGCGTAGTTGGAGCGGTTCTCGGGGCCGATATTCTTGTCGAAATAGAAGCCGGCCCACGGCTCGACCACGGTGTCGACATAGAGCGCGCCGATCTCCCGGCACATCGTCATGATGTCGACCGACGAGGTGTCGACCGACAGGTTGACGCAAAAACCCTGGCCGCCGCCCGCGGTCAGAAGCGGCACCAAAAGCTCGCGATAATTGTCGCGGGTCACCCCCTGCTTGATGAACCGCACGCCATGCTGTTTGGCGAGTTCGCCGTCCTCGTGCGGATCGATGATGACAAAGCGCGACTTGTCACAGGCAAAGTGCCGTTCGATCAAAGGCAGCGTGCCCTTGCCGATCGAGCCGAAGCCGATCATGACGATGGGGCCGGAAATTTTCGCGTGGATTTGCGCGGGCGGGCTCATGGGATGGGTGTCTCCGAAAAAGTGCTACCGGTTAGGGAATGGGGATCGGGCGGTGGGCCGCTTGGGGGTCACTTCGATCTCGATCTTCATCTCGGGCTTGAAGTAGTTCCATGACTGGCTCATGACGGCATCAGGACCTCGATCACGGGTTTTGAGGGCTTTTCAGCGGCCAGCATGAAGGCCCTTCGCTACATCACCGGGAACGCTGTGTCACGTCGGTGGTTGCCTGGGTCGCGGACCCGAAGCGGCGCACGAGAATGTCCCTGACGATCAAGACGGCCAGCATGATCAGAAGGACGGTGGTGACGGCGCTGCGGGCGCGCGACGGCGCGACATCGCGCCTCGTGGACGATTTTACCTGCATGATGCTCAGGCCGCGCGCGTGACCAGCCGCGCTGCCTTCCGGGCCCGCTCTGCCCTGATTTCCGGCAAGGCGGCGCCGGTCGGCACCACCATCCCCCACGCGCCATCGAGCGCGCCTTCGCAGAGCTCGAGGCCGAGCAGGCGCTCGCGCTCGAACGCGCCCGGCAGGACGAGTTCGCCGGTCTTCTCGGCCGAGAAACCGAAGCGGGCATAGTAGGGCGCGTCGCCGAGCAGGATCACCGCGCGATGTCCGCGGCCACGCGCCGCCGCGAGCGCGCGGGCCATCAGCGCGGCTCCGAGCCTAAGGTTGCGGCAGCAATCTTCCACCGCCAGCGGGCCGAGCATGAGCGCCGGGACGCCCCCGGCGCTGACGTGCCACAACCGAACGGTTCCGACCAGCCGGCCCTCGCGCACGGCCGACAGGGCAAGGCCTGCGGCGGGCGCGCGTCCATCGCGCAGGCGCTGGCAGGTGCGCATTTGGCGGCCCTCGCCAAAGCAGGCATCCAGCAGCGCTTCACGCGCAACGACGTCGGATGCACGTTCCGCACGGATCGCGAACGGAGCGGCATTCGAGGTGAGGGCAACGGGGGCGTTCCGCAATTCGGTCATGGCACGTCAGTCCTCGCTTGCCATGGCGACGAGGTCGCGCGGCAAGCGTTGTCAGCAAGATCGAAAATGAGGGGAGGGAGCCGGCGGGCCGGCTCCCGACAATTCACGCCTCGGAGAGGCTCAGATGTGGTAGGTCCTGAGCGGCGGGATGCCGTTGAAGGCCACCGACGAGTAAGTCGACGTATAGGCCCCGGTCCCTTCGATCAGCACCTTGTCGCCGATCTCAAGCGTCACCGGAAGCGGATACGGCATCTTCTCGTACAAGACGTCGGCGGAATCGCAGGTCGGGCCTGCGAGCACGCACGGCGTCATCTCCGCCCCGTCATGCGGGGTACGGATGGCGTAGCGGATCGACTCGTCCATGGTCTCGGCGAGGCCGCCGAACTTGCCGATGTCCAGGTAGACCCAGCGCACCTCGTCCTCGTCGCTCTTCCTGGAGATCAGGACGACTTCGGACTCGATGATGCCGGCATTGCCGACCATGCCGCGTCCCGGCTCGATGATGGTCTCCGGGATCTGGTTGCCGAAATGCTTGCGCAGCGCACGGAAGATCGACCGGCCGTACTGCACGACCGGCGGAACGTCCTTCAGGTACTTGGTCGGGAAGCCGCCGCCCATGTTGACCATGGAGAGGCTGATTCCGCGCTCCGCGCAGTCGCGGAACACGGTCGAGGCCATCGCCAGCGCGCGCTCCCACGCCTTCACCTTGCGTTGCTGCGAGCCGACATGGAACGAGATGCCGCACGGCTCGAGGCCCAGACGCTTGGCGAGGTCGAGCACCTCGACCGCCATCTCCGGGTCGCAGCCGAACTTCCGCGACAGCGGCCACTCGGCGCCG
>Ga0307479_10002965_pt1 | contig 15436 bp, 12 predicted proteins | sample atmos_gasesECM4C_FD_203743 | JGI IMG/M metagenome (GOLD analysis project Ga0307479, IMG submission 203743) | Hardwood forest soil microbial communities from Morgan-Monroe State Forest, Indiana, United States - atmos_gasesECM4C_515 | ecosystem: Environmental > Terrestrial > Soil > Temperate... | reverse complement strand
CAAGATGATCGCGAGCGGCAATACGCTCGTGGTCGATGTCCGCGACGCGCCGGAGGTCGCGGCCAGCGGCAAGGTGGCCTCCGCGGTGCACGTCTCGCGCGGCATGTTGGAATTCCGCGCCGATCCGGACTCGCCCTATCACGACAAGAATTTTTCCAGGGACAAGAGCGTGATCGTCTATTGCGCCTCCGGCGGCCGTTCCGCGCTTGCGGGCAAGACGCTGAAGGAGCTCGGCTACGACAAGGTCTTCAACGTCGGCGGCTTCAAGGATTGGGTCGAGGCCGGCGGCGCGGTGGAGAAGCCGTAGAGTTGTGTGAGGTGCCGCAGGATGGGCCAAGGCGCTCTTGCGCCGTGCCCACCGCCTCTGGTTTTCTGGAAGGGTGGGCTCGCTTCGCTTGGCCCACCCTGCAACGTCAGCGCGTCCCGATCTTCTCCCACAGCCACTTCGCCACAGCGTCGGGCGAGGACTCGGCATTGTTGCCGCTGGCGCGCAGGTTCGCCTCGCGCATGGTCGCGATATCGATCTTGCCGAGCAGCGGCTTCAACGCGGCCTTGAGCGCCTCGTCGCCGGCGCGTCGCGGCGCCAGCAAGAGGACCGCGTCATAAGGCGGGATCGCCTGCTTCGGATCGTCGAGCGCGATGAGGTCATATTTCGCGATCAGGCCGTCGCTGGTGTAGCCCGTGATCACATCGACCTCGCCGGCGGCCACCGCCGCATACATGAAGTCCGGCTGCATCGTGCGCTGGGTCTTGAACGACAGGCCGTAGGTTTTTTGCAGCGCCGCCCATTCCGGGCGCGAGAAGAACTCATAGTCGGACGCGATCGAAAGCTCCTGGGAATGCGCCGCGAGATCGGCGATGCTGTGGACGCCCATGGCCTCGGCGCGCTTGCGCGGCATGACCAGCGCATAGGCGTTCTCGAAACCGAGCTCGCCAAGCAGCGTGATGTTCTGCTTCGCCAGCATGTCCTTCAAAGTGGCGATGATCTCGCCGCGCGGCTTCATCTCGGTCTGATGAAACTGGTTCAGCCACAGCGTGCCGGAGTAGTCGACATAGGCGTCGATATTGTTGGCGGCGAGCGCATCGAACACCACGTTGGAGCCGAGGCCCTCGCGCGGCGCCGCCGAAAACCCCCCCGCGCGAATCCGCTGCTGGATCAGGCTGGACAGCACATATTGCTCGGCAAAGGTTTTTGCGCCGATCAGATAGGTCGATGATTGCCGCGCCAGCGACGGCACCAGCGTCACAGCGACCAGCGCCGCGATGCCGGCACTGCCGAGCACCGCCCGCAGGCGGCTCCGGCCCCGCAATCCGGTCTCGATCAGGGCCAGCAATTGATCGACCGCGATCGCCAGCACCGCGGCCGCGGCGCAGCCGAACAGCACGAACACCCAGTTCTGGGTCTGCAGCCCGGCAAAAATGTAGTTGCCGAGGCTGGTCTGGCCGATCGGCGTCGATAGCGTCGCGGTGCCGATCACCCAGACCGCCGCGGTGCGGATGCCGGCCATGATCACCGGCAGCGCCAGCGGCAGCTCGACCGACAACAGCGATTGCCGTTCCGTCATGCCGACGCCTTTTGCCGCCTCCAGAACGGCGGCGTCGATGCCGTTCAGCCCGGTGATGGTGTTGCGCAGCACCGGCAGCGTGGAATAGAGTGTGAGCGCCAGCACGGCCGGCAGGAATCCGAACGCGGAAAAAGAGAAGCCGAACCAGGCGAGCGAAAACGAGGCGAGCACCAGCAGCAGCGGATAGAACAGCGCGAGCAAAGCGAGCCCCGGCACGGTCTGCACGATGCTCGCCGCCGCGAGCAGGATGGCGCGCAATACCGGCCGGTCGCGCGCGAGGATCGCGAGCGGAAGGCTGACTACGAGACCGAGCAGCAGCGCCGTGACGCTGACGCGCACATGGCTGCCGAGATAATCCGGCAGGTAACCCAGCGCCTGGGCAATGCGTGGATCGGAGACGAGGCTCATGCGGCGTCGTCCCGTGGCAGGAGAGCGTTGAGCCGCACCGCCTGCCGGCGTGGCGTCGACAACAGCTCGGTGACATAAGCCTCGCCGCTCCGGCCGAGCTCGGTCGCGGTGCCCTGCGCGAGCAGTTTTCCCGTGCGCATCACCGCAATGCGGTCGGCGAGCAGGATCGCCTCGGTCATGTCATGCGTGATCATGACAGTGGTGAGCCCGAGCTTCTTGTGCAGAGCGAGGTAGTCGTCGCCGAGGGCATCGCGGGTCAGGGGATCGAGCGCGCCGAACGGCTCGTCCAGCAGCACGATGCGGGGCCGCGCAGCCAGCGCCCGCGCCACGCTGACGCGCTGCCGCTCGCCGCCGGAGAGTTCTTGCGGCAGGCGGTCGCGATAGGCGCGATCGAGCCGGACCAGATCGAGCAGCTCGTCGACGCGGGCGGCGATGTCGCGGGCCGGCCAGCCCAGGAGTCTTGGCGTGACGCCGATGTTGTCGGCGACGCTGATGTGGGGGAACAGCCCGCCGCTCTGGAACACATAGCCGATGCCGCGGCGCAGCTGGACGGGTTCGGCCGCGCGCACGTCCTGGCCCGCGATCGTGATGGTGCCGCCGTCGGCGTCGATCAGCCGGTTGGCCAGCCGCAGCAGCGTGGTCTTGCCGGAGCCGGAGCCGCCGACAATGGTGAGAAATTCGCCCTCGGCGACCTGGAGCGAAACATCGTCTACGGCCCGCACGCGCGCGGTGCCGCGCCGGCCGGAAAAGCTCTTGGCCACATGGTCATAGGCGATCAGCGGGGCGGATGGCATGTTGTGTCTCGGCTGGTCCCCTTTAGCGCGCCAACGCCGCGCGTTGAACTTGTTGGTCCAAGGCGCTAAGGCATCCTCGCAAGCAGAGTGGAGGAAATGCGTGGAGAAGGCAACGCCAACGGCCGTCGCGCTGGAGGGGGCGACCGTGGCTTTCCGCGTTGCCGATGGCCGCGTCTATACCGCGGTGGAGAAGGCGGATCTCGCGGTCACGGACGGCGAATTCGTCGCCATCGTCGGCCCCACGGGATGTGGAAAATCGACCCTTTTGAACCTCGCCGCCGGTCTGTTGCAGCCGGCCGGGGGGAGGGTACGGATCTTCGGCCGCCAGCTCATCGGCCTCAACCGTGAGGCCGGCTACCTGTTCCAGGCCGATGCGCTGTTTCCCTGGAAGACCGCACTCGACAATGTCGCGATCGGGCTGGAAATCGCAGGTGCCCCGCGCGCCGACGCGCTCAAGCGGGCGCGAAGCTGGCTCGCCTCGGTCGGGCTTGCCGCCTTCGCCAACCGCTATCCGCACATGCTCTCGGGCGGGCAGCGCAAGCGCGTCGGGCTCGCCCAGGTCCTGATCCGCGATCCAAAGATTCTCCTGATGGACGAGCCGTTCGGCCCCCTGGACGCGCAGACCCGCCAGATCATGGGCAACCTCCTGCTCGAACTGTGGAGCGCGGACAAGAAGGCGGTGCTGTTCGTCACCCATGATTTGGAGGAGGCGATCGCGCTGGCCGATCGCGTCGTCATCATGTCGGCGGGGCCAGGCGCGCGGATCATCGGCGACTGGCGCGTGCCGCTCGCGCGCCCGCGCGACATTTTCGAGGCGCGGCTGGACAAGGAATTTCACGCCCTGCACCGGGAGATCTGGAGCGTGTTGAAGCAAGAGGTGTTGAAGGGTTACGCGCAATCGTCGCAGGGCGCGGAGGCATCATGATGTCTCGCCTCAGGCTGCTTGCGCTGCAGTTGCTGGTCGCCATCGTCGCACTCGCGCTGTGGCAGTTCTTCGCCACCGTGCCGGTGTTCGGCAAGCTGTGGCTGCCGCCGTTCTTCTTCTCCAACCCGATCGACGTCGGCACCCAGGTCGTGGCCTGGTTCGCAAGCGGTGTGATCTGGAAACACCTCCTGATCACACTCTGGGAATCGATCCTCGCCTTCGCGATCGGCTCGGCAGCCGGCGCCATGGTCGGCTTCTGGTTTGCGCGCCAGCCGCTGGTCGCCGCGGTGTTCGACCCCTATGTGAAGATGGTGAACGCGCTGCCACGCGTGGTGCTGGCGCCGATCTTCACGCTGTGGCTGGGCCTCGGCATCTGGTCGAAGGTCGCGCTCGGGGTGACGCTGGTGTTCTTCATCGTCTTCTTCAACGTCTATCAGGGCGTCAAGGAGGTCAGCACGACGGTGCGCGACAATGCGCGCATGCTCGGCATGAGCGAGCGGCAATTGACGCGACATGTCTACTGGCCGTCGGCGCTCACCTGGATGTTCTCGTCGCTGCACACCTCGGTCGGCTTTGCCGTAGTGGGCGCGGTGGTCGGCGAATATCTCGGCTCGGCGGCGGGGCTCGGCTACCTGATCCAGCAGGCGGAGGGCGTGTTCGACGTCGCCGGCGTGTTCGCCGGCATGTTCGTGCTGTCGGTGTTCGTCGTCCTAATCGATGTCGGCGTGACGCTGGTGGAACGGCGGCTCCTGGTGTGGCGGCCCGAGCCGCTAGACAGGCAGGCTTAGACCAGCCTTCTCAAGACCTGCGCGCTGCTCTATCTTCCGCGCCAATGATGGAGGAAACCATGACAAGAATCTTCACCCGGCTGGCGGGAACGCTGTTCGCGCTGATGCTGGGCTCAGGCGCAGCACTGGCCGAAAGCAAGATCACGATTGCCGTCGGCGGTGGCGCCTGCCTGTGCTATCTGCCGACCGTGCTCGCCAAGCAGCTCGGCGAGTTCGACAAGGCCGGCGTTGCCGTCGACCTCGTCGACCTCAAGGGCGGCTCCGACGCGCTGAAGGCGGTGCTCGGCGGCAGCGCCGACGTGGTCTCCGGCTATTTCGACCATTGCGTCAATCTTGCCGCGAGGAAGCAGGAGCTGGTGTCCTTCGTGGTCTATGACCGCTATCCCGGGCTGGTGCTGGTGGTGTCGCCGTCGCACACGGCTGAGATCAGGTCGGTCAAGGATCTCGCCGGCAAGAAGGTCGGCGTCTCGGCGCCGGGCTCCTCGACCGACTTCTTTCTGAAGTATCTGTTGAAGAAGAACGGGCTTGATCCGGCGAGCGCGGCGGTGATCGGCGTCGGCTTGGGCGCGACCGCGGTCGCAGCGATGGAACAGGGCCAGATCGATGCCGCCGTGATGCTCGACCCCTCGGTCACGGTGCTGCAGGGCAAGCATCCGGATTTGACCATTCTGGCCGACACCAGGACGCAGAAGGACACGCTCGCCACCTTCGGCGGCGAATATCCGGGCGGCGCGCTCTATTCCACCGCGGCGTGGGTCGCGTCGCACGAGAAGGAGACGCAGGCGCTGACCAACGCGATCGTCGCGACGCTCGGCTGGATCCACGCGCATTCGGCCGAGGACATCATGGCGAAAATGCCGGAGGAGATGGTCGGCAAGGATAAGGCGCTCTACCTCGCCGCGCTGAACAACACGATCCCGATGTTTTCGGAGACCGGCAAGATGGACCCGAAGGGCGCGGACGCGGTGCTCGCGGTGTTCAGCGAGGGATCGCCCGAGGTCGCCAAGGCCAATGTCGATGTCTCGAAGACGTTCACCAACCGGTTCGTCGATCAGGTCAAGAAGACCACGGGGATGAATGCCAGATAAATTCGTCCGGGCGCCATGACGCTCCCCTCGATTCATCGCGTCACGACGCTCGCGCTCAGATACGAGCCGCGACCGTGGGCCTTCGCGCAAGCCCGGCGCGCCGAGATATCAGCGCATTTCGCGGAGAAGCAGCGCGAGACGCCCGCGATCTGGAATGGTCGCGTGCTGCTCGCCCGCGATCCCGTCCTGGACGCAGCCCACCTCTCGGCCCGCTATTTCGACGCTGATTTCGCCAGCTTCCTCGCCTGGCGCGACTGGGGCTTTCCCGACAAGGACGTTTTCAACGGCTTTGGCATGGGCGCGCTGCGTGCCTCCGACGGTGCCTTCGTGCTGGGTGAGATGGGGAAGCACACCGCGAATGCCGGGCGGATCTATTTTCCGGCCGGCACGCCCGAGCCTGACGATATCCGCGATGGCGCGGTCGACCTCGCCGGCAGTATCGTCAGGGAGATGGAGGAGGAGACCGGGCTGAAGCCGAGCGACTACCGCATCGATCCCGATTGGTATTGCGTCCGGTCCGGGGCCGCGATCGCGCTGATGCGGCTGTTGGTTGCGGATTGTCCGGGCGAGGAGCTCAGGCAGCGGATCGAGGCCAATCTCGCCGCGCAGACGCGCCCGGAGCTCGCCGCCATTCATTTGGTGCGCGAGAGGAGTGAACTCTCTGCCGCGATGCCGCGTTACGTCACTGCGTTCATCGAGCACCAGCTCGGCCGTTGATCATCGCCGTCATTGCGAGCGAAGCGAAGCAATCCAGAGTCTTTACTCAACCACGCTGGATTGCTTCGTCGCTTCGCTCCACGCAGTGACGGGAGAAAGTGGAGGCAGACACCTTCCGTGAGCAAGAAATCATCCGGATCCCTGAGCACCGAACTCGACCCCTTCATCTCGCCGTTCCGCATCGACGGTACCGGCAAATTCCATCTGCGGTCGCACAAGACCGACGCAAAGGGCGGCCTCGACAAGGCGGAGGGCGAAAAGATGCTCGACGCCAACCGCAAGCGGCTGGCCGATTTCCAGGAAAAACTGTTCGCGCAGGACCGCTGGTCGGTGCTGGTGGTGCTGCAGGGCATGGATGCCGCGGGCAAGGACAGCGCGATAAAGGGGATTTTCGAGGGCGTCAACCCGCAGGGCTGCGAGGTCACCTCGTTCAAGCAGCCGAGCACGCTGGAGCTCAATCACGACTTCATGTGGCGCTGCGTGATCGCGCTGCCGAAGCGCGGCCACATCGGCATCTTCAATCGCTCCTATTATGAGGAATGCCTGGTGACGCGGGTGCATCCGGATCTGCTCGAGAAGGAGAAGATTCCGGGCAAGCTCATCACAAAAGACATCTGGCGCGAGCGGTTCGATTATATCACCGCCTTCGAGCGCTATCTCTCGCGCAACGGCACCGTGATCCTGAAATTCTTCCTCAACATCTCCAAGCAGGAGCAGCGAACGCGATTTCTCGACCGGCTGGAGCAACCGGGCAAGATCTGGAAGTTTTCGATGAACGACGTCACCGAGCGCGCGCGCTGGGACCGCTACCAGGCGGTTTATCAGGACATCGTCCGCCACACCTCGAGCAAGGTCGCGCCATGGCATGTGGTGCCATCGGACCACAAATGGTTCGCGCGCGTGGTGATCGGTTCGACCGTCGTCGCCGCACTCGACCGGCTCGAGCTGAGGTTCCCGCGCGCCGACAAGGCATCGCTCGAGGAGTTCGCCCAGGTGCGCAAGGCGCTGCAGCGGGAGGCCAAGGGCGGCCGCGGGAAGAAAGTTGGCACCAAGGCCTGAGCGCCCTGTGCTGCCTCGGTGTCACGCGTGCTCCTTGGCCCTGTTCCGGCCTGCTTTTTGCCCTAAACTGGCGGCACCTCGAGATCTGTTGCTTCAGTCGTTGCAGAGGAGGTGCCATCATGAAGACGTCGATCCGTTCGGCATGCGTCGTGCTCGCTTCCTTGCTTTCGATCGAAATCGTCGCCGCGCAAACCCCCGGCGCGGGATGTGCCACCGTGAACCAGACCATTGCGGCGCAGACGCTGCGCTGCGAGGGCGGGATCACCATCGTCGCCGAAAACGGCGCCCGCTACAGTTTGAAGGACACCAATCACGACGGCCGCATCGATTCGGCCGACCTCGGCAGCAAGGCATTGCTGCTCGACGTCCCCAGACAGCCGCGTGACAGGACGTTTCAGGTCACCACCCCGCAAGCCATCGCGGCGGTGCGCGGCACGAAATGGGCCGTCGACGCGGCGGGTGACAAGACCTCGGTTTTCGTGGCCCGCGGACGCGTTGCGGTGGCGCGAACCGGCAACCGCAGAGAGCGCGTCGTGCTGGGACCCGGCGAAGGCGTCGACGTGGATGCGACCAGTCCACTGACCGTGAAACGCTGGGCTCCTGCGCGTGTCGCCGCGTTGATGGCGCGCCTCGGACAATAGCCGCGGGGATGAGCAGGGGCCTGCAAAACCTCGCTGCCGTGGCGCTGGCCGGGCTTTGGGGGCTTGGCATCTTTGTCGCGCACGCGCAGGGCCGTCTGTCCGCGCTCGATCGCGCGGAAGCCGCGATGGCCGGATTTCGCTTGCTCCTGCGCGGCGTCAGGATGCCGCCGGACCTGGTCACGATCGTCGAGATCGACGATTCCACGGTGAAGCAACTGGGCAGCAGCTATCCGCTGGCGCGGCTGGATCTCGCCGGGATCGTGGATGCCGTCGCGCGGCTGAAGCCAAAGGTGATCGCCGTCGATCTCCTGCTTCTGGACAAGGGATCCGGCGATGGGGACGTTGCATTGGCCAGGTCGCTGAGCGCCGTCCCCACCGTGATTGCCGGGGCTGCGGTCTTTCTGCAATCCAGCCAGGCGGTTTCCATTCCGGACGACAAAGGCCCGCTGTCCGGCTTGCCGAAGGCCGAGAAGTTTCTGCTGCCCTTGAAGACGTTCACCGCGCAGGCCCAGGTCGGCATCGTCAACGTGACGACGGATCAAACCGGAACGCCGCGCGCAATCCCGATGCTGTTCCGGACCGATGACGGGCTCGCGATGTCATTTCCGCTCCGCGTGGCGGCGCTTGCCGCCGGCGCGGAGCCTTCGATCGGGCCGGAGCGCCTCGTCCTCGGCCCGCTGTCGATCCCGACCGATGCCGACCACGCGCTCCCAATCGCGTTCTACGGGCCGCGCCGCACCATCCGGACCATTGGCGCGGGTTCGGTCCTGGCCGGCGAAGCGGCGCGCGACGCGATCCAGGACAAGATCGTCGTGATCGGCTCGACCGAGACCGTCGGCGGCGATTTCTTCCCGACGCCGTTCGAGCCATTGCTGCCGGGCGTTGAAGTCATGGCCACAGCTATCACCCATCTGATCGTGGGCGATGTCGTGTTGCGCGACCGATCAGTGCGATTGGTCGACGGCGTGGTCTGCGTCCTGCTGCCCATGATGCTGGTGGCGTTCCTGACATGGCGGCGCAGCGCGGCGGGGCTGATCGCGACGGCCGCACTCGTGCTGATCTGGATGAGCGCGACGCAGCTTGCGTTCTCCTCCGGCATCTGGCTCAGCGCCGTGCTGCCGATTGCCGCCGCCGCGCCTCCCGCCGTGCTGTTCGGCGCCGTCCAACTGCTGTCGGGCCGCCGGCGCGCGCAATATTTCGCCATGAAAAGCCAGTTGCTCGAACAGTTTCAGGCACCCGTCATTCAGCAATGGCTGACCAAAAACCCCAACTTCCTCGCCGAGCCCGTCCGCCAGAATGCGGCAATCGTTTTCATCGACCTCTCCGGCTTCACCTCGCTCAGTGAAGCGCTCGGGCCCGACCGTGTCCGCGAGCTGTTGAAGGAGTTTCATGCGCTGGTCGACCGCGAGGTGGTCTCCTGCGGCGGCATGATCACGAGCTTTCTCGGCGACGGCGCGATGATCCTGTTCGGTCTGCCTGCGGCTGCGTCGAACGACGCCGTCAAGGCCGCGGACTGCGCGGTACGACTTTGCTTGGGCGCGGCACGCTGGCTGCTCTCGCTACCGCGCCCCGTCGCCTCTCAGCTCGGCTGCAAGGTCGGTGCGCATTTCGGGATCATCGTTGCCTCCAGGCTCGGCGGCATGAGCCATCACCACATCACCGCGACTGGCGACACGGTGAACGTGGCCAGTCGCCTGATGGAAGTGGCGGCCCATCATGGCGCTGAGCTCGCCGTCAGCGACGAGTTGCTGCGCGCGGCGGGGCGCGATTGCGCGTTGTTCGAACGTGGCGAACTGACCGGACCGCGCGAGACGGCGATCCGCGGACGTTCCCGATCGTTGGCGGTCTGGCTGTGGCGCGGCAATCCATCGAAGCACGCGCAGGATTCCGAAGGCAGTCCCGGGCCGTGAGCCGCGCTCGCGGGGCACGAATTTGTGATCGCTTCATCGCATGCTTCGCAGGCATCATGAAACGCCGTGGTTACAGGCTTGAAGAGGAGATCGATCGTGCGTCCGATGCGAAACAGTCGCCTCGTCATGGGCGCATTGGCAGTGTTTCTGATCAGCATGCCGGCGATCGCGGGCACGCTGCCGGAGCGTGTCGCCAAGGCGGCCGAAGAGCGCATCGCGGCGGGCGTGCACAAGACGCTGGTGTTCGGCGTGGTCGACGGCGACAAGAGCGAGGTCGTCGTGTTCGGCCGGCTCGATGACGGCAAGGCTCCCGATGGCGACACGGTCTACGAGATCGGCTCGATCACCAAGACCTTCACCGCGGCGCTGCTGGCGCAGGCGGTGCTCTCAGGCCGCGTTTCGCTGGAAACGCCGGTCGGGCAGCTCCTGCCGGATTTCAAGATCCCCTCGCGTGAGGCGAAGGAGATTACGCTCGGCGATCTCGCCACCCAGTATTCCGGCCTGCCGCGGCTGCCGTCCGACTTCATGCCCGCCGACCCGGAAAATCCCTATGCCGATTACGACGCGGCGAAGCTGAAGGACTCGCTTGCGACCTACAAGCTGCCGCGCGATCCGGGCGCGGCTTATGAGTATTCCAATCTCGGCTTCGGGCTCTTGGGCTATGCGCTGGCGCAATCGGCGCACGTCCCCTACAGCGAACTGGTCGACCGTGAGATTTTCAAGGTTTTGGGCATGACGATGAGCAGCACGGCATTGACGGATGCGATGCGCGCGCACCTCGCGCCCGGTCATGACGAGAAGGGCAAGCCGGCCAAGAACTGGGATCTCGACGCGCTGGCGGGCGCGGGCGCGATCCGCTCGACCGCCAACGACATGCTGCGCTATCTCAGGGCCAACATGGGGATCGATTCGTCGCCGTTGTCGCCGGCCATGATCTCGGCGCAACAGTCGCGCCGCGACATGTCGAAGACCATGCGGGTCGGGCTTGCCTGGATCACGACGTATCGAGGCATCGTCTGGCACAATGGCGGCACCGGCGGCTACCGCAGCTTCCTCGGCTTCACGGGTGACCGGCGGCACGGCGTGATCGTGCTCACTGACTCCGCCGTGAGCGTCGATGATCTCGGTCTTGCGACGCTCGAGGCCGACGCGCCGCTCAATCCGGTCTACAAGGAGACCGCGCTGCCCGAGGCGTCGCTCGACGACTATGTCGGGACCTTCAGGCTCAGCGCCAATTTTCTGCTGAAGATCTTCCGCATGAAGGATGGGCTCTACGCACGCGCAACGGGACAGAGCGCGATCCCGATCTTTCCGTCCGCGCCTAACGAGTTTTTTGCCCGGGTCGCCGGCATCAGCCTCACCTTCACGCGCGACGGCGCGGGCGCGGTGACCGGGCTCGTCCTTCACCAGAACGGCGACCATGCCGCGCCGAAACTTGAGCCATCCGAACTTCCGCCGGAGCCTCATGAAATCGCGCTCGATGCGGCGGCGCTCGGCGATTACGCCGGCCTGTATCAGTTCGACTTTGGCCGGCTCGACGTGGTGCTGGAGGGCGATCATCTCGAAGCCCGGCTCACCGGGCAACCGGCTTTTCCGATCTTTGCGAGCGGTCACGACGCGTTCTTCTACAAGATCGTCGACGCGCAACTCGATTTCGAGCGCAACGCGGACAACAAGGTCGTCGCGGTGGTGCTGCATCAGAACGGCAAGGACATGCGGGCGTCGCGCATCGCCGCGCAGCCGTAACGAATGACGGCGTCAGAAGACGCAGACCGCTTCTTGATTGCATCAAAACCTTGCCCGCGGACTCGCGTCATATCGCCCGGCGGCAGGCAATCGCAAGCGGCGACGCAGGAAAGGAGCCTGGACGCTCATAGACGAGCCTTGAACCCGGCGGCGCCGAGCCGCACCATGACCTCTTCGAGATGCGCCTTGTCGCGCGTCTCGATCACGAGCTGCAGCAGGGTCGCTTTCGCCGGCAGGTCGGAGAACGTTCGCTGGTGCGAGACTTCGATGATGTTCGCTCCCGCCTCCGCAAGCAGGCTTGCCACCGCCGCCAGCCGGCCGGGGCGGTCCGGGATGTCGATGGCGAGCTGCGTCAGGCGGCCCTCGCGGGCAAGCTCTCGGGTGAGAACCGATGCAATCAACCGCGTGTCGATATTGCCCCCGCTCAGCACCAGGCCGACGTTGCGGCCGCGAAAGCGGTCCGGCGCGGCCAGGATGGCGGCAAGGCCCGCAGCACCTGCACCTTCGACCACCGTCTTCTCGATCGCGATCAAGGTCGCGACCGCCCGCTCGATCTCATCTTCCGTTACGAGCGCGATCTCGTCGACCAGCTTGCGGATGATTTCCGTGGTGATCCGGCCCGGCTCCTTGACAGCAATGCCTTCGGCTAGCGTGTCGCCGCGCATCGGCAGCTGCTCGTCGTTGATGGCGTTGTACATCGAAGGATAAAGCTGGGCCTGGACCCCGATGATGCGCAGCTCCGGCTTCAACGATCTTGCGGCAACGGCCATGCCGGAGATGAGCCCGCCGCCGCCGATCGGAACCACCAAAGTGTCGAGCCCGGGCGCCACTTCAAGCATTTCGAGGGCGACCGTACCGTTACCAGCCATGATCAGCGGATCATCATAGGGATGGATCAGCGTCAGTCCTTGCGCGTTGCCACGCTGACGTGCGAATGCGCCTGATTCTTCCAGGGTCTGACCGGAGATGATGACCTCCGCATCGTGCCGCCGCGTGTTCTCCACCTTCACCATCGGCGTGCCCGCGGGCATGACGATGGTCGCAGGAATGCCCAATCGTCTGGCGTGATAGGCGACGCCCTGCGCATGATTTCCGGCCGACATCGCAATCACGCCACGCGCCCGTTGCTCGGATGACAGCGCCTGCAGGCGGTTCAGCGCGCCGCGCTCCTTGAAGGACGAGGTGAACTGATGGTTCTCGAATTTGAGCCAGATGTTGCAGCCACAGATTTCGCTGAGCGTGCGGCTCGGGTTGCAATCGGTGACGGCGACCGCGCCGCGGATGATCGCTGCTGCGGCCGTGATGTCGGCGAGCGCGAGCGGCAGACCGCCGAGATCGGCAGCAGTGATCTGCTTGTCCTGCCGCGAGGTTTCGCCAGCCTTGGCCATGCGCGTTCATAACGCGCCGCGCCTGGTTCGGATAGGCCAAAACACTCACCGCGCGGACGATCCGAAACCCGTCAAAATGCGGGATGATCAATAATCAGGGCTGCGTCTGCGGACTCGAACACCTCCCCCAAGGGAAGAGGTGAACCTCCGCCGGCGCCGTTGCTCACCCTGACTTCATCATGCTTCAGCCGCCGGTCTCGCCTTCGGCTGCGAGTTCGTGGCCGTCGCCGTCCTTGGTTCGAAGATTGAGCCTGCTGTGATCGAAGGTCAGAAGCCATCTTTGCTGGACGCCGAATCCGAACAACAGGGTGTCAACGGCAAAGGTCTTGTCATTCAGCCACGATCCCTTGGTCGCCCGAACGCCGCCGCCCCCCGGCTGGCTCTTTCGATAGAGCCCGTCCAGGCCGATTGGCCCTCCGACACTGACCGTCGGGTTGGCCGGATTGTGCGTGTCGACCTCCAGCTCATAGTGGGGATCGGAACCCGTCAGAACGAGCGATAGCGATTTGATGTCGAGTTGATTGTCGGCAAACCGGTAGGTCTTTCCGGAGATCGCCGCGGCCGTGTCGGGCGTTGCGCCGACCTCCGTCGGCTTCTCGGTCGAGATGTCGGTGAGCGCGCGTGAGAGCGTATCGGCGGCCGCCGGATTTGACGGCAGCGCGGAGTTCGATCGCACCGCGCCGGAAATGTCGTCGGCGAGCTTGCCGAACGGACAGAAGTCCCGCGCCGTCATCACCGCCACAATGTCCTGATCGGGCAACACCATGATGACCTGGCAATGATAGCCGACCGTCATGTAGACGCGCTTGTCGGGGATCGCCCAGAAGAAGTTGGCGTAGCGCAGCCTCGGTTCGAACGTCGCGTTCATGTTGACGGTCGCGTGACTGACTGCATCGACAAATTCCGCCGGAAGCAGCCGCTGACCCGCCCACTCGCCCTGCCGCAGGTAGAGATAGCCGATCTTGGCCATGTCGCGCGGCAGCATCAGGAGGCCGAAACCACCGGCCGCGAGCCCTTGCGGATCCCTCCGCCAGAACGGCGTCTCGATGCCGAGCGGCGTGAACAGCCTCGCATCGGCATAGTCCTGGACGCGTTTCCCGGTCAGCTTGGCAATGATCGCGGACACGAGGTGCGGGTTGCCGCTGTCGTAATAGAAGACCTCGCCGGGGGCATGGGCCATCGGACGGTCGAGGATGAATTTGACCCAGTCCGGGCTTCGCCGGAGCTCCTTGACCGATTGCTCCCGGCCGCCCCCCAAGCCTTCATCCCAATCCAGTCCTGACGTCATGTCGAGCAGGTTCTGGATCGTGATCGACTTCTTGCGCGCGTCGCGATTGGCGATGTCGCGATCGGCAAAGAAGTCCAGCGCGGGATGGTCGAGGCTGTCGAGCAGCCCGTCCTTGAGCAGCATGGCCGTCAGCGTGCCGATGACGGCCTTGGTCGAGGAGTTGATCGCGTGGGGAATGTCGGCGGCGTAAGGGGCGTAATAGGCGTCCAGCACGATCTTGCCGTGACGCACCAGCGTGAGGCTGTCGAAGCGCCCGGTCTTGCCGAACGCGACGAGTTTTGCGAGATCAGCCGAATCCATGCCCTCATCTTCGGGCGTGGTGGTCTGCCAACCGCTGGTCGGCCAAAGCGGCTCGGCGGCTGCGCTTTCGGCGAAACAGCAGCAGAGCACGGCCAGCAGAAGCGCCGTGCCAGACGCAAGGCAGGGCAGGGCGGTTCTTTTGAATTGCATCGGTCTCCCAGGCGGTACGGAGGGACCCTAGCAATCGCCGAGGTCGCCACCAAGGGCTTCGCGGGGGCGCGCCTGCGTCAGCCGACCGGCTTGTTGTGCGGCTGGAACAGCCGACCCTTTTCCGTGATCGCGACCACGGCGAGCGTCGCAAGTGTGCAAAGCAGGAAGCCGGTCGAAAACGGCAGCAGCGTGCCGTCATAGTCCTGGCCGATGGTGGTGCCGAGCACGATGCCGAGCAGCGTGGTGATGGTGCCGTACAGCGAGGACGCCGTGCCCGCGATGGCGCCTTGCGGCTCCATCGCCAGCGCCGTGAAATTCGCGATCATCATCCCGAACGAGAACATCATCAGCGCCGACAGCGCCATGAACAGCGGCAAGGGCAGGGCGTCAGCTCGTGCCGCCACGAACATCACTGTAGCCACCACCAGAAAGGCGATCAGCGCGCCATGCGAGATCACGCGCATGCCGATGCGGCCGACCATGCGCGCGTTCAGGAAGCCGGCCAAGGCCACGCCGATGGCAATCGCCGCGAAGGCCAGCGGGAAATAATGCCCGAGCTTGAAGATGCCGGTGAACACCTGCTGCGCGGAAAACACGTAGGCGAACATGCAACCCATGACGCCGCCGGCCGCCAGCGCATAGCCGAGCGTCTGCCGGTTGGTCTCCGTC
>Ga0307479_10002963_pt1 | contig 15438 bp, 13 predicted proteins | sample atmos_gasesECM4C_FD_203743 | JGI IMG/M metagenome (GOLD analysis project Ga0307479, IMG submission 203743) | Hardwood forest soil microbial communities from Morgan-Monroe State Forest, Indiana, United States - atmos_gasesECM4C_515 | ecosystem: Environmental > Terrestrial > Soil > Temperate... | reverse complement strand
TCGACATCCTGAATCTGTTCGACGAAGTCTACGAGCTGCGCGATGGCAGCGGCATCGGCGTACACGCGGCCCAGTTCGGCCCGCGTCGCGGATTCTACGGCACGGTGGCGTACGATTTTTAGGCTGATTTTTTTAGAATTAGATTATTTTGGATCGCCATGCATCGCACGGATCACTCCCGTTTCCGCCACTCGCACAATTTCGTGAGCGATTTCACGAAAGGCGAACGCCGAACGCACATCGTCATTGCCATTACCGGCGTGATGATGGTCGTGGAGATCACCGCTGGTCTTCTCTCTCATTCCATGGCGCTGCTGGCCGATGGCTGGCACATGAGCACGCATGTGACGGCGTTCTTGATCACGGCGATCGCCTATTATTTCATGCGCCGACATCTATCGAGCGAGCGATACAGCTTTGGCACGGGCAAGATCGGCATCCTAGGTGGATTCGCCAGCGCCGTAGTGCTCTCAGTTGTGGCGCTGCTCATGGCCGGCGAATCCGTCCACCGTCTCTTTGTTCCTCTCACGATTCATTTTAACGAGGCAATCGGCATTGCTTGCGTGGCGCTGACGGTAAATCTCGTCTGCGCTCTGCTTCTGAAGGAGGATCATCACCACCACGCGGACGATCATCATGGACATGATCATCATCACGATTTGAATCTGCGCGCGGCTTATTTGCACGTGTTGGCGGATGCATTCACGACGTTCCTCGCCATTATTGCGCTAACTTCCGGAAAGTTTTTTGGCTGGGGCTGGCTCGATCCAATCGTAGGTCTCATCGGTAGCGGCGTCGTTTTTTCCTGGGCTTATCAATTGTTGCGAGATACCAGCGGCATTCTGGTAGATCGCACGCCTCTCTCGTCCGACTTACCTGACGAAATTCGCCGTGCGATAGAAAGCGATGGGGATTCGATAGTGACCGATCTCCACGTCTGGCAAGTCGGCGCCGGAAAATTCGCCGCAATCGTGTCGATCGTCGCGCACGAACCGAAGACATCGGACGATTATCGGGAACGTCTGATCGAACATCATGAGCTTGTGCACATAACGATCGAGACCCAACATTGTCGCGAAGATCACGAATCGATCGCAAACTCTTGAACGGCCAAATCACTTTTTGGCAGGTGGCAGCAGCTTACGTGTTCGCGCTGGTTGGCGGATCGATCAGCGCGTCGTTGCGATTAACCCACAAACCGCTTTGCGCGTTGATCAGTTTCGCCGCCGGCACCCTTCTCGGTGTGACGCTTTTCGCGATTTTACCCGAGAGCATTGCGGGCAGCGGTGTTTGGCAGGTCGCGCTGGCTGCGGGTACGGGTTACGCGCTTTTTTTCTTCATCAGCGAGTACGTTCACCATGTTTGCCCGGCGTGCGCCGCCAGTCATTTCGATGTCGATGCAACGCGACACTTCAGCGACATCGCTTCAGTACTCGTCATTGCCCTGGCAATTCACAGCACAACTGACGGTATTGCGTTGGGCATCGGACAAGAAACTCCCGGCACGTCAGCTGACAGATGGTCGCTCTTTTCCGCGCTCTGCATTCACAAAGTTCCCGAGGGTCTCGCATTGGGCAGCTTGCTAATTGGGGCCGGCTTGCGACGCGCGAGGGCTCTAGGGTGGGTCGCTTCTGTGGAGGCAACGACCCTAGTCGGCGGAGCACTAGGTTTTTTCTTTTTGTCTAGTATGTCGACGTTCTGGCTCGCTTTGATCCTCGCCCACGTCGGCGGCGGATTCTTTTATCTCGCCGCGCACGCCGTTCTCGGCGAAATGTTGAAACACGGCAAAGCGCTGGTCCTGATAAGCTTCGCAACCGGTGTCGCTCTGATCGCTGTGCTAAAGTTTTGGTTGCAAGCGCTCGCTTAACGGGGGAAATCCGTTGCTTTCGCTCGCTGGTGAATAATAATCCATTGGTCGCATGAAATCGTTGCTTGTTTCCATCCTCTCCGCGGGGGCGCTCGGATTGAGCTCGCGGTCGGTGGCCCAGGATCACGCAGTTGCTTTGCCTGGCACTACTGCCGACCAGGCGACCATCGAATCAAATAACCAAAGCGCGACCGCCAGTCGTAAAGCGGAAGAAAGCAACAGCGCAGAACACGACGATACTCTCTACCGGGGCAAAACGAGCGAAACAGGAAATCCAATGATCCGCGACGAAGGCCCGCTGCATTTCAAATCGCGGCCCAAGGAGAAAACTCAGGAAGTCGACTCGTTGAAGGATCTTCGCAGTAATGGGACCGACTCGACATTTCAAGGGAACTTATTGCACAACAGTGTGACATCGATCGAAGACGTCGGTGCGAAGCCAGGCGAAGCCGCTAAATTGCAAGAGCCGAGCGCGCCACGTTACAGAAGACATCAGGTTTTCCCCGTGCTGAATGACGCAACTAAGAGCGAGCCCAATCAAGCGAAAGCGGAGTCATCACCCTCTCCAAGTCCGAGTCCGAGTGCGACTGCGTCACCGACTCCGACTCGCTAATCGCGTTTCGGTTTCAGGAGCGGGAATAAAACCACGTCGCGGATAGACTCCGCGCCGGTAAACATCATCGCCAAACGGTCGATGCCGAGACCGAGGCCGCCCGCCGGAGGCATTCCATGTTCGAGCGCGAGCAGGAAGTCTTCGTCGATCTTTTGCGTTTCCTCGCCGGCTTGCTCCAGCAGGCGCTGACGTTGCACGTCCGGGTCATTTAATTCCGTGTAACCCGGCGACATTTCCACGCCGTTGATGATCAATTCATAAACATCGACCAGGCTGGGATCGGCCGCGTTCTGTTTCGCCAGCGGCACTAATTCCTTCGGGCAATGAGTAACAAATAACGGATCGAACGTTTTCTCTTCCACCAGTTTTTCAAAAACGTGTTGAGTGACTTCGAAATCGGCGAGCTGCGGAAGAATTTCGAGATTGAATTCGCTCATTGCCCGGGCCCGGCGTTGTTCGCTCGAAAGCTCAAACCAATCCTTGCCCGCTACTTCGCGAACAAGATCGACATAACGCGCCCGACGCCATGGTCGCTGCAGATTGATGGTGCGCGTCACTTTCCCTTCGGCATCGTGATGCTCGATTTTCAACGAACCGGAAATCTTTTCGGCCAAATGGCAGATCAATTCTTCGAGCAGGTCCGCCATTTTTTCGAAATTGGCGTAGGCCCAGTAGATTTCGAGCATGGTGAACTCGGGGTTGTGTTTCCGCGAAATCCCTTCGTTCCGGAAATTGCGGTTGAGTTCGAAGACTTTGTTGAATCCGCCGACCAATAATCGCTTGAGATAAAGTTCGGGAGCGATCCGCAAATAAAGGTCGAGGCCGAGCGCTTTGTGATGCGTGCTGAAGGGAGCTGCCGCCGCGCCCCCGGCCACCGTTTGCAGCATCGGCGTTTCCACTTCCAGAAATCCGCGATCCTCCAAAAACCGGCGGATCTCGCGCACCATCGCGATCCGTCTTTGAAATGTGTGTCGCGACTGCTCGTTCGCGACGAGATCAACGTATCGTTGCCGATAACGCGCTTCGACGTCCTGCAAACCGTGCCATTTCTCGGGCGGCGGTCGGAGCGACTTGGCCAAGACCTCGAATTTGTGCGCTTTCAAAGTCGGCTCGCCCGTTTTGGTAAGAAAACAAGTGCCTTCGACACCGATGAAATCGCCGAGATCGAGCAGCTTGAAGATTTCCATCGCCTCGGCGCCGATCTCCTTCTCGTGGAAATAAATCTGGATGCGTCCGGTTGCGTCTCGAAGATCGACAAAGTGGCTCTTGCCCATGTCGCGATGCGCAGTGATCCGGCCCGCGGCTCGCAACGTTTCGCCATCTTTGAATTTCTCCCGAAGTTCCGCGATCGAGCCCGAGGTTTCAAAGGCGTGGCCAAACGGCTCAACCCCGCGCGCTCGCAGTGTCGCCAACTTTTCGCGGCGTTGGGCGATCAATTCATTTTCCGGTTCCATCCGTTTGGAAATGATTATGTCTAGAGGCGTTTGTGCCAAGCGCCTGTTTACCTAAATCGGCGTTTGACACAAATGCCGCTACAAGCGCTTCTGGCTTGCCAATCGAAGATCGGCAATGTGATACTCGCGCCTGGCTCAGCCTTCCGGGCTGTGAGATCTCCATTTCACGGGCAGGACGCCTGTGCCCCCGCCTATGCCACTCGATCTTCCCAAGACGACGTCGAAACGTGATGGCCCGTTGGTGAAGCAGTTTTCGGTTTTTTTGCCGAACAAAGTCGGGGCGATGCTCGACGTTTTGAAATTGCTCAACGCCCACGACTGCCACGTAGTAGCGATGAGCGTCTCCGAGTCCACCGACTCCGCCATCGCGCGACTGGTCGTTAGCGATCCGGACGGCGTAGAAAAATTATTCCGCCAGAACAACATCGCGTTCGGAACTTGTCATGTCGTCGTCGTTGAAATGCGCGAAGTTGCGACTGAGTTGCCAAAACTTTTCGCCGTGCTCTTCATGGGCGAAGTGAACGTCCATTTCACCTACCCCCTGCTCATGCGGCCCCGCGGCCAGGCCGCGCTCGCGCTGCACGTCGACGATAACGATTGCGCGATCTCCGTTTTGAACGGTGAAGGTTTCCGTCTTCTCAGCCAGGGTGAGATCTCGCGTTAGCGTTCCCCGATTTGACAGCAAGCCAGCCTTATTTACAGGAAACGTTCACCCATGGCGTCCCTTTCATTCGTCTCCGCAGCGCGGACCGACAAAAGTTTTGGCATCGGTCTCGGCCTCGTAACTCTTTTTGCGGTGGCTGAAATTGGCGCGGTCGGAATTCATTACCTCGGAAGGATGCGGCCGGCCCATGTGAGCGTCGCTCCGCGCCAAGCGCCGGCGCCCCTTCCGTCGGTCGCGCCATCGGCGCCGCCGGTTGCGTTGGCCGTCGCCTCTCCCAGCGCGGCGCTGACTCCGGCAACATCGACAATCTCAGTGGCCGATCGGTTGTTAAAAGAAGCGAGTGCCGCGCGCGACAGCGGCGACACAGTAAACGCGCTTGCTCGTTTGCAGGATGCCGCACAACGCGATCCGAAAAACCCGGAAGTGCTCGCTGAGATGGCGATGATCTACGAATCGACTCAGAATTTCGACAAGTCCGCCGAGACCTGGCGTCGAGTCCAGGAGATCGGACCGTCAGCCGGTCCGCTTTACGAACTCGCGGACATGAAACTCAAAACCGGCGTGCCGATATCGACGACGACAAGTGCTGCGCCTGCGTCCACGGCAGTGGCCAAACTCGATGTCACGGCTTCGCGTGGCACGGTTGAAGGAATTCCGCCGGGATCGACCCTCGGTATCAGCGACATCAGCGCTTCGGAAACCCCGGACCCCGATTCGGAAACCAATTTGATGCTGCGCATCAGCGTGAAAAAACGGCCGAGCGCCGTGATCGATCACACCAAAGTGAAGATCCAGGTCTTCTTTTATGACACCATCGGCGACAATGACATCAAGCTGACCGATGCCGATGTCAGTTATGAATGGCTGACGCCCAACCATGATTGGGCCGATAGCAACAGTGAAACTTTGGCGGTGACTTATATCCGACCGAAATCGAAAGCGAAAACAGCGGAGGCCGATCTCGCGGCGGCCGCCGCGGCGATCAATCCGGCGAAGAAGGGGAAACCGACGAAGGCGAATCCGCCAGCCGAAGCCGGTGCGCGCAAATACCTTGGTTACATCGTTCGCGTTTACTATAATGATCAGCTGCAGGACAAACGCGCCGACCCCACCAAATTGTTAACGTTGTTTCCTGCGCCTTACACCGCTCCGCCGCAATAATGCAATTGCTCATCGTGCACCACGATCCCGAAATGGGCAAAGCGCTGGTGCAAATGGTGAAAAGTTATACGCCTCACCATTGCCATCTCGTTACGAACGAAACTGCGGCAATGGATTGGGCGCGGCGCCATCAACGCTGCGACCTTCTTTTGACGCAATTGGAAGCGGATGGAATCAACGGGCTCGTTCTTGGCTCGGCATTGAGTGAAATCTTTTCCGGGCTTCAGGTCTTGTTTTTTCCAAATTACGCTGCCGACGAACAACGGCTGGAAATTACCGACCCAAAAGTTTTTCCGGAGCCGATCCAGGGCGACGATCTGTTGACGGCGATTGAGCGTGCTGAGAAAACGCTGAGCGCGCCTGAGCTTTTTCACGTGGTCGATGTTTTGCAGATGTGCTGTCTAAGCCGCCGGAGCGGGGCCGTTCAAATGGTCAAACACGGAAAGAGTGGGCTGGTGTTTCTGCGCAACGGCAAAATTGTGCATGCCGAAACCACTACAGCGCGCGGACGCGAGGCGCTGTTCGAAATGGTGGCGTGGAAATATGTAGAATTCGCCTACGAGCACAGTGTCCGGCCTCCACTGGAAACAATCACGGTCGAGTGGCACGAAATTCTGATCGACGCGGTCGCAAGCGAGAAAGAAGAGCAAAAACCGCGACGCCAATCGGCGTAGCACTTTTCTATGCAACCGCGCGGCTTTGCGATAGTTTACATTTTAATGAAGTCGCGCTGGCCGCTGCTCTGTCTCGGGTTCCTTTCCAGCAGCGCTCTCGCTCAAATCCAGGTCGAGCTAAAGTTCTCTCACCTTCAATACATCGCTTACGAACCGGTGGTTGCGAAGCTCACCATCACAAATCTGGCCGGCCGCGATATCGATCTTCACAACACGGAGGGGCAGCGGTGGCTCGGCTTTGAGGTGACCGGAAGCGAAGGGGCGTCGATCGTGCCAACTTCAAACGCGTCCACCGAACCGCTCAACCTCGCCGCCGGCAAAAGCGTCACCCGAAAAGTTAATCTGACGCCGCTCTTTGCGGTCCATGATTTTGGGACGTATCGCGTCCGCGCCCATGCCTATTTTGCGGACCTCAACAAATTTTTCTATTCTCAAACGAAGGTTTTCGAAGTCACTAACGCGCGTCCGATTTGGCAGAAGACCGTCGGTGTGCCGGACGACACGGCCGGAAACGCGCGAACCTATTCCCTGATGACCAACCGCTTTCTCGATCACACGTCGCTCTACATCTCCGTCGAAGACAAAGACAGGGGGATCGTTTATGCCACTTATCCGTTAGGCCAGATCATCGCGTTCGACCAGCCGCAGGCGGAATTCGACGGCTCAAATCAGCTGCACGTACTCTACTGCGCCGCTCCAAAAAACTGGTCCTATGCTCGGATCGGCCTAAATGGCCAACTTTTGTCCCGGGCCGGCTTTGCCGAAACGAAAACGAGGCCCCGCCTTGTCCATTCACAAGATGGCGTGATAAGAGTCGCCGGCGGGTTGATGAACACACCGGTCACACAGGCTGCGCCCAAACTTTCGGAGCGCCCGCCGAACGCGCCCAAAGAAGATTAACCGATGCGCGAACGACTTTTCATTTTCGCATCGCTATTCACCGGCGCATTCGTCGTTGCCACCGTTCACGCTTTGCCTGCGCCCAGCTCACTTTCGCAACGTGAACACCGAGTGACTGCGGCGCGAGCCACTCCGACACCGGTTCCTGAACAACGCGCAACGGTTTCACAAGGCGAACGGCCTTCGACCGTCGTCGTGATTGATGCCGGCCATGGCGGCTTCGACCGCGGCGGGATTGCGGGTCAACGCGTGTCCGAAAAAATGATGAATCTCGATGTCGCGCAACGGCTGAAGACAGATCTCCAAGCTAACGGTTATCGAGTCGTCATGACACGCGACAGCGATGTATTTCTCCCGCTGGGAACGCGAGTGGCGATAGCGAACTCGTATCGGGACGCAATTTTCGTTTGCATTCATTTCAACGCTACACCGCGGCGCAGCGCCAATGGAATCGAAACGTATTTCTATAGCTCACAAAGTCTGCCGCTCGCGTCCGCAATCCACTACTATGTGAACCGCGTCGCGCCGACTCCTAATCGCGGCGTGCGGCGCCGAGGCTTTTACGTTCTGCGACGAACGACCGTTCCGTCCGTGCTGGTGGAGTGCGGTTTTCTAACTAACCCGACCGAAGCCGAATACGCGCAAAGTGCTGCGTATCGCCAACAGCTGGCCGACGCAATTGCTCGCGGCGTCCGCGAACGTTCGATGGTTGCCGGTACTTCCACGCTAAATCGTCTCGCGGCCAACAGCGCAACGGTGCCCCTGCAACCGTTTATCGACCAGACTCATTATCATGATCCGGATTTATCGCGCCCACGGCATCGCAAAAAAGGATCGAAGAGTTCTTCAACATCGACATCGTCCAAACGAAAGAAGTCCTCCGGTTCGGATTCGACGGCTAACAGCTCCACCAGAAAAAAGAAATCGAGCTCAGCGCAAACGGAGGACTAGTTGGAATCGCCCGTTCTGAGCTCGGCGCAAATGCAGGCTGCGGAACAAGCCGCCTTCGCGCGCGGAATCAGTGTGGAAACGTTGATGGACCAAGCTGGGACCGGTGTCGCGCGAGCTATTCGAGAGTTTTTCCCGAAAGCGGGAACCTGCATTGTTTTTACCGGTAAAGGCCACAACGGCGGCGACGCGCTCGTTGCTGCGGAACAATTGCAGCGAATCGGTTGGAAGATCGACGTTCGCCTGTCATTTCCGGAAGAAAATTGCAGCGAACTCACCCAGAAAAAACTGAAGACGCTGCGCGAATCAACATTGAAGCCGCCGGACACGATCGATCGGGCGCCGCGCACCATAATTCTCGATGGGCTTCTCGGGACCGGCGCCAAATCCTTTCTCCGAGAACCGATCCGCTCCGCCGCTCGCGAAATCAATCGACTTCGCCGGGAAGAAAACATGTTCGTTGTCGCGGTCGATCTTCCAACCGGGCTAGATGCCGATTCGGGTGAAAACGATCCTGAAGACACGGTCATCGCGGACTTTACGGTCACGATCGGGTTCGTTAAGCACGGGCTGATTGTCGATTCGGCGCTCGATTTTGTTGGCCGTATTGAAATTGTTCCGCTCCCCGGTCTTTGGCCGGATACAAGCGCGCCGAACGAGCTCGCCACCAGTCCTTATTCGCTGAGTCCGATTCTGCCGCGTCGACAATTCAGCGCTTACAAAAATCAGTTTGGCCGCATTGGAGTGGTCGCGGGTTCGAAAGGATTCATCGGGGCTTCGATCATGACGACGGAAGGCGCGCTGCGGGCCGGCGCTGGTTTGGTGGAAGTTTTCGTGCCGGATGAAATTTACGAAATCGTGACGAGCGTAGCGCCGATTGAGGCGATGGTGAAACCCGTCCGTCGATATCGCGATTTGCTCGAGGAAAAGGTCGACGTGTGGGCGCTGGGTCCGGGTTTAGGAAAAGCGCGCGCGTCGGAAATTCTGAATCTTATCGAGAACGCAACGCAGCCGATGATTGTCGACGCGGACGGTTTGAACATTGTCGCCGAGAAGGTTGACATCCTGCGAAGCTGCCGCGGGCCGCGACTGCTCACGCCACATCCAGGCGAAATGAAACGGCTGATCGACGTCGGCAAAATGGCGCGCGCCGGCATTGCTCGAAACTTTTGCGATCGATTTCCCATCACGCTTCTGCTCAAGGGCAGCCGCACAATTGTTTGCGAGCGCGGGAAACCGATCAGCTACAACACGACCGGCAATCCGGGAATGGCCAGCGGCGGAATGGGCGACGTGCTTACCGGTGTTTGCGCCGGATTGGCCGGTCGCGAATTGTCCCTGTATGATTCCGGTCGAATCGGAGCGTGGGCGTGTGGGCGCGCCGCGGAGTTGTCGATTTTTCACAACGGCGCGAGCGAAGAATCGTTGCTCGCAGGCGACGTGCTCACGCACCTGGGCGGAGCGTTCAACGAATTGCGCAATCCCTCGGTCTGATTTTTAGTCGCAGGACCAGATGGATTATCAAATCGAAACAGACGCGGCGCACCCATCGAGCCAACCGTGGTCGGCTCGTCTGAAGAAAGCCCTCGCGCCGATCGGGGTCGTGTTTGTTCTCCTCGTGAAGTTCTTCGCGAAATTGAAATTCATCATTCTGCCGGCCCTGAAATTTCTGCCGATTATTCTCAAGTCGGGCGGGACAATGATTCTTTCCATCTGGGTTTATGCCCTTGTCTTTGGTTGGCAGTTCGCGGTCGGGTTCGTTCTCCTTCTATTCGTGCACGAATGCGGACATTTGATTGTAGCCAAGAAGTTTGGTCTGCCGGTTAGCGCTCCGGTATTCATTCCGTTCATGGGTGCATTCATTTTATTGAAAGACCAGCCTCGGAATGCCTGGATGGAGGCTTGTGTCGGAATCGGCGGCCCGATGCTTGGTGCCGTGGGAGCCCTTGCTTGCAACTCATTAGGCGAGATTCAGAACTCACCTACTTTGCTCGCTCTCGCTTCGTCAGGATATTTTTTGAATTTATTCAATCTAATGCCGGTAGGGTTTCTTGATGGCGGCCGAATCGTTACGGCGCTGTCGCGCTGGCTTTGGCTCCCTGGATTTGCCCTGCTTCTTTGGTTCGGCTGGATTTATCCGAATCTGATCGTTTGGCTGATAATTATCACTGCGCTACCGCGCCTGTTTTCCTTATTTCGCAAACGTAGCGAAGAGGAACAGCGGTATTTTGAAGTGAAGTCGACCCAGCGGTGGATCATGTCGATCTTGTATTTCGGTTTGATCACCGTGCTCGCTCTTGGATGGCACACTGTGCATAACCAATTAGCCGATCGAGGGTTTGTGGAGCGAGTCCACCCTCGCCACGCTATTCCACAATAGTAACTGCAGGGATATTTCGGCGCAGCGTCACGGGTTGATCGCGAAAACTTTTTTCGGATCGAGGCCGATCCTTTCCACGATCGAGACGAAGCGTTTGTCCGAACGAAGTGGCGCAAACTCTGGAGCAATGCCAACAAAGTGAAGTGACGAAGAACGTTCGTCGGCAGCACGTTCCAGTTCGCGAATCGCGTCCTCGCGCGCTCCGAGTGCAACGTAAACATGCGCAACCGCGTCGCCGGGCGTGTAAGGTCCGCGCGCTGCGACCGCTTTTCGGAGCAGCTCGCGAGCTTCATCGGGTCGATTCATTTTTGCGTAGGTGATGGCGAGACCGAATGGCGGCCGGCCGCTGAAGCTTTCCGCTTTTTCGTAGAGAGCAATCGCTTCATCGAAGCGTCCCATTTCACGATACAGGGCGGCTAGCAACGGCTCGCCATAAATAAACGCCGGATCGAGCTGCAACGAGCGTTCACCGGCCGCCATCGCTTCATCGTATAAACCGAAATAACGATAAAGTTCGCAGGCCGCGTTGTTCACCCAAAGCGACGCGGGATCGATCGTAGCGGTGCGCTTCAAATACTTGAGCGCGTCCTCGCGATCCCCCAGCGCCGCGTAGAACGCAGCCGAAAAATAATTCGACGGCGTCGATTTTGGATCGAGCTCGACGGCGCGACAAAACTCGCGCGCCGCGCCATCCATATTCCAGTCGAGAATCCGTTTTGTTTCGGCGAGATAGACATGCGCTTCCGCATCGGTCTTGTCGATCTTCAGCGCATTAAGGGCGGCATCGCGCACTTTCGAATAGGCTTCGCGCGGTGGGACATAGGCGTCCGCCAACCACAACCACGACTTCGCAATTCCCGTCCAGGCACGGCTGAATTGCGGGTCCTTTTGCAAAGCGGCCTCGAAGTAGCCAAGACTCTTTCTGAGCTCTTCCTCGCTGCTCTTGTCGGAATAAAACAGGCCTTGCAAATAGGAGTCGTAAGCGTCCAGGCTGCGCATCGCAGCCGGTGGCGCGATCGCCAGTTTCAATTTCAATTTGTCGACGATCGCGCGCGTGATTTCGTCCTGAAGCGCGAAAATGCTTTGCATCTCGCGCTCGAATGTGTCCGACCAAATCGTGAAACCCAGCCGCGCATCGATCAGTTCCGCGGTCACACGAACGCGGTTCTCATCGCGACGAACGGATCCTTCCAAAACGTGGGCGACGTTGAGTTTGTTCGCGACCTCACGAAGATCGGCTCGCTGGTCTTTGAACCAAAACGAGGAGCGTCGCGCCGCTACCCGGAGATTGTCGATCTTCGAGAGCGCAGTCAAAATTTCGTCAGCAATCCCGTCGCTCAAATAATCGTGGTCACGATTCGGGCTGAGATCGGCAAACGGCAGAACAGCGATGGAATGCTCGTCCGAAGCCGGTCGCAAAGCGCTGTCGATTTCGTGAAGCGCCGGCGTGCGAACGATCCCGTAGCGCGTCAGGTCGAAAAACCAGGAGAGCGTGAGCGCGACTGGAAATCCGAGCACGATTAGCACGACCAGCAATCGAATAACCCAATTCGGAATATCGAATACCGGTAACACTTGTGCAATGCCCTGGGCCAGCGCCCATCCGCCCACGAGGTAGCCGATTGCGATCGCGTAAACTTTTCTCCGTTTTAGTTCGGCGAAAAATTTCTTCAGATTCACTGCGGCGCTTGTCCGATCAATTTTTGAAAACGTGGATCGTTCCGGATCGGATCCCATTCCCACCGATATTTCAGGTCGTTCACGGTGATGCTGTAGTTGGCGGTATCTACCGCTCCCGGAATAGACATCAAATGTTCGAGAAGATCGAAGGCCTTGCCGCTTTCGCCGGTGCGAGCGTAAATCATCGCCAGAACGGCATTCATAATCGTGCCGTCGAGCGCGTCCTTTGACTCCGGCCGCAGCTCGACCGCGCGTTTTCCTTCGCTGATGGCGCGCTGTTTGTCTCCAAGAAGAGCGCAGGTCAAACCAAGAAAGGCGTGACGCTCTGGGACCTCGGGGGCTTCCTGCACGGCAGCGGCAAAGATGTCGCGCGCATGTTCGAACTCTCTTCTGGCGGTCAATTGGTCTCCGCGAAGCAGCGCGATCTCGCCGGCAAAAAAGGTTCGCGCCGTGTCGACGCCGTTATAGTACGAAAAAGAATCGAGCGGAGAGGCTTGGAGGATCTGTGTCGCGGCTGCGACGTCGCGATCGATCAAACTCGCATCCATTCGGCACGCGCTGACCCCGCCATCCGGGTCTTTACCTTGCGGGATTGTCGCCATTTCGCTTTTGAGCCGCGCAGTGGTGCCTTTAGACCAAAATTCGACATAACCGATCTGCACTTTCGCGTTCAATGAATCTGGCGTTAGCGCGAGAAGTCGTTCCGCAGTCGCCTGAGCGTTGGACCAGTCCCGCATCGCGCAATAAACGTACAAGAGGTCGCGGACGACATTCGCATTCTGGGGATCAAGCATTGAGATCTGGCGATAATCAGCAAGAGCTTCCTGCCAGTTGCCCTGGCGGCGCTTAATCGCAGCCATGTCCCACGGAACCGAGCTATCGTTAGGCAAAAGCGTTTTTGCGATCTCAAATTCCCGCAACGCTTTTGCGTAATCGCGATCGAACCAATAAAAACAAAGGCCCAGTGCGTGATGGGCTTCTCCAAGGTTCGGTTGCAATTGCAAAGCGCGGGCAGCTTCGGAACGCGCAGTCTTGCTCCAAGTCTCGGTCGGCTCAAAAAAATGATAGATGCGAGCGCGCGTGGCTGCGAGGCGGGCGTGGGCGAGCGCAAAATTCGGATCGAGCGTGATCGCCTGAACGTAAAGTTGCTCCGCGGTGCGATAATCCTGGAGAAACGTGTCGGATTTGAATTCGAATTGCTTGGCCTGGAGAAAAAGATCGTACGCCTGAATGTTCTCGGTTGGTTTACTGGTCACCCGCTGGGTTTCGTCAGGCGTGACTTTCGCGTGCAGGGCCGATGCAATTTCGCTGGCAACCTGGCCGTCGATGCCTAACGAGTCCTGCAAGGTAAGCTCATAACGATGAGCCCAGAGATGTCGATCTTGCAGCGCTTGGATCAACTGAACATTCATGATTATTTGCTGGCCAACGCGACGAACACTGCCCTCGAGCACATTGCTAACGCCAAGCGCTTTGGCGATCTCGCTAAGGTTACGCGACTCCTTGGCGCGATATTTCTCGACCGAGGTGCGACTGATCACGCGCAAATCGCGGATTTTGGCTAACGCCGTAAGAATATCGTCCTGAATTCCATCGGCAAAAAATGCATTCTCTTTGTCTGCGCTGAAGTTTTGGAACGGCAACACCGCGATGCTCTTCTGCGGAATCGCTTCGCTGGTCGAAGAAGGCGGCTGCTTCTTATAAAAGAACAATGCAACTAACGCCGCCAGGAGAACGACTGCGCCGATGAGAACATTTCTTCGTCGAAGCATTGGCGGCGGCCGGTTCGCCGCCCGTTGCTCGTGTGCTTCCTTCAACTTCGCCGGCAGCTCCGGATTTCCAATTGTGTCTGTGTAAAAATTGAAGACGTCGACCCTGAGGCCATGCTTGCTCTCGCATGCGCCCAGGTCATGCAAGTCAGGGGCCCACTCGGCCGATTGCGCTAAATCTTCGGCTACGCGCTTAGAAATGAGAATATGGCCTCCGTCGGCGCAATCCATGACCCGTTGCGCGAAATTAATGCCCGCGCCGGCAATGTTTGTCCGGTCATTGACATCCTTGAGCTGGTTAACAGGGCCGCTGTGGATACCCATACGCAATTGAATGTGCGGATAATCCTTTAACGCTTTCTGAATTTCGATCGCGCACTGCAACGGCGATTCCACACTGTCGAAAAAAACCAGCGCCATCCCATCGCCGAGCGGAAGTCGGATCAGCCGGCCATGGCTGTCAGCCGCGCGAAAACATTCGGTCCCGCGCACGATCTCGTTTAGTTGCTCCTGCTGCTGGCGTTGGTCGTTAATGAGCAGCTTGGAATAGCCGACCACGTCCATGAACAAGACGTGACCAATCTCCAAATGCACGCCCGGCCTCGACTCAGCTGACATTTGCTATCGATCTTATCGCCGCTTAGTGGCCTTGCCGTCAAATCACAGTTATCTTGCCGGATGGCTTTTGAGCTTGAATCGAACTACAAACCTCGCGGCGACCAGGGCCAGGCGATTGCCAAGTTGATCAAGTCGGTCGAAGCCGGAATCCGTCACCAAACCCTGCTCGGCGTCACTGGCTCGGGAAAGACCTTCACGATCGCAAACGTGATTCGCGAGCTCGATCGCCCGACGCTGGTCATTTCCCACAACAAGACGCTCGCGGCGCAGCTTTACTCCGAGTTCAAGCAATTCTTCCCGAAAAACGCGGTCGAATATTTCGTCAGCTACTTCGATTACTACCAACCGGAAGCCTACATTCCGCGCACCGACACTTACATTGAAAAAGATTCGTCGATTAACGAAGAAATCGAACGCCTGCGCCTGTCGGCCACCAGCGCGTTGCTTTCGAGACGGGACACGATCGTGGTCGCGAGTGTGTCGTGCATTTACGGCGTCACGTCGCCGGAAGATTACGAGCGGATGCTTCTCTCAGTGAAGCGCGACCAGCATGTTTCGCGTGAAGCCGTGCTCGGACGACTGGTTGACATGCTTTATGAGCGCAACGACATCAATTTCTCGCGCGGCAAGTTCCGGGTGCGCGGCGACGTCGTCGAAGTTTATCCCGCCACGGCCGATGAAGACGCGGTGCGTCTTGAATTCTTCGGCGA
>Ga0307479_10002962_pt1 | contig 15440 bp, 9 predicted proteins | sample atmos_gasesECM4C_FD_203743 | JGI IMG/M metagenome (GOLD analysis project Ga0307479, IMG submission 203743) | Hardwood forest soil microbial communities from Morgan-Monroe State Forest, Indiana, United States - atmos_gasesECM4C_515 | ecosystem: Environmental > Terrestrial > Soil > Temperate... | reverse complement strand
TCCAGATATTCCCGCTGGCGGCGATAGGCATAATTGATGCGGCTATGCAGGACCATCTCTCTCGCGCGCCGCTCGATCCCGGCAAACGGAATTTCCGTCAGAAGCGAGATGGGGTTTTGATTCAGCTGCCACCAGTGCGCGGGATCGAATTCGTGGAATAAGCTCGTGGAGTCGTGATCCCAACTCCACCACAAATTGCGGGCCAGGGCCCAAAGCCGCTCTTGTGCTGGAGCGATAAAGCGATCCAGTGTGCGCGCCTCGCTGACCACCGGCGCCACCTGTGCCGCGGCTTGCAACAGCATTTGAATCTCGTCGTCCCTAAAGGCGCGCGTCCCGATGGTTTGCACCACGAGCACGCCTTGCAAAACCCCTCGGTCGATCAGCGGAACGCCCAGGAATGACTGATAGGGCTCCTCGCCTGCCTCGCTGAAATATTTAAAACGCGGATGATTTTTGACTTGTTCCACAGCCACTGGTCGCAACTGCTCCGCTACCAGTCCCGCCAGCCCTTCGTTCAGCGCCATGCGAAGATTTCCCACACAGCTGGGGCGAAGTCCGAGCGTTGCGGCCAGAACGAGATTGGCGCGGTCCGGTTCCAGCAGATACGCTGAGCACACATCCGTCTGAAAGCGTCTCGCGATCAGCGCCACCACGTTCATCAGCGTTTCCGCCGGCTTGCCGCTTTCCGCCGTCAGGTTGTCGATTTCATCGAAAGTCAGTACCTGACCGTCGCCGGCAGGGCGTACGCCGACGCTCTGCGCATCATCATCCACGTTCTCGCTTACTGGGCCTACCAATGCCATGAACGACACCCCCCAGGGGACGCTAGCTTAACCGCGCCGAAGACAAATGTGTGAGGAAAGAAGTGATTGAGCGCATCGAAAGTATGACTGGCTGTGAAAAGGGCGAGGAAAGCTTGTGAAGAATGCCAGCCAACCACGGTGCTGGCCCCGTCCTGCATTGCTGTCCCCATCTAGCTCATCCGATGCTCCAGAAATTTCTCGGGGATTGGGGCTGGCAATGTAGTTCCGCGTGGGTGAAAATACTTAGCTGGAACCCCAGCGAAACGCGGCTTTTCTTTGCCGCTTCCGCTCCAGCGTCGATAGCAGCAAACGATGGCAGACGAAGAAAACGAACAGGAAGCGCCAGAACCTAGGCTATTTACGCTCACCGAGGCCGAGAGGACCCGGCGCGAGATCGAGCCTGTCCTCGTCGAGGCCATCGAGTTGCGCAAAAAGCTCGCCCCGCTGGTCGAAGAACTGGGAGCCATTTCTGCCCACATTCAGTGGGTGGGCGGCTCCGTGATCCCTTACGAGAAAACAGCTCGGCTGCGTTTCGAGCACGATAAACTCGCCGAGTCTCTCAGAGCCGCCCTCGAGCGCATTCAGTCTACAGGCTGTCTGATAAAGGACCTTGATACCGGCCTGCTCGATTTTCCCGCCATCATTAACAACGAAGAGGTTTATCTCTGCTGGCGTTTGGGGGAAGAGCGCATTCGCTTCTGGCATCGTCAGAACGAGGGCTTCGCCGGCCGCAAGCCCCTTAACCCGGGCGATGCGGGCCCGAATAATCCCGTGCAATGAGGCTTACTAGGAAGAAACTTGAGCGCTGACCAAACCAATCGCCTTGCACATTCCGTAAGCCCCTACCTGCGCTCGGCCGCCCACCAGCCGGTGGAATGGTACGAATGGGGCGAAGAAGCCTTTGCCCGCGCCCGCGCTGAAGATAAGCCCATCCTGCTCGATATCGGCGCCGTGTGGTGCCACTGGTGCCACGTCATCGACCGCGAAAGCTACGAAGATCCCGCGCTCGCCGCCCTCATCAATAAGAAGTTCGTTCCTGTAAAAGTCGATCGCGACGAGCGGCCCGACGTCGATGCCCGCTATCAAACCGCGATCAGCGCGGTCTCCGGCCAGGGCGGTTGGCCGCTCACCGGTTTTCTGCTAGCCGATGGCCGGCCCTTTTACGGCGGCACTTACTTCCCCCCGCAGGACTCCATGGGCCGCCCCAGCTTTCGCCGCGTGCTCGAAAGTATCGCCGAGGCTTTTGCCACGCGCCGTGATGAAATCGAAAAAGCCGCTAGCACTCTGCTCGGAGCCGTGCAGCAGGCAGAGCTTTTTGCAGGAGCCCGCGGCGGATGGACTCCTGCGCTGGTTGACGAGCTGACGGATTCCATCCGCCAGCATTTTGATCCGCACCACGGAGGATTCGGCAACGGCCCCAAATTCCCTCATTCCGCCGCCATTGACCTGCTCCTCGAACGCCACCAGGCCGCTCACGATCCGCAGTTGCTGCTCATGGCGCAGACCACGCTCGAAAAAATGGCTCGTGGCGGCGTCTACGATCAGCTCGGAGGCGGATTCCATCGCTATTCCGTTGACGAGCGCTGGCTCGTGCCCCATTTTGAGAAAATGTCTTACGATAATTCGGAGCTCCTGAAAAATTATCTTCACGGCTACGCAGTCACGCGCAACCCTGTTTTCCGCGAAACCGCCATCGGCATCATTCGTTGGGTCGATACCGTGCTTTCCGACCGCGAGCATGGCGGCTTTTACGCCAGCCAGGACGCCGACATCTCGCTGGACGATGATGGCGATTACTTCACCTGGACGCTCGACGAAGTCCGCGCCGTCCTCAGCCCTGAGCTCTCGCATGTCATCGAACTCTATTACGATGTCGGGCCTCGCGGCGAAATGCACCACAATCCCGCGAAGAATGTTCTTTGGGTCGCCCGCGAACCCCAAGCCATTGCCGAAGCGCTCGGCACATCTGTCGACGACGTCACGCAAAAGCTCGAAACCGCCCGCCGCGAATTGTTTGCCGCGCGCCAAAAGCGAACCGCGCCATATGTCGACACCACGATTTACACCAGCTGGAACGCCATGTTCATCTCCGCTTACCTCGAGGCAGCTCAAGTGCTCGGCGGCACGGAGGGCTACGGCTGTCGCATTTTCGCTCTCGGCACTCTCGACCGCCTGATCGAGGAAGGATGGGACGACCGCCGCGGTTTTTCCCATCGCGTGGGCTCAGCGGGCCGCCTGGAAGGCACTCTCGACGATCAGGTTTTCGTTGCCGCCGCTCTGCTCGATGGCTTCGAAGCCACGCTCAATATGCGCTACTTCGATCTGGCCGAGCGCGCCATGGGGCTGGTTCTCGATAAGTACGCCGATAATGAAAATGGAGGATTTTTCGACCGCGCCTCCGACGCCCCGCCGCTCGGCGGCTTCGATGTCCGCCGCAAGCCGATTCAGGATGCGCCGACGCCCGCCGGTGATCCCGTCGCGATCATAGTCCTCGACCGTCTGTACGAATTCACCGGTAAGAACGAATATCGCGAGCAGGCCCAAATCGCACTCGAAGCGTTTTCGGATATCGCGTCGCGCTACGGAATGTTCGCGTCGACCTACGGCCTGGCCACGGTGCTCCACGCCCGCCACCCCTTGCAAATCGTGATCACCGGCGCCCACGACGACGAAGCGGCCTCACAACTCGAGCGCGCTGCGTCTCTGTTTTATCGTTTCGGCAAGGCTGTGCTGCGCGTTGCTCCAAAGCCGAATTTCGAAGCGTTGCCCCGCGCCTTGCGCGAAACTCTCCCGGAGCTTCAGGCCGAAAAAACGCAAGCGCTTGTCTGCACCGGCGGCACGTGCTTTGCGCCAGTCACCGATCCCCAAAAACTCACCGATCTTCTTGCCCACATCGGCGTCGGCACCGGCGCCGCCGCTGTTTAGAGAATCTCGCATGAAAATGTCATCCCGAGCGAGCAATATGCTGTCGCGCGCTCCTGCACGTGATAGGGTGCGAGCGAGGGATCTGCTTTTTGCCTTTCTGTAGCGCCGGCTTGCCCTGCGCCCTCGAAGGGGCTTTAAGCCCGGCATCCTTCCGTCGCGCTGCAATTCAGGCGGAATAACAACCCTTGGTTGCTTTACCCGCTACATCCCAAATGGGCAGTTGGATCATCGAAAGACCGGTACCAAAAAGGGATAGCACGTACAGCGGCATTACGGCCTGGATTTGGGCCCGTGAAACTGCAGACACATGCTCACCCTTCAGCCCCCGGCTTTGCGCACGCCGAATGATAAAATGAAAGCGTCAAGGTACCCCATTTGAACGCATTCAGCGTCTTGCGGCTCGCCGTTGCTGTTCCTCTCCTGCTGCTCTTCCTGTGGGCGCAGGTGTATTGGTTTCGGCTTCTATGGCGATTCAGCGGCCGCATTCAATTCCAAAGCCTGCGCCGCGCTCTCCGTACGCTTATGGCCATGGGTCTTGCCTTTGTGGCTACCGTGCTCCTGGCCACACTCTTTGTGGGACGCCGGGATCTGGTCTGGGGTCTCCCCGGAACTGTAGGCGTCGTCGGCCTGTGGATTACCACCGCATTTATGTCTTGGGTTCTCATCAGCCTCGTCTCCGGCATAAGTTGGATCGCGCGGCGCGCTCGCCGTGTTCCTGTCCGAACTCCTGACCGTGCTAGCCCGGCAGTCCATTCGCCCAGCGATCCGCCGTTACGCGCTCAGCCCGATGAAGTCCGCCTCGACCGCCGCCGATTCGTACAAGCCGCCACCGCGCTCGCCGGAGCGATTCCCTTCGGAGTAGGCGCTTACGGCTTTCTCATCGGCCGGCACGATTATCGCGTGCATCAGGTCGATTTGCCGGTCAGCGGACTGCCGCAGGAACTCGATGGCTTGCGCATCGCCCAGCTTAGCGACATTCACATCGGCAGTTACATGTCCGCTGTGGAAGTGCGCCGCGCCGTCGGCCTCGCCAATGAACTCAAACCTCATCTTTCGGTCGTAACCGGAGACTTCGTTACCGGACCGAATGATCCTCTCGAAGGCTGCATTTCTGAGCTGGCGCGCCTGCAGGCGCCGCTAGGCGTCTGGGGTTGCAACGGAAATCACGAGATCTACGCGAAGGCTCAAGAAAGGTCCGCGGAGCTCTTCGCGGACCATGGGATGAAGCTTCTTCGTCAGGAGAATGCGGAGATCGGCTGGCGCGGCGCAAAATTCAATCTGATCGGCGTCGATTACCAACTGGCCCGAAGCTTCCACGGCCGGCGCCTGATCATGCTGGCGCGCACCGGCGCGTTGGTGCGCCGCGATATTCCCAATATCCTGCTTTCCCACAATCCCAATTCATTCCCGCGCGCGGCGGAACTTGGCATCGAGCTGATGCTCACCGGTCACACCCACGGCGGCCAGGTGCGCGTGGAGATTCTGGACCATGATTTCAGCCCGGCGCATTTCATGACTCCCTACGTCGCTGGCTTGTATAAGCGGCCCCTCGGCTGCGACAGCGCACTCGGCGATCAAGAAGTATCAACCGCCACCTCCGCCGCGCCGGCCGCGCTCGTCTACGTCAATCGCGGCTTGGGCACCATCGGCGCTCCCGTCCGCCTCGGCGTCCCCCCGGAAATCTCTCTGCTCACTCTCCGCTGCGCATGACTCGGTCCGCGCGCACAGTGCCAGCGATTGCCTTTTCGGATATCTCCGTCCGCAGAAACCCCCGCACTCTCCCTCTGTGACCCTAAAATAAAAAAAAGGAAAATATGTTGACGTACATTCTTGGGCCCCTCCTCTCTATTTTCCCCAAGCGCTGGCGTGAAGCCTTGCCGTTCTCATGCTATCTGCGCTGGGCGCGCGCCACTGCCATCAGCGGGATTGCTGAGTCGGCGGCTGCGCTCGTCGTGCTTTCGCATTGGTATTTCTACGCGATGAACACTTGGGTCGGACGCGGAGTCGACGTGGCTCTGAACGGAGCTCTAAGTGGGAAGTCCGGGCCCGAGCTGCGGCCTCAAGATATCGGCGGTGTAGCGCTTGTCGTCTGGGCCAGCCATCCTCTGACGTGGCTCATCGGATACTTCGGTCTTGAGGGCGCTTTGCGGCTGGGCGCGGCGTTCACCGGCACCGGTCTCGGCACGCTTCCATTCTTTCTGTTCGACAGGATCTTTCTCTTTGTATTCGGGGGTGGCAAGCCCGGCCTCATGAGCGAAGCTGCTTCAGCCGCCAACTTTTCTTCCGAGACGGGCAGTATCCGCGGACGGATGGCCGGAGCTGGACTTCGAGCGGTTTCGGACGAACTCTGCTTCCGGCGCGATGGTGGCGTGGAATTTCTGGAGATTTGTGCTTCGCAGAAAAAAGATGGCTGGGATCCGCCGCGCACCGTGCGCTACCAGGGTACCTATTACCGTTTGGAGGCCGCATCGTTGGGAGTCAGGCCTCGCCCGTTCCGCTATGTCCTGCGGCGTCTGTCCGCAGGCGTGCCCGGACGCACCGTTCTCTTATATACTCCCGGGGACGCCGTAATCAGAGAAACCCGCTGACGCCGTTCATTTCTGCTCCCGATTCAGCGACGTGCGGAAAAGCGCCGGCGCTACGCTTTGCTCAGTGACTGGCTCAGCGCCGCCTTCACGCGTTCTGGAGTAAAGGGAACCTGCCGGATACGTGCGCCAGTAGCATCGAAGATGGCATTTGCAATCGCCGCAGCCACGATGGTGATGGAGGTCTCGCCCGCGCCGGTTGCACTTTCATCCGGCCGATTGATCAGCTTCACCTTGAACTCCGGTATCTCGAAGCCCAAAGGCAGGCTGTGGTAGCTTGCCCAGTCGACTGAAGTCACCTTCTGATCGTCCCAGGTCACCTCTTCACTCATGGCGCGGCTCATGCCTTGCAACGCGCCGCCTTCAATCTGGTTCCGTAAACCATCGGGATTCGAGATCGGGCCGGAGTCGTTGCTGAAGAATATTCGCTTCACCATCACTTTTCCGGTGTCCTGATTCACTTCGACGTCCGCCGCCATGGCGGCCCACCCGTTTTCTCCTTCGTAGGCCACGCACGAAAATCCGCGCCCGGTCACCACGCCCGTCCTGCTGCTCTGCGGCTTCGGCGAGGGCCGTGCTTCCCAGTTCGCCAGCGCTGCCGCTTCTTTCACCACTTCGATCAATCGCGGATCGCTCAGGTGTCGCAGCCGGAATTCGACAGGATCGGCCTTGGCTCGCGCCGCGAGTTCATCCATGAAACTCTCATGCGCAAACGTATTCTGTAGCCGCGCGGGCGAGCGCAATGGCGCCGTAAATAACGGCGACGCAATATTGTGCGTAAGCGAACGTTCCGACTTCACCTTTCCGCTGCCCTCGGCTTTGCCGCCAACGTTGCCGGCCACGTAAGAAGGCACGCCATTGCTGTTGTTCTGATAGGTGCGCGGTTCCGGTGCGGGAGTTCTAGGCGCAAATGGTTCCGGCGAAAAGCCGGCCAGCGTTCCGGTGATCACGTTTCCCGGAGTGGTGTAGCCCGGCCGGTTCCCCAAATTGGCCGACCAGGATTCGTGATCCCACGCCACGATGTTGCCCTGTGCGTCCAAACCCGCGCGTTCATCCATCGCAAACGCAAATCCGTAATTTTCGCCCCAGGCCATTTCGTCTTTGCGGCTCAGTTGCACGCGCACCGGCTTGCCCACGGCCTGCGAAAGCAGCGCCGCGTCGTAAGTAACCGTATCGGCGCCATTCAGTCCGTAGCAGCCGGAACCCCGCCGGAAAATTACGCGAACATTTTCAGGTTTCAGGCCCAGAAGGATGGAGGTGCTGTTTCGCACCGGCCACACGCCTTGCGTCGGCGAATATAGAGTGGCCTTTTCGCCTTGCACGTCCGCCACAGCGCACGAAGTCCCCAGCGACCCGTGCATCTGGTTCGGATAGTAGTACGTCGCCTTCACCACCGTGGCGGCTTGCCCCAACTTCTCGTCCACGTCTTTCGAGTTGACGAGCAGCGTGTCCCTCGTCGGCTGCTGCGTTCGGAAATAGTTGTAGAAATCCGCATGGCTCGGCATCCCGGCGCCCGCGCTCCAGGTGACCTTCAATTTATTCGCCGCCTGAATCGCCTGCCAGGGCTTCTCCGCAACCACACCCACGAAATTTTTCTTGACCACGACTTTCACTAGCCCGGGCATGCCTTGCACCGAGCTTTCGTCCACACTCACGACCGTCGCGCCGACAGCGGGTGGTCTCACCACGCGGCCGTGCAGCATTCCCGGCACTCGCAAGTTATGCACAAACTCAAATTGCCCGGTGACCAGCGCCGGCAAATCCGGACGCCGCGCCGGCGTCCCCAGCACCGTCCACTCACTGGCGGGCTTGCGCTTGGCGTTCGGGTCTAGCTTGATTTCGAATTTCTTCCCGCCGACCAGTTCACCGTAACCTACTTTCTTCGAAGCGTCGCTCTTCGCGCTGATTACGCCATCCGCAGCCATAAGCTGATCCGCCGGCACGCCCAGACGCTTCGAAGCCAACTCCACCAGCGCCTCGCGCGCGGTCGCCGCAGCCTGCGCCAGATTCTTCTGATTGAAGTTTGTCGGATGCGACTGGCTGCCCGACGTAATTCCCTGATCGGGCGTCAGCGCCGTATCGCTATAAATCAGCTTCACGCGATGGAACGGCACGCACAGTTCTTCCGCCACCAATTGGATCTGCGCGGTCGAAATCCCCTGGCCCAATTCTGATTTGCCCGTGTACGCGGTCACGCCGCCGTCCGCCGCAATGGCAATCCACGAATCGAGTTGGTTGAGCGGCGGCGAACCGGCCGTCCCTCCTTCGAAAGCACCCTGAGCTAATGCGGTCTGCACCGCGCCTTTCATGCTGAAGCTCACAACCAGGGCTCCCGCGCCTGCTAGAAAAGATCTGCGTGAAAATCCGGCCCGGTCTAGTGCCGCCACGCCATCTTCGGTGAGCGTGCGTTTGCGTGCGACTTCTGGTTTGTGCACGCCATCTAAGTGTGTGCTCATTTCGCCGCCACCTCCTTCGCACGCCCTTCTCTCACACGATTTATCGCGCGCAGCATTCGCACGTGCGTAAAGCAGCGGCAAAGCACGCCAGACATGGCCTGGTGGATTTCCTGCTCGGTTGCTTTCGGATTCTTGTCTAGAAAAGCCTTGGCGGTCATGATCACGCCGTTGATGCAAAACCCGCACTGCGCAGCCTGCTCTTCGATGAACGCTGCCTGCAGGGGATGTGGCTTGTCGATCGTGCCGATGCCTTCGAGCGTGGTGATCTCCGCGCCCTCGACGGACTTCACGGGCGTGATGCACGATCGGATCGCCTGCCCTTTGACAATCACCGTGCAGGCTCCGCACTGCCCGAGCCCGCAGCCAAACTTCGGCCCGTTCAGCGCCAAGTCGTCGCTCAACACATACAAAAGCGGCGTCGTCGGGTCGACGTCCACCGCGTGAACCTTGCCATTTACCTTCAAATTGATCGCGCTCATATCTTGAAGGTATTGCCGCGACCTGCTCGTCGTCAAGTCCTCTATTCGAACTACGGTTTTACGGGTGCCATCGTTTTTACGTGTGGGTGCCTCGATATGCCTCGGCGAAGCGGCGATGGTTCTTTGTAGCCCAGGGCGCCCGCTGTTGTCTGCGGGGCCCTGGGGATTTTCTTTTTTAAGCCTTCAGCACCGCGGCGCCCACCGCCATCACCGGCCGTCCAAACGTTGCGTTCGTCACTTCCGCGAACGAAAGATACAGCGCATCGAGCCCTGTAATCATGCCCATCCAACCGCCCGCTGTGCGCCAACCCGATCCCATCCCCAGATCGGCCCCGGCAAGCAGAAAAAACGTGATCCACAACAGCAGGAAAATCGACCACAGTGTGAAGTTAGTTCGAAACGTCGGTATCCACATGTAAAGCGTGAACACTCCCCACATCAGCAGTGCCACTCCCACGCCCCTCGGATCTGGCGCCTTGATCCAACCTGCTCCCACGGTCCAGTTCAGGAACGCGTACCACCACCAAAACGCCCCATACGAAGTGAAGGCTACCATCCCGAATGTGTTGCCGTTCCCGTATTCCAGAAGGCCGGCGATTATTTGCGCCAGGCCGCCAAAGGAAAACGCTAGCGGCACGACCGCCGGCACGGCATCGGGCGGCAGTAACCCGGCGTTGATTGTGCTCAGTACAACCGTAGTCAGCCCGAATGCAGCAAGGCCCAATGGCGCGGGATTCGAAACCTTACCAGTCGCGGATATTGCATCTTTGGCGGTCGTTAGATGGGCCATAAAGGTCTCCTTTCGTGATGTTTTTCGGTGGAATAGGCTGCGCGATCTGGCAAACTCGCGCGTGTCGGGCTGGTGTATACCCCATTTCGCTGCGCCGTACCAGCCCCTGGTACTGCCCCTCGGTCAATGCTCCAGTGCCCGCCTAACCGGTTTCTTTGTGCGCAACTTACAGGTAATTTATTGCGCAAGGGTCATACGATCTGGCGCCCCGCCCACGTAGGCTGGTTGTTAACCTATGGTCAAGCAAAGCCACGAGAACGGCCCCAAGCGCAAGCGCAGGACGATTTCGGCGCTTGCCATAAACCCAAATTCGAATGAGTAGGAGCCAACTGTGAAAATCGGCAACTTGATTCTCAAACCGGCGGCAATCTTGGTGATTTGCTTAGGCTCGGCCCTTACTGGCGCCGTGGCCCAAACCCCCTCTCCCGCAGCGGGCGCACCCCGCAGCACGACGGATGCGAACGCCATTTCCCATACCACCAAGGCCATGAACTATCGCCGCGCCGGCGGCTCAGCCAAGGTCAGTTACGCGGGCACCAAGCTCATGCCCACCGCCTCAGGCGAGGCCGAGGTTAAGGTCAAAAACAACCGCATGGAAATCGAAGCGAAATTCGACGGCATGGAAGACGCCACCAAATTCGGCCTCGAATATCTGACTTACGTCTTTTGGGCCGTCTCGCCCCAGGGCCGCGCCGAAAATCTCGGCGAAATCACGGTGAAAAATGGCATGGCCGAAATCAAAGCCGATACGGACATGCAGACCTTCGGCATGATCGTCACGGCGGAGCCCTATTTTGCGGTTACGCAGCCCGGCAACATGGTCGTTCTGGAGAATAGCTTCTCTAGTCTTCCTTCGGGGAAGGTCGAAAACATCGATGCTACTTACCAATTGCTGGGCCCCGGCGCCTATTCCTCTTCCAATACAAAGATCGACAACGCCATTTTCGGCATCGACCGCAAGACGCCGCTCGAGCTCTTCGAAGCGCGCAACGCTATTCGCGTCGCGCACAACGCCAACGCCGACAAATATGCCCCTGCCGCATGGGCCAAGGCGCAGCAGCAGTTAGCCGCCGCCGAAGACACCTACCGCCAGAAGCGCGATCGCAAGCTGGTCGACTCCGCTGCGAAAGACGCCACGGAAACGGCCGAGGAAGCCCGCGTGATGGCCGTCAAGCAGAAGGGTGAGGAGGACGCGCAGGCGAAGATAGCCGCCGAAAAACAAGCTGCCGAGCAGCGCGAAGCCCAGGCTCGTGCTGACGCAGCCGCCCAAGCGCAGCGCCGCCAGCAAGCCGAGCAGGAACGCCTTCAGGCCGAGCAGGCCAAGGCCGAAGCCGAGCGCATGAAGCAGGAGGCCCAGCAAGCCGCGCAGGAGGCCGCCAGGCAGCAACAGCAGGCCGAAGCGGCTCGCCAGGCCGCTCTCGCTCAGCAGCAAGTCGCCGAAACCCAGGCCCAGCAGGCCGCTCAGGCTCGGGCAGCCGCGGAAGCGGAAACCGAAAAGGCCCGTCAGGCAGCCGCCAAAGCCGAAGCCGAAAAAGCGCAGTTGCGAGCGCAGCTTCTACAGCAGTTGAACGCCGTCTTGCAGACGCGTGACTCTGCTCGCGGCCTCATCGTCAATATGTCCGACGTGCTCTTCGATACCGGCAGCGCCGATCTAAAGCCCGGCGCCCGCGAAAAACTCGCCAAAATTTCCGGCATCGTGCTGGCGCATCCCGGGCTCTCGCTTCAAATCGAAGGACACACCGATAGCGTGGGTTCCGACGAGTTCAATCAGGAACTCTCCGGCCGCCGCGCGGATGGAGTGCGGGATTATCTTGCCCAGGAAGGCGTTCCGGCATCTTCAATGAGCGCAAAGGGATTCGGCAAGACTCAGCCGGTCGCTTCCAATGACACAGCCGACGGCCGCCAGCGCAACCGCCGCGTCGAGTTGATCGTCAACGGCGCCGCCATCGGCAACTCCACAAGCAGCAGCGGCGCGACCCCTGCGCCCAATCCCGCTGGCTCGCCCACTCAAGGGGGCGGCAGTCTCCGTGGCGTCTCCTCCACCCAACCCAACTAGGCAGCGTCGTGTCTCAGGTTCTAGCCGGGGCGCCGGCGCGAGTTCTGCGCGGGGCCCCGGGGGATTTTGCGGGTGCCCCACCCTTCGTTTTTAACGGTGGGTTCGTGCGCATTTTTACCCCGCATCCTTACGCACTGTCGTCCTGAGCCGGTTTACGCCCGAAGGATCTCTCTTGTGCAGGCGATCAGCATCGCCTCCGTCTAATCTCCGCCCTAATTAGCCAAACTAGAGTTGAGCGAAACGAAGCACTTCTAGCTCAGGTCGCCCGACGATTTTGGTCGGGAGACCTGAGGCCTTTGCGGCTCGCGGCCTCCTTATCGTGAGCGCGGCGAGATCCACAGCCGCGACACTTATGCCGTTCAGATCAGAACGCCCTTAAGCCGTTGGAGTCTCCATTCACTCCCTGGCTATAACTTGAACACAACCGTGCAACGCGCATTTGGCCCCAGGCGTCTATCTCTCCACGGGTATAGCCATGCATTCAACGACAAGGGCCCTTCATCTTGCCGCTCGCATAGTCTTAATTTTCGCTGCATGTGTCTTGCTGCGCTCCGTTGCGTGCGCTGAAGCCGCACCGCAGCCGCCGAATCCCCAGCAGGCCCCGGCGCAAACCGCCAAGCAGGTTCTTGGCGCTATCCAAGCCATTCAGGGCAGCACGATTACGCTCAAGCCCGATACGGGACCCGCCGTTAACGTCGTGGTTCAAGGCGCAGTTCGTATTCTTCGCGTTGCTCCCGGACAAACCGATCTGAAAAACGCGGCGGCCATCCAGTTCGCCGATCTCCAGGTCGGCGACCGCATCCTGGTTCGCGGCATTCCCTCCGCCGATGGCCAATCCTTGACGGCTTCCTCCGTCATCGCCATGAAGCGCTCTGACGTCGAAGCCAAGCAGCAGCAAGAGCGGGAGGATTGGCAAAAGCGCGGTACCGGCGGCCTCGTAAGCGCCGTCGACCCGGCGTCCGGCACGATAACAATTTCCGTCCCGGCCCCAGGGGGAACCAGAACGGTCGCTGTTCACACGACGAAGGACACCATCATCCGCCGCTACGCTCCCGATTCCGTGCAATTCGACGATGCCAAGCCTAGCTCCCTGAGCGAGGTTAAGCAGGGGGACCAGCTCCGCGCGCGCGGTGCGCGCAGTGCTGACGGAAGCGAGTTTGCCCCTGAGGAGATCGTGTCCGGCGCGTTCCGCAACATCTCAGGCACGGTTAGTAATCTCGATGCCGCCGCGAACACCCTTACCGTGGCGGATTTGGCCACCAAGAAGCCGGTCGTGGTGAAAATCAGCGCGCAATCGCAAGTTCTAAAGTTGCCGCCGCAAATCGCGCAGGGCCTCGCCTTCCAGATGAAAGGCGGAGCGAGAGGCGCAGCCTCGGGCGCTCCGGGCGGCGCCGCAGGCGAAGGCGGCAACGCCCGCCCCGGCCGCGCCGCGGATTTGCAGCAAGTCCTCAATCGTCTTCCAAAAGCTTCGCTTGCCGATTTGCAAAAGGGCGACGCCGTAATGATCGTCTCCACCGAAGGCACGGCCTCCGGCGGCGTGACCGCGATTACGCTTTTGGCGGGAGTCGAACCCATCCTGCAGGCTTCGCCGGGCGGCGCGCAAGCAATGACTCTTTCGCCTTGGAATATTGGCGGGGCTGGCGGAGAGGCGGGCGACGCCAGTCCCTAGCGGCATAAAGCCGCGGCACTACCACGAACTGGCGCAACGAACTAGGGTATGATCGCGTCCACTTGGAGTAAGCTCTGAGACCCAAAATGAAAAGTCGGCTGGCCACCCTTCACATTCGTCTCGCCCTCACCCTGGCGTCCGTCTTGAGCCTCGCCGGCGCGCAGGTTCTGCTGGCCCAAACCGCCACAGGCTCGCTCCAAGGTCAGGTCATCGACCCTTCCGGCGGCGCTGTGCCCAACGCCCCGCTCCAGCTGACCACTCCCGCCGGACAAACATTGACGGCTAAAACCAATGCTGCCGGCGCATACGAAATAAACAATTTGGCGCCTGGAAAGTACACCGTTGAAGTCACGGTGAAAGGTTTCGCGCCTTATAACAAAGAAGCAGTCGAGATCGTCGCGGGCCAGGCTGCGCAACTTAATGTCACGCTTTCCATCGCTGCCGAAAAAGAGGAAGTAACGGTTTCCGACGAAGTCCAGTCCGTTGATACCGCGCCTTCAGCTAACGCCAGCGCCGTAGTGCTCACGGACAAGGAACTCGAAGCTCTCCCCGACGACCCTGACGAATTGCAGCAAGACCTACAAGCCCTCGCGGGCCCGTCCGCCGGCCCCAACGGCGGCCAGATGTACATCGACGGCTTCACCGCCGGCCAGCTTCCGCCGAAATCCTCGATTCGCGAAATTCGCATCAATCAGAATCCATTTGCGGCCGAATTCGACAAAGTCGGCTACGGGCGCATTGAAATTTTCACCAAGCCTGGCACCAACCAATGGCACGGCCAGATCTCCGTCAATGAAAACGATGCCGCCCTGAACGCGCGAGATCCTTTCGCCACCACCAACGCCGGTTTCAAGTCCACGCAAGTCGAAGGGAATATCGGCGGGCCGCTGGGCAAAAAAGCTTCGCTTTTCTTCAATATCGAGAACCGCGACATTCACGATCAGGCTTTGGTCAACGCTTTTACTTTGGGCGCGAATTGTAACCAGGGCGTCTCGCTTCTGCAGGTTTCCTGCCGTCAATCGCTCTCCAGCCCTCGCGCGCGCCTGAATGGCGGCCCGCGGATCGACTATCAGCTGACCAAAAACAACACGCTCTCTGCGCGCTACCAATTCTTTCGCAATCGCGCCACCGGCAACGGCGTCGGCGGCCTCACGCTTCCTTCCGATGCATACAACGTCCTCACGACCGAGCAGACCCTGCAGCTCACCGATACGCAAGTCATCGGCTCGAAAGTCATCAACGAGTCGCATTTTCAGTATCGCCGCGAAGGCGGTACCGAAAACCCCTTCAGCACGCTGCCCAAGCTCGACGTAATCGGCGCCTTCAACGGCGGCGGAAATTCGCTCGGAACGAATAACGATCGCGAGAATCTTTACGAGCTGCAGAACTATACGTCCGTCGTCCACGGCAAACACTTTGTTAAATTTGGCGCGCGCGTTCGCGCCATGACCGACTCCAACACCTCCACCGGAAACCAGGCCACCGGTTTCAACGGCGCTTTCACATTTTCTTCTTTGAACGCTTACGCCATCACCGAACAAGGCCTCGCGAACGGCTTGTCCATCGCCGCGATTCGCGCTTTGGGAGGCGGCCCCAGCCAATTCTCGATTATCACCGGCACTCCCTCTGCCAGCGTCACCATGTACGACCTCTCGCCCTACGTGCAAGACGATTGGC
>Ga0307479_10002961_pt1 | contig 15441 bp, 12 predicted proteins | sample atmos_gasesECM4C_FD_203743 | JGI IMG/M metagenome (GOLD analysis project Ga0307479, IMG submission 203743) | Hardwood forest soil microbial communities from Morgan-Monroe State Forest, Indiana, United States - atmos_gasesECM4C_515 | ecosystem: Environmental > Terrestrial > Soil > Temperate... | reverse complement strand
GGACTTCCTGGCGTCTTCCGGTGGCCAAACCCAACAGAAGATTGGAGACGTTCGCGCACGCAATCAGCAATACCAGGAGAACGATGGCGACCAGCACACCCGATATCAACGCCGCTGTAGAAATCGAATCCGGTGGCAGCACGCTGATGGGAGTCAATTCGGCGTCGCGATCCTTGTCTTCTTGTGGATATGCCGTGGCCAGTTGACCGGACAATGTGCGGATTTCGGCTCGCGCTTGTTGTTGCGTGACGCCTTGCTTTAACCGCGCGACCAGGAGGAGCCCGCGGTCGCTGCGATCTGCGAGCGAATCGGGTTGCTGGAATATATCCGCTGCGGCCCCCAGAGTGACAAACACATCGGTTCCAAATCCAAACACGGTTCCCGTGAAGTTCTTCGGAGCAACACCCACGATCGTGAGCGCGTGCCTTCTCAATGTCAGCGTCTTGCCGACGATTCCCGGGGCTGCTCCCAACCGCTTCCAGCAGGAATAGCTCAGCACCGCGGCTGGTGCCTTTTTCTCGTCATCGCCGCGGTTGAACACCTGCCCCAGAGCGGGTCGAATTCCCATGACGGAAAAATAATCGTCCGAGACGACGTTCACGGTAGCGATTTCGTCTCGATCACCAAAGCTCATGGCGAATTTCGAAACGGAATAGGGGAATGCGGCAACGCCGGAAAACACTTGGTTGTTGTCTCTGTAATACCGGTAATCCGGGTAGGAAACATTTTCGTACTGGCTCGCCGGAGAGCGCGTGTAGATTGTGACGAGCCGGGCTGGAGATGCCGCCGCGGGTGGGCGCAGCAAGACTGCATTGAACACGCTCAGGCCGACCACGCTTATAGCCATGGCAACCGCCAAAGAGAACGCCGCCAGAGAGGTTAGCCTCCAGTTCTTCAACAGCACTCGGAGGCCATACCGCACGTCCGCCCGTAGTATTTCAAGCCAGAAACCGCGGCTCTGCTCGTAGCAGTTTTCCTTGACTCCTTCCATTGCGCCGAATTGCAGTTTCGCCTGGCGGCTCGCTTCCTCCAGCGTCATACCGGAGGCGACACTCGCCGCCGTTTGCCGCTCGATGTGAAAGCGTAGTTCGTCATTCATCTCGCGCTCCCACTGTTTGCGTGAGAACCACCGCCGCCAGAGATTCATGCCTGTTCCTCCTGCCTTGCTCCGTTCCTCACTCGTAGCGCAGCGCCACCATCGGATCCACGCGCGTGGCGCGGCGCGCCGGCAGGTAGCAAGCGAGCAGCGCGACTCCGAGCAAGAGCAGCGACACGCCTGCGAATGTGCGCGGGTCCGTTGCTCTCACGCCGTACAGGAAACCAGCCATCAAACGCGTCACCCCCAGCGCTACGATCAGTCCAATGGCAATCCCGAGTCCGCCTAGGCGAGCGCCCTGGCGCAGTACCATTCCGAACACGCTGCGCCGCTGCGCACCGAGGACCATGCGAATGCCAATTTCCTGGGTGCGCTGCGAGACCGAATACGAAATCACGCCGTACATTCCGATGGAAGCCAGCACAAGAGCGAGGCCGCCAAAACACGCGAGCAAGAGCACGGAGAATCTCTGTTGCGTCATGGAGTCGTCGACCACGGCCGTGAGGGTGGCGATCTTGGCGAGCGGCAGGCCGCCGTCGAGCGAACGTATCGCCTCGCGCGCGCTGGCCGTCATCGGGGCAGGATCGGCATTCGTGCGAAGAACGACGCTCATCGTCAGCATGGAAGGCCATACTTTTTGCGTGTAGAGCACGTACATTTCCGGCGGCGGCTCTTCGCGGAGTGAAAGACGCTTCACGTCCGCAACGATCCCGATGATTGTGGCTGCGGGAAACTTCAAGCTCTTCGGACCAACCTGTTTGCCTATGGGGTCTTCATTCGGCCAGTATTTTTTCGCCATCGCGCTGTTGATGATCGTGACGGGCTCCGATGTGGATGTATCCGTTTCAAGGAAATCTCGGCCGCGAAGGATCGGCGTTCCCACCGCGGCAAAGTAGCCCGGCGAAGCAATCGTGTAATTCGAATAAGGGTTTTGTTCCCGGCCGTCGGTGGCGCGGCCGGGAATCCGCAGAGCCGTGCTCTCCGTAGCGCCGCTCATCGGCACGACTTCGACGATTCCGGCCGATTGCACGCCCGGCAAAGACTGCAGCCTCTGAAGCGCGTTGTGATAGAGGGCAACAACGTGGTCGACGTCTGGATATTTCGAAGCGGGCAAGGACAATTCGAACGTGAGAACGTGTTCCGCGCGGAAACCAGGGTCCGCGCTGAGCAAACGGAAAAACGTTTGGGTCAGCAGGCCCGCAGCGATGACCAAAACCAACGCCAGGGCAATCTGCGTCACAAGAAACGCGCCACGGACGCGCGAGCCCGCGGGGCTCCCGCCTGAACGCTGGCCGCCCTCCTTGAGCGACCCGATCAAGTCCTGCCGGAAACTTCCAATCGCGGGCGCCAGGCCGAACAGAATCCCAGTAGCCAGTGTGACCGCCAGAGTGAATGCGAGCACCCTCAGGTCCAGACTCACTTCGTGCAGGCGAGGAATATTGCCCGGGCCAAGAGCTCTCACAAAATAAATGCCCGCATCCGCGAGCAGAATTCCCACCATACCTCCGCCCAACGCCAGGAGGAGGCTTTCGGTGAACAGTTGGCGCATCAACCGGCCGCCTGAGGCGCCGAGCGCGGCGCGCAGCGTAAATTCCCGGCGGCGTCCGAGCGAACGAGTAAGAAGAAGGCTTGCGACGTTGGAGCAGGCAATCAACAGCACGACGCCCACGGCTCCGAGCAAGAGCAACAACGGACGCCGCGTGTCGCCCGCCACCTGCCGTGCCATCGGCACAACATGGGTGTTGAACCAACCGGCGGAGCCCGGGTACTGGCGCTCCATGCGTTTGCCGAAAAGGTCCATTTCCGCCTGCGCCTGCTCGATCGTGTCACCCGGCTGAATTCGTGCGATCACGGCGAGTTCCGACGATTCCGCCGGAATCAGCGGACCGGGAACGAGAGCCTGCGGAACCCAGAGTTCCGGCTCGCGCGCAAACGTGAAACTCCCCGGCATCTCTGCAGAGCGAGGAAACGCGAAGCCTTCCGGCATGACGCCGATCACTGTGTAAGCGTCGCCGTTCAATTCCAGCACGCGCCCCAGAATGCCGGGATCGGATGCGAATCGTTCGCGCCACATTTTGTGGCTCAAGACGACTTCGTGATTGTGGCCGGGTTGATCTTCCTCGGGTGAGAAGGTACGCCCCAGGGCCGGCTGCACGCCGAGCGCGGGAAAGAATCCGGCAGAGGTGCGGACACCGTCCAAGCGCGCCGGCTCGCCCGAACCAGTGAGATTGAATGAATCACCCAGGAAGGCGCCCATCGCCTGGAGGGTCTTCGACTCATGGGAGTAGAAGAGAAAGTCGATCCGGCCCCAGGGGAGTTCGTTGTATCCGAGGTTCATGCCCGGCGGTGCGGTGCGCCACGGAAACACGATGCGCTCCGCATGTGGATAGGGGAGAGGTTTCAACAAGATCGCGTTTACCACGCTGAAGACGGCCGTGCTTGCACCGATGCCGAGCGCGAGGGTAAGAATTGCGACGGCCGAAAATCCGAGATTCTTGCGGAGCATTCGCAGGCCGTATCTCACGTCCGCCCAAATGGTTTCGAACCAGTGGCTGCGGCGCTCTTCGCGGCAGTTTTCCTTGGCCCCTTCCACTGCGCCAAATTGCAGAGTAGCTTTCCGACGCGCCTCTTCGAGTGGCATGCCCGCCGCGGCGTTCACCGCTGTCTGCTTCTCGATGTGAAAGCGTAGTTCGTCGTTCATTTCGCGTTCCCACTTTTTGCGTGAGAACCACCGCCGCCAAGAGTTCATGGCTTCCGCCTCCAGCTTGCCGCTTATACGAAGAGGTCCTTCGCTCGCTCCACTTGGTCAGGATGACGATCCAGGCCCGGATGCTTACGCGCGCTGGAGAATCAGCGCTACAGCCGACGACAACCGTTCCCACTGCGCCAGTTCCTTCTCCAATTGCTGGCGGCCAGCCTTCGTCAGCGTGTAATACTTCGCGCGGCGATTGTTTTCGGAGGCGCCCCATTCGGCGTGGACCAATCCCTTTCGCTCCAGCCGGTACAACGCCGGATAGAGGGAACCTTGCTGAATTTGCAGCACCTCGCGAGAGATTTGCTGAATGCGCTGCGCGATTCCCCAGCCGTGCATGGGCTGAAGGGCAACCGTCTTCAGGACCAGCAAATCCAGTGTTCCCTGCAAAACTTCCGCACTCTGATTCATGTCGTCTCCCATCAACCGCACGTCTCGAACTAACTGCCGGAATCCAGATGCCACCCCACATTGACCCACTTTCCGCGGCGATTGACGAACATCTCCGTCGCGCGTCCCGATTGGGTAGTCGATTTTCCGCCGATTTCGATTTCGTACAAATACTTCGAGTACACAATCGCGGTGTAGCCGTACACCTGGATTTCGGTCTGCGGAAATTCCAGGCGCAAAAGTTTTCCACCCTGATCGACAAAGCCTTTCGAGCCCGTAAGCACGTCGGCGCGGCCGTGCCACTTGTCACCATCGTCGACAGCGATCAATTCGACCGGCAGCGATTCCGCCAGCCGGGCTGCGTTGTTCGTGAAGTAGTCGCGCCAGACGGCCTCGCGCGCGGCCAGCAGATCCTTCTTATCATCGGAACTGAGCGTTTGCGGTTCCTGCATGCCGACTGCTATGGACTCCGGATGCAGTTGCGTGTCCGAGGCGACTTGGTTCCATTCGCCTCCGATTTTCGCGTAGACGTCGAGCACCCGAAGCTTCCTGGTGGATGTGTTGCCTTCGTATTCGTAGCTAACGTCCGCGACATACGGGATGATGGCGACATCTCCGTAAAAACTCACATCGAACTCGAGCATCTTGTAGGTGGTCATCCGGACGGGGCTCTGGATGTACCCGTTGACGTCCTTCATGTACTGATCGATGCCGTGGATCGCAGTCTGCGAGCTCGCCTGGAAGCCCAGCCACTCCGCCGCATGTGTCGCGCGGATAACGTCGGCGTCCTTATGGATATATGCCTGGAAAATCTTATCGATGTGGTTTCGGATGGCATCACGATCCGCTTGCCGCTGAGCTCCCGGAACCGGAGTCAATTGCATTGCATGGGTGGAACCTGCGGCAAGAAATGCGGCAGCGACGAGCAATAACTTCACGAGTTTCATAGCAGTCCTCCTTAGAGCAGTTCCCACTCCCCTAGAAATACGACAGGAGCTTGCCATCCCTCTTGTAGATTGTCAAGGGGAGGCAACATCTCAGACGAGCGGCGCTTGAAAAAGTAAGCCCGAAAAATGGGCAGGCAGGAAGTTCGCGAGCTTGCACCCGCTTCATTTTCAGGGGGGGGTACTAATACCCGCGTACTCAAATTTTGCCCCTTGCGAGCCATTGTTCCAGCACGATTCACATCGCGAAAATGTTGAGTGCGGGTTGGAAGCTGCGATGCGGGGACGACGGTTCCGAGAGGAGCCGGGGCACGCTGACCAACCCGTCCAGCCCTCCTGCTGGCGTTACCCCCACCTGACCCCCGTCAGCAGGACGGGCTTCAATCAACCAGCCGCACCCCCTCGCAATCAGACTTCGGCTCTTCGTTCGAGGCTCTTCAGGGCAGCGCACGCGTACCGACCGCAGGCCACTTCAAGGAATCAGAAAGTCGTAGTCCCGAGGAAGATGTCGGGGATTGCATTGCTGTCGCGCGCGACGAGGTCATTCGCCAGGGAGATGAAACTGGCCACATGGCCGTCGTCGCTGATCGAGGGCACGAGGCTGTTGCCATTCGAGGCCGCGGCCGAAGTGCCGGTGGCGACGCTGACGAGCGAGACGCTCGGCGAGCAAGTAGCCGTGCCTGTGGGGAAGTTCGTGCAAGTGTTGCGTGTAAAGATATTCTCGATACCGTTCGCCGCGTTGCCCGACAAATTCGAGGCAAACGAAGCGAAGGCGATGAACTGGCCCGTCGTCAGACTGATACTGGGATGCTCGCTCAGCGCGTCGCCCGGCGTCGTGCCGTTCGACGTAGAAACGAGTTTGGTGGACGGAGTGCATGCCTCCGTGGTCTGGCCCGTGCAGGTATCGCGCACATAAATCTGCTGGGTCGGCCCCACGCCCGGAATGAGAATGGTTGCCGTGGAAGCAAAAGCAACGAAACGGCCATCGATGGTAATTGACGATTCGCCGCTAGAGCCGTCGGCGGCCGTTGTGCCATCCGGCGTGGAAATCAAATTCGTGAAAGTCGCGCAGCCGCCTATCCCGGTCACACAAGTGCCGCGCTCGAATACTTCCGGGGCGCCGTTCGGATTGTCTGCGGTCTGGCCGAGGTTTGTCGCGCTCGACGTAAAGGAAACAAAAAGCGCATCGTTTGCGACTGACGGATTCGAGCTCGGGCCGTTCGCAGGCTTGGCGCCGTCGGGCGTTGAAACGAGAAAGGTCGTCGGCGTACATCCCGTCGTAGCTGTGGTCGATGTTGGGAACGTGCCGCACGTGTCCCGGAGAAAGACCTGCGGGTTTACGCCATCGAACGCAACGCCCGAGACGAGATTCGTGGCCAGCGAAACGAACGCCACGTAGCGCCCGTCCGGGCTGATCGCGGGGTTGAAGCTATCGGCGTTCCCGGCCTCGGTTCCATCGGCGGAAACTGAAATGAGCTGCGTCAGGGGTGCCGTGGTGGTGCAGACGGTGCCCGACGCCGTGCAGGTTTGATTCAAGAACACCTGCCGACTGGGGGTTACAATCGGAACGGTCGTAACAAGATTCGAAGCCAGAGACGTGAAGGCTACAAGGGTGCCGGTCGAGCTAATTGAAGGTTCGGAACTTGACCCATTGGCCGGTCCGTTATTTGCCGCCACACTCGCCAGCTCATTCACTGGCGCGCAGGTGGTCGTCGTGTTTCCCGTCTTCACGAGACATGTGTTGCGCACGAATATGTTGCTCCCGGGATTCTGGTCGTTCGCGATCAAATTGGTCGAAATAGACGCGTAGGCCACGAATTCACCCGTGGAGCTTGTGGAAGGCCCTGCGGTCGTCAGATCGGGGACCCCTCCCGGCGCGCATGCGCCACAAATTCCAAGGTTTGCCTGCGAACCGTCCGTCCCAACATCCACCAGGACAGGGAGTCCTACGGTGGGACTCGGATCTATGAAGAAGGGCAGAATATTGGAAGTTCCACCGCCGGGCGCTGGGTTTTGCACTTCAATTTGAATCGCGCCGCCTGCGGCAAGATCACCCGCCGACAACGGCGTGCTGACCAATGTGCTGTTTGCGAAGGTCGTTTGCCTGGGCGCCCCGTTGATCAAGATCACGGAGGCTGCCGCGAAGCTTGACCCGGTCACGGTAAGTATTGGCGGGGCAGTAGCGCCGGCCCCAACGGCTGCTGGAGAAAGCGTGGTGATTATGGGAACCGGATTGTTGACCGTCAACTTCACCGTGTTCGAAGAACCGCCGCCCGGCGGCGGATTCACCACGGCAATATTCACCGCGCCGCTCACCGCAATATCACTCCCCGGTATCCCCACTTGAAGCGACGAACTGCTCACCCTTATTGGCGTGAGATTGCTGCCGTTTGCAGTGACAATTGACTGAGGTACGAAGCCCGCCCCGTTCACCACAAGGTTAAACTGTGAACCCACGGGAACGGAGCCCGCAAACACCCCCGCCGGAGAAATGGAACTGATTTGGGGGGTGGGGCTGGTCGTTGGGCTGATCGAAAGAGTCACGGAAGCGGTCGTTCCACCTCCCGGCTGGGAAGTAATAACGGTTATGGCAGCCTCTCCGGGGGATTGGACGTCAGCGGCCAGGATCGTTGAGGTGAGCGTATTCGTATTCACGAAAAAAGTTGCTCTCGGTGACCCGTTGAATTCGACAGTGGAACCAGCGCCAGAATTATTGGGAACGAACTGCTTTCCTGTCAGCGTGAGCGTAAAAGACGGCGAGCCTGCTTGAACGGTGGCGGGTGAGATGGAAGTAAGAACCGGCTTCGGATTATTGATTACTTGGTTGCACGCCGGCGACACCACCGCCACGAAAATGAGCATGCCGAGAAAAAACCGCTGCTTCAACCCCAAGTTCCTCACCTCTGGCTCTCTATGTTGGTTGCACTCACACGAGTGCAGTAGCACAGACTACTAGAGATGTCCTCGACGGGCAATTGGGATGCTCCCACCTCTTTAAACCATGGCTCCCTCTGCCCCCTTGGATTGCTAGCCGTGTACCCCGGGCAATGACACGACCTCGGTGCGTTTGTCCAATACTTGGGTGATTTTCCGGAACGTTGTGCCCCCGCAGGTGGTGCACTTCGCTACAGCCCTAAAGACCGCAAAGCGGCATCAGCATAACTTCTTGCTCGGAGGCCGGCTCACGCCATCATTTGAGGTAGGTCCTGACGATTTCGATCACGTCCTCGGAGGCTTCCTCGGCGGACTTTGAATTCTGTGGCATGTGATTCCGGATATGGTCCTCGAGCAGCTCGCCCATCAGGCTGTTGATGGATCCTCGTGCGGCCGCAAGCCGCTGGAGCACGTCCGCGCATTGTTCGTCTTCGTTTAGGCCGCGCAGGACACTTTCCAGTTGTCCGATGATCTTCTTCGTGCGGTTTACCAAATCCAATTTTTCTCGCGATAAGTGTGACATTTTTCTTGACTACCCTATGGGGGTATGGTATCACAAATTCGGGCTGAGACTTGAGCTCAGGAAAATAGACCAAATGGGAAGCCTCATTCAAGAACCAGAACCTCCGGGTAGCAACTTCCCGGAGTGCCACGACGAGCCGGCGTAAGATAGGCGATTCCCTCCTCCCGCTTGCTCTCGTGGAACAAATTAACCCGAGCGAGTGGGAATCTCTTCGATCTCTAGGAGGATCCCCCACCCTATCATTATTTTTTAACTGCACGAGACGTTTCTGGGCTCGATTAATACCAGTGTGTCTCGCGGGGAGGGCAATGTGAACAATTTCAAAAATGATCAAAAGAAATTTACGACACGTCCGGGGCTGTATCGGGTGTGGGTGCCGCTGCACGACGACGGAAAGGTGCCGCTCATTTCGATCTGGATTGATCCCACAATAGCGGCCCTCAAGCGACAGCTAAGCCACGAGGGCATTGGGCCGTCCGGCATAAGCGATGGCGCAGTCGCCGAGGAAATTGAGGACTCGAGGCGGTGGGGTTTATATTGCAGTGGATCAGGATGCCAAAGTGGAGACGAATTCACGCGAAGCTACAGGCTCACGGGATCATGCGCCGCCTAGTCGTCCAACTCGCGCTGCAAATTCTTTCCGTACTGCTGGTCTCTCTCGCGCTATCCCGTTGGGCGTACGCCCAAGACTCCGCACCCGATAAACCAGCGGCACAGACCGCGGCGCCTGCGCCCGACGATTCGGCTTCCGAAGACACGCTTATGGTGTTCCCGCATTCGGAAACAAGCCGCTACTGGATCTCCGGCCAAGCCAATATCGTTCTGCAGTGGCATCCGGCGTTCCCGGCGAAATACAGCGGCCCCAACAGCCTGCGCTCTCATGCGGAAAATGCTACTTCGAAGATCTATACGCTCTTTCTGGGTTACGCGCTGACGAATAACACCGAAGTGTTTCTGGATATGGAAAGCGCCGAAGGACATGGAATCAGTGAAGCGCTGGGACTGGCCGGATTCACGAACCTCGACGTGGTGCGCAATCCCCAGTTGGCGCACACTCCGTACGTCGCGCGGATCATGCTGCGTCAAGTGATCCCGCTCAGCCGCGAAAAGGTGACGGCCGAACGCGGACCTTTTGGGCTTGCGACATCGCTGCCCGCACGGCGCATCGAGTTCCGCTTCGGCAAGTTTGGCATGGCCGATTTCTTCGACCTGAACACCTGGGGCACGGACAGCCACCTGCAATTTCTCAATTGGACCGTGGACAATAACGGCGCCTACGACTACGCCGCAAACACGCGCGGCTACACCGACGGCGTCATCCTTGAATACGACGACCACTGGTTCACGGCGCGCTTCGCTGAAACGCTCATGCCGAAAGTGGCGAATGGCATCAACCTGGACGCCGATATCGGGCGTGCGCGAGCGGAAAACCTCGAACTCGAAGCCCGCGGAAAACTGATCGCGCATCGGGCGGGCGTGGTGCGCCTGTTGAGCTATCTCAACCACGCCGATATGGGAAACTACCGCGAGGCGATTGCCGACTTCCTCGATCACGAAACCGCGACGCCGGACATCATCGCCACGCGGCGCCAGGGACGCCACAAATACGGCTTTGGCCTGAACTTCGAGCAGGAAATCACATCGCAGGTGGGAGCCTTCGGCCGCCTGGGCTGGAGCGATGGCCGCAACGAATCCTTCGCCTATACGGAGGATGACCGCACGCTCGAGCTCGGCGCCTACACGAAGGGAGAGTCGTGGCACCGGCGCAACGATCGCGCCGGGGTGGCTTTCGTCGCCAATGGGATTGTGGCCGCGCATCAGCAGTATCTTGCCCTCGGCGGACTCGGCTTCCTGCTCGGCGACGGCGCTCTCGACTATGGCCACGAGAAAATCTTTGAGGGCTTTTACACGGCGCACCTCTGGCGCGGACTTTTCGCATCGTTCGATCTACAGCACATCAACAATCCCGGCTACAACAAGGACCGCGGGCCGGTCACCGTCCCTGGCCTGCGCCTGCACGTGGACTTTTGACGATTGCTCGGTTTGCAGTGTGCGCTGTGAATGCACTTTCTTGTGGAAACGCGCGGCGGGGCGGTTTAAGCTCCGCGCCTGCGGCCTGGGGCAAGGAGCGCAAACGCAGCGACCCGCACGGAGGAAGTCAATGACACGTTCGAGTTATTTGGTTCTTGGTGTTTTCCTGCTGGGCCTGACTACTACCACACCTCTCTTCGGGCAAGAGAAGGAACAAGCGAAGCCAAAAACTGAAGCTCCCGCCACCCAGGCGCCCGCAACTGCCCCGGCCCCACCGGCGGCGAAGCCGGCTGATGTAGCGTCGCCCGATGCCATCCTCGCCGCGACGTATGACGTCATCTCCGGGCCCGCTGGACAGAAGCGCGATTGGGACCGCTTCCGCTCGCTGTTCATTCCTGGGGCGCGATTGATCCCGTCGGGAGCCAAGAAGGATGGCGGCTTTTTCGTGCAAGTCGTCACGCCGGATGAGTATGCGAAATTTGCGGATGCGTATTTCGAGAAGAACAGCTTCTCGGAAACGGAAATCGCCCGCAAAAGCGAGCGCTTCGGCGACATCATGCACATTTTCAGCACCTACGCGTCGCGCCATGACGCAAAGGATCCGGAGCCGTTCGAGCGCGGCGTCAACAGTTTTCAGCTGTTTTTTGACGGGAAGCGCTGGTGGATCGTGACGATTTACTGGGCAGGCGAAACCGCCGACAACCCGATTCCGAAGGAGTTTTTACCCATCGCAAAATAGACGGAGACCCCCGAACTATGTTTCAGAAAGATCTGCTGAAGGGCCGGACGATTCTGATCACCGGCGGCGGAACAGGCCTGGGCCGCTCGATGGCATTGCGATTCGCGGAACTGGGCGCTAATTTGTTTCTAGTGGGGCGCCGAAAAGAACCTCTCGAAGAAACAGCCGAAGCAATCCGAGTAAAAGGGGCGCGGGCGGCCCACGCTTCGGCGGACGTCCGCGATTTCGCAGCCGTCGAAAATGTAGTTGCCGAGGCGGAAAAGGAATTGGGGAGCGTGGATACGCTCGTCAACAACGCTGCCGGAAACTTCATCGCGCGCACCGAAAGACTTTCGCCGAACGCGTTCAACGCCGTGGTGGGAATCGTTCTGCAGGGAACTTTTCACTGCACGCTCGCGCTGGGCCGGAAATGGATCGCCGCAAAGAAGCCGGGCAACATCTTGAACATCGTGACAACCTATGCCGCGACAAATGCGGGCTCGGGATTTGTGGTGCCATCGGCATGCGCGAAAGCCGGCGTGCTCGCCATGACGCGCTCGCTCGCCGTCGAATGGGCGCGCCACCGGATCCGGCTGAATGCGATCGCCCCGGGCCCGTTTCCCACCGAAGGCGCTTTTTCGCGCTTGCTACCGTCGAAGGACCTTGAGGAGCGCGCGAGAACTCATCACCCGATGAAGCGCTTCGGCCGCCACGAGGAGCTGGCCAATCTCGCTGCCTATTTGCTCAGCGAACAGGCGGATTACGTCAACGGCGAATGCGTGGTGATCGACGGAGCCCTGTGGCTCCGTGGCGCCGGCGAATTCAACGATTTCGTCGATCTCCCCGATGCCGCCTGGGACATGCTCGAGCAAGCCCGCAAGAAATAGATACGTATTACGGAACAAGCATCCTTAGGGCGCAAGACTCCCCCACTGCCGCCCAAGCCCTCGCAGCTTGACCGCGGTTTGCGCGGCCAGTAAGCTAGTTGTTTCCGCAAATGGAAGAACAATGAGCGCGGAGACCATTCAAGTTACGTTGCCGGACGGCGCGAAGCGCGAGGTTCCGCGCGGGACCACGCCCGCCCAGATCGCCAAAGAAATTTCGCCGAGGCTCGCGAAAGAAGCGCTCGTCGCCCGGACCAACGGCGACCTGATCGACCTCAGCCGCCCGCTCGATCACGACACCTCGCTCGCCATCCTGACCGCGAAGGACCCGGACGCGGTGCAGGTATTCAGGCATTCGGCCGCGCACCTGCTGGCCGCGGCCGTAATGGACCTTTACCCCGGCGTGAAGCTCGGCATCGGCCCGCCGATCGATTACGGATTCTTCTACGAGTTCGTGCGCCCTGAGCCGTTCACCCCCGAAGACCTCGCGAAGATCGAGGCGAAGATGCACGAGCTCTCCGCGAAAGACATTCCCAACGAGCGCAAGATGATTCCCAAGCCGGAAGCGCTCGAGCTCTATCGAAAAAGCAATCAGGAGTTCAAGTGCGAGCTGGTGGAGGAAAAGGCGCAGGAGCCGATGGTGTCGTTTTACACCACCGGAAAGTTCATCGACTTCTGCCGCGGGCCGCACATCCCTTCCACCGGCCGCATCAAGGCGTTCAAGCTGATGAATGTGGGCGGAGCCTACTGGAAAGGGCAGGAAGGCAATCCGCAGATGCAGCGGATTTACGGCGCGTGCTTCGTCGACCAGAAAGAACTGGACGAGTATCTGCACAAGCTGGAAGAAGCGAAGCGGCGCGACCATCGCAGGCTCGGCACGGAACTCGATCTCTTCAGCATCCAGGACGAAGCCGGGCCCGGCTTGATTTTCTGGCATCCCAAGGGCGGGATCATCCGCAAGCAGATGGAGGATTGGCTGCGCACCGAGCTGATTCGTCACGGCTATGAACTGGTTTTCACCCCGCACATCATGCGGCTGCATCTTTGGCAGATCAGCGGCCACACCGATTTTTACCGCTCGAGCATGTTCGGGCCGATGGAAGTGGAGAAAGACGAGTATCAACTCAAGCCGATGAACTGTCCGGGGCACATCCTGATCTACAAATCCCGGCTACGCAGTTATCGCGAATTGCCCGTCCGCCTCGCGGAACTTGGCACTGTGTATCGCTACGAGCGCTCGGGGGTGTTGCACGGCCTGCTGCGCGTGCGGGGGTTCACGCAGGACGATGCGCACATCTTCTGCATGCCGGACCAGATCGAAAAAGAAATTCAAGATTGCATCGAGTTCGCCTGGGAAGTCCTCCGCGTTTTCGGCTTCGATCGCTACGAAGTGGAGCTTTCGGCGGGCGACCCTTCGCGGCCGCAGGACTACCCCGGAACTCCGGAAGAATGGAGGCACGCTGAGAATGCGCTCATGAACACGCTGAAACGCATGAACGTGCCGCACAAAATCATTCCCGGCGAGGGCGCATTCTACGGCCCGAAGATCGACGTGAAACTTGTGGACGCTATCGGGCGTCCATGGCAGCTCACCACCGTGCAGTTCGATTTCAATTTGCCGCGGCGTTTCAAGTTGGAATACGTCGGCGAAGACGGCTCGCGCCATCAACCGCTAATGGTCCACCGCGCGCTGTGGGGCTCGATCGAGCGGTTTTTCGGCGTGCTGATCGAGCAATACGCGGGCGCGTTTCCGGCTTGGCTCGCCCCGGTTCAGGCGAGCGTCCTGCCGCTGAGCGAAAAAACTATCGAGTATGCGCGGAAGGTGACGCAACAACTGAAAGACGCGGGCTTCCGCGTCCATCTGGACGATCGCAACGAAAAGCTGCAGGCAAAAATCCGCGACGCGCAGCTCGAAAAGATTCCTTACATGCTCATCATCGGCGGCAAGGAAGCGGAAGCGGGCACCGTCGCGGTGCGTCACCGCGCGAAGGGCGACCTTGGCCCGCGCCCGCTCGAGCAGTTTATCGCCGACCTGCAGCAGGAAATTGCCTCCCGTGCAATTGTCTAGGCGAGCTTTGCCACTTTTCAGCGGGACGAAAAGCCGTGCTATACTTTCTGCCCCGACCCTCCCGGCGGGCCTTTCTTTCTGCGGGAGGCGGGATTAGCGGGCGGCGAACATCGAGTTCGCGCGCCTCGGAGGTGGGTTTATCGCAGAACGGGGTGGCAGTGGCGGTCTTCGAGTAAACGAGCGCATTCGCGCCCGGGAAGTACGCGTAGTAGACGAAGCTGGGAATCAGCTTGGCGTGATGTCCCTGTTCGACGCCATGAAGGCGGCTCGGGATGCCGGGCTGGACGTGGTGGAAATCTCGCCGACGGCGGTGCCGCCTGTTTGCAAATTGGTGGATTACGGGAAGTTTCAGTACGAGCAGAACAAGAAATCGCACGAAGCGAAAAAGCACCAAAAGAGCTCGCACATCAAGGAAGTAAAATTCCGGCCTTCCACCGCCGAGCACGATTATCAGGTGCGGAAGAATCAGATCATCCGCTTCCTCGGCGAGGGCCACAAAGTGAAGGCCATGATTTTCCATCGCGGGCGCGAAATGGCTCACCAGGATGTGGGCCGCGCCAAGATGGAACGGTTGATGAAGGACATCACCGACTACGCGCTGGTGGAATTTGGCCCGCGCATGGAAGCAAATATTTTGCTCGCCCTGCTAGCACCGAAGAAGGCCGGAGCTGGCGCGGCAGCCACGCCTTCGCGCCCTGTACCGGCCGCGGGCGGGCAGGCGTAGCGGATTCTCTGAATGGGGACATTGTGAAAAAGAACAAGAAAATGAAATTGAAGACGCACCGGGGCGCGGCCAAGCGCTTCAAGATCACGTCCACCGGCAAAGTGATGCGCTGGCATTCGGGCAAGCGCCACCTGCTCGGCACGAAAAAGCCCCGCCGGATGCGCAAGCTTTTGAACAAGGTTGAGGTGAATCCCGCGGACGTGCGGAACGTGCGTCTCGCGTTGCCCTACGGTACCAAGTAGCGATTCGACTTTCGTGCCAGGCAGAGCGTAACCCGCCGCGGCGGGCCTGCCGGCTTGCCCTTTGCTCTCAGTAATCTGTTCGCAGTAAGCGGACGAAGGGCCGAACGAGCCAGAACTTGGCTCGGTTTGCTTCCG
>Ga0307479_10002960_pt1 | contig 15441 bp, 13 predicted proteins | sample atmos_gasesECM4C_FD_203743 | JGI IMG/M metagenome (GOLD analysis project Ga0307479, IMG submission 203743) | Hardwood forest soil microbial communities from Morgan-Monroe State Forest, Indiana, United States - atmos_gasesECM4C_515 | ecosystem: Environmental > Terrestrial > Soil > Temperate... | reverse complement strand
AAGCTTTCCTCAAGAGAAAGGGCGTGCCGTTTAGCACGCCCTTTCCGCCTCTGTCTTCACTTCGTTTACATCAACTCGTTCACTTCACTTGGTTTTCAGCACATCGGCTTAGCGATGGCCACCGCCACCGTGTCCGCCACCACCACCCGAGTGGCCGCCTCCTCCACCACCACTCGGATGTCCACCTCCGCCTCCACCTCCATACGAATGTCCGCCACCGCTAGGAGCGCTCACATGGCCGCCGCCCCCACCGTAGCTGCCGCGCGATCCGCCGCCGTAGCTGGGCACTCCACGCGATCCACCGTAGCTCGGCATGCTTCGTCCACCGCCTGGGTAGCCGCCATAGCTCGGACGCGATCCGCCGCCATACGACGGACCACGCACAATCGGCTGATGCATATCGAGTTGCGGGCGGGAACCTCCACCGTAAGACCCGCCACCGTAATTGCCGCGCGAACCGCCGTTGCTGCCTGCACCGTAGCCACCACCACGCGATTCCACTGAATTCGAACCGCGCGACGGCATCCCACTCGGAGCCGTCCGGTTCCAGTAGCTGCCGCTGCTTCCGCGCTCGGACGACATGCCATTCTCGCTGCGCGACGTACCGCTGTTGGACGGCGGCGTGAACGGCCGGAATCCATCGCGGTTACTAGTCGAACCTGGTTGATTAAAGCTCCGCTGCGTTTCGCCCGCCGAAGATCCCGACGGACGCGAACTGCTCGGCGGCGTGAACGGTCTCGTTCCCGCTGTCGATCCAGCACCACTAAAGCCCCTGTTTCCAGCATTGCCCATCTCATGATTCGAGAAGGTACCCGCCGACGGCTTCGACGTGTTGCTCGTCGCTCCCATTGACGAACCCACTCCACGATTCGACGCGAATCCGCTGTTACTCATCCGCGCGCCCGCCGAGAATCCATTCACGTGACTTTGCTGCATCGACTGCTGCAGATGCGCCGTCTCCTGCGAGAACGAAGCCGGACGCGCCACGTTGTTGTGCACCGATCCGAAGAAATGGTCGGAACCTCCACCACGCATCGTCGACGGCGCTGCCGCGCGTCCGCTGGCCGAAAGGCTCGCGTGCGACGGAACCACCGGCAGATTGCCGGCCATCATGCGCGCGCCGCCCATCTGCGCGTGCGTTGCGCCCACTGCCGAAACTCGGCCTGCGCCAAACTGTCCAGCTCTAACAGTCGACATAGCGTGGGTGATGTGCACATTGTGAATGTTCGTCACATTCGAGAAGCGCACTCCACCGTGCAGCGGAGCGAATCCTCCCCAGCGGCCGCCATGCCAGCCTCCACCAGCCCATCCAAACCGCCCGCGATATCCACCCCACCATGGATGGAACCAGTCGCACGGACCGATTGGCAGCCAGCCAAAACCTCCCCAACCGCCAAAGCCGAATCCAAAGCCCCAGCCGCCGCCCCATCCCCAGAACGAAACGTAGGCGGGCGCCCAGAACGGACGATAAAAGGGTCCCACAGCCCCTGGCCACCACGCCCACGAATTCCCGTACCAGAACCAGCGTCCGTAGTGATACGGCGCCCAGCCCCAAGGCTCGTAGCCAACCCAAGTCCAGCCGTAGTACGGCTCGTAAGTCCAGTTGCCGCTGCGATATGGAACCCAGCCATCCGGCTCGTTGGGAACCCACACGTCACCATAGTCGGGCACGTTCTTCCACTGCCCGTACGTATCGAGATCTTCCGCGCCGGTGTAGTAGTGATTCGTGTGGTGCCATGCCTGCGCGTTGCGGATCAAATGATCGCGGTCGGCATTCCAACGATCCCAGTCATCGGGATCGGGGGCTGTCGCAATCTTGTACTGCGCTGAGTTGCTGTCGCCACGGATGGTTGCCATCTCGCCCGCATGCAGTTCCGTGCTGCCCTGCGGCGTTGCGATTTGCGCCTCACCCTTGCGAACGATCACGAGCGTGTCACCATCCGGACGCACTTCGATGCGAAACACGCCATCATGATGCGCCGGATGCACGGATACGTTTGGAGTATCGATCTCCGGCTCGGCTTCGCTGTCCTTCGAAACTGTATAGTTCGCGATGCCCTGGCTCAGTTGAATCTGAATGTCTTTGTGCGTGAAAGTTGCGATATTGGCTTTGGAGTTCGCGCCCAGGCGAAGAATGTTGGCGAAGTCCAACTGCAATTCCGTGCGCGCGTTGTCGCCAGTCGAAATCTTGTCACCGCCCATGACAGGCTGATTCAGTGTTGCCGCCGACCAGTCGCCCGAGTCGCCGCGCTGTGTCGAAACATCACCATGAATCATGCTCAGGCGCGCTACACCGAGATCGGTCTTCGCCGGTTCCTCACCGGAAGGTCCCCCCGGCTGCGCCTCAGCAGCAGAAGGAGTTTGATTCGTCGCGTCGCCTGATGGCGCTTCAGCCTGCGGTGCATCGTTGCCCTGCGGGTCGCTCGATTGTGAGTCGCTGACTTGCCCGTTCGGAGAAATGTTGCTCGTCTGGACATTCACGGGAGCCGATTGTCCGACTTCCATGGAAGCGTTCGGCTGCTCCGACGGTCCGGGACCAGGAGTTGTCGTCTGCGCAACCGCGCTCAACGAAAACGACGTCGCCGCTGACAACGTCAAAACCGCAAAGCTCGATAGGAATTTATGTTTCATAACCGACCTCTTGTTTGTCCGACTTGCCTGTATGAACCCACACCTGTAGAAACCTCTCGGCTTTTGTAAAGGCAAGTTGTGTGCCAAATTGGTAGAAAATTGCGTTCTGTAAGCCCTTTGTTTTCAGTTGAAAAATGGTGGATTTCAACACCCTGACAGCTGGCTTTCAACGAATCTGGCCGACCTCAGCCAAGGTGGTGGTTTTCAGCCACTTCATGGCTTTAGGTGAGTTGCGCCACAAACTGAGGGTCTAGAGGCGAGGTTACGCGCTACTTATGACAGCTTGTTGACACTTTTGCTCTCGGCCCTGCGATAGCCTGAGATTGCGTCAAGTCCACTGGCATGCGGTCAGGATGGTTCTTAGCGTTCAGTAGGAAATGTCTTAGGAAGGTTGATCATGAAATCTACGTTACTTCTCTCAATTGCTGTCGCGGCAATGCTCATACTTACGGGAGACGTAGTAGCCCGTTCCTCGAATCCTTCGCCAGACGATGTCCAGGTCATTACTGTCACAGCAAAGAAATACGAGTTCGATCCGTCGCCGATCCGCGTGAAGCAAGGAACGAAAGTGCAGCTGAAAATCACTGCTACGGATCACGCCCACGGCTTTAGCATCCAGGAAGTCGCCGAGGGCGACAGCAGCGGAAAGCCCGGCCTGGTGTTTTCGTCTCCGCGAGGCTGTCAAAAGATTGAAGAAGGCCAGACTGTAACCGTCGAATTCGTCGCGCAGACACCGGGAACCTATTCGTTCCGTTGCTGCGTCCACTGTGGCTGGCATCACCGGGGCATGAAGGGCGAAATCATCGTCGAACCTTAAGTGCGGATATCTATCCGCATAGCAATATCACATCAATATCGGAAGGTTGATCATTCTTTTTCTTCATCTGCAATCCCGATCTTTGACAGCCGATAGCGCAACGCGTTGCGCGACAATCCCAGCAGGCGCGCGGCCTGGCTCTTGTTTCCGTTGGCGCGACGCAGAGCCTCTTGCACCATCTCGTCTTCCCACTGTTCCAAAGTCATGCCGTCAGGGAGAAATCCACCAGAGCCGTTGGAAGCCTTCGCAGGACGAACATCCAGATGAATGTCGCCAACCTCGAGCACATTTCCCTTCGCCAGCGCGCACGCCCGCTCAACTATGTTCTGCAATTCGCGCACATTCCCCGGCCAGTGATAATTCACCAGAATCTTCATCGCCTCAGGCGAAATGTTCTCGATCGGCTTGCCCGAGTCTCCGGCAAAGCGCGTGATGAATAGATTCGCCAGCTCCGGGATGTCTTCTTTGCGTTCGCGCAGCGGCGCGATGTCGATGGGCACGACATTCAGCCGATAGTAGAGATCTTCACGGAAGGTGCCTTCTTCGAGAGCAGCGCGCAGATCGCGGTTCGTGGCCGCGATCAGGCGCACGTCAACTTTGACCGTCTTCGTTCCCCCCAGCCGCTCGAACTCGCGCTCCTGCAGCACACGCAGCAACTTCACCTGCGTCGCCGGAGGCACGTCGCCGATTTCGTCGAGAAACAGCGTCCCTTTGTCGGCGAGTTCGAACTTGCCCGGCTTGCTCGCCGCCGCGCCCGTGAACGCGCCTTTCTCGTAGCCGAACAATTCGCTTTCCAGCAGATTTTCGGGAATCGCGGTGCTGTTGATCTTGAGAAATGGCCCCGACGCACGCCGCGACTTCTCGTGAATCGCGCGCGCGATCAGGTCTTTGCCCACGCCGCTCTCGCCGCCGAGCAGCACCGTCGAATTCGTCGGCGCCACGCGCTCGACTGTGGCCAGCACTTCCTGCATTTTCGCGCTGCGCGCAACGATATTCGGATGTGAGTAGCGCTTGCCCAGCGCCTCGCGTAGCGACCGATTCTCCTCGCGCAGATTGCGGACGTCGAGTTCCTTGCGGATCACCATCCGCATTTCGGTCAGCGAGAATGGCTTTAGCACGTAATCGCTGGCCCCAGCTTTCATGGCCTCGACGGCGGTTTCGACCGAACCGAATGCGGTCATCACCACAACGGGCAGGGCCGCGCTTTGCCGCTTCACCGTTTGCAGAAACTCCAGACCATTCATGCCAGGCAGCTTCAGATCAGTGACCACCAGATCGATAGCATGCTCACGCAGCAGCTTCAAGCCGGACTCGGCGTCCCCGGCAGAGAACGTGGTGAAGCCGTCCTCCCCGAGGTTCAACTCGAGCAGACGCCGCATCTTGGCTTCGTCTTCGACAATCAGAATGGCCGGCATTGATTTCGTCTGCGACCTTTCCTCTTCGAACTTTTCTTCTTGAAACGAGCGGCGCTCACGAGATCACCAGATGCGCCGTTTCTCCCGCTACTGCCTTTTGGCTGGCCGCAGGGAAAGCCATGACAAACCTCGCGCCGCTGCCCTGCCCCGCACTACCTGCGTCTTCCACACGAATCGATCCGCGATGCCCATCTATAATTTTCGATACGATGGAAAGTCCCAGCCCCACGCCCGTTTTCTTCGTCGTAACAAACGGATTGAAAATCTGTTCCCGCAAGTTGACTGGAATCCCCGGGCCGGTATCCTCAATCCGTACTTCGACACCGTCGCTGCTATCGGTTAGCAATTTGCCAACCTTTACGCGAAGCACGCCGCCACCGTTCGCGCCCATCGCGTCGTAAGCATTCTGCACGATATTCACAAACGCCTGCTCGCACAAGCCTTCGTCCAGCCCAACGAGCGGCAGGTTCGGCTCGTAACTTTTCTCCACACGCACCGGCTCACCCTTCCACAACTGAGCAATGTCGTTCAGAGCGCGATCAAGAACAACTGTAATGTCCTGCGGCGCAAGGTCGGCATGCAGCGGCCGCGCAAAATCCAGGAATCGCGTGACCAAGGCACTCAGGCGGTTGGTCTCTGTCGAAATGTATCCTGCCAGCTCCGTCGCCAGCGGGTTCGAGTCTTTCAGCTTCTGCCCCAGCATCTCCGCCGAGCCCTTGATCACTCCCAGCGGATTGCGTATTTCGTGCGCGAGTCCAGCCGAAAGTTGCCCCAGCGCCGCGAGCCGCTCTGACCGGCGCGCCTCAGCCTGCGCCTGCTCTAGGCGGCGGTTGGTCTCGGCTAAAGTCTCGGCCAGTTCCTGATAACGCCGGGTCTGCCTGCGATTCTCGACGGCAAAACGGTTGACCACCATCGCGGCGAGAAAGAAAAACAGGATGCGAATGGCGAGCAGAGCGAAGCTTTGCGCTGGAATATCGTATTCCTGCATCGCCTGATAGAGATAGGAACAATACGCAGCCGAGGCGAGCGCCGTCCAAAGCAGTGTGGCGATGGGCTCGAAATATTCAGCAGCAGTAAGGATCGGCAAAAAATAAATGGGATAGTAATCGCTGTTGATGCTGATGGGCTCACCGGTGTGATCGATGAGCAGCGTGGCCAGGCAAATCTTAAGCAGAACGATATAAGCGGGACCACGGCGTCCCATGCGCCCCACCAGCCAGCCCTCGCCGATTTGCACCACGCCGAAGGCGAGCAGGATAAGCAGCTTATGAACCTGATCTACTGCCGGCAGCGCTGCCAACCCTGCGAGGAAGGCAAGCCACAGCAGATCCATCCAATTGATTGTCGGACGATGCCCTTCACTCATTGTGCTTTATCTTCGTTCTTCGCTAAACCTCTCAGCGTCATCGTCTCATCCTAGAAACTTCGACGACAGAAACAACGCCGGGAGAGGTTGCCCTGCTCCCGGCGTCATCATCATTTGGAATCCGGTCCGCAAGTGCATCTCATGCGAACCTATCACACTTGAAGCACGCGGTTCGCGTCTTCACTTCTTCGGTTTCTCCTGCTTCGGAGGCTCGGGCCGCGGCGCCGGAGCAGGTTTCGCAGCAGGCGGAGGCGGAGCAGGCCGCTGCTGCTGCCATTGGTTGAACTTCTGCTCCTGCTGTTGCTCCTGTTGCGGAGTGCGCTCTTGCACCGGCGGCGCCGGATGCACCAGCGGATGCGATTGCTGCAGCGGCATCGGCCGCTCCGCCTGCTCCTGCGGCGGCCGATAGTTCTGGTTCGCGGGCGGGACATTGCGGTTCTCCGGCACCTGCGCATTCCGATTTTCCGGCTCCGAAGGTCCCTGCTGCTCATACACTCGCGGCTGCGGCTTGAGCATGGGCTTCACCTGGCTGCTCACCGGAGGCGGTGGTGGCGCTGGCTTGCCCGCCATCGGAGGCTGCGGCCGTCCACCTTGATTAACGCCTTGATTCATCTGCGCGGGTTGAGCCGGTCCTGCCGGACGCACCAGCAGTTGCTGATTTAAATGTCCGCCCGCTTGCGCCTGCCGCTGTTCAATCGGCTTTGGCAGAGGCGGAGGAGTCCTGACTGCCACGACCGGCCGGCTGATGACCGTTGCTGGCGGCTTCACCGTTACGGGCCGTCCGGCTCCAATCACGCTGGTGTGTACCGGTTCGGCGGCCACAACGTGGCTTACGGGAGCGGCTGCGATCTCCTTGGGATCAACTTTCATTACGTTCTGCGCTACTGGCCGGGCGTTCACGAACGCATCGTGCGACACTACCGTGACACCATTGTTGTGCTGGTTCACGTAGGTGATGTTGTTGATCGTCGTGGTCTTGTTGACGATGACGGTGTTGTACACATTTGTGACTTTCGTGATGTTCACTGTGGTGTTGGTGACGTTCACGTTGGTTACATAGTTCCGGCTGACGTGGTAAGAGGGGACGAAGACTTCTCCCGGCGCCAGCGGAAACCAACCAACGCCCACACCTGCGGAGAAATGGAATCCCGGGCCGCCGCCTACAAACGCTACCAGTGCCGGAGCCCACACGGGCCGCACAACTACAGGTCCCGGAACCCAGAACCATCCACCGTTGACTGAGGCCCAGCGTCCGTAGTGGAAAGGAGCGAATCCCCAAGGTTCGTCTTCCACCCAAGTCCAGCCCCATGGACCAACCCACGCCCAGTGTCCAAAGCGATAAGGAGCCCATCCCACTGCGACCGCCCGCGGTTGCCAGCACTCGCCATAGCCAGCCACATAGCTCCAGTTGCCGTTATCGTCGAGATCTTCGTAGCCAGTCATCTCACGCGAAACATAGTTGGCAGAGTCTGAGCGATCTTCGCGTTCGTCGCGGTCAAATGCCCACTGGTCGAACGCGTCCTGCTCTGGAATCTGCTCCAGATCGTAGTCAAGATGATCGCTGCCCGTGAACGTGGCCGACTGACCAGCAACTACCGTGTAAGAAAATCCGCCACCGGTTACGCGCCCGCGTCCGTGCCATGTTGTTGTAATCGTCTGGCTTCCATCTTCACTGACATCGATCCGGTATTCGCCCGGCTGTAACAAGCTGAACGCGATGTTCGGTGTATCGATCTCATATGTGTCGTCGTCATCGACGTGACGCACACGCACAATCAGCGATCCCTGCGCTAGCCGGATCTGCGTGTTGTTGTCATCGAGCGTCAGGAAGGTAATGCCGGTCTTTTCGCCGAGACGTAGCGCCGCTGATCCGATGTGAGCTTCGGCGTGCGAATCCACATCTGCCCAGAGATCGTCGCCAGTCACCATTGGGCGATTGGGCACGGCTGTGACCCAATCGTCTTCGCCCGCAGGCCGGAACGATACCGATCCCTGCGAGTAACTGAGCCTTGCCACACGCCCCGGCGGATCCTGACCCTGATCGTTGTCATCGTCTTGCGCTCTCATCACAGTCGAGAGCTGCAGCAGAAAGGCAATGCTTGCGAGGAAAAGTATCCCGATACGCAACTTGCGTGTGCTCATCTTGTTCGCCCCTGGCAAAGTGTGATTTCGGTATATGACCATCTTAACCACACAGTCTATGAACACGATAGAGACGCTTTAGTTTCCAGGCGCCACTTTAGACCTTATTATTAGACCTTGTAGAAGTCATTTCGGAAGACCCTGTAACTGCTTCGATCAAAAGTGTTTTGCCGATTATGAATCCGATGGTACGTAGACAACTAGACATGGCACGGCCAGTTGGCCAACGTGCAGGCGGACACGACGAGTTGCTTGCAGCTGCCGAAGCAGGAATAACTGACTTTTTCACAACAAAAAGCTTTGTCATCCTGAGGCGGGCGCTTTTTGCCCGCCGAAGGACCTATGTAATTTGTTGGCAGCATCGATGACGCCGATCAGTTGCATAGGTCCTTCGCGGCAAAGAACGCCGCTCAGGATGACAACGCGGTTAGAGGTTTACATTAGAGGTTTACAGACGATCAGTTTTTCAGCTTCGGCCTCGCACACGCATCCACGATCTTCTTGGGATCGATGGCGTCCTTATCCACTTGTTCTTCCATGATCTTCCCATCTTTGCCGATCAGGAAGTTCACGCGGCGCGGCGCCTGGTATTCGTCTTTGTAGACTCCGTATTCGCGGGTTACCTTGCCGCCCCAATCGCTTAGCAGGGGGAACGTCACTCCAATTTGGTCGGCGAAGGCTTTATTCGAGAACCAGCTATCCATGCTCACACCCAGGACCTGGGTGTCGGCTGCTTCCAGGGTTTTCAAATTCGCCTGGAAGTTTTTCATTTGCTGCGTTCAACCACCGGTGAAGGCGAACACATAAAACGCCAGGACGACATTCTTCTTGCCACGATAGTCACTCAACTTCACTTCTTTCAGATCATCACCGGCTGCATACTTCAGTGTGAAATCCGGAGCCATGTCACCGACTTTTGGCATGGTTTGGGCAAACAGCGCCGGGGACATCGCCAGCAAAGCCAGCAACAGCGCCCCAGCTAATTTTTGGTGCATACAACCCCCTTTCTAAGCGATGCCCCACAGCATATCCCGCGGAAGCCCATTGGGTAAACTCCGAAGTACTGAGTGCCACGTCCTTTCGCATTGCCCAACCTGCCCGTAAAACAGTACAGTCTGTTCAGCCGATACAACGAACTCGAAAGCTTTATCGCGAATGAGCATTGCCACTCTGAACGATATTTTCTTCACCGCCGTCGAGCGCAACCTCGACCGCATGCTGCTCTATCGTGATGCCAGCAAGTGGCTGCCGATTTCGTCGCGCGAGTTCGGACGCCGGGTCGCGCGCATCGCGCATGCGCTTCATGCCTGGGGAGTCCAGCCGGGGGATCGCATCGCCATTCTCAGCGAGAATCGCCCGGAGTGGCCGATGGCAGACATGGCGTGTCTGCTGCTGGGTGCCGTGACTGTTCCCCTTTACACGACACTCACTGCCGATCAGAGTGCGTTCGCGTTGAACGATTCCGGATGCCGCGCGATTTTTCTCTCATCGGAGTCGCAACTGCACAAGATCGCGTCAGTCCTGCCGCAGACACGGCTCGAAAAAATCGTTGTCATGGATTCGGTGGAATTCACCGGCAAGCTCGCGCCATTCGCGGCGACGTGCGTGACGATGGATCAGATCACACGACAGGGACCGGAAGTACTCAGTGCAGAGATCGAAGCTCGTGCGCGCTCTATAAACCCTGACGACCTGGCAACGATCGTTTACACCTCCGGTACGACCGGCACGTCCAAAGGCGCAATGCTCACGCACGGCAACATCGCATCGAACATTTCGTGTTCGCTGCTCGGATTTAATGTCGACCCCGGCCAGATCAGTCTTTCTTTCCTGCCGCTGTGCCACATCACCGCGCGCCACGTCGATTTTTCTCTCATCTATCACGGTGTGACGCTGGCCTACTGTCCGTTCATGGATCGCCTGGCATCTGCGCTTCTGGAAGTACAGCCGACATTTTTCGTCGCTGTGCCACGCGTATACGAAAAAATCTACGGCCAGGCCGAGCAAAAAGCCAAAGGATTCCCCAAGCGCACGATCTTCGACTGGGCCGTCGCTGTCGGCCGCTCCCATAAGCCCGAAATTCTCGCGGGAAAGGTGCCAACTTCACGCAGTTGGAAGCTCGCCAACAAGCTGGTCTTCTCGAAAATTCGCGAAGGCATGGGTGGGCGCGTAAATACTTTCATCTCCGGCGGAGCGCCGCTCGGACGCGAACTGGCCGAGTGGTTCGCTAACGTCGGCATTCGCATCCACGAAGGCTACGGACTCACCGAGACTTCGCCGGTCATTGCAGTCAACAATCCGCTCAATCACCGCATCGGGACTGTTGGGAAGACTCTACCGAACCTTGAGGTTCGCATCGCCGACGATGGAGAAATTCTGGTGCGCGGCCCATCCGTTTTCAACGGTTATTGGAACAAGCCCGAAGAAACGAGGGCGGCACTGCACGACGGCTGGTTCAGCACTGGCGACATCGGCCACATCGACAACGATGGATATCTTTCGGTCACCGACCGCAAGAAAGACCTGATCAAAACTTCTGGCGGAAAATTCATTGCGCCGCAGCCCATCGAGAACGCGCTCAAGCTCAATCCCTATGTTGGCGTCGCAGCCATTATTGGCGACAAACGCAAATTTGCCTCAGTTCTTATTTCACCGAATTTCCCTGCTCTTGAAGATTGGGCACGTGCCAACGAGATTCCATTTTCTTCCCGCACAGAACTCGTCGCCGACCCACGCGTGCAATCTCTCTATGAAGGGGTGGTCGACAACATCAATCAGAATCTAGCTCGCTTCGAAAAGGTAAAGCGAGTACTTCTCGTCGCCGATGAGTTCTCGCCGGACAGCGGCATATTAACGCCTACTCTTAAACTCCGCCGCCGCGTCGTCGAAGAGCGCTACCGTCACCAAATCGACGATCTTTACATCCAGGCAGAAGCCGCGACTGTGATCTAGCCCGATGGTTTCACTTGACTGATTCCATTCATTACAATGAATCCATGTCGGACTCATTAATCATTGCTGGCCGTTCCTTCCGCTCCCGCCTGATCGTTGGCACGGGCAAGTACAAATCTTTTCAGGAAACGGCGCGGGCGCTCGAAGCCAGCGGCGCTGAAATGGTCACAGTCGCCGTGCGGCGCGTGAATCTCGACCGCAGCAAGGAATCGCTGCTCGACTATATCGATTCCAAGAAATATTTCCTGCTGCCCAACACCGCCGGGTGCTACACGGCTGACGAAGCCATCCGAGCAGCACGGCTGGGCCGGGAGGTCGGACTTTCTGACTGGGTCAAGCTGGAAGTGATCGGCGACCAGGCCACGCTCTATCCCGACGTGCAAGCGACACTCGAAGCGACACGCGTACTGGTGAAAGAAGGCTTCACCGTTCTGCCCTATACGTCGGACGACATTGTTTTTGCTAAGCGTCTAATCGATGCCGGCGCGGCGACTGTCATGCCTCTGGGCGCGCCGATCGGCAGCGGCATGGGCATTCAGAATGAAGCGCACATTCGCATTCTACGCGAGATGATCACCGGCGTGCCGTTGATCGTCGATGCCGGAGTCGGTACGGCTTCCGACGCCGCGCTGGCTATGGAACTCGGAGCCGACGCCGTGCTGATGAACACAGGCATCGCGAACGCGCAAGAGCCTGTACTGATGGCGGAAGCAATGAAACATGCAGTTTTAGCTGGGCGACAAGCATACCTAGCTGGCCGCATGCCAAAGAAATTGTACGCGACAGCAAGCTCGCCGCTGGAAGGTGTCGTGCGTTAACAAAAAGAATAGGGCGGCCTTAGCCGCCCCTGAATCCCTACTGCAAACCTTACAGCATCTTCATGCTGTCGACGTGAATCGAGTCGCCCTTCACTGCTCCGGTCGCGGCGATGTGATGTCCTTCATGCCCCTTCAGCGCATCCGGGTTGTCGACCATCAGGATCTTCTGATCCTTATCGGTGACGATCACCATTTTGGCTCCGGCGGCGAGGCACTTTTTGGTGCATGCTTCCGCACCAGCATTGGCGCCCTTGGCGCCGCATTTGTCGTCGGCCACCCATCCATTCACGGTTGCGCTCTTTCCCATGTCATCGAACGCCAGAGCCGACAGGGCGAGCACGAAAGTTAATGCCAAGCACAGTACCAACACTTTTCTCATGGCAGGTGTTCTCCTTTTTTAAATCCAGATTGCGGCTCACATCCAATGCCAAGCATCGCGTTCGTCCCGCGCGGGACGCAGCAATCCCCATCCGATTGTGATGTGAGGCAGTGGAACTATACCACAGGGAGATCGGGAGTTTGTCAGCGCACAGCAGAGATCCCATGCAAAGCTTGGAGCGAAAAAATCCCGCGGCTATTTTTTTGCGGAGTGATTTGCAGGAGGCGTGGGCTTCGCCGGGACCGGCGCAACGTAAACATATTCTCCGGGCTTTGCATAGCCAAGTTGCTCGCGCGCTTCTTTCTCAATGGCCTTCTGATCGCTCTTCAATCCTTGAATCTGCTGTGTGTAGCGATCATTTTCCTGCTGCACCTGATCGGTCTGCTTCTTTAACAATTCGTACTCAGCGCGCTTCTGCTTGTAAACAACCATACCGTTCGCGCCAAACATAACGTGTACGAACAGCGACACAGCCAGCACGGTCACGAGGATGGTCGCGATGCGGCGCCGAAGTAAGTAAACACTGGTGATAAACGGGCGAACGCGCACAATCCACGAAGCGGCCAGTGCTTCCGCCTGCGGCGCATGTTCCACCACGGCGCGCAGTCCTTCTTCCGGCCGTGTGAACCGCACGATTTTTGACAACGGTTTCAATACAGCTCCTCACTCGAAAATCCAATGCTTCGCCGCCGTGCTGAGTTTCTCCAGGCCTCGCTCACTTCGCGGCCTCGCTATAGACGCGAACGACAGGCTCAGTTCCCGAAAGCCGATAGCAGACCCGCGACCCGTCGCTGAACATCAGGCTTCAATCCACCGGTACGGACTACCTTGTCCACGGCATGGCCGTAGAACTCCCGCGGATTTTGCCGCAGCTTTTCAGTAAACTTCTCTTTCACCTCGGGGTCAATCGGAAGTTTTCCCGACGCGGATAGAAGGAACCAACTTTGTCACTCAGCTCCTTCAAACGCTCGCCCAGCGATTTGCCGCGTTTGGCGACAGCCTCGCAGCACCTCGCTCCACCACTGATGCTGAGCTTCGCTCTTGATCAGATTGCAGTTGACCGCTGAGAGCCGACAGCTGAAACTGACGGCTGATTCTATATGACCGACAAACGAATCGTCTTTACCACCGCTGGCTCTGAAGAGGAAGCCCACAAGATCGCACACCATCTCGTAGAGCATCACCACGCCGCGTGCGTGAATATCGTTCCGCAGATCGAATCCGTCTATCGCTGGCAAGGTAAGGTGGAATCGAGCCAGGAATGGTTGCTTCTGATCAAAACGAGCGCAGAGAAATTCGCGGCAGTCCGAGATGCCATTCGGCAATTGCACTCTTACGATCTTCCCGAGTGCGTCGCAGTGAGCATCGACGACGGCAGCACGGAATATCTACAATGGCTGGACGATTCGCTCAAAACTCTTTAGGCAGTGTCATTCTGAGCGGAGCATTGGGTTCGCGAAGTGAACCCAATGCGTAGTCGAAGGATCCCTACCTGTTTCTGGGTCGCCGCAGGGGTAAAAGTCCTAGCGGTTTATCCGTGTTAATCCGCGCAAATCCGTGGCTAAGAAGTTTCTAGATGGTGTTCAGCGCCTGTTCCAGATCGTCGAGAAGATCATCCACATCCTCGATACCGACCGAAATGCGCACCATGCCATCGGTGATGCCAATCGCCTTGCGCCCCTTTACGCCCAATGCGGCGTGGGTCATAGTTGCGGGATGAGAAATCAAGGTCTCGACTCCGCCGAGCGATTCTCCTAGAGAACACACGCGGACTTTCTTCAGCATCTTGTTGGCATTCTTCAGCGATCCGGTTTCAAATGTGATCATCGATCCGAAACCGCGCATTTGCCGCTTCGCCAGCTCGTGCTGCGGATGGTCCACTAGCCCAGGATAGAAAACAGCGCCGACCTTCTTATGCTTCGCCAGAAAATCCGCAACGATTCGTCCACTGCGATCGTGAATTTCCATGCGCGCGGCTAACGTCTTCACTCCCCGCAGCACCAGCCAGCACTCGAAGGGCGAAAGAATTGCGCCGACGGCTTTTTGGAGAAACGCTAGCTTCTCAGCATGCTCCTGATGCGCGCAAACTACGACTCCACCTAAACCGTCGCTGTGGCCGTTGAGAAATTTCGTGGTCGAATGCACAACCATATCCGCACCCAACGTGAGCGGCTGCTGAAAATATGGAGACATAAATGTGTTATCGACTACGAGCGCAACTTTCTTTCGCCGACAGATCGCACTGATCGCCGTCAGATCGCTCAGCCGCATCAGGGGATTGGTCGGCGTCTCGACATAGACCATGCGAGTGTTCTTACGAATGACGCGCTCAACATTGTTTGCGTCGGAGGTGTCGACGTAAGAAAATTCCTGCCCGAGATTGGCCATCACCTGGTTGAACAATCTCGGCGTTCCGCCATAGAGATCGTTCCCGCATACCACGTGATCGCCCGATTTCAGCATGCTGACGATCGCGTGAATCGCGGCCATCCCGCTGCCGAAGACGCGCGCCGCGACGCCGCCTTCAAGCGCCGCAAGATTTTCTTCCAACCGCGTGCGGGTGGGATTCGAGACCCGAGAGTACTCGTATCCCTTGTGCTCGCCAATTCCCTGCTGCACGTAGGTGGACGTGGGATAAATCGGAACGGTCACCGACCCGGTGAGCGGATCCGGTTCCTGACCAGCGTGAATGGCGCGTGTAGCGAAACCCAGTTTATTAGGAAGTTTCATGACTGGTTCGATTTTGGAAGTTGGGAATTCCAGGGGACTATAGGGAACCATCCGGGCATTGCCGTACAGATGACAGCATCGTTGAAGAATCCGGTCGAAGTCAAGGTTATGGAACAGACCGCATCTACCGCATCTTTATCTTTTGAGGGTGAATCTTTATTTTTTGAGGGCGAGAATCTACTTCTGTCAGC
>Ga0307479_10002959_pt1 | contig 15442 bp, 13 predicted proteins | sample atmos_gasesECM4C_FD_203743 | JGI IMG/M metagenome (GOLD analysis project Ga0307479, IMG submission 203743) | Hardwood forest soil microbial communities from Morgan-Monroe State Forest, Indiana, United States - atmos_gasesECM4C_515 | ecosystem: Environmental > Terrestrial > Soil > Temperate... | reverse complement strand
TCGACGTGGTCGGGATGCGTCGACACGCCGACGTCCGCGTCGAGTAGGAAGTCGGCGCGGTCCGCGTAGTCGATCCAGCGCTCGTTGAAGAAGACGTGCCGCCCGGTCAGGCCGAGCTCCGCGGCCAGGGCTCGGGTGCGACCGGCGATGTCCATCTCCCCCACCACCGGGTTGGGATGCGGCGCGGCCATGAAGAAGAGCCGCAACGTCGGGAGCCGCGGCGCCGCGAGCTGCACCGCGCGCACCAGCGTCAGTGGATCGAACCAGTTCCACAGGCCGCCGCCCCAGAGCAGCACGTAGTCACTCTCGCCGATTCCGGGAACCGCACCGCGCAGAGCATGGCGGCGCTGCACCGGCGGGTCGTCGGGGACGCCGAAGGCGACGACGTCGATCAGCCGCCGCAACGTCGCGTCGTCGTCGTACGTCGCCGGGTTCACGCGATCCAGGGCGCTGAGCGCGCCGAGCCAGTAGTCCCGCTGGCGCTCGCTGGCGCACATGAAGAAGTCGCCATCGCGCAGCTGCTCGGCGAGCACGCGGGCGCGCAGGCGATGGTCGTTCCAGCGATCCTGCATCGCGGCGCCGTGATGCGCCGGCAGGCCCTCCAGGACGAACGGGTCGTAGAGGTCGACGACCAGCGCGGCCGGACCGCCACGCAGGAACGGGTAGACGTCGAGCACCCACCCCTGCGCCACCACCGCATCGGCCTGCGCCGCGAGCGAACGCAGCAGCGGCTCGTCGTGGTCGACGACATCAAACGCGAGGCCCTCGATGTCGGTGCCGCCCTTGGCCGCGAGGGTCACGTCGAGACCTGCAGCTGCCAGCGCGCGTGACAGCTCGAAGTTGCGAATCCCCGCGCCGCCCATGGCCCTGCGGACGATGTCGTTGGAGACGACTAGGACGCGCGACATCAGGCCGGCGCGAACACCGCGCGCAGCACGTCCAGGGAACGCAGCCGCCGGTCGACGTGCTGGGCGAGCTCGCGCTCGACGACGAGCTCCAGAACGGCCAGCGTGTCGCCGTCGAGCCGCAGCCGCGCGTATAGCGAGTCGTCGCCCGAGGCGATGACCCGGAGCACCTTGATGACGCGCACAGAGCACTCCACGCCACCGGGATCGGAGACGCCGCAACGACCGCACAGCAGCCCGCCACCCGCAGCAGAGAACACCGCCGGCTCCTCGGCGAGCGCGGTGCCGCAGGACGCGCACACCGTCAGCTCCGGCGCGTAGCCGAGCCGGTCGATCATGCGCCGCGCGAACCACGCCATGGCCGCGCGGGGGTCGCGCGACTGGTCGGCGCACGCCGCCAGCGCATCGGCGACGAGCTCGTAGATCCCCGCTTCCAGCGGATGGTCGCCCTCCAGCACGCGATCCGCCAGCTCCGCGCACAGCGACGCACAGGCGATGCGCCGCGCGTCGCTCGACGGCAGCGCAGGACCGACGCGCTGCGCCTGGGTGAGCACGTCGAGCTCGCCGCGACCGCGGGCGATCTGCATGGCGCTGCGGGCGAACAGGTCGGTGTGCGGCGCCATCCGGCCCGGCGCCTTGCGCACGCCGCGTGCGATGACGCCCACCTTGCCGTGCCCTCGGGTCAGCACGGTGAGGATGCGGTCGGCCTCCGCGTAGTCGATGCGGCGGAGGACGATGCCCTCGTCCGTGTACGTCGACACGCGAACCCCCTCAGCGCCGGCGCGAGGCGAAGAACCTGCGCGCGGTGACCGCCAGGATGGAGCCGTCCACCGCCGCGCCGACCAGGTACGGGGTGCTGCGCTGCTCGCTGAAGCGGCGCAGGTACATGCCGCTGGACACCGCCTTGCTGACCATCAGCGGCCACACCAGCGCGCGGCGGCGGCGCACGTCGGTCGCGGCCATGGCGCTGAGCACGGTGATCGTCGCCATCAAAGATACTGCCAAGGCGTTCCAATACTTCTCGCTCGACGCCGGCAGCGAGGGGCCGGGCAGCAGGTTGAGCGAGGCGGTGGAGCGGTCGGGATCGACGGCGAAGCTGACCGCGCCGGCGCCGAACAGCAGGGTCCAGAAGCGCAGCAACGAGCGCAGGGCGCGCTCTTCGTCGGTCAGGGCTGCGTCGACGTCCTTCACTGCTGCGCCTCCCGTGGCTCCGCGTCGGCGCCGTCCTCGCGGTGGCCGTTGGGCTGATCACCGGTGAAGGGGTGGTCGCTGGTGATGCGGATGGTCCTGATGCTCTGGCGGCGCACCGTCTCGACGGTGATGCGCGCGTGGCCAAGGGTAACAGTGGCGCCGGGCTTGGGGATCTCGCCGAGCCGCTCGTAGACGTAGCCGCCGATGGAGTCGGCCTCGGTGTCCTCGATGTCGAGGTGGAGCATCTCGCAGACGTCGTCGACGCTGACCCGGGCGCTGAGCAGCGCCTCGCTGTCGGAGAGGAACTGGATCTCCTCCTGCTCGGCGATGTCGTACTCGTCGCGGATGGGGCCGACGATCTCCTCGAACAGGTCCTCCATGGTGACGATGCCCGCGGTGCCGCCGTACTCGTCGACGACGATGGCGATGTGCACCTTGCGCACCTGCATGTCGTGGAGCAGCTCGCCGACCTTCTTCGACTCGGGCGTGAAGTACGCCTCGCGGGCCAGCGGCTTGACCGGCTGCGAGCGGCTGCCACTGTGGCGCAGCAGGTCCTTGGCGTAGAGCACGCCGATGATGTTGTCGTTGGTCTCCTCGTAGACGGGGATGCGCGAGTGGCCGTGGTCGACGATGAGACGGATGACCTCCTCGACTGTCTTGTCGGCCTCGACGGCGACGACGTCGACGCGCGGCACCATGATCTCGCGCACCGCCTTGTCGGTCATCTCCAGGACGCCCATCATCATCTGGCGCTCCTCCTGCTCGACCACGCCCTGCTGCTCGCCCATCACCACCAGCATGCGCAGCTCTTCCTCGGTGACGAACGGGCCAGGCGCACTGCCGCGCGCAGCGGTGCGCACGAGGACCCCCGCGATCGCGGTCAGCACCGCGACGATGGGGCGCAGGGCGACGGTGAGGGCCTCGACGGGGTCGGCGAGGGCCAGGGCGATGCGCTCGTTGTAGCGCAGCGCCAGCGACTTCGGCGCGATCTCGCAGAAGACGAGCAGGAAGGCGGTGAGCAGCCCGGTGATCAGCGCCTCGGGGACGTGGCTGCCCTGGCTCACGGCGAGCAATGTCGCCGACGTCGTGGCCACGGTGACCGCCGCCGTGTTGATGGTGAGGATGGTCGAGAGGTACTGGTTGGGCTTGGCGTGCAGCGCGACGACGCGCTTGGCACGACGATTGCCCTCCTCCGCAAGGGTGCGGATGCGCAGCCGGGACACGCTGGTCAGCGAGGTCTCGGCCGCCGCGGCGAAGGTGGCCAGGATCAGGGAGACGGCGAGCAGGAAGATGTAGAGCGTCATGGCGTCCCGCCGCGGCGTCCTCCCTTCGCGTCTGACCCGGTCATCGGAACAGCTCGCTCACACTCCGTCCCTCGTGGACTCGCACGATGGCCTCGGCGATCAGCGGTGCGACGCTGAGCACGCGCAGCTTCGGCGCGTCGTCGAAGCTGTGGCCGTCGTGGAGGGGGATGGTGTCGGTGATGCAGATCTCGTCGATGGGCGCGGCGTGCAGCCGCTGCAGCGCGCCGTTGCTGAGCACACCGTGGGTGGCGACCACGTCGACGCTCACCGCGCCGTTGGCACGCAGCGCCTTGGCCGCGCCGATCAGGGTGCTGCCGGTGCTGATCAGGTCGTCGATGACCACGCAGGGCTTGCCCTCGACGTCGCCGATGACGTTGAGGATCTCGACGTCGTCGTCGCGCGGACGCCGCTTGTCGATGATGGCGATGGGTGCGTCGAGGAGCCGCGCGAGGCCGCGGGCGCGCGCGGTGCCGCCCGTGTCCGGCGACACCACGACCACGTCGGTGCCGTGGCGCTCGCGGGTGTGCCGCGCCAGGATCTTGCTGGCGGTGAGCGCGTCGACGGGGATGTCGAAGAAGCCCTGGATCGCTTCGGCGTGGAGGTCGACGGTGATCACCCGGCTGGCGCCCGCCAGTTCCATGATGTTGGCCATCAGCTTGGCGCTGATCGGATCGCGCGCCTGGGTCTTCTTCTCTTTGCGCGCGTAGCCGTAGTAGGGGACGACGGCGTTGACCCGGCTGGCGCTGGCCCGGCGCAGCGCGTCGAGGATGATGAACAGCTGCACCAGGTTGTCGCTGACGGGATGGCAGGTCGGCTGCACGACGAAGACGTCCTTGCCGCGCACCGACTCGGCGATCTTGACGTCGAACTCCCCGTCGGCGAAGCGGGTCACCTGCATCTCCGCGAGCGGCATGTTGATCTCCCGCGCGATGCGCTCGCTGAGCTCGGGGTTCGCTGTCCCCGAGAGCAGGAGAAGGTCCCCGTGCGGACTGCTCATCGACTCGTCACTCCCACGACTGATCGTCACTGTTCCCCGGCCGGCGCGCCCTTTCGGCGGCGGCGCGCGCTCCATCCGGCGACGTTCCGCTGCTCGCCGCGTTCCACGGCCAGCGCCCCGTCGGGCACGTCACTGGTGATCACCGATCCCCCGGCGACGAAGGCGTCGTCGCCGATGCGCCGCGGCGCCACCAGCAGGCTGTCGCTGCCGATGAAGGCGCGGTCGCCGATGACGGTGCGGTGCTTGTCGATCCCGTCGAAGTTGGCGGTGACCGTGCCGGCGCCGATGTTGACGTCGCTGCCCACGTCGCTGTCCAGCACCACCGAGAAGTGGTTGATGCGGCTGCGGCTGCCGATGTGGCTGTTCTTGACTTCCGCATGGGTGCCGAGGTGCACGTCGCTGTCCAGCCGCGTCCCCGGGCGGATGCGCACGTAGGCGCCGATGCTCACCGAGTCGGCGATGTCGCACTCCTCGAGGTAGGACGGGCCGACGCTCACACCGTCACCTGCGCGCACGTCGACGAGCGTCGCCATGGGGCCGATCGTGCAGCCCTCGCCGAGCACCGTGGCCCCTTTGAGGGTGGTCATCGGGTGCAGGGTGGTGTCGCGCCCGACGCGCACGGTGGGGTCGACGTAGGTCGTGGCAGGGTCCTCGACGGTCACGCCGTCCAGCATGAGGGATTCCAGGGTCCTGCGGCGGATCTCCGCGGCGGCCTGGGCGAGCTGGACGCGGTCGTTGATGCCCATCGCCTCGGTGGGGTCGTCCGCCGCCACGGCCTCGACGTCGCCGTCGATCAGGGCGATGACGTCGGTGAGGTAGAACTCGCCCTGGGCGTTGTCGGTGGTCAGGCGGTCGAGCGCGGGCCACAGGGCGGCGGCCTCGAAGACGTAGACGCCGGCGTTGCACTCCGTGGGGGCGGTCGCGCCGGGGGGAAGGTCGCGCTCCTCTGTGATGTGTGTGACCTTGCGGGTGCGGGGGTCGCGGACGATGCGGCCGAGGCCGGCGGGGTCTTGTGGTGTGGAGGTGAGCAGCGTGGCGGCGGGGTGGGTCCGTGCGTGGTGGTCGAGGAGGGCTCTCAGGGTGGCGGGGCGAAGCAGGGGGACGTCGCCGCTGAGCACGAGGAGCGGGCCTTGTGGGGGACGCAGGGCCGCCGGGACGCTGCGCAGGGCGTCGCCGGTCCCGCGGGGGTTGGCCTGGACGGCCACGTCGGCGTGGGGCTCGATGACCGCGGTGAGCTCGGGTGCGTTGGGTGGGACCACCGCGATGGGGCGAGACCCTGTCGCCTGCGCGGCGAGGCTCAGCGAGTGGAGCACGAGGGGGCGGCCGGCGAGGGGATGAAGCATCTTGGGCAGCCTGCTTCGCATCCGTGTGCCCTGCCCGGCGGCGAGCACGACCGCCCGGGGACCGTCAGCCACGGCGGGAGTATAGGGCAGGCGGGGGGCGGTGACCGGCGGGCGGAGGGGCGCGCCGTGTAGGCTCCGGCGGGCCATGCCGCTGCACGTTTCGCGCTCGCCGCTCGGGGTGGTGACGCTGCGGCTGGACAACCCGGCGCGGCGGAATGCGCTCGACGTGGCGCTGGCGGGGGAGCTGCGGGCGGCGGTGGCGGATGCGGCTTCTGACGCCTCGGTGCGGTGCGTCGTGGTGACGGGGACGAACGGGGCGTTCTGCTCGGGGGCGGACCTGGGTGGGTTCCTGGAGTCCTCTGGCGGGGGCGCTGACGGCGGCGGTCGTGGTGCCTCGGTGCTGGCTCGGCGCGAGATGCTCTCCTCCTACTACCGCACCTTCCTCGACGTGCGCGCCCTGGACGTGCCGACGGTGGCCGCGGTGAACGGCCCGGCCATCGGCGCGGGGCTGAACCTGGCGCTGTGCTGCGACCTGCGTGTCTGCGGGGAGTCGGCGCGGTTTGGGGCGACGTTCGTGCGCTTGGGTATCCACCCGGGGGGCGGCGCCACCCACCTGCTCGCACGGCTGATCGGGCCGGAGCGCGCCGCGCGGCTGGTGCTGACGGGCGAGGTGATCTCGGGCGCGGAGGCGGTGGCTCTGGGCCTGGCGTCGTCCGTGGTGCCCGACGCCGCGTTGGCCGACGCTGTCGACGCCTTGACCTCACGCATCGCCGCGAACGCCCCGGCCGCGGTGCGGGCGGCAAAGCGCGCGCTGCGCCTGGCTGTCGATCACCCGTTCGACGCCGTCCTGGAGGTGGAAGCCCTGGCCCAGGCCGCCTCCCAGTCCGCCGAGGACGCCGTCGAGGGCTGGACCGCCTTCCGCGAGAAGCGCGAGCCCCGCTTCACCGGGCGGTAGATCTAGCTCCCGGACACAGAGGTCCCGCAGACGGGCTTGTTGCCGACCGGCACGTAGCCGTTGGCGGTGATCTTCGCGTACCAGCTGCAGAGCACGGGCTGGTGGTACTTGACGGTGTAGCCGAGGGTGCCGTGGCCGTCGTAGGTCGCCGACTGCATGGCGGTGAGGAACGCGGAACGGGTCGGGCAGGCGCCCAGCTTCTGCAGGATCTCGGTGGTGAGGTCGGCGGCCTGCCACCCGGTGAGGGCGGTCAGGTTGGTCTTGCCGCTGGGCACGTACTTGGCCACCGCGCTCTGGAACTTCACGCTCTCGGGCAGGTTGAGCTCGAAGGGCGCGGCGCTGAGCGCGGTGAAGGTGCCGGCCACGTCGGCGCCGACCTGCTTGACGCCGACCGGATCGTAGAAGTTGGGGAAGACGAAGGCCTTGAAGACGACGCCGGCCTGCGCGGCCGCCTTGTAGAGAGCGATGGCCACGTTGTTGGTGATGGACAGCGAGGCGGCGTCGATGTTCTTCGCCTTCATCGCCTGCGCGTCCGCGGTGAAGTCACCAGGCACGAAGGGGACGTTGAAGCGCGAGTAGCCGACGTTGAGGCCGACGACCTGCGCCGCCTTGCTGAAGAGCTGGCCTCCCGCCGTCGCCTGCGGATCGGACACGGTGAAGTTGGCGGCGCTTGTGGCGCCCTGGTTCTTCATAAACTGCGCCTGCGCCGTGCTGCCCGTGCCGGGGATGGTGGCGCCGTTGATGCCGAAGAAGTTGCTGTGCTTGGCGCCGACGTCGGCGGTGAGATGGCCGATGTCGGGGACGCCCTGGGCCTGGAGGTAGTCGAGGGCGCCGTCCTGGAGCGGGGCCTCGAGGATCGAGAAGGCGTTCTTGTTCTCGACCAGGTCCTTGCCGGCGTCGAGCGACCCGGCCGCCGTCGACTTGTCGTCGTCGACGACCACGTTGACAGTGCGCTTGTTGATGCCGCCCGACGCGTTCAGCATGTCGAAGTAGGCGTTGACGCCGTCGTTCCAGCCGGCGCGCTGGGTGACGCCCGAGCCGCTCAGCGGCATGAGCACGCCGATGGTGATCGAGGTGGCGGTGATGCCCGGGGTGTCGCAGCTCACCGCCGACCCGGCGCTGGTGGAGCTGCTGGTGTTGTTGTCCGAGGAGCCGCACGCAGCCAGGCTGAGCGCCAGCGTCGAGCCGGCGAGCGCAACGCGCATGCCCCTGGTACTGCGGCCCTGAGTCAGCCTGCCGGACTGCACCACGTCGTGCCTCCTCCAACTTGTCCGCCGAGTGACCCTGATGATAGTGCACAGGCATAGGCGTTCGGGGGGTGGCGATCCGGCGCCCGGGTGCGGTCGAGCCGCGCGGCGGAACGGGTGTACCCTTCCCTGCCGGTACGGCGCCAGATCCCACTGGGGAGTCGCCAAGTGGTAAGGCAGCGGACTTTGGATCCGCCATTCGAAGGTTCGAGTCCTTCCTCCCCAGCCATCGAACTGTACAAGTTCGGCTGATGGGCGACAAAAACGCCTTCGGCTGAGGCTTGTCAGTACTTCGACCGTACTGGGGCGCGCGGCGCCTAGCGCTCGAGCTGGCCAAGAAGGGGGTGGACCCCGCGCCGTCGGAGTCGGCGGTGTACCGGTGTCTGGTTCGAGCGGGGGTGATCCAGCCGGTCACGCGGCAGCGTCGACGCGAGATGTGGAAGCGCCGGGAGCGGGGCAGCCCGATGGAGCTGTGACAGATGGACGTGGACGGCGGCTTCCTGCTCGGCGACGGCACGACCGCCAAGGCACTGACTGGGATCGACGACCACTCGCGGTACTCCGTCTCGGCGACGCTGATGCCTCGCGAGCCGCCCCAACTGGTCTGCGACGGCTTCACCGGCGCGCTGCGCCGGCACGGCGTTCCCCAGCAGGTGCTGACCGACAACGGCAAGGTGACCCTCTGTCTGACCTACCGGTCAGGATGTAGTCGCCCAGCCATTCCCTAAGTGCTACAAGGCGGCCGCCGCTGACCTAGGAGGCCGCCTCAGCGGGGGCCAAAGAAGGCGAAATCCCCTTGAAGAAAACGAGCGTTTTCGTTATGCCCAGCCACAGGATCACCCCTTGACGGCAGGTACAGTGCAGACGGTAGGATGCTGGCGATGCCGCGAGCGTCCGCCTGGTGGCAAGCCAGCGGCCAGGATCAGACGAGCCGCCCGAAGGTAAGGGAGGGTGGTTCACCCCACGAGGTTTGGCGGGTTGTGAGAACCCAGCGTCGGGTCGACTTCCGAGGGAGAGGAACCTAACGGCTTTTTATCGCGTCTCACCCTTGGCGTAACCCAAGGAGAGTGACGTGCCCTCGACCGGCAGGCCAGGCGGGTGTACATCAGTTCCAAGGAATGGAGGGCTTAATTCATGGCGGAGCCGTGTGTTCCGAAAGCTCGGCGGTTCTTTCGACGGCAGAGGTTCGGCCCAACGCTGGTAGCGCTTCTCGCGGCTATCCTCGCTTCGGCAGGGGTCGTGCTTGCGCCAGCCCAGCCGGTGGCTGCGCAGCGGAGCTGCTTCCAGGATGATCCAGGCAAGGGCGCGAACGGCACCAACTGGGAGTGCCAGTGGACGCAGCTTGACAACAGTTGGCCGCAGAACAACTATCCGTCCTGTAGTCCCTGTACCGCGTATCGTCGAAACCTGACGCTCAGCGCCTCCATCAATCAGAGCAATACCAACCAAATTACCTTCCATGACGATATGGCAAACGCCGTCTATAACTGGAGCGGTCAGACGTACAACAGTCCTTGGTTCAACGACTGCAAGTGCGGGTCGGCCTTCCTGAACATCAACGCCACCCACCAGGGCGCCGGAGTCTGTGGCGAGGGCGGCGTCACCACCGACAGCAACAACGCCATCGTGGGTGCCTATGCCAACTACAACATTGACACGACATATGTGGATTCCCCCAACTCGGCGGGAAAGTGTGACGCCCGATCTGTGGCCGTCCACGAGGTAGGACACGCCTTTACCGAAGGCCACTCCAGCTATCCGAGCGACGTCATGAATTGGCAGGACTGCCAGTGCATCACCGTAGACCAAGACGCGCAAAGCATGCTGAACGCGGTCTACGGCCCCGAGAACAGTAGCAGCAGTAGTAGCAGCAACGGTAGCGGCTGTGGCAATTGCCAAGTGGCTCCGGGCGTCGGTGGGGTGGGGGTGGCCGTCGACTGTGGGACCATCATCGTTCGGACCGCCTGCGACACGCCAGACCTGTTTGCCTTCTACTCGAAAGCCTGGTACCTGTCGATGGGAGCGGGTGGGCAGGTGCCTACGAACCTATCTACCAACCCCGTCCTTCTAATCACCCCGCCGCAGTGCCAGCAACCGTCAGGCGATGTATGGAATTACGTGGCGTGGATTGACTGTATCTTCACATCCACCAACCCGGTCACCCAGGTCACCCCCGCTCAGTGCCTCTCGTACTACCAGCAGGGAGGATACGTTGCATGGTTGGAGTGCATCCTGCCATGAGGGCGCACCAGGTCGGTGACCAACGCAAGGAACAAGGAGGGATGGCGGTGTATCGACTGATGGCGGGAGTGGTCACCCTACTGCTCCTCTCGGCGTGCGGCGTTCGTGCGCCACAACAGGCCACAGGCACTCATGGGGCGGGTGACACCGCTCCCTCAGCGTCACCATCTATGGCTGAAGACCGGCCCGCGGCGGGCGCAGCGGGTAGCGGCTTCAACTTCGGCCAGGCGATCTCCTATACGGGCGAGTGCAGCTATCCGCGCACGTATGCGCTGCACGACTATCTATCGCACATGGGGCTGACAACCGCCGACCCCGACCAAGTCGGCCGCGCCGCCGCACTCGTACAAGTGACGTCCGTTGGTGCGGCGCGCTGGAACACGTCCGATGGTCACCGCTGGACCCAGGCTGAAGCGGACAGTGCTGCCATCGCTAGCCCATCGGTTGAGGCGTACATCTACACGCCGTACACCGTGACCGTGGTCCAGCCGCTTCGGGGTGGGCTCGCCGCGGGATCAACCATCGTCGGGTTCCTACGCGGTGGGACTGTTGGTCAAGACAAGATCAACCTCAGCTGCTCCGTAGCACAGCCAACCGTGGGCGGCGAGTACGTCGTCTTCTTCGGCTCTGAGCTGACCACGGCCGCGATGGGGGCGGCGCCTCTATCTCAGCCGGTCATCACCACCTTTCTACGCTACGACGCGAGCTCTGACATCGTGCAGACCCCCAGCGGGCCGCTCAACCTGACGCAGCAACTTCAGGGGCTGTCGCCGGCCTGATACGCGTTCGGCAACTCATTCCCTTCCTTGGCTGTCGTCGGCGGAGTCGGGCACGAGCCCGGCCCCCTGCGGCGGTTGGCGGTGCTCAGCCTTTCGGCGTCTACACAAGTCCGGCGCCGTCAGTCGGAGTCCGGTAGCCCCTCTCGGCGCACCTTGGCATGGCGCCGGGCAAGGCGGATTGTCGGCCCCTGAACGAGCGGGGCAAGGTTCGGATTGTGGAAGGTTGGGGCCAGGTTGGCGGCTGCAAGGAACCGGTCGTGACGCCGTTCCTATGGCATCACCCATGAAGTCCTTTGCCATTCGCCGCTATTTCGCAACCGCTATCGCGACTTTGCCCGGGAGCATGCGCACATCCGTCATGCTCTACACCAGCTTTGCACTCACGGCATGCACCAGCTCCCCGCAAAAGACGACCGTCTCGCATCGCTTCGCCGGTCTACCCCCAGACTGCCCGCCTCGGGCAATTGCTACGGTGGTCGAGTCCGAACTGACGGACAAAGACCCATCCAAACCGGTCGTGCTGCACGTCGGCGACTTCCTCGATGCCACCAATCTCCACGAGCCTCCCGCCACGGTCACTAGCAACACGCTATGTTTGGAATCGGGTGGTATCGGGTCTGGAGGGCCACACCTCGTATTCGGACTGACCTTCCGGGGCCTCCGTGGAGGAACCGCGCAGATCCGCACCTACGACCGTGACCAACAACCCGTGACCTTCACCGTCGTTGTGGTCACGCCTGACTTCGGACCTGTGCGAGTGCAATAGTCTGAATCCGCCAGCGACTGTTCTCGATACCCCATGTTGGACGAATCGAGGAGCGCACCAGCGCCCTGCCCAGAGTTGGCGATGGTCAGAAGCCGCCTGCTAAGACCGGTGGCACCGGGGCGTCGTCGTCCCACAGCTTGGCACTGTGCTGCCTCGCGCCAGCCACTGCTTGGCCCATATCGCTCAAGAACCACTCGTTGCCCAAGCGGATACCGACCATCCCTTCGGCCGACAGATCATTGATCGCGCGCCAGACCTGGCCCACGTTCTTGGCGAAGCCGCCGGCGATTAGTCGGTTGGCCAGCGGCGTCGTGGTGCCAGCTCCGACCTGCAAGAGCAAGTCGAGTATGGCCTGGCGGAGACCAGGCATCCGGCCTGTGGCACGCGCCCACGCCTCGATGGTGGACCAATGCCATGCAGGCGCGCCGCCGACGGAGCCTTCAGCGGGCGGGAGGATGTCCCGCTTCGCCCATTGATGAACAGTATTGGCTGGGATTCGAAGCTGCTCCGCGATCTCCTTCTGCCCAACGATTGGGTCGCCTGTGGTCGTCATGGGCAGCAGGCTATCAACCGTCGGCCTGTCGTGTCAAGTGGCAAGGTCACGTACCGGCTAGCGGTACATCTATCTAGTCAAGCTAACTCACCAGCCCGCCGCCTTTCTGAGTCCATCAAGCCGCAGCCGAAGCTCGGCCAGGTTCGAACACGAGAGAAGCATGCCAGCACCAATTTTTCGGGGTTAGCCGGGGCTTTGGAGGCAATTGCCTCAGCCTTCCGGATGTGCCCCTATATGACGCCGCTGGCAACCGACGATCTGAGCAGAGGTTGCGCTCAGCTCGATGACGTCGTACGCTCTGCCGTACGTTGGCGACTGACGCGCAACGCGCCGCTCCCGCTGGGCCGCATGAGCCGCCCGGCGGGTGGGACTGAGAACCAGGGAGATGCCACTCCTGGGAAAGGTCACGGGGCGCGCTGCCTGAGGGAGCCGCCGTCATCTCACGCCGGGCCAACACAGCCAGGCTCCGGAGAGGTGTCGGGGTGGACGGGTGTGGCAACCCCGAAGACCCACGGTCTTCAGGCTGCACACGGAGGCCCACACGTGGCCAGCATCGGAGTCCCAGACGATACCCGCCCAGTCGATCCGAACCCAGTTCCAAGCGCCGATCTGCCAGCCGGACCAGTACCACTCACCGACGAGGATTTCGACGACCTCGCAAGTCCTCAGCCCCTCCTTCCACCACCGAGCCCCGCCAAGGCCCCAGCCGTCAAGCGCCTTGAGGAGGCGCTCCAGGCTCGCGGCTACCCGGACGATGTAGCGCGCGTCGTCGCACGTTCGATCGTCGATCCCGCTGCGGCGCGACGAGAGCTCCTATCACCGAGTCGCGTGCGCGTGCAGGGTGGTGCCACTCTTGAAGTGATCCGTGTCGATGTGTGGGCTCATGCCGTGGCACCGTTCCCGAGTAACCCGCGGGAGAGTGGTCACCATCGCCTTCCCATCCAGGACGCCGACTCGCTCGTCCTGCGTCCCCCGGAACCACTCGCAGGAACGACGGCCGTCCTCACGGTCGAGGCCCCTTCAAGGGAGCGAGTGGCGGCCAGCCAGAACCTGTCATCGACATTCCTGGTCGGCAAGAACCCGTACATGAAGGAAATCGAGGCGGACGGCGTCCTGGTACCCGTGATGGCCGTGCCCGTTCGCATCCGGCACGCTGACGGGACACCGGACGTCTCTGTGCTAGTCACGGCAGATGGCTCATCGCGGGTCGCAAGCTGTCACGACCTCCTGGGCATTCGAACCTCCGATGCGGCCTACGTCTTCGCCCAGGACAGTCGCCGTCTACTCACCCTGATCGGCGAAGTGCGAACCGCCGTGGAACGGCTCCAGAACGGCCTCGGCGGCGAGGTGCCGGCAGTCCGCGCACTTACGGTGCCCGCACAAGTCGTGGTGGGCTGCGACGACGCCGATCTGCGGCGGGCCCTACAGGGCTACGTCGGCATGCAGCATGTTTCCCATCCCACCGAGTGGGGTGCTACAGGTGAGATCGACGCGAAGGCAGACGCCGTGCTCGTCGATATGCGTGATGACGGCGTTCCGGCGCACCTCATAGGCTGGTACGCCGGCACGATCACGCCCGACGACGCACGCGCCTTCGGCATTGACGATCACCTTGACCAGCGCGTCATTGATATCACCGCCTGCGTCCGTGACCACCGACGGGCAGCCGGTCGCGGCATCCGCCGCGTCGACCGCGCCGTCAAGCGCGTGTGGGTTCCCAAGTTGGCAGAAGTGTGCGCGGACCTTGGCCTCCGGCCCGCACGCGGTGCCTTCCTGCGCGCCACCGACGCCCAGGTCGCACGCCAGTCGTTGCAGGAGATTCTGCAGAAGGCTTTCAAGGAGCCATGGCATCGGTCGGCTCGGTCGCCCGAGGAGTTGCGCGATGTTGCGCTTCGTGAACTGGAGGCGCAGCAGCAACCCGGCCCTGCCGGCTTAGAGCTGGTCATGCTCGCCAGCTACTGGCTCATCACCCGCGGGATCCTGCGGCCTCTCTACTACCGTGCACAGCTCTCCGACGGACGGGAGGACCGTCGTCTGCCGCATGTCATCGCCTTTGGCATGCTCGAGACGAGCCGCGGCATCCACCAGCTGTGCCAAGCCGTCCGGGACGGCCGCGACGGGATCATCCCGCGGACCGTCGATGCCGATGGTGGTCTGCTTACCGCTCACCACGGGGTCGGGGCTCAGCCGCTGACCAACGACATTTTGCGAATCTCCCTCGTCCCGGGGGAGCCCTTGGATCTCCCGCCAGACAATGTGCCACCCCCGCTGGGTGACACGGCAGCGATGCAGTTGCGGGCGGCGCAGACGCAGTTCCAGAAGCAGGTCCAGAGCCTCAAGGTTGCTCTCCAGGCGTTCAACAGGATCACCGACCACGGCATTCCCCTTATCGAGGAGCACGGTTGGCCGATCGAGGCAGCGCAGGGCGTTCTCGACGACATCGACGAAGTACGAACGACGCTCCGTCACTGGCAGATGGTCGCGACGATCTATCAGCACCGTTCTCGCACTGACGTTGCGACACCGGAGCAGCCGGACGACGAGGACGTGTGATGGCTGCTACTGCAGATCTTACAGTGTGCCGCGTGTCTGACTACTTCGGACTCGGCATGACACAACCACAGCTCGACTTTGTCGATGTCGACGTCGTCGGTGACACGGAGGTATTTCTGGATCCCACGGCGCTCCTCGGCCTTCGCTCCACCTGGGGTCACGAATGCGTCGCTCTGATTCAGGACTTCTTCCAGCACGTCCTTCACTTGATCGAGTCGGGGCGCCACCAGGAGGCGGTCGACCTCCTTTCCCGCCTCCGGGAGCCGAACGAGACCCACTTGGGGATGTCGAAGGGCCGGGCACGAGGGCACGGCCTCGGTTCCGAGTCGGCGCACCGGCTCTGGGAAGCGCTGCGGCTGAGCGAGGCCGTCAAGAGCGGCATGCTTCGTGACTTAGAGGACACGATCCTGATGGTTGAGGGCGTTGCGGCCGACATCGTCAGCGACATCGCCACCAACATCATCCGACTGCCCCTTGTTCATTTCACCCAGGCCACTTGCCAGGAGGTCGGCATCCCCTGCCAGCCCGGCTTGGCTGTCGCGCCCCTCTGGTCCCCTGCATCGCATAGCTGGTACAGCGACTTCCAGCCGATGCCACTTACGCCGACC
>Ga0307479_10002958_pt1 | contig 15443 bp, 15 predicted proteins | sample atmos_gasesECM4C_FD_203743 | JGI IMG/M metagenome (GOLD analysis project Ga0307479, IMG submission 203743) | Hardwood forest soil microbial communities from Morgan-Monroe State Forest, Indiana, United States - atmos_gasesECM4C_515 | ecosystem: Environmental > Terrestrial > Soil > Temperate... | reverse complement strand
CCTGCTGCGCCGGAGGGGATACGAAATTGAGGTCTATCCTCATCCGGAGGCGCCGCCGAAGAGCTTGATTCTCGACAAGGTGAGGTCGGGCATTGACGGGCTAATCACGACCTTGCGCGATCCGATCGACGCGGAAGTGTTTGAGGCGGGCAAGGGCAAGTTGAAGGTGGTGGCGCAGATTGCGGTGGGCTTCGACAACATCAACCGGGCCGACGCCAACCGGTACAAGATTCCATTTACGCATACCGCCGACGTGTTGACCGAGGCCACGGCGGAGTTTGCGTTTTTCATGATGGGGGCGCTGGCGCGGAAGATGTGGACCGCCGAGCACCTGACACGGGAGAACCGGTGGGGATACTGGCATCCGTATTTGCCGTTCTTGGGCGATGAAGTCACCGGCAAGACTGTGGCCGTGATTGGAACGGGGCGCATCGGGCTGGCGTTCATCAAGAAGTGCGTCGGGTTCGTTATGAACGTCATGTGCTACGACCCGGCGTACGAGAATCAGGGGTTCGTGAAGGCGGTGCAGGAGATTCAGGATCTGGGGTTCGCGCAAGGGTTGATGAAGGAGAAGGCGTGGATAAAATACGTTCCGTTTGAAGAGGCGCTGCGCAACGGGGATTTTGTCAGCGTGCATGTGCCGTTGCTGCGCGAGGGCGAGAGCGCGACTCCAACCTATCATCTGTTCAATGAGAAGACGTTGCGGCTGATGAAAAAGACTGCGTACCTGGTGAATACTTCGCGCGGGCCTGTAGTCGATGAGGTGGCGCTGGCCCGGGCACTGCGGGAGAACTGGATTGCGGGAGCGGCTCTCGATGTTTATGAGAAAGAACCGCTGCCGGCGGATTCTCCGCTGCGCGATCCGGCGATCGAAGACCGCTGCCGGCTGATGCCTCATTTTGCCAGCGCGGCGCGGATTACGCGGCTCTCGGTCGATCCGGACAAAGGGATGGCGGGGCGCTGCGCACAGGGGCTGATCGACGTGTTGGAGGGCAATTACGGCGGGGACGTGACCAAGATGCCCTACGTGGTGAACAAGGAAGCGTTCGGGAAGTAACGGTCGAGCAGCGATTATCGTCCGGGGAGACGTGCTTGCAGGTACAATATTGGCTAGTCTGTGGCATTTGGGGATCCGAATGAACAAGGGACAATTGTGGGTGTTGGGTGTTTTGCTGTTTTGTGCTTCTGCGCTTTTCGCGCTGGATTCCGATGGCCGCTCAACGTTGGCGCTGGTGCCCGCTCCGAAGGAAGTGCAATTGCGGGAGGGTGAGTTCCGGGTGGGGCCAAAGACAAAGATTTTCGTGCAGTTGGGGCATCAGTCAGAAGACCGCATCGCGGCGGAGACGCTGGCGGAACAGGTTGCGGACCAGTCGGGGCTGAAGCTCGACATCCTGGGCATGAAGGCTGCAGGCAAGGCGGAAGGCGGCGCGATCGTGCTGGCGCGGTTGCAGGATTCCCGGGTGCGAAGATTTCTGGCGGACCAGGGGCTCAGAGCCGACGAGTTCGTGGGCGAGCAAGGGTATCTGTTGTTCTCCGACAAGTCGCATCTGATTGTGGCGGCTAACACCGGGCAGGGGCTGTTTTCCGGAGTGCAAACGCTGCGGCAGTTGTTGCGGACGGAGGGCAAAGATGTGTTGTGTCCGGCGATTGCGATCCGCGACTGGCCCAACCTGGAAAAGCGGGTCGTGCCGAACCACCTTTACCGCGGAAGCGTCCCAGAGATGGCGAAGCAATTTCGGTCGCCGAAAACGTAAGGGCGGTGTTTTAATAGTTTCAATCGTCCCTCCGGGACGCGAGTTTATCCTTACCCATCGTACCCGGCGTTGAAAACGCCGGGCTATTTTCAGAGCGCACCTCCGGTGCTTCTCTTCCTCATCGCATAGAATCCTTTCATGTTTTCTGAGCGCACGAACTGGAAGCTGGCACAGAACCGGTTTACGGAGGCGTTGGAACGGGCGCGCGCGGGCGGAGCGAAGATTCTGGATCTGACGGCATCGAATCCGACGCGGGTGGGATTGGAGTACGACTCGCGGAGGCTTCTTGCCGCGCTGGGTTCGGAGCGGGCGTTGGACTACGATGCGCAGGCGAAGGGGTTGCTGGTGGCGCGCGAGGCGGTGGGCGCCTATTACCGAGACAGAAGTGGTCGTGGCGAGAGGGACGTTGCACGCAACGTCTCTACGGATGTGGACGCAGGGCGGATCATTCTGACTACCAGCACCAGCGAGGGGTATTCGTACGTGCTCCGGCTGCTGTGTAATGCCGGGGACGAGTTGCTGGTGCCGAAGCCGAGCTACCCGTTGTTTGAATTCTTGGCGGATTTGCAGGACGTGAAGCTGGTGCCTTATCCGCTGATTTATGACCACGGGTGGCAGATGGATTTTCCGTCGATGGAGAAGGCGGTGACGGCGCGCACGCGGGGCGTGGCGGTGGTGCATCCGAATAATCCGACTGGGTCGTATGTGCGAGCGGGAGAAGTCGAGTTGCTGAATTCGTTTTGCCGTGCGCACGGGTTGGCGGTGATTGTGGATGAGGTGTTTTTGGATTACCGGATCGGGGACAAGGTTCATGCCAGCTTCGCGGGAAATCGAGATGTGTTGACGTTCACGCTCAGCGGTTTGTCCAAGATTTCTGCGTTGCCGCAGATGAAAGTGGCGTGGGTGGTGACGGGCGGGCCCGCCGAAGAAGCGGCCGCCGCCATGGCGCGGCTGGAGGTGATTGCCGACACCTATCTTTCATTGAATGCGCCGATTCAGTGGGCCGTGCCGACCCTGTTAGAGCAGAGAAAGAGTATTCAGCGGCAGCTGCGGGAGCGGGTTCGCGCGAATCTGGCGGACCTGGATCGCCAGCTCGCGGGGCAGAGGGCTTGTGAGCGGTTGAGCGTGGACGGCGGCTGGTATGCGGTGTTACGAGTTCCGGTGACGCGGTCCGATGAAGAGTTGGCGATTGAGTTAGTGCGGGAGGAGTCGGTACTGGTGCATCCGGGGCATTTTTATGACTTTCCCAGTGATGGGTATCTGGTGCTGAGTTTGATTCCGCCGGAAGCAGAATTCGCGGAAGGAATGAGTCGAACGCTGCGGCATCTGGCGTGATTCGGGCGCCAACCGAGCGGTTCCCCACGGCATCCTATTTTGCCGTTGTAGGAGGACCAATATGCATGGTGGAAATAAATATGTAGGCGCACTGTTTCTGTCGGCTGCGCTGATGGCGCCGATAGGCGCCAGGGCCGCGGCCGCACCCCAGGACGATCACGAACGGCACGAGCAGGAAGAACGAGAACGACGAGAGCAGCGAAGGATCTATGACAGCGAACATCGCGACTATCACAACTGGGACCAGCGCGAGGACGAAGTGTACCGGCACTGGTTAGAAGAACGGCATGAGGCCTACGTCGACTTCGAGCGACTGGAGCGCAAACAGCAGCGTGCTTACTGGAAGTGGCGGCACGAGCATGAAGAGCATGAGGAGCACGAGCACGAGCGATAGATCGAGATCAGCGGCGGGGGATTTCGTCCCCCGCTTCTTGTTTGTTGGCCGATCCTTCCGAGCCCTCAGGGGCTAAAGAGTGTGCGTGAGAACTCTTCCTTCGCCTTTCAGGGCTTGCTGTTTTCACACACCACCCACGGCTTAGGCCGTGGGCTTTATTCTTGCGCCGCGTCGCGGCTGGAAATGCATCGCTATTTGTTCGCTTGTGTGCACGCTCAAGGTACGACACAGAGTCTATTTTTGGTATTCACTATTCTGCCTGATGGGAAGGCGATGTCAAGCCATGGTCAACTCCGGACTGGTGGGTAGCTGATGGTAAAATAAGTGGTGGTGACGAGTTCCAAGCCCCCCATCCGGCTGCTGGCGACCGATATCGACGGCACGTTGCTCAATCCACAATTTCAGATTTCCGATGGCGACCTGGCCGCGCTGCGGCGGGCGCACGCCGCGGGAATCGAAATTGTGCTGGTCACCGGCCGGCGGCATACGTTCGCGTTGCCGATCGCAAAGCAGCTTGGATTCGATTTGTGGCTGATCAGCTCCAATGGAGCGGTGACCCGGTCGCTGGGCGGGGAGAGGTTCCATCGCGACCTGATGCCGGCTGAGACTTGCCGGCGGCTGTGCGGGGCGATGCAAGGATTCAGGGGCAACACCGTTCTGACTTTTGACACCGAAGCTAAGGGTGCGATTGTGCTGGAGCGGCTCGATGAATTGGGCGAGAGCATCCGGCGATGGCTTGAGAAAAATATGGAATACATCGAGTTCGTGGTGCCCATCGAGAGGGCGCTGACCACCGATCCGGTGCAGGCGATGTTTTGTGGGACGATGGCGCGGATGAGCAAGGCGTTGCTGGCCCTGGAACAAGCCGGGATGAATGGGCTGGTGACCGTGATGCGGACGGAGTATCCCGCACGGGATTTATCGATGATCGACGTGCTGAATAGGGACTGCTCGAAGGGGCACGCCTTGGAGCGCTGGGCGGCCTATCGCGGCTACCGGCGCGAACAGGTCATGGCCGTCGGTGACAATCATAATGACGTGGAGATGCTTGAGTTTGCGGGGTATCCGGTTATCATGGGGAATGCCTGCGCCGAGCTGCGCGGGCGGGGTTGGACGGTAACCCGGGGGAATGATGACTGCGGGGTGGCGGCGGCAGTCGAGGTTGCGCTGGGGGATGTGATTTCGGTCGGAAACGGATGAAACGTCAGTACTCATATCTGTTAATCGTTGGGGCCGTCGCGACATTGGCGGTCGCGGCACTTCCCTGCTTTGCCGCCGAAGTGGCAGTGCTGCGGAACGGGTTCACCATCCAACATGAACGGCGCGAAGTGGTCGGGGACGTTACGCGTCTTTATATGAGTGCCGACGGCGCCAGCTTTGTGGACATACCCACCGCCGAGATCGATCACTACGAGGAAGCGCCGGATCCGCCGGTTTCGGAATCGGCGCCTGCGGGCAACTCGGCGGGGAACGCCGGTTCATTCGTAAAGAATGCGCAGAGCGGCGCGCGAGGATTTCCGGTTCAACGCTACACCGATCTGAATGAAGTGGTAAATGTGGCAAGCGGGCATTACCGGCTGGATCCTGACCTGGTGAACAGCGTGATCAAGGCGGAGAGCGGATTCAATGTGCGGGCCGTGTCGCCGAAAGGGGCGCAAGGGCTGATGCAACTGATGCCGGGAACCGCGTCGCAGCTCGGTGTGCCAAATGCATTCGATCCGCAGGCCAACGTGGAGGGCGGAACTCGATACCTGCGGGAGTTGCTGGAGCGCTACAACTTTGACCTGGTGAAGGCGCTGGCGGCTTACAACGCGGGACCGCAACGGGTGGAACAGTTTGGCGGGGTGCCTCCGTTTCATGAGACACGGGCTTATGTGGCTCGCATCGTGAAAGACTTCAATAAGAAAAAGACGGCGCAACAAACAGCGGTGGCTTCTTCGCGGAAGAGCACTCCTGCGGAGAACAACACTGCCGCCAGGAGAACGAACTCGAAGACACCAGGCTCAGCAGCGAGGGCGCAACATCCTAAGCCCGTCACGCAGGCGGAAGCGAGTCCTTCGCCGAGTGAGTGAGGGTGATTGCGGCGTGGGCGGGCATTCCGAAGAAACAAAAGCCAAAGTCAAAAGCAGCGGGCAGGAGTGCCCGCTCCACACCTACGCCACGGATGCGGCTCGCGTTTGACCCGTTCGAAGGGGTCATATACCTTTGGAATTGCCGTTTCCCACTTCGCGTTGCTCGGGCCACGGCGCGGAGTTTTTCCCCTTCATGGATAAGAAGCGAATCCTGGCCAGTGTGGTGGTGTTCCTCATCCTGGCCGTTCTGGTTTACCTGCAATACCGGCATTGGCGGACCTTCGATTGGGGAACATTCTGGAGCCAGACCCACCGGATCAATAAATGGCACGTCCTGCATGGGATCGCACTGATCTACCTTGGATATGGGATGCGAGCGTGGCGCTGGAAAATTTTCCTGAAGCCGGTGCGTCCGAAAACCAGGACGATCGATATGGTCTCGCCCACCCTGGTCGGGTTCACCGGGCTGGCGTTGCTGGGGCGGGCGGGCGAATTTATTCGCCCGTACCTGATTGCGCGGCGGACCGACCTTCCCTTTTCTTCGCAACTGGCGGTGTGGGGCGTGGAGCGCATTTTTGATATGGGCGCATTTACGATCTTGATGCTGCTCGCGATCTTCCTTCCCAGCGCGCTGCCTTCCATTCCGCATCCCGAGTATTACGTTCGCTTCCGCGAACTGGGATTTATCCTCACCGCTTTGGTGGTTGGAACGGCAGTCCTGGCAGTGATCATCGGGCGCAACGGCGAGAAGGCGGCGCTTTGGGTGGAGCAGCGTTTCGCCCACTTGGCGTCGAATTTCGGACACAAGCTGGGGCAGAAAGTGCGCGAGTTCGGCATGGGCCTGAACACGATTCACGGGCCGCTGTCGCTGCTGTCGCTCACCCTGGTATCGGTGGGAATGTGGTACGTGATTGCATTGGCGTATCAGGAGGTGACGCATTCCTACGGAGTAGACGCACTGGCGATACCGGTTTCGCAGTTGTTGATTCTGATGTTTTCGAGCATGCTGGGCTCGATGTTGCAGTTGCCGGCCGTGGGCGGCGGGTCGCAGATGGCGACGATTGCTACCCTGTCGAGCGTGTTCGACGTGCCGCCGGAGATGGCGGCCAGCTGTGGAATTTTGTTGTGGCTGGTGACATTTGCAGCCGTGGTGCCCGTGGGGTTGCTGCTGGCGCATCATGAGAGACTATCGCTGCGGAAGTTGTCGGTCGAGAGCCATCAGGCGGAGGAAGCGGAAATCAGCAAAGTGCCACCAGCGTGACACTTCCTGCCGAGCTTCGCTCGGCCTGTCCGGGTTCCCTCGACTTCGCTCAGGACAGGCACCAACCCGGACCCACACGAAACCCTGCCACCTTTATTCTGTGACCACCGCCTTTACCAGATTCCGGGGATGGTCCACGTCGTATCCCTTGTTGACAGCGACGTGGTAGGCGAACAGCTGCAGCGGGATCACCTCGACTATTGGCAGGAGCAACTCCGGGGCTGGGGGTACGTAGAAAACGTGCTCGGCGATGGTGGCGACTTCATGGTCGCCCTCGGTTGCAACCGCTATCAGAGGACCACGGCGGGATTTCACTTCCTTCATGACGTCCACGGTTCGCTTGTAGCGCAAGACCGAATCGGGATCGGCGTGGTCGCAGGTGGCGAGGACCACGACGGGTAGCTTCTCATCCACCAGTGCGTTCGGGCCATGCTTGAGTTCGCCCGCCGGATATCCTTCGGCGTGGGCGTAAGAAATCTCTTTGAGCTTGAGCGCGCCTTCGCGCGCGATGGCATAGTGCACCCCGCGGCCGAGATAGAGGAACTTTTCTGCCTTAAAATGGGCTGCGCCGAATTCTTCGGCTAGATTGTCCCAGTTGCGGAGGCTCTGTTCGATCGCCTCGGGCAGGCGCAGTAGGCGTTGCAAGTACGACCGCGTCACTTCCGAAGTCATGCGTCCGCGCTTGCGCGCTAGGAACAGCGCCATCAGGTAGAGAATTGTGACCTGCGTGGTGAAGCTCTTGGTGGCGGGGATGGCCAACTCGGGGCCGGCGCCTGTGATGAGCGCCGCTCCGGCCTCGCGAACGATCGTGGCCGGGGACACGTTGGAGACGGCGATGGTCTTGACACCGCGGGTGAGAGCTTCGCGTTGCGCGGCGATGGTGTCGGCGGTCTCTCCGGACTGAGTAATTACCATCACGATCGGATCCACGGCGGCGTGGGTTGAGCGATAACAATATTCGCTGGCGTATTCCACGTCGACCGCAACGCCGGAAAGATCTTCGATCATGATTTCGCCGGCCAGGCCGGCGTGGCGGCTCGACCCACTGGCCGCGATGATCAGTTTTTCGAAGGTGAGGAGCGCGCTTTCGATGGCGTCGAGTTCGCCGGGAAAAATCAGATCGTTCTTCAAATGTTTCTGGACGGTTTTGGCAATGGCCTCGGGCTGCTCGTAAATCTCCCGCCGCATGACGTGGGAGTGCTTCTGGTCGGTCTGGTTGGTCGAAATCATAGGGACTGGGGCTGAGAGTAAATCATTCGTGGCGTGGCGGGCAAACCCCTGCCTTCGCTCCGCCGGACAGCCCCTTCGACTGCCCTCAGGACAGGGTTGGCGGCTGTCCCCACACAAACAACGCGTTAAGATGTAGCGCCTGCGCCTTCAAAATGCGCCTCGATCTCTTCGAGCGTCTTTCCTTTCGTCTCAGGCAGGAACCAAGTGGCGGTGACGAAGTAGATCACGGTGCAGCCGGCGAAGCCGAAAAACATCGTGGAATATCCGTATTTGCCGACGGTGGGCAAGAAGATGGCCGCTATGGTGGTGGAGACCGCCTGATTCAGCACCAGGGCGATGCTCATCCCGTTCGAACGAATGCGGGTGGGCATCAGTTCGGAGAGCGCGAGCCACACGCACACGCCAGGGCCTACGGCGTAGAACGCCATGAATACGAACAGCGTGACCGCCACCAGCCACCCGTTGCCGGGACTCGGCACCGGGCTGATAAGCGCGTTGTCGATTCTTAGCGGAGCCTCCCGGGAGGCGTCGAGATTGCCGAATGGGTTGGAGAAAAAGGCAACTACTTTGTTGGCGGGGACGCAACTCTCGCGCCTGATCTCGATCGGTTTTGCAGCCCGATCGTCAGAACGAACGACCCGGCTTGCTGCCCGGAAGTCTCCGTAGGAATAGATGACTACCAGTGACGTCGGCCGGCTCGCATCGGGCTGGTTCAAAAGCTGGTTGGCCAGCACCTGGTCGAAGGGCAGTGCGAGTGTCTGGTCGGCGGAGACCATCGATTGAACAGCGATCCTCACATCGACGCGGGAACTTTCGGCGCCGTGAAACAAGACACCAGTGCAGACGAGCGAGGCGATAATGCCTGCGGTTCCAAGAGAGAGCAAAAACTTACGGCCCTTGCGGTCGACCAAAACTACGCCGCCAAAGGTGACGGCAAAGTTGATGATGGTGAAGACGACGTATCCCCAATGAGCGGCGACGTCGGAGAGTCCGCTCTGCAGGAGGATATTCGTGTTGTAGGCGATGATGGAGTTAATTCCCGTGGCCTGATTGCAGGCGAGGATGATGCAGGCCAGGACAAACGGAATTACGTACTTGCGGCGCAGCAACGATTCCCTGACACCCCCGGCGGCTGACGATTTGCCTTTTTCGGACGCGTTGGCGTCCTCCATTTCCTTAAGTTCGAGATCGGCCTGGGCGGTGGTACGCGAGCGGAGCAGGGCGGCGTAAGCGGCGTCACTCTTGCGGTGGCGCAGGAGCCAGCGGGGCGATTCGGAAATCATCAGGCTCCCGATCACAAACAGAATGCCGGGAGGCAACGAGACCCAAAAAATGCCACGCCAGGCCGTGTCTTTGAAGGCGAGCAGCCTGGCTGCGTCCCCAAGCTTCGCCACCTGGTCCACACGGAAGCTGAAATACACACCCACCAGTGCCGCGATTACGATTCCTGCTGTGAGGAGCCACTGGAAAATGCCTGTGCCCTTGCCGCGGCTTGAGGCGGTGAGACACTCCGCAAGATAGAGCGGAACGACCACGCCAATCAGGCCCGCGCTGACGCCCTGCAGAAGGCGACCCAAGACTAACGGGCCGTAACCGTGCGCCAGAGCGATCGTCGGAATGCTGATAACGAACATGACCCCGCTGAGCGCCATCAGCGACTTGCGGCCCATCCAGTCGGCCAGCACGCCGGCGAACAGCGTCGAGATCACGCTTCCGAGCAGCACAGCAGCGACCACGATGGAGAGTTGGCCGGCATTCAGGCCCGAAGTCGCTTCCAGATACGGCAAGGCGCCGGCGATGATGCCGACGTCCACGCCGTAGAGGAGGCCGCCTAAGCCCGCTACTACCAGAAGAAAACGGTTGTAAGAAATTTTTTTGCTATCAAGCCCGGTCATGTTGGTTACGGTATCAGACATAAATTCGCTTCACCCAGGTGTGAAACAGACTGCTTGTGATTTTGAGTGCAAATGATTGTAGCCTAGCAGTTTGCTGAAAGCTCATTTCCGTGGGCGAGAGCCCTTACGGCATCGCTAAAAGCGATGCCCTAAGAGGTGTGGAGAGGGCACTCCCTTCGACAGCCTCAGGGCAGGCTTTGCCCGCTAGCCTCATCGATGTGGCAGGCAAGCGGGTAGGAGTGCCCGCTCCACACAACCGGCAGAAGCCTTGACTATTGTTGTTCGCGCCGGCCAAGGGCGGGGCGAGAGTTCTTGTCGAGCGGAAGGGTGAACGAGAAGACCGAGCCGCTGCCCAACTGGCTGACCACACCGATCGTCCCACCGTGAGCTTCGACAATGACCTTGGCGATCGATAGGCCCATGCCGGTCCCGGGGGCCGCATAGCGTTGGTGCTGGCCACGATAGAATTTCTCGAAGATCAACGACTGTTCGAACGAATCGATACCGGGGCCACGATCGGAAATGCTGGTCACCAGGCGCTCTTCCTTCACTTCGCTGGTCACTTTGATCGGCTGCCCCGCGTCGGAGTACTTGCCGGCATTTTCCAGCAAATGCATGATCACTTCGCGAATGCGCTGCAGGTCCATTGGGACTTTTGGCAAGCTGGCAGGAACCACAACTTCGACCGGATGATTCTCCAGCGACGCTTTGGCGTCCAATAGCGCAGGTTGGAGGGCGTCCTGGATAGAGTGCGGCTGGAGATCGAGCTTGAACTGGCCAGCATCGAGCTGCGCCATTTCCGCGGCTTCGCCGACCAGCCGGTTCAAGCGGTCGGTCTCTTCGTCAATTACGGTCAGCAGTTCCCTTCTTCCCTGATCGTCGAGTGTGGCGCCTGAAAGCAACGTGGTCACGCTGGCTTTGATCGAGGTGAGGGGAGTGCGGAATTCGTGGGTGACGGAATCGAGCAAGGCCGACCGCAAGCGTTCATGCTCCTGCTCGGCGCGATGCTTGCTGAGTGCTTCAAGAGCGCGAGCGCGCTCAATGGCAAGGCCCGCCAGGCTTCCAAGGGCATCGAGAGTTTCGCGTGACAGCTCATCTCCGGTTACGGCGAGAGCGCCGACCGTGCGCATGCCGAGCCGCAAGGGCGCGTAGGAGATTCCGGCCTGCGTAATCGGTTCGCCACGCAGCAGCGTCGAGCGCAGGACAGTGTCGTCGAATTTGGCATCGAGCGAGGAGCGATAGACGGATGGGTGATCCGCGGCCATGACGGCGACGCTCCCGACTGAGAATGACTCCTGCACATAGGCCGGCAAGGCGTTGAGAAGTTCCAGAACATTCTCGGAAGCAAGCAGGCGCTGACTGAGACTGTAGAGGCGCTCGACTTCGCGGCGGCGTTGTTTGGCGCCTTCCGCCTCACTGCGAGCAGTTTCCGCCAGGTTGCTGGCCACCAGCGCGGTCACGAGGAAGGCGAACAGGGCAACCCAGTTTTGCGGATCGGCGATGGTGAAGGTTCCCACCGGAGGCAGGAAAAAGAAATTGAAGGCAGCAGTGGCTCCCACGGCCAGCACCAGCGCATAGCGCAGGCCCCAATATGCGGAGACCAGCAGTACGGCGACAAGAAACATCAATGCGACCGTTGTGTGATTGACGTGCAGGCGGAAATCGATGGCTGTGATGGCTGTGATGGCTGCGATTACGACCACGTAGCGCATTGCCTGCGTCTGAACTCCGGCTTTCACATCCGCATTGTACGATGGGGGTGACAAATCCCAGGCTGCGAAAGACAATAACTGCGATGGCCAAGACGCCCGAGGAGTGGCTGCAGGAAGTTTCCCCGGAAAAAGACCGTGGCATTTTCAAACTCTTTCTGGGCTACGCTCCGGGCGTGGGCAAGACTTACAGCATGCTGAGTGAGGCTATCCGGCGCGCCAGTCGCGGCGAAGACGTTGCCGTCGGCGTGGTGGAGAGTCATGGGCGCAAGGCCACGGCGGAACTGGCCGCCAAGCTCGACCGCATCCCTCCTCGAAAAATCGAGTACAAGGGCACAGTGTTTGACGAGATGGACGTGGACGCCATCCTCGCGCGCAAACCGGCGGTCGCACTCATCGACGAACTGGCGCACACGAACATTGAAGGCAGTAAGCACGCCAAGCGTTATGAAGACGTCATGGAACTGCTCGACGCCAAGATTGATGTGCTCTCGACCATGAATGTGCAACACGTCGAGAGCCTTGGCCCGACGGTGCAGCAGATTACCGGCGTGCAGGTACGCGAAACCGTGCCAGATTGGGTGATGCAGCGGGTGGACGAGATTGTGCTTGCCGACCTGACGCCGCAGGCGCTGCAAAAGCGAATGCAGCGTGGCGACATTTATCCTGTCGACCGCGCCCAGCGGGCGCTCTCGCATTTCTTCCGGCCCGGCAACCTGATTGCCCTGCGAGAACTAGCGCTGCGCCAGGTCACGGGCGTGGTGGATCGCAGCCTGGACGCGTATCTGGATAAGGACACGACGCAGCAGGCGCACACCGTGCGCGAGCGCATTGGGGTCTGCGTCAGTTCGAATCCCGCGGCGCAATACCTGATCGCCCGGGGCTCGCGGATGGCCCAGGCGATGGGCGGTGAACTTTACGTTTTCTATGTGGACGTCGGACGTGATACGCGGCCGGAGGATCAAAAGACGTTAGCTGAGAACATTCTCTTCGCCGAGAATCTTGGCGCCAAGGTTCGGCGGGCAACCGGCAGAAGCGTCGCGGATGGCGTGGCTCAATTTGTGCGCGAGCATCACATCACGCAGGTGATCTTCGGCCGCTCCGCGCGCACCGGGTGGCAGCGGTATCTGTACTTGTCGGCGATTCAGCGCTTCTTGCGCGACTCGCCTTCGGTGGATGTGCACATCGTGACGCAGGAGGCGCGCTGATGGCGGACCCGCCTCACATTCTCGTCGTTGATGACGAACCGCAGATCACGCGCGTGCTGCGCACGAGTCTTTCGGCGCAGGGATACGACATTCGCGTAGCGAACAGCGGCGAAATGGCGCTGGAGATCATGAAGGATTGGTCTCCGAACATGATCATCACCGACCTGTCGATGTCGGCGATGGATGGCGTCGAACTTTGCCGCAAGGTTCGGGCAGTTTCGCAGGTTCCGATCCTGGTCCTCTCGGTTCGCGACAAAGAGCGGCAAAAAGTGGAGGCGCTCGATGCCGGCGCAGACGACTACGTCACCAAGCCGTTCGGCATGAACGAACTGCTGGCTCGCGTGCGGGCGAATCTTCGGCGCATTCCGGCCGAGAGCCAGGCTGACGCCGTTATCGAGGTCGGGGACTTTCGCATCGACACGGATGCTCACAAAGTGACCGTGCGCGGCCAAGAAGTACGCCTCACGCCGAAAGAGTTTGACCTGCTCGTGTATTTGGCTCGACGCCCGGGGAAAGTCGTCAACCACCGAACCCTGCTGGGCGCCATCTGGGGTGGACAAAGCACCGAGCAGGTGGAGTATCTCCGCGTCTTCGTGGGGCAATTGCGCAAGAAATTGGAGCCTGACGCGGCCTCGCCGCGTTATATCGTTACTGAGCCTTGGGTGGGATATCGGTTTGAGCCGCGAGAATAGTGCGCGTTCGATCCGGAAGTTGGGATAGCGAGCCTATCCCCGTACGACGATCCAAACCGTTCCGCGGCCATCGCAGTACCCGCAACTGGTTCCCGCCACGTATCCGGTTGCATGGCACTCATTGCACGAAACAACGATCTGCATTTGGGCTGCCGGATCTTTCGGAAGTTTCTGCGGGGTCTTGATCACTTCGGCGTGATGATAACGGAGCAGCCAGATCTTCAGCGCGTGCTCGACGGCCTCCCTCTCTTTGACGCTAAGTTGGTTGCACTGGTGGTGCCACCATTCAAGAACGCAGCCGTAACACACCGGGATGCCGGGATCGAAGAGCGTGGCGGGGTCGGAACTGCGAAGAAATTTATTGCACCAGGAGCAGGACTTGATTCCTAACAGACGCACGCCGCTGGTCAGACGTTCGAGATCGCGCTCCAGGCGCGCCACACGATCGTATAACTCCTGGTTTGTCCCTTCGGGCATTTTTAGCGCCCTGCTAATCTTACTCCGGACGCAAGTCAGAAGACACGCTCTCTTTTCGCGAGACACTAACTCGCCTCTTATTACGAACATTCTACGAACTTTTTATTCAATCCTTACGGCCGTCATTATCCAATCATTGAAGGCGGCAGGAACTAGGTTCCGGGTTCTGGCCGCGGTTGGAAGCATGATCCTGCTCCTGTTGGTGCTCTTGATCCGGTCGCGCGCTATAGATGGCCGTCAGCGGCAACGAGATGAACGTTCTTCAGGGGGAGATCAATCGGTAAAATTCAAGAAAGGCTAAGAGCATATATATGTGGTCGATTCAGGATGTTTCTGCGGAAGAACTGGCGAAGCTATTTCATCACTATCGCGCTGCCCTGGCGCATGACTTCGATTGTCCTGCGGGAGAAGGGGCAACTTTTTCGTGGGATCGCACTCCGCAACAGGAACGCAAGTTAATGGTAGCAGCGGCTCGTTTGGCGCTGCTGGAACTGGCAACGGCACCTGCTCAGAGTGACCGCCGCCCGTATTTTGCCAAGGCGGGCGAGGCAGAGTGGGGCTGCTGAGCTTACGCTAAACACGAATTGTTCGTCGGCGGTGGAGCTCGCGGCCGGCTTACGGGTCATCTTTACAGATTCCTTATGAACTCTTGAGCCGGGCTTTATGCACGGCGTGGTTCAATCACTCTCGGGAACAGCTTCATCGGAAGTGTTATGCGAGTGGCTCTGATATTACTGTGCATCGGCGCCGTGACATTTCTGCTGCGGGTTCTCGCTGCCCTTGTAAAAGAGGCAATGAGTAAGCAACCTCGCGATATGCGAATTTATGTGGCGAAGTTCAGAGCACCCGGCCGACGTCAGGGGCTGATGTTAATGAATCCTGGCGCTCAAAAGCGTATATCTTCGCCCGGGACCGGCGAGCGGATCGCTTAGGCGCTGCGGTTGGCGTAAAGAAGTACGCGGTAATACTGGCAACGCATTTATTGCGGAGAACTGTCATGCAAGACGCTCTTTGGGTAGCTGTCACTATCGTATTTTTCGGATTGTCGGTCGCATACGTACATTTCTGCGACCGAATGAAGTAAGGGGAACGCATGGACACTCAATCTCTCATCATGCTCATCATCAGCGCCGTCACAACGGTGTACCTGTTCTACGCGCTGCTTCGTCCGGAGAAATTTTGAAATGACGGTGAACGGTTGGCTGCAGATTTTTGTGTTTTTGGGTTTGATCCTCCTGGTCACCAAGCCGCTCGGCGTGTTCATGACGCGGGTGTTTGCGGGTGAGCATACGTTTCTTGATCCGGTGCTTCGGCCGATTGAGCGGCTGCTCTATCTTGTTACGGGCGTCGATGAAAAGCACGAGATGGGCTGGGTTGAGTACGCAACGTCGATGCTGCTGTTCAGCGGCGTGTCGA
>Ga0307479_10002957_pt1 | contig 15443 bp, 12 predicted proteins | sample atmos_gasesECM4C_FD_203743 | JGI IMG/M metagenome (GOLD analysis project Ga0307479, IMG submission 203743) | Hardwood forest soil microbial communities from Morgan-Monroe State Forest, Indiana, United States - atmos_gasesECM4C_515 | ecosystem: Environmental > Terrestrial > Soil > Temperate... | reverse complement strand
GACTCCTTCGAAGCGGATTGGTCAGCACCATCAGCTTCTCCGGTCTTGCTCGAATGGACTATTCACTTCTTGGGAACAACGTGTTGAAAGATCACAGGTGGCCCCGAATCCCACCCTCGAAAACCGTGAAGGGTCGGGTGCCCGGCAGAAAAAGAAATCAGCGCGGATATGGAGGGCCACCCGCCCGGAAAACTGGTGTAACGTCCCGTCTGTTTCCGGTTTATTTGTCTACTTGCCATGCGGATCTCGGGGATTGACCGCCAATATATTAATCGCAATTGCAAGAATGGATACTCCGAGCAGGATCAGCCACCACGGCATCCCGCGCGCTATCACGATCCACAAGCCACAACTCAGCCCAGTCAAAATCGGACCGTATCTCGTGAGAAAGGTTCTCATCATCTGAACCCTACGCTTTCAAGATTGGGCAACGGCAAATTTTACCGATCAGATCCGACTAATTTGGCCAGGTCCACGGTTTCCAGACGCTGCCCATTGACACTCCAAACTTGTTGTAGCAACCGGAGATTCTCTGACTATGTAGGGCATCCGCTTTTATGTCCCCTTTGAGGTCCAGCGTAACGTCGTGAATCAAGTCAATCGTTCCAATTGTGGCTAACGCGAGCAGGGAGGCCTCCCCACCTCCCGCGGCCGATGCCCCTAATGTTGCCCCCCGGATTAGCATCACGGTACCGGTAGCGACTCCGGCACCGCCCGAATAGAGAGCCTCCCGACCCCAATGACCTTGCTCAAGTAACCACGACTTTGCATTAGCTGCGGCGGTAAATGCAGATTGGTCCGTCAAATACTGACTATTTGCATCAGTTATGCAATCCTGAAAGGTCGAGCCGGCGTCCATCACGGGGCTAATCCCGCCGCACAGCGGTGAGAACACTCCCCCTGTAACAGGGCAATTCAGGCCGGTGGGCAAGCCCGCCGCCTCCCAGATGGACTGGTAAAGACTTGGCTGGGGAAGGCCGCAGGGCATGAAGTCGCTGTCGCACAATTCCCCAGAGAGGTTGAAGCCAAAGCTCGTAGAGCTCGAACCCAAGCCAACGTAGTATCCCCAGAAGGTGCACATGACGTTCTCAGTGTCACAGTCACCGGTCATGTCCCCCATGAAGCCATAGTAAGCACTTCCGAGGCCGCCCATATCGCAGCCGAAGCCCGACCCGGGGCACCAGAGACCCAAAGGGTCGGTGATGGCTAGGGGATTGTTGACTACATACACATAGCGATTCCACGATTGGGGATTCGTCGGGTCCACTGCGCCCATCCCTGCGGGGTCGGGCGAGACCCAGCGGCCTACATTGGAGTATTCCCGGAAGAGAAAATCGTCGTCGCCGGAGACGGTATCCGGATTCTGTCCCGTAAAGGAAGGGTCGGTGGTGCCCGAAGTCGCGTAGGTTCCGCCGTAAGGATCGTAGGCGATGCTGGAGAGGTAGGTCTGCGTGGTCGAAGAGGTCAGGCGCGCGCTGCCCAGCCAGTCCGAATGGCGATAATGATTGAGGCCGCTACTGGTGTAGAGAGCTAGGGCCTTGCCGGGCAATGGAACGAAGGCCTTCTGCAGAGTTGACCCGCCGGTGCCGCTCATCAGCGCCAGTTTAGCACCCGTCGGCGCGTACACAATCTCGGTATAGGTGCCGGAGCGATTCTGTTCGACCATACGATCGAGCGCGTCAAAGGTCAAGGTGACGCTGCCCACCGTAGTGGAATTGCCGTCGGCATCCCAGGCATAGGTATTGATACCGTCGGTGAGTACGTTGCCGTTGGCGTCGTAGGTGGGTGTGAAGCCGGGCAGAGTCGCCATGTGGTTCGTAGACACCGTGTAGGTAGGCTCAAAGCTGTAAGGGCTGCCGGTTTTGTAGAGGTTGCCAAAAGGATCGAAAGAGAAAGTCTGCGATGCAACAGACCCGCAGTTTGCGGTGGCGATGCGGGTGAGATCATCGTGGGAATAGGTGCAGGTTTGCGAGTTGGCGCTGTTGAACTGATCGGTGATGGCCTGCTGGCCCAGGGTGGCGTTGGGATTCCAGGTAAGAGTATCGGTCAGAGACTTTGAGGCTGTACCCACGTTGAATTTGAACTGAGTCATACGCAGAGTATTGGCGTCGTAGGTGAAAGCGTCGGAGTCGCCAGAGCCAAGAGTCACTGACGTCGGAAGGCTGGCGTAGTTGTAGCCCACCGCCGTGACCGGATTTTCGCCCGATGCGGCCGTCACTTGGGTAACCCTGCCCTCGCCGTCGAGGCCGACGGTGGAACCGATGGTTCCACCATAGGAGATGGTGGGAAGCCCCGAGAGGGTACTGCTGAGTTGGGAGGCGGCGCCATGCGGCCAGTAGGTTTGCGTTACCTGATAGTACGAGGGATTGGAGTGAGGCGTCATTTCGTAGACGGTTGCGGTTTCTCCGCGAGCCGTGTAGCTAAACCCGAGATCGGTGGTCTTTGCCGATGAGGAACCCGTGTATGCCTCCGCGAGCCGAGCCTTCGCCTTCAGCATGGTTACGCTGTCCACGGTAGCCGAGTCATAGACGAAAGTTTTAGCGGGGGTTCTGGAAGCATAAGGCCCCGATGATGGGTAACTCATGTTGCCGACGCGGTGCAGCTTGTCGTACCCGCCGTAACAGGTGGTGTTGCCAACAGCGTCGATGCGCTTGACGAGATCTCCGTTGGAGCCAGGGGTGCAGGTGTTGGCAGAGTCGGAGTCGTACGTATAGGCGGTGGTTCCGGATTCCGGATTGGCTTCGGAAGTGAGGCGGCTCATGGCGTCGTAGCCGTAAGTTCGTGTTTGTTGCGGGCCGGAGGTAGCCTGTGCGTTCTGCGTGACCGTGAGCAAGTCGCCCAAGGCGTCATAGGTATACTTCGTCCAGTATCCGGTCGGCTGCGAGGAAACGTTTTGCGCGCAGGTACCGCCAGACCATGTGGTTGAGCCCTGAGTTTCGCCCGAAGTGAGTTCGCAAACCGAGGTCAGCCGACCCAGATAGTCATATTCGAGCTGCCTTGTTTTTGTGTTTTCACCTGACGGAGCCGGGCCGACAACGATCTTCACGTCGGAATTTGCATAGGAATAGGCTCTGGTGCCGTTATCCGCATCCTCAACGAGAAGGGTGCGATTGAGAGCGTCGTAGGTTGTGGTTACCTTCGGCGCTGTTGAGCTTGTCTGTCCTTCGGCGCCACTGTACGGGACCGTGGTCTCGTAGACTCGTCCGAAGGCATCGTAGACGGTTTCAACAGTGTCGAAAGTAGTCCCCCCCGGCGCCTGCCTTGTTTGTTGCAGAATTGTGCGGCCAAGCCCGTCCACTGTGGTGAGCTTGTCGACGGCAGAACCCGAGTTGATGCTGAGTGTTGACTCAGACTGGTTGAGGTTCAAGGTGCAGATGCCGCTGGCAGATACCAGGCCGTAGCAGAAAGTAGTGACAGCCCCCGTAGGATCTTGAACAGATGCAGGGCGCCAGAAATACGGATCAGTGTAGGTCGTTGTGGTCGTCTGACCGTTCTCGTCGACCGAGGTGAGTTGCACGCCGCCGGTACAGTTCCAAGTTGCTTGGGTAGTAAGCGTGGTGACGGCTTCGGTGATGGTCGTCGGAAATGAATTGCCACAGGTGTAGCCACTAGGGGTTGTGGTGCCCCCGTTCACATCGGTCGCGACATTCAAATCGCCGTTATCCCAGTAGGTAAAGGTCTTGGTGAGACCCGTGGGAAGCGTCACGGTAGTCAGATTGCCCCTCTGACCAGGAGTCGCTGTGAATTGGGGGGTGCCGCTCGAAGTGCTCGGGGTACCCTGGTTGTAGGCATAACTAGTTTGCGCTACCGTATTACCGGATCCATTCTTAACCGTAACTGAGGCTGGCAGCTCATAAGTCTGGTACCCAGTCCCCATAACGGTATAGGTGGTCAGTATTTTACGCAGGAGGCTACCCGGCGCACCGGAACCGTAGTCGTAATCCTCTTGTTCCGTGTTAGCGCCGTATGTATCGTATGTGTCGACGTGCTGGGCCTGCCGGTTTAAGGAACCAGGTAGGACGGTGGTGATGGTCCTCCCGATAATGGGTGAAGAGACGGCAGTTGTTGTACAGTTTGCGGTGTTGTTGTTGTAGCACGTAGTAGTTGTGCGGAGCAGAGTGCCGGACGTGGATGAGCCCTGATAGTCGAGGCGCTCGGTTTCGTAGAAATTGTACGTGCTGACCGTGGCGGAATCTTTTTGAAAGTAGAGGACTGTGTAATCGGGAGCTGAGGGCGTGTTTTGAGAGTCGTTGGGCGATTCGACCGTGGTGTACCATTCACTCCCGGATACCAGCGTGCGCGAGTAGGTCCATTCGCCATCAGGGGTGGTGCGCGTCAGGCCGGCGGCGCTGCCGTCAGAGCAAATGATGCCATTGTTTCCACCAGTGTAAGTATAGCTGATCGTGCTCCCGGTAGGCAGAGTAACCTTGATCAAACGGCCGGTTACGTAATGAGGGGTGTGGGTATCGCCGGGCGTGGTTTCGTAGGTAAACGTATATTTGTCGTTCGCATTGACAGATTGATCGGGCAAATCGATTTCGGTGACAAGATTGTTGCTGGTTGCCGGGTATTCAGTTATACCGGTGCAGCCAAAGTTTGTATGGACGGTAAGAGCCGTGTACTTCACTGTGTAAGAAGCGGTAGCGCCGGAGGGAGCGGTATATTTAAGGAGAGTGTTGCTGGGTGCGGTGCCAGACAAGGTTAGGGCCGTTGTGCCGAGAGTATCGGTAAAGGCGGAGGTGCTACTGCTGAAGGTTATCTCGTTTCCATTGCGGTCTTGGGCGACCACGGGTGGGGGCGGTGGAGGCGCCCCATCCGTTAATGGAGCCCCTATTGTTTTGCCGTTTTTGTCGACCAGAGTCGCTGTAAGAGTTGGGGCATCGCAACAGCCGGGGCTACTAGGTATGATGTTTATATTATAACCGGAGCCGTCAGTGGTGACTCCTGTCCACGGCAGAGCCGGGTCAGGTCCGTTACTACAACCGTATGCCCAGACCACTGCGGATCCATCGTTGAGATTGAAGGGGTGTTGGTTTCCAAAACTGTCCCAGTAAACCCAATTGGTGTAAACGTACACCGTGGCAGAACACCCGCCGCCGCCGCCTTCTTGTAGCGTGAGCGAGTACTGGATGCTCCCTGGCTGCCCGGCATTGGGACCCTGCCAGCCCATTACTGGGGCCAGTGAAGCAGCAAGTTGCCAGCTTTGGTTTCCGCTGGACCCAACTGGGTACCAAATGGAGGAGTCATAGGTCGCGTCGTATTTGAAGTTCATGCCGGCTCGCCCGGCTTTGTTGATGATGGGAATGTCCCAGTGGACGTTGAGATTCCCCAGGTTGACGACATCAGGGCCACCGGCGAAAGAACCAAAAGGCGGAGTGCCGGTTGACACCTGTCCAAGAGCAAGAGTTGACAATGACGCCAAGAAGCTCGCCAGGAAAAACGTGCAGAAAATTCGTATCGACATTCTCTTCATGATCGTCCTCTCACTACTGAAGGCTGAAGGTGGTATCCGGTACCCCGGAGTTGAATGATGCGCTCGTCAGCGTTAGGTCAAGCAGGAGACCGCCGTTTTGGAGCCGCTGGATATGAAACGGAACCTGAACGCCGTTCACCGTGCGATAGTCGGCGAAGAGAACCTGCTGCAAAAGATCGGTGTTCATGTCCTTGTCGGCATGGGTCTTGAACGCAAGACCCAGGGGAAGAAGTGTGGCCGGGTCAAGATAGAAATCCATCGTGCTCAAACGAGACAAGTCTCGACTCTTCAGCGTCTGATGGACGCGCAGGTGCAGCGTGGATAGGCCGTTCCAAGTCTCCTTGCCAACGTATGAAAAGACGAAGCCGGCATTACGGAAGTTAGCAAGGGAAGAGAGCGCCGGGGAAAACCAGGACGCGTCAGTCCAACAGTTGTGCTGTGCATATTTTCCGGAGGAGCCATCCGGGTTTGACCACCTTCCAGCAGGAAAACCATCAGAGTTGCTCCGAATGTCAATCCTGCTCCCGGCGCTGAACTCAAGTGCTACGCGGCTCTGCGTCAATCCCTTGGCAATCAAAGTAGCAGTTGCCATCTCGCGGTCGGGGCCGACGATCCGGATGGCATTGCCCGTAAGAGTTGCATCACTAATGTTTGTCCCACCTACTAAGGCAGAGATGGATTGCGCAGCCAGTGCCAGCGCGTGTTGATCGCTTGTAGTTTGGTTTTGTGCCTCGATGAACTTGAGGGAAGCAAGAAGAAAAACAACGAGGGACAGAATAGAGCTTCGCCGCATGCCACTTCCTCCTGACGCGAAAACGGCTCCCGAAGCGTCGTCTTCCAAACGCTCCAATTGGGCCACAACCCGACGGCGTCGCGCGCTACGAATCCGCGCAACAGTCACTACATTGATATTCAAAGGGAAGCAGCGATCCGGATCCCTGATAGAATTAAGAAATCCGCCCCCTTGGCGAATCCCGCTCGCTGATTGCCAGAAAATCTTTCACATGCGCCTGCGGATGTCAATTAAAAAAATGAAATGGCATCATTTCTCCGCGGCAGCCCCTAGTGTTAAGACAAAGAATGTGCTTGACCAAAGCGCCGGAATCTGGTTCGGGACCAGGGGGTCGGAGGTTCAAATCCTCTCTCCCCGACCATTTTTTTCGGATTCAGCAGTAAAATCCCACTACGTATGCACTCGGAGTACGCACCCTTGCAAAAGACGCAAGAGTGGGGCAGCCTCATTCTTGGTGATTCACATGTTTAGAAACCGCAAGGGTGGCCAGCCCCCTTCACCAGTAGCCGCACTTTCGGCTGCACCGTTGACAACACCGGATCTGACGAATCTCGGCAACACTTAGCTGACATCGAAGGTCTGAAGAACGGGGGAAACTGGTAAAGCTACATTGAATGTCGCGCCACCAGTTGGGTTATTCTCTGCCCAGAGCCGGCCGCCGTGGGCTTCGACGATGGAACGGGAAACGGCCAGACCGATCCCCATTCCATTTGTCTTCGTAGTAACAAAAGCGTCGAAGATTCTTTCCTGATCGGCAACTCCCGGTCCATTGTCTATCACCTGAATGAGCATCTGATTTTGATCCGTCGCGGATGCTCGAACGATTATGTGCGGAGAACTTTGGCTACCCTCCAACGCTTCCATCGCATTTGAAATCAAATTGATGAACACCTGCTGTATCTGAGTCAGGTCGACGGAAACCGTGGGCAGATGCTCATCCAATTGCCAATCAATAGAAACGTCGTGCTTTCTTGGATCCCCATGCAGGAAACGAACAGCTTCACTGAACACGTCGCGGATACTCACTTGCTTTTTTTCGAAGGACTCCTGTCGGAAGAGTCCACGAATGTGCTGAATGACCTGGTCGGCCGCACGAGCATCCCTTATGATTCGTTCAATGGATGCGTTGGTTTCCAGCAGATTTGGCGGATTGGCCGCCAACCAGCGCTTGCCAGCTTGAGCGTTAGCAAGTACAGACATGAGGGGCTGGTTGAGTTCGTGAGCGATCGAAGCTGATAGCTCAGCCACAGTTGCAATTTGCGACGCCCTGGTAAGCTTGATGCGCGTATCACGAAGATGGTCTTCTGCACGCTTCCGCTCATCGATGTCAATCGAAAGCCCATACCACTGGACAATCTCGTCATGAGGACCGCGCAAAGGCTCGCCTCTTGTGTGGTGCCAGCGATATTCTCCATCCGCACGCCGCAAACGGTGGACCACGTTGTATGACTCCCCAGTCCGTATGGCCTGGAAAAAGGCCGTCGCGGTGTCCTCACGATCATCAGGATGCATTAACCGCTGCCACCCTAGATCGAGAAAATCTTCGAAGTGCAGTCCACTGTAGTCGAGGACTCGTTGACTGATGTGAGTGACCTCTCCGGTCGGCGACGCAGACCAGAGCATGGAAGGAATAGTGTCGATAATGCCAAGCAACTCATGCTCTCGTTTCTGAAGGGTGCTTCCACTTTTGTGCAGTTCCGAGGTTCGTTCCGCCACCTTAATTTCTAACTCGTCATGGGCCTTGCGAAGATCTTGCTCCTGGTCGCGCAGCGCTTTTTGGGCGGTACGCAGCTCATTGATCAGGCGTGCGTTCTGAAATGCCGTTGCGGCATTATTCGCAGCCACGGAAAGCAGTTGCTGATCGATCTGGCCGGGAAAATCGGAGCGATCACACGCCGCCGCAATGAGTCCGCGCTCGCTGTTTACTCCAATAGGAATCACCACACCGGAGCAGGATTTCTCAGCCCCGCCAACATTGGTCACGATTTCCGTTCGAGAGACTTGACCGAACCTGACGGAGCGTTGTCGCAGCCATTCGCGAAATCCCTTCCAGCAGTCACCCCGTATCACCTCGACCGCCTGGCCTCCTGTTGGATTGCACAAACGCACAAAAGCGAAATCCAGCTTGAGCGATCCGATCAACAAATCGGCGAGGTCGGCGGCAATGGCAGGCGGTTCTCTCCCCACCCACGCCTCCGGGATGATCGAAAGCGCCAGGAGGTCCCTGACTGTAGCGCGCAGGCGGAGGATCTCGGCAGATTGATCGATATCCATTTTGAGCAGTTCACTATGCTGCGGTTTTTCGATCTGACCGTCGCTCGCGCATCTCATCGAGGAACTGCTCGGGAGGAACGAAGAACGGGTTCTCCCGCAGTAGTCCACCGATGATTACCAGCGGATGCGTCCGCATGATGTCCATGGCGACGGTTGCGCCAAACTTGGACGGATTGTAGTTACAGATCACCGGATCTTCGTATTTGGAAAGAACGTGATTCAGTCGTGCCTCGTATTCCACCAGGTTGTAGATGGCAGGTTTGTCGAGAAACAGCCAATCCATATGATGTCCCACTAATCTGGTAAGCGGGTAGCCGGCTGCGGCGCCCGATTGGATCAGTTGTTCGACTGCAGTCAGCATCGCGTCCTGATCGAACCGGTGGTCGCGCACATATGCATCGGTCCACGGCACCACCTCCAGTTGGCCGGTGTCCATCATCTTTTGCACATCTATGCCCGCCTCGGCCAGGCGCTTCAAATGCTCTTCCCGATTCTCGGGGTCCACAATGTGGGCAGCCTTTTCTCCCCGGTCGATGCCATCCTTGTAGAACGAGCCCAGCACTCGGTGCTCCTCGTCGATGGTGTTGAAGAACGCGCACACATGGTTCCGCCCTGCGAGATTGACCCCGGCGAGCTCTACTGATTGTTCGTGCTTTGCCATATTTCTCCTCATGTTTCTCGCTAGAGATAAGGGCCCGTCTTCATTCATTGTTCATTGTTCTTTGTTCCAGATCGGATATGGTACTCCGCTTGAGGCGATTGAGTCACAAACGGGTCGCCTATTCAGCGTCGCTCTTCTAATCGGCATTCCCTGCCGCGACAGAACGTTGAATGACAAGAGCCCGCGGATGAAACGAGCAGGTAAAAGGACTTCGATGCGCTTAACTTAATCGGGATCTGACCTGCTGCACACGGAGCCGATTAAATCCACAAGTGCATCACAGTCCACAGGCTTTCGGAAGAAGCCGACTGCGCCTCTTTCAAGATAAAAGGCCTCGGAGTTTTCGGAGGGCTTTCCAGTGATAATCACCACTGGGACCGCAGAGTTGCTGCTCCTGATGTGTTGGAGAAGGCCGAGCCCACTCATTTTTCGCATCTCGATGTCGGCGATGATACACATGCACTTCGAGAGTCCACCCGATCCTAGAAATTGCTCCGCCGAAAGATAGCTTTCTGCCTTATACCCACATGAAGCAAGAAAGTTGAGCAGTGATTCGAGAACTCGGGGATCATCGTCTATGACCGCGATCGTGCGAGCCTGTACGTTCATCTCAACCCCAATCCTCGCCTGCACTTCAACAGGAGTCCGCGAAAATTCTTTCTCATGTATTCCTGTTAGGCGCCCCGGCCGGCTCAAGTTTGAGCTTGGCCGCGAGCTTCACTAGAGTGGCAAAAGAGTCCGCTTCCATCTTTCGCATAATGTGTCCGCGGTGAATTTGAACGGTGTACTCGGTAATCCCCAACTCGAATGCAGCTTGTTTGTTTAGCAAACCGCTAGCCAAAAGCGGGAGTACTTCTCGCTCTCGCGGTGTGAGAGACTCATATCGAGCGACCAACCTTGCATGTTCGATTGCCTCTGTGCGATTCGCGCGGTCCTGCTGCAACGCTCTTTCAACGGAAGCGAGAAGCGCAGCCTCATCAACCGGTTTCGTCAGGAAGTCAATCGCTCCTCCTTTCATCGCAGTCACTGTCGAGGGAATGTCGCCCCGGCCAGTGATGAAGATGACGGGAATCGATGTCCTGGCGGAAATCGACTGCTGCACCTCCAGTCCGCCCAGTCCTGGCATCTTAAGATCCAGGATCAAGCAAGCGCACGAGTCCTCACGCCGACAATCAAGGAACTCTTGCCCTGAACTGAATATCTGGACGCCCTTGCCGCTCGCACGTAAGAGCGAAGATAAGGCCTCCCTCACCCTGGGGTCATCGTCGACGATATAGACGATCTCCTTCGTCGGGTCCATGTAAACCTCCAAGGGTAAAAGCACGCGGTCATTTACGGACCGGCGCACACGACGTTTCTCATCGAACTCGAGGTCGGCACGTTTCTCCAAGAGGAACGCCCCGAAGCCATTCTGTTGAGAATTATAGAGGCGTAAGCGGTCCCCAGATCAGGGGAGTTCATTACATGAATATGGAATAGACTTCCTTAGGGTTCCTGGTCTTCCTGCGGCGAGGTAAGTCTGCTCGATCGTTCGTTCCTCCTGTATATAAAATTCATGTTCTCGTATCTCATCTCCAGAACCTGTATGTCGTGTCGATAGATGGCTCAATCACTCTGCGCTGGTTCCTTATCCTGTGCGCGAGCACTGGGACACTCTCGGCTTCCGACTGACCGCCTGGCAATACTAGGAACATGTAATTTATTCGGCTCTTCGCGACCGCTACTATCACACGAAGACGGCCATTGCACAGCGGCGGAATATCTTGCGCAAGGTCCCATGGGACAGGCAGCGGCTAAGGGCCGAGCCAGCTCAGAGCACAGGGCGAGTTACAACCAAGAGAATCAGGAAAGGATAACAAATGAGCAGTTTCAGCAGAGTCGGACTCGAAGCACTTCTGACCCCTAATGACTGCGTTGTTGTGTTGATTGACCACCAGCCATTCCAACTCGCAAACGTCAACAGCCACGAACCGACAATGGTTATCAACAACGTCACTGCCCTTGCGAAGACGGCGAAAGCATTCGACATTCCGACGATCTTGACGACGGTGAACGAGGAACGTGGCGGCGTAATTTTCAAAACCGTCCAGGATGTTTTTCCGAATCAAAAACCCATTAATCGCACGTTCATCAACGCTTGGGAGGACAGACGAGTTGTCGAAGCCGTTAAGAAAACCGGACGGCGAAAGGTTGTTTTCGCCGCTCTCTGGAGCGAGATGTGCCTGGCGATGCCCGTAATCCAGGCGATGGGCGAGGGATATGACGTTTATGTAGTCACGGATGCATCCGGCGGCGTGTCGGTGGAAGCACACGATATGGCTATCCGCCGCGTTGTTGCGGCGGGCGCTCAACCGATTACCTGGCTGGGGATGGCCGGTGAACTACAGCGGGACTGGGCTCGTACCGCCAAGCTGAACGAAGTGGCTCAGATCCTGTTCGATCATGGCGGCGCTTCTGGATCAGTACTCGGTTGGGAAATGCAACTCCTGCACGCGTCAGAGGTGAAAGCTTAGGAACTTGCACTCGAAACTTTATTCTGCTCTTCACAATGCAAACCAAGCGCTTAAACAGCAGTTCGGTTCCTGACGTTAGCCGGCCGAGACCCACGCGGCGTGACGTTATGATCGGCCTTGTCGCTACGGCACTCTCGACGAGGCTTGCCTCAGGAACGGGACTCATTCACGACCAAACTATCTCTGAGGAGAATGTCCACATGGCACAAACAATCGAAAAATTGCTACGCGAGAACATGCATGGTGTCTTTGGCGAACCCGACCCTGAGAAGCGTCATAACAACATCACAAGGCTGTGGGCTAAAGATGGCGTGTTCATTGATCCTGATTCCCGGTTTGAAGGGCATTCAGGTGTTGCCCTTGCGGCCGACGGGGTCGCCAAAAAGTTCCCCAACTTCATCTTTACCGAGCGGGGCGAAATTGTGGCATATCACGGAGTCGGCAAGCTCGATTGGGGATTCGGTCCCGTTGGAGCGGAAGCCGTTGTCACGGGCAGCGACGTGCTCGTGATGAAGGGTGACAAGATTGGCGCTGTTTACACATTCATCAATCCACCAAAGAAGTAGTCAGATCATGCCTGACAGGAAGCAGATCGAAAGGAAACGCGATAACCGGATTGCCAGCGTTGCGGCTAGACAGATGCTCTGCTGTTTGCGGGTTCTCTGCTTGCTAGCCGTGACTGGCGTCTGTTCTGCTCAGGTCCAGCTACCGACCGTGAATCTGGGAGAAACGAACTTTGAAGACGGATTTGCCGGTCGGGGCTGGTTCCTGGAGGAGTTCCCTGAGGCTTACGTCGCAAGTGAGCTCAAGGACTCCGACGGGAAGACGGTTCCAGGGAGCAACCGCGTTACAGCCGATAGCACCATCACACATGTGGCCTTCATAAGCAAAAAGCGTGTTTTCGGAGGATGGCTGGCGGGAGAGATTTTGCAGCCTTTAGTGGATCTCGATGTGCGGCTCGCGAATGGCACTTCTTCGCGAGTGCGCGGATTGGCCGACGTGACGATCGGCGCTGGATTGCAGTGGGTGCCGAAGAAAATTGGGGACGGAGTGTTTGCACATCGCCTGGTACTCGACGTAGATTTGCCCACAGGCAAGTATAGCGATAAACAGCCAGTAAACATCGGCAATCATTTCGTTGTGGTCAATCCGTACTACGCACTCACTTATGAACGCAAGAAAATAGAGTTCGGTAGTCGGCTTCACTATCTCTGGAATTCAACCAACAACGATCCATTCGTAGGGTTCGGAATTAGAAACATGAAGCCAGGGCAGGCCGTGCACGTCAACTACTCGACTTCCTATGAATTGTGGAAGAACGTGAGGCTTGGCTTTAACGGGTACTGGCTGCAGCAGGTAACCGATCATCAAATCAACGGCATTCGCGTGCCGAATTCGCGAGAGCGCACGGTCGGCCTTGGCCCCGGAATTCAGCTCACCGGTCGAGACATCTGGTTCCGTGCGAATGGCTACATCGAAACGGATGTTCACAATCGTCCAAGTGGAATCAAGGTGACATTCCGTATCTCCAAAGGTATTCCGGCCAAGGAATCGCAACCATAGGCCAGCGCGATGCAGAGAATCGCCATCATCATCGGCAGCACGCGGCCTGCCCAGGTCGGTGCGGCCGTCGGCGCGTGGGCAAGGGGATATCCATTTATATCCATTCCGACCCGTTCATTAACCAAAAGGAAACTTTAGTGTTGCCACTCTTCTGCTATTGAGAGGCTCTGAAAAGAACCGGACTCACCATGGTTTCAATCCTGGCTGCCATCTCCTCGGCTGGGATACGGTTGGAGCTCTGAAACCAGCCGCGCGCGGCTCCAAAAACGGCCCAAGCCGCGGTGGTCGCAAGCAGTGCCGTATCGGCACCCGGTGCCACCCCATGAAGGGCAAGACCTTCCCTGAACATATCCTCGACGACCGGGATGATGGAGCCTTCGAGCGATATCCGAGCCAACTGACTGGGACAGCCTGTGGTCTCAACGAGATAGTCGCAGATGCCGAGTGCAATGGCGCGCAGTGCTCCACTGCAGTCGGTAAAGGTGATCGCGCGGCGCTCTATCAGATCGCGGAAGCGGGATTCAGTCATGGCATGCAGCAGCGCGTTCTTGTCCGGATAGTGCAAGTAAAAGGTGGCCCGGTTCAGCGTCGCCTCATCGGCGATCTCTTGGACGGAGATGTCGTCGAACTCCTTTTTTATTAATAGCTTGGCCAGAGAATCCATGAGCATGCGGCGGCTGCGCAGAATGCGCGGATCCGTCGTTCCACTCTCGGACTGGAGAAGCTGGGCCATTCCTACTAGTAAAGGATACTCCTTGCAGACTAAACGACACTTGTTTATTTTCTGAATCGACAGTTGTCTATTACTAATCATATGTCGTGTAGGAGGGATTCCCAATGTCAACGCTGCTACATATCGATTCCAGTCCACTCTACGGCCGGTCAGTTTCCCGCGAGCTGACCGCTGCGTTTGTCACTCAATGGAAGGCTTCGCACCCGGATGGAAGGGTCATTGACCGCGATCTCAACGCAACCGCAATGCCGCCGATCAATGCGGAATGGGTCGGTGCCGTCTACACGCCGGAACAGGCCCGCACTCCGCAGCAGAAGGAATTGCTTTCGCTCTCCGACTCCCTGCTCGCCGAATTAGAGCAGGCCGACGAGTACGTCATCGGAGTGCCAATGCATAACTTTGGTGTGCCTTCCGTGCTCAAGCTATGGATCGACCAGATTGCGCGCGTCGGAAGGACCTTTTCCTACGGGGAGCGAGGACCAAAGGGCCTGATTGTCGGCAAGAAGGCGACCTTCATTATCGCAACGGGCGGGATCTACGACGCCCAGACGCAAATGGCCTCGTTCAATTTCGTGGAGCCTTATCTGCGGTCCGTATTTGGTTTTCTGGGCGTGACGGACGCGACCTTCCTCACCGCAGGGGGAACCAGCGCGCTGAACCAGGGGCGTGACCGGAACGCGTTTCTTGCACCACATGTTCAGGCTGTGCAGACGCACGCGCAGACCTTCCAAGGAGAACTCGTATGAAAATTACTTCAATTGTTGCTCGCTATCTACTAGGCCTTATGTTTACGGTCTTTGGGCTGAATGGATTTCTCAACTTCATCCACCAGCCGCCCCCGGCGAATCCGCTGGCAATCCAGTTCTTTGTTGCCGTCAGCGCATCGCACTTTGCCGCCTTCTTTTTCGCTGTGCAGGTTCTTGGCGGACTGCTGCTGCTCTCCGGCTACTTGGTGCCACTTGCGCTGACGGTGTTGGCGGCGGAGCTCTACAACATCCTTGCGTTTCACCTGACGCTTGCGCCGGCGAGCATTGTTCCGGCTCTGGTGGCCTCTGTACTGTGGGTATTGGTCTTCGTTCAGTACCGCGAAAGCTTCAAGGGCATCTTCAGCGCGAAGCCTGCGACGATGGCATGAATTGCGGCGAAGCAATTGCCGCGATTCGTCCAGCACTACCAGGAATATGTAATTTATCGAGATCTTCGCAATCCCGTAGTGTCATGTTGTCTGTGGCAGCTGACTGCAGAGGACTTACGAACAGGTCCATCAGTATGTGGTTGGGAGATGCAACTCCTGCACACGCCGAACGTGAAAGGAGCTTAGAACCTATCTCATAAATACGAACCGCACTAAGTAATTGTGCGGAGTTGAATTTACAGGCACACCGGTAGATATGGAACTGACCGATGTGCAGTGGGAACTGCTCAGACCGTTA
>Ga0307479_10002956_pt1 | contig 15444 bp, 13 predicted proteins | sample atmos_gasesECM4C_FD_203743 | JGI IMG/M metagenome (GOLD analysis project Ga0307479, IMG submission 203743) | Hardwood forest soil microbial communities from Morgan-Monroe State Forest, Indiana, United States - atmos_gasesECM4C_515 | ecosystem: Environmental > Terrestrial > Soil > Temperate... | reverse complement strand
AAGAGCGTCTGGCTGATCTTGACCGCAATCCCGACGATGAGCAGCCCTGCGACGAGATCAAGGAAGAGCTCTGGCCTGGCGAACAGCGACAAGAGGGCACAGACGTCCAGCAATTGACCCAGGTGCGGGTGTTGTCGGGCACCACCTTCTCGAGCACCCCGCCGCTGAACTCAAAGGCGCGGACATGGGCGCCGATCCAGTCGAGCAAGCTCTGGATCCACGTCGCCTCCGCATAGGTGCAGTTGCTGAGCCCCGCAAGGGGCCTTCAGCGTAAGCGACTCACTCGTCTTGTTTGCCGCCCGGTCGTAGTTTGAGGGAGCGAGTCCCTGTCTTGCCTTTCGCTGCTCGCACTCTTTCCCTCTCTTCGGCGTCGATTAAAAGGAAGAGGTAGGTGATCGCCGCTTTAGCACTTCTCAGCATCAGGAGCGTCGCAATCTTGTAATCGGCAACCGTCTTGACGCTAGGAGCCTCCTGGTCCTCCGTTTCGGAGAACAATACCAAGCCTCGATGCGTGCCGGTATGCCGTAGCTCCCGAAATGGCCCAGGGAATCTATCAGCAAACCAATCATCCTGGAGATCACTCAAAGCTCGCAGCCAGTTGTTGCGTTCTTTGATGGCGGTTATTGCAGGAAGCTCTTCTCTCTTCCTCGCATCGGAGTGTTTGTACCAGACCGTGCTGAAGTAAATCTTACGATTGGCATGGCCGAGCTTCAAGTATGCATTCAGAAAGAAGGCGATCTTGTCGAGAATGTCTACGGATGTTCTGAACCCGGTCTTCAGTAGTCCTATGGCTAGGCCAAACTCAGCGAGAGTGCCAGGGTCGGCATAGGTGGTAATTTTGTTGACTGCCTCAAGCTCGCCCGGTGATTGCGGGCTGACCGCTTGATAATATAGATACCGCGCAGCAGCAAACTCCTCCTTAATGGCGTTTAAAAGGTAGATCTGGCCGAGCGCGTATTGCTCGCTCTCAGAGTCAATCCCAGAGTACAGTGTATTAAAGTAAAGGTCGTCCACAGTCTCATCCCGTGAGGCAAGTGGCAGTTGGTTGAGAGTTAGAAGAACTCTGTCGTTTATTAGGCTTTGCAGCCAATCAGGGGCAGGCGGCTGCCCGTGTACCTCTTGGCGATGGGTTCGCCAAGTCTCAAACCTTGGAAGACCACCCTTTAGGGCACCTTCGAGCCGAGTGCGGACTTCGTCACGCTTATCAATGAGATGAGCGACGGCCCCAGGTGGCGCATAGGTCAAGATCTTCCGCGGATTGGCGGTTGCTTCTTCGAGAAGCGCAAACGCGCCAGCGAGGTTATGCAGGCGATAGTTTCTGCTAACAGAGGCAAGTCGCGCGAGGGCGACACCGCAGTTGCCCTTGGCGAGCATGTGATCTGGATCGAGATGCCATGCTTCGATATAGTGGTCGATTGCTTCGATCGACCGCCCTGTTTCATCCAGTGCGTTGGCGCAGTTGGTGTGAACCTTGATGCGAAGATCGAGCGAAAGGCTACGCTCGCGAAGAAGAAGCTCTTGTAAGAGTTTTCTTTGAGCCAGAAGTGATTCGCGCGCCTTGTCGGCTTCATCGTTTTTCTGATAGATGTGGTACTCGGCACCAAAAGCGTTGGACAAGTTGTACTCGTGAATGACCCTCGTCTTGCAATCCGACGCGTGCCGCAGGAGAGCCTCCGTTAGTCTCCTGCCTTCTGAGACCAAGGCGATGTCGTCTAGGCTAGTCCCCGCGTCGATAAGGCGGGGTGATGTGGTCGCCACAACGTTAGTGTCCCTGGGGGCACGGTTCATCATGGAGCGGACCGATGCGACTATTTCTCCGAACTTTCCTTCAGCATCAAGCCGATCGAGCTCTGCTCTCCAATGTTCGATGTCTTCTGCGGTGGGCATGGTCTTTTTCCTTTTCTTGCCATACCTTCGACGATAGCATTGAAGAGATCGGCATTACCAATATAGGTAAACCACGAACCGGACCTGGTGGACGAGCGCAAACCTTTCATGGTCCACGTTGGCTCCGATGTCCGAGCCCGCTTCCGCGCGGTTTCATGGTCTGGAACTGCGAGGTCGGTCACCACCACCTCGGAGTCCTCACCTTCCCCTATGATTACATCTGCGACAACCGCATGGTCCACGGAGCGCGGGAGGTCACGGAGCTTGCCATCCGCCATACGAAGGGAGCGCCCGAGCGCTTTTGCGAGGGACGGCCGCCCCCTTTCTTCGAGTCTATGCCGAGGCATCGGTCTCCGAGGTCGAGGCCGAACTCGCCAGGGCGATGAGAACCCAAGTCGGCAATTCGGACGAGGAGGTCCTCGAATGGCTCCGGCGGCGGGATTTCTCAAAGCAGGAGAGCGAGGGGATCATCAACCTGGCGAAGATCGAGGAGGGAGACGCCCGCACCGCCTGGCAACTCGTCAACGGCGGGACCGCCCTGGCCCGCTTGATCCCGCATACCGAGACCCGAGTCGCCTTCGAGCGGCGGGTCAGTCGGTTGCTTCATGCCGCATAGGCCGCTGGCCCCTCTCGCAGAGAGGGGCTTTCCTCTGGTGGTAGACTTACTCATGGGGCTCTTCGAGAAGGGTCTGTAACGGACACCGCCTCAGAGGCCGGCCGGCAGTCTTCGATCCCACATACGGCACTGGCGGGTTCATGAATGGGAGCGATGGCCGCGGTAATGATGCGCAATGAACAACATATGGATAGGAGGGAATATGCATCCACCTGGACCTCTACTGGCTGCCAGTCTCTCGGAGTTTCGCGCACTTCAGGAGGTTCTCGGTCAGGACTCACTGCGGTGTTTGGGGCAAATGTCCGAAGAAGTGAAGCGGTGGAATCAAGAGAGCGGACGAGATTGTCTTTATGCAACCTACCTGATCAAGAAGGCCATCCGCGCTGTCATGGGGCAAGTTGACGGCATAGCTTTCGCTCTTCGCCAAAGCGTCCTGGACTCTGCAACCGAGATGAGATTGGCGCTCACTAAGGAAGAGCGTGCAATGCTTAGCGAGCGGAGGTTCGACAGAGCAACGGGCGTCATTCTCGATCAGCCGAAATACTTGTACACCCTTAGGAGCACCCTGAAGGCGTTAGAATATTTCCCAAGGCTCTGTGGTTCGTCCTACCAGCTCAATACCAAGGGTGTTGAATGGCGCTCCTTTGACCGCCTGAACACGGTTAGGAATGGCATTACTCATCCACATAGCCTTGATGACCTTTCGCCGAGCAATGCACGTTACGTCCTAGCTCCAACGTTCCTTTGGTTTTCGCAAGAAATGCAGCGCCTTATCGCAGACTGCGCCCATTCCATGGGCGTCAGGCTAGTGACAGGTGATCTCAATGCCGATTACTTCGCAAGCTACGACGAGGACGCTGATACCTTAGAAAGAAGCTTTAGCCCGGAAGACGATCAACTTATTGACTCTGATCTCTCAAGAGTCTTGCAGCTTGCTGAAGCGATGTTCTCACGCACCTCTAGTGAGAACAGCTGGGCAATCCGGGAGCTTGAATCTAGGGAGCGGTGTCTGCTAGCTCCCGATGGCCAGACTGATGCTCGTAATGCTGTGCGCACACTTTTCTCGGCCATTGAGGCACGAACATTTATGGCGCTTCGAATGCTTACCGCGGCCAGGCAACTTGGAGACATTGCGTGGTCCGCTGCCGACGCCGCCACGCTCGCGAGGAGTAAGCCTATCGAGGAGAGATACGTCGGGGCGTTAACGCTATGGTCACGCTTCCTTGGGCACGATCGATGCCCGACGACATCTGGGGAAATATGGGAAGCATTCCGTAGCACGCGGGAATTCAGAGATAGAATCACTCACCCGAAGAGCGTTACGGCTTTTCGTTTCACCGAATCGGAGTTTGACCTCCTCATGGCAACGCTAACGTACTTCAGAGAGTCTAGTGACGCATTGTTAGTTAATCCCGACAAATTTAAGAGTCTTTCGTCGAATACGAGGCGGGCGGAGCCGGCGGCCGCGGTGCCCATCGGATCCTCGTAGGTGACGCTGATCCCATGGCGCTCGTGGAATTGGCGAGCGAAGGAGCCCAGCGACCGATCCCCTATGATGATGGTCGCCGGACTCAACGCGTCGGCGGTAGCCAGCGCCGCCCAGCCACCATTCCCGGGAAGAGATGCTGAGCAAGGGTCGCGATCTGCCGCTCGCTCCCCCGCGCCGGCACTTGCCACTCGCGGCTAGCCATGTATATACTCCCCATGACAAGGGAGCCCATCATGCTGACCAAAGTCCAGAGGTGGGGCAACAGCCAGGGTGTCCGGTTCCCGCAGAGGGTCCTCGAAGAAGCCCATATCGCGATCGGCGATGAGGTGGACATCTCGGTCCAGGAAGGGCGGATCGTCGTCATCCCCTCCGAGCGGATCCGCGGCAGGCATCGGCTCGCCGACCTCGTGGCGCGGATACCCGAGGACTATGAGCCGTCCGAAGAGGACTGGGGCCCTCCGGCCGGCCGCGAGGCATGGTAGCCGGATGGCCGCCTACGTCCCGGCGAAAGGGGATCTGATCGCCCTGACGTTCGATCCCCAGGCGGGGCACGAGCAGAAGGGCCGGCGGCCGGCCCTGGTGATCAGCAACGACCTGTTCAACCAGCGCACCGGCCTGGCCATCGTCTGCCCGATCACCAACACGCAGAGGAACTTCCCCTTTCACATCGCGTTACCCGAAGAGAGCTCGGTGACCGGTTGCGTCATGGTCGAGCAGGTCAAGGCGATCGACCACCGGGCTCGCCGAGCCCGGTTTCTCGACAAGATCCCCGTGCACGTGCTCAACGAGGTGCTGAGCCTCCTCGACGCCTGCATCTATTAGATCCGGCCAGCCCGGTGGCAGGCCCAACAGTGCCGGCGGAGGGGGCGTCCTCTGGACCGCTGGGCGCCGTTCTTGCGGGCACGAGCGCCGGAGGCGGGGTTCAACGGCGTCGTGCTGAGTCGTGAGCTGGCAGGGCTTGGCCAGTGCTGCTGCGCCTCGACGGTGGCGAAGTACATCGCGCCATGGCGAGCGGCGCAACCGCCGGGGAGCTCAACTACCATCCCAGCCGAGTAACTCCTCGAACCGAGTCGAAGTGGTCGTCGCGGCTGACCACCGACTGCTCATGCTGCAGCGCCAGGGCCGCAATCCATACGTCGTTCTCCGGGATCGGCCTACCTCGGGTGCGAAGCTCTTCCCTCACCTGCGAATAGACCTCGGCTGTGACCTGGTCGACGACGAGCACGCGGGACTCTCGGATAAGCGCCGCGAACAGAAGCCCGAGCCGCTCGCGATGACGCGATCGGACGAGCCCGAAGAGGTACTCACCGATCACGAGCACCGGCAGGTGGTGGCGTGGATGCGCCGCCAAGAGGTCACCGAGAGCCGGATCGCCGGCGAGCAACGACGAGACGGCGTTGGTATCGAGAATCACCGCCACGCATCCGAGTCAACGCGCTCGAACTCCTCGGCGACGATCCGGTCGATCTCTGCCACTTCCTCGGCACGAGCTGCGCCGAAGACGCTGCGCCAGCCGCGCTCTCGCGGCGCTTCGGCTGCCTGGGTCTCGACGTGCGCCCGGAGGGCCGTGGTCACGAAATCCTTGAGGCTTTCTCCGCGAAGGGCCGCTGCCGCCTTGGCTTGGCGAAAGAGATCGTCGGGGATTTCGAGCGTCGTTTTCATGACCGCCAACTTTCCCATATTTATGGGTCACTGTCAACCGCGCTGGTCAGTCTCCCCCCGAGAAGATCCAAAACGCGTACGTCTCTATCTGTGGCTGCTGGGAATTCCTGCCGGCGAAGTCAACTATGATTCATCAACGCATTCGCGGAAAGATCGAGCCTGGCTGTAAGCGAGGAGCGAACCCCAGACGGCCGGAGAAGGACACCGGATCAGCTTCTTTTCCACCGCCCAGGCGCCGTGAAGTCGCGCGTGTGGTGCTGGTGCCGGCGCGCGGTGGCCGAAGAATGGACCGCCCACACTTTGGTACTGCTCAAACGACCAAGCCGATGCAAATCTTCCGCATGCGCTCTCCGATCGGCTCAAGGTCACTTATGCACAGGCAACTAAACTAAAAGTCACGCATTGCGACAACCGGCTGCCCTTGGTCACGCTAAACCAGATGTGGACAAGGCCGAGGTCGTGTTCCACAACCGCGCGGACAAGCCGGACAACCTTCGCGCCGACGTTGTGAATGGTCGCGATAATTTGGCCTATCTTCTCTGGTACTACGAATTGGGGGCATGGAATACCAGCGACCGGCGCTGTCCACTTGACGCCGTGCTGCTCAGCTGCGTCCGCGGAAAGAGCGGCTGCGCGTGCGACGACCACGACACTTGCCAACGCGACCATACGATCTGGCCGCCCGGACGGACCTGTTAGGTGAAGCCGCCGAATCGTTGAACAGGTACCGCGGAGAGCCGGCTTGGCTGGGAGGCAGGGACTCGAACCCCGATTCTGCGGTCCAGAGCCGCATGTCCTACCATTGAACGACCTCCCAGGGAGGACAGCGCGAAAGCCTAGCCGAACGAGGATAACGGGTCAACCCTTGAAGCCCAGCGAGCCCAGCGAAGCCCGGCGCCCCTGCCGCACCGCAGGCCGGGCTGCATCTGAGCCGCGGGCCGCTGTCGGCCGCGGGTCAGCGCGGGGCTGGCTGGGCGGCGGGCTGCGCCTGCGGCGCGGCGGCGGGCTGGCGGAGGCGCTCAACGAGGTGGTCGAGATGGCGGAGGGTCGCCTCGCGGCCCATGACCTCGACGAGGTCGAAGAGGGGCGGACCCACCTGGCTGCCGGAGAGGGCCGTGCGGGTCGGGTGGATCAGCGCTCCGGCCTTGATGGCGCGCTCGCCGGCCACCGACCTCAGCTCGGTTTCGATAGCTTCCTTGGCGAAGACCGGCAGGCCGGCAAGACGGTCGCGCAGGGCGGCGAGATGGGCGGGCAGCTCGGGGTCGCCCGCGAACCTGGCGATGGCCTCGGGCTCGTAGTCCAGCCGGTCGCGGAAGTAGGGCGCCACCACCGCCGCCAGCTCCTTCAAGGTGCGGACCCGGCCGCGGTGCAGCTCGATGGCGGCGGCCAGGCGCGCGGCGTCCACTTCGATCTCGGCGCGGCTGCTCGCCTGACTGCCGCCCGCCGCGCCACGGTCCGCCGCGCCGGGGCCCGCCGCGCCGCCGCCCCCTGCGCCGCCGCCCCCCGCGAGGCCCACCTCGGCCAGGAAGGGCCGCAGGTGCGGCAGCAGGTCGGCGAGCGGCAGGCTAGAGAGGTACTGCGCGTTCACCCAGGTCAGCTTCTCGCGGTCGAACACCGCCGGCGAGGCGTTGAGGCGATCCACCGAGAAGAGGGCGATCATCTCGTCCCGCGACAGGATCTCGCGGTCGCCGCCCGGGCTCCAGCCGAGCAGCGCGAGATAGTTGTAGAGCGCCTGCGGCAGGATGCCCTCGGCGCGGAACTCCTCGACCGAGGTGGCGCCGGAGCGCTTCGACAGGCGCTTCTTGTCGGTCCCCAGGATGAGCGGCAGGTGGCCGAACACCGGCACCTGGCCGCCCAGCGCCTGGAAGAGCGGGATGTGCTTGGGGGTGTTCGACAGGTGGTCCTCGCCGCGGATGACGTGGGTGATGCGCATGTCGATGTCGTCGCAGACCACCGACATGTGATAGGTGGGCGAGCCGTCCGAGCGCAGCAAGATGAAGTCGTCCAGGGCGTCCGGCGGGAAGTCCATGTCGCCGCGCACCAGGTCGTGGAAGCGGATGTTCTCGTCGGGCATGCGGAAGCGCACCGCGAACGGCTCGCCGCCGGCGACCCGGGCGGCGACTTCCGCCGCGGCGAGGTCGCGGCAGGTGCCCGGGTAGCGAAACGCCACGCCCCGCTTCTGCGCCGCGGCGCGCTGGGCGTCGAGCTGTTCGGTGGTGCAGAAGCAGCGGTAGGCCCGGCCGCTCGCCAGCAGCTCCTCGCCGCGCTCGCGGTGCCGCGCGAGACGCTCGCTCTGCAGGAACGGCCCTTCGTCCCAGGCGGTGCCGATCCAGGCCAGAGCCGACTGGATCTGGCGGGTCATCGCCTCGTCGGAGCGCTGGCGGTCCGTGTCCTCGATGCGCAGCACGAAGGCGCCGCCGGCGCTCTGCCGCAGCAGGTCATTGTAGATCGCCGTGCGCGCGCCGCCGACGTGCAGGAAGCCGGTCGGCGACGGGGCGAAGCGGACCCTGACGGGTCCTTCTATCGTCTGGCTCATCGGTCGGTCACCGCATTCCGTGTTCCAGGCGCCGCCGCGGCCTCGCGGCAGCGGGATTCTCACGCGTTGAGAAGCTCTTCGACGGTCTTCCGCAGGAGAGGCAGATCATGCTGTAACACGTTCCAGACACTTTCAAGATCGACGCCCATGTAGTTGTGGATAAGTACATCTCGCATACCGGCCACCTGGCGCCATGGAACGTCGGGAGAGCGGCCGGTCACCTGCGGCGATAGCCGCTTCGCCGCCTCGCCAATGATCTCGATCTGACGGATCACGGCGTCATGCCTCAAGGATTCAGCCAAGAATTCGTCGTGCCCTATCTCCGCATAGCGTTCGATCTTCTGGATGGCATCAAGGATGTGCCGCAGGTACAGCGCATCGCGGCTCACAGCGGCGTCGCTTCTGCCAGAACTTGCTTTCGAATGTACGGTGAAAGGGCTGGCTCGGTCACCACGTCCACGGGTCGATGGAGGAGGTCCTCGATGTCCTGCTTGAGTCCGACGATGTCCAGCAGCGATCTCTTCTCCTCCAGCGTCACCAGTAGATCGAGGTCGCTGCTCTCGGTTCCTTCTCCCCGGGCGAGAGAGCCAAAGACGCGCACGTTGCTCGCCCCATGGCGTGCCGCCAACTCGAGGATCTTCTCCCGATGATGCTCCACCAGCCGGCTCCTCATAGACGTTAGGCTACCACCAGGGGTGGGCTTGGGAATTGGCGGAGAGGGAGGGATTCGAACCCTCGGTCCGGGTTTACCCCGGACAACTGCTTAGCAGGCAGCCCTGTTCGACCACTCCAGCACCTCTCCGCAGGGCGCGACAGGACAGCTCATTCTAGAAGCGGCGGCGGCGAGAGTCAAAAAACGACCCGCCGGGAATCCCCGGCGCGGGCCGGCCCCGTACAGGTAGGTGGTCGAGGGCGGCGAGCGGCTCGGCTGGCGAGCCGGCCCCCGCCGGCGCACGATACACTGGCGCCGGCCGGGGGGCCATTGCACGGGAGGGACCGAGGACATGGCGACGAACGCGACGCGGGGCATCGACGACCTGGTCATCAACACCATTCGCTTCCTGGCGGTCGACATGGTCGAGAAGGCCAACTCCGGCCACCCCGGCGCGCCGATGGGGCTGGCGCCGCTCGCCTACCTGCTGTGGACCCGGCACCTGCGCTGCAACCCGGCGGACCCCGCCTGGCCGAACCGCGACCGCTTCGTGCTGTCCGCCGGCCACGCCTCCGCCCTGCTCTACGCGCTGCTGCACCTCTCCGGTTTCGACCTGCCGATGTCGGAGCTGCAGCGCTTCCGCCAGTTCGGCTCGCGGACGCCCGGCCATCCCGAGCACGAGCTGACGCCCGGCGTCGAGACCACCACCGGCCCGCTTGGCCAGGGGCTCGGCAACTCGGTCGGCATGGCCATCGCGCAGCGCAAGGCGGCCGCGGCGTTCAACCGCGACGGCTACCCGCTCTTCGACTACCGCATCTGGGTGGTGGCGAGCGACGGCGACATGATGGAGGGGGTGGGCTCGGAGGCGGCCTCGCTCGCCGGCCACCTGCAGCTCGGCAACCTCAAGCTCTTCTACGACGACAACCACATCTCGCTCGACGGCCCGACCGCGCTCTCCTTCGGCGACGACGTGCCGAAGCGCTTCGAGGCCTATGGCTGGCGGGTCGAGCGCGTCGCCGACGTCAACGACCTGGCGGCGGTCGAGGCCGCCATCGCCGCGGTCGAGGCCGAGACCGAGCGCCCGTCGCTGGTGGCGGTGCGGACGATCATCGGCTACGGCAGCCCGAAGAAGCAGAACACCGCGCAGGCGCACGGCTCGCCGCTGGGCAAGGAGGAGACCGAGGCGGCCAAGAAGTTCTTCGGCTGGCCGCTCGAGCCGACCTTCTACGTGCCGCGCGAGGCCGTCGAGGCGTTCGCGGCGGTGGGCGAGCGCGGGCGCCGCCTGCAGGCCGCCTGGGAGGAGCTGTGGCAGCGCTACCGGTCCGCCTTTCCCGCGGAAGGCGCCGACCTCGGGTCGCGCCTCGCGGGCAGGCTGCCGGACGGCTGGCACGAGGCGCTGCCGTCGTTCTCGCCGGCCGACGGCGCCATGGCGACGCGCGCCGCCTCCGGCAAGGTGCTCAATGCCATCGCGCCGCGGCTACCGCAGCTGTGCGGCGGCTCCGCCGACCTGGCGAGCTCGAACGACACCCTCATCAAGGGCGAGGACAACTTCGAGCCGGGCAAGCCGGGCGGCCGCAACTTCTACTTCGGGGTGCGCGAGCATGCCATGGGCTCGGCGCTCTCCGGCATCGCCCTGTCGCGGCTCTGGCTCCCCTACGGGGGCACCTTCCTCATCTTCTCCGACTACATGCGGCCGCCGATCCGCCTCGCCTGCCTGATGAAGCTGCAGGTGATCTACGTCTTCACCCACGACTCCATCTTCCTCGGCGAGGACGGCCCCACCCACCAGCCGATCAGCCAACTCGCCTCGCTGCGCTCGCTGCCCGGAATGACGGTGATCCGGCCCGCCGACGCCTGCGAGACGGCCGCCGCCTGGCGCGCGGCGATCGAGAACCGCGAGGGGCCGACGGCCCTGGTGCTCACCCGCCAGGCCCTGCCGATCCTCGACGAGACGCGCGCGCTGGCGCCGGCAGGGCTGCCGCGCGGCGCCTACGTGCTCGCCGAGCCGGCGCCGGCCGGCGCCGCGCCGCCGGACCTGCTGCTGCTGGCCACCGGGTCGGAGGTGTCGCTGGCCTACGAGGCCGCCAAGCGGCTGGCGGCTCGAGGCGTGCGCGCGCGGCTGGTGAGCATGCCCAGCTGGGAGCTCTTCGACCGCCAGCCCGCCGAGTACCGCGACGCGGTGCTGCCGCCGCACGTGCGCAAGCGGCTGGCGATCGAGGCCGCCGCGCCGTTCGGCTGGCACAAGTACGTCGGCCTCGAGGGCGACGTCCACGGCATCCAGCGCTTCGGCGCCTCGGCGCCGGCCAAGCAGCTGTACGAGCCTTTCGGCTTCACCCCGGAGGCGGTGGTGGCGCGCGCTCTGCAGCTGCTCGGCAAGGGCCTGTCGTAGCGTCTGGAATCTATCGAGGCTTGCACATAAGATTCGGCTGCCATGAGACCGCACCCGCCCCTGAGCTCCCCGCGGTCGTCCCGGCGCCGGCTCCCGCTCCATGCCGCGCTGGCCCTGACCTCCCTCGCTGCCTGCCTACCGTCGCCGCCGGCGCGCGCCGCCGATTGGCCGGAGTTCAACATCGACGGCCGTCACAACGGCAACAACCAGCAGGAGACCATCGTCAACTCGGGCAACGTCTCGACCCTGCACGTGGTCCAGCAGGTGACGCTGCCGAGCATCGCCGACGGCCCGCCGGTCTTCCTCTCCGGCGTCCAGACCGCCAGCGGCATCAAGGACCTGCTGTTCCTGACCACCAAGGCCGGCCACATCCTGGCGCTCGACGCCGCCACCCTCGCCACCGTCTGGTCGCATCAGCCGGCCACCACGCCGCGATACACCACCTCGTCGCCGGCCATCGATCCCAACCGCCTCTACGTCTACTCCTACGGGCTCGAAGGGAAGGTGCACAAGTACCAGGTGGGCGACGGCACCGAGATCACGACCGGCGGCTGGCCGGAGGTGGCGACGCTCAAGCCGGACGTCGAGAAGTGCTCGCCCCCGCTCTCCGTGGTGGTGACCAACGGCGGCGCCCAGTACCTCTACGCCGCCAACGGCGGCTACCCCGGCGACGCCGGCGACTACCAGGGACATATCACCGCCATCGACCTGGCGACCGGCGCGCAGAACGTGTTCAACACGCAGTGCAGCGACCAGACGGTGCACTTCGTCGAGAGCCCCGGCACTCCGGACTGCTCCAACGGCGTGCAGTCTGCGGTGTGGGCGCGTCCGGCCGTGCTCTACAGCTCCGAGGTGGACCGCATCTACTTCGCCACCGGCAATGCCACGTACAACGCCAACACCGGCGGCCACGACTGGGGCGACAGCGTCCTCGCGGTGCACCCCGACGGCACCGGCACCGGGTCGAACGGCCTGCCCCTCGACAGCTACACGCCGGTCGAGTTCCAGACGCTGCAGAACAACGACGCCGATCTCGGCAGCACCGCGCCGGCGCTGCTGCCGCCGGTCCCGGGCAGCAACGTCGCCCACCTGGCGGTGCAGAGCGGCAAGGACGCCCAGCTCCGCCTGCTCAACCTCGCGGACCTGAGCGGCAGCGGCGGGCCGGGCCACACCGGCGGCGAGCTGCAGAAGATCGGGGTCCCGCAGGGCGGCGAGGTGCTGACCCAGCCGGCCGTCTGGACGAACCCGGTGGACGGCGGCATCTGGGTGATCGTGGCCAACGACAACGGCATCTCGGGCCTGCAGGTGACCGCCGACGGCTCGGGCAACCCCAGCATGACATCGAAGTGGCAGAAGAGCGGCGGCGGCACCTCGCCGGTGGTCGCCAACGGCATGGTGTTCTACGTCGGCGGCTCCGGCGTCTCGGCGCTCGACCCCACCACCGGCACCCAGCTGTTCAACAACACCAGCCCCGGCGGCATCCACTGGGAGAGCCCGATCGTGATCGACGGGCGCCTGTACTTCGACGACGAGAGCGCGGTGCTGCGGCTCTACGCGCCCAACCCCGCCCCGCTCGGCTTCTACACCGTCACCCCCTGCCGGGTGGTCGACACCCGCAATCCACCAGGACCCTACGGCGGCCCGGCGCTCTCGGGCCTGGGCGCGCGCCGGCAGTTCCAGCTGTCCGGCCAGTGCGGCGTGCCCGCCGATGCGCAGGCGGTGACGGCAACCGTCACCGTCGTCGCGCCGCCCACGGACGGTCTGTTCCGCATCGGGCCAAGCGGCGTCGCCAACACCACCTCGACGCTCAACTTCCGCGCCGGCCAGGTGCGGGCGTCCAACACCGTCATCGGCCTCACCGGGGACCCGCTGGGCGCCGCGTGGGTCGAGTCCGACGGCGCCGGCAGCGCCAACCTGCTGATCGACGTTTCGGGATACTTCAAGTAGACAGTCCCACGCGGCACCGCCTGGAATGCATGCTGGCGCGGCGCGGTTTGGGCTAGCATGCGTCGCCTGGCCTGCCCGGGTGCCGCCCCGGGCCGGGGCCGGCATGCGAGACCCGCGGTGGGCGGCCGGTCGCGACTTCCCCCTGCAGCGCGCAGTCGGTCGGGTCGGATCGGGTCGAGTCCAAGGAGACGAGGGATGAAGCGCGAGCTGGTCCTCGGGGTGGGTGTTCTTTGCGCCGCCGGCGCGGCGGCCGTGGGCGCCGCGGGATGCGGCAAGAAGGCGGCGCCGCCGGCACCGCTGCCGGTCGTGGTCGTCGCCCAGGTCATCCAACGGGACGTGCCGGTCTACGGCGAGTGGATCGGCACCACCGCCGGCGACATCAACGCCCAGATCCGGCCGCAGATCACCGGCTACCTGCTGCGCCGGGCCTACGACGAGGGCAGCTTCGTGCGGCGCGGCCAGCCGCTGTTCGAGATCGACCCGAGCCAGTTCCGCGCCCAGCTGAGGCAGGCCGAGGCCAACCTGGGCCAGGGCAAGGCCAGCCTCGCCAAGGCCGAGCGCGACGTGGCGCGCTTCCGGCCGCTCGCCGAGCAGCGCGCCGTGAGCCAGCAAGAGCTCGACAACGCGGTCTCGGCCGAACAGGTCGCGCGGGCCGCCGTGGCGGCGCTGCAGGCGGAGGTGGAGCAGGCGCGGCTCAACCTCGGGTGGACCAGGGTGGCGTCGCCGATCAGCGGCATCGCCGGCGCGGCCACGGCGCAGGTGGGCGACCTGGTCAACCCGCAGAGCGTGCTGGCCACCGTCTCGCGGGTCGATCCCCTCCGCGTGCTGTTCAACCTCAGCGAGCAGGAGTACCTGCGCGGCACGGACCCGGCGGCGGCGGAGCGGATCAGCCGCCTCGAGCTGGTGCTCGCCGACGGCACGGTGTTTCCCCACCAGGGGCACCTGATCTTCACCGACCGGCAGGTTGACGTGAAGACCGGCACCATCGCCGCGGTCGGGCTCTTCCCCAACCCCGGCAACCTCTTGCGGCCCGGCCAGTACGCCAAGGTGCGCGCCGTGACGCGCGTCGACAAGGGGGCGCTGCTGGTGCCGCAGCGCGCGGTCAACGAGCTGCAGGGCAGCTACCAGGTCGCCGTCGTCGGCCCCGACGACCGCGCCGCGGTGCGCACCGTCCAGGTCGGGCAGCGGGTCGGCAGCCTGTGGGTGATCGATAGCGGCCTGCACCCCGGCGAGCGCGTCGTGGTCGACGGTTTCGCGCGCGCCAAGTCGGGCACCCTGGTCAAGCCGACGGAGGCGCCGCCGCGGGCCGCGGCCGCCGGCGCCGCCGCGGCGCCCGGCAACGCCTCGCCGGCGTCCCCTGCCGCACCTGCCGGGAAGTGACCCATGGCGCGCTTCTTCGTCGACCGGCCCATCGTCGCGATCGTCATCGCGATCCTCACCGTCCTGCTCGGCCTAGTGGCGATGACCGGCCTGCCGGTCGCCCAGTTCCCGCAGATCATCCCGCCGCAGGTCCAGATCCAGACGAGCTACACCGGCGCCGACGCGGTCACCGTCGAGCAGACGGTGGCGACGCCGCTCGAGCAGCAGATGAACGGCGTCGACAACATGCTCTACATGTACTCGGTCAACTCGAGCGACGGCCAGATGACCCTGCGCGTCGTCTTCGACGTCGACACCGACGTCAACACCGACCAGGTCAACGCGGTCAACCGCGTCTCGCAGGCGCTGCCCAACCTGCCGACCGACGTCAGCCAGTTCGGTCTCACCTACCGCAAGACGACGGGCTTCCCGACGGTGCTGATCGCCCTGACCTCGCCGCACGGGACCTACAACAACCTTTTCCTCGGCAACTACGCGCTGATCAACGTCAACGACCCGCTGTACCGCGTGCCGGGGGTCGGCCAGGTGATCAACTTCGGCGCCGCCGACTACTCGATGCGCATCTGGGTCGAGCCCGACCGCTGCGCCAAGCTCGGCCTCACCGTCGCCGACATCACCCAGGCGCTGCAGAAGCAGAACACCAACAACCCCTCGGGCCAGATTGGCGCCGAGCCGGCGCCGCCGGGCCAGGAGTTCACCTACACGGTGCGCTCCCAGGGCACCCTGGTCACCGCCGAGCAGTTCGGCGACGTGGTGGTGCGGCTGAATCCCGACGGCTCGGCGGTGCGGCTCAAGGACGTCGCGCGCATCGAGCTCGGCGCGCTCAACTACAAGCAGGTCGCGCGCTTGAACGGCCAGCCGTCGAGCGTCATCGCCGTCTTTCAGC
>Ga0307479_10002955_pt1 | contig 15444 bp, 16 predicted proteins | sample atmos_gasesECM4C_FD_203743 | JGI IMG/M metagenome (GOLD analysis project Ga0307479, IMG submission 203743) | Hardwood forest soil microbial communities from Morgan-Monroe State Forest, Indiana, United States - atmos_gasesECM4C_515 | ecosystem: Environmental > Terrestrial > Soil > Temperate... | reverse complement strand
GGACCGCCCAAGCTCTTCGAGTTCAACGCCGACACGCCGACCGCGCTCTTCGAGGCCGCGGTCTTCCAGTGGCAGTGGCTCGAGCAGAGGCTGGCGGCGGGTGCGCTGCCGGCGGGCGCGGATCAATTCAATTCGATCCATGAGCGTCTGATCGCGGCTTTTCAGGGCCTCGGCCTCGCGGGCCGGACGCTGCATCTGGCGGCGCTCAGCGAGCATCCGGAGGACCGGCTGACGGTCGAATATATGGCGGATTGCGCAAGCCAGGCGGGGGTCACGACCAAGCTCATCGCGATCGCCGATATCGGCGTCACCGCGGACCACCGCTTCACCGACCCGGAGGATGAGGTCGTCGCTCATCTCTTCAAGCTTTACCCCTGGGAATGGCTGCTCGCCGATCCCTTCGGCGCGGAGCTGCCGCGAGACCAGACCGCGATCTTCGAGCCGATCTGGAAGATGACGCTCTCCAACAAAGGGCTGCTCGCCGTGCTCTGGGAGATGTTTCCGGACCACGCCGCGCTGCTGCCGGCCTATTTCGAGGACGATCCGCGGGCCGAAACCCTCGGCGACTATGTCCGCAAGCCGCTCCTCGGGCGCGAGGGCAGCAACATCGAGCTGGTGCGCCGCGGCGTCGCGAAACGGCAACCGGCCGCCTCGGACGACCAAGTTTATGGCAGCGAGGGCTATGTCCGACAGGCGCTCGCGACCCTGCCGGAATTCGCCGGCAACTATCCCGTGATCGGCTCCTGGGTGGTCGCAGGCCACTCCTGCGGCATCGGCATTCGCGAGGAGGACCAGCTCATCACCAGCAACACCGCGCGCTTCGTGCCGCACATCATCTTGGATTAGCGGGGGGTTCCGATCATGCAGACCATCTCGGGCGAGGCGGCGCAAAGCCTGGCAGGCGCGCCCGCCTTTCTTCTCTATCTCGTCGCCGCCTTCGCGCTCGTCGCGATCTTCATCGTGCTCTACTCGCTGCTCACGCCGCAGCGGGAGATCGCGCTCATCCGTCAAGGCAATGCCGCGGCGGCGATCAGCTTGGGCGGCGCGATCCTCGGCTTCGCGCTACCCCTGAGCAAGAGCATCAGCCAAAGCCGCGACTTGGTCGAGATGATCATCTGGGCATGCGTCGCGCTCGCCGTGCAGTTGGCGGCCTTCTTCCTGAGCGGGCTGGTGATCTCACACGAAGCGAAGCGCATTTCCGAGGGAGATCTCGCCGCGGCCTGGTATCTCGCCTTCACCGCGGTCGCCGCGGGCCTCATCACCAGCGCCTGCATGACGTCCTGAGCGCTCAGGCCCGGGAGCTTCGCTTCTCTCCAACGCCGCAGGTCGGGCAGGCGGGGTCGCGCGGGATGCGCACGCGCTGGAACCGGGTGCCCAGCGCGTCATAGAGCAGCAGCGTGCCGCTCAAGGACTCGCCGATGCCGAGCAACTCCTTCAACACCTCCGTCGCCTGCAGCGTCCCCATCACGCCCGCGACCGCGCCCAGGATGCCCGCGGTCTCGCAGCGCGGGATCAGGTCCGGCGGCGGCGCCTCCCGGAAGAGGCAGCGGTAGCAGGGATGCGGCGGCCCCAGATGCGCCTTGAAGGTGGAGAGCTGGCCATCGAAGGGCGCCAGCGAGGCCGCGACCAGCGGCCGGCCCAGGCGAAAGCAGGCGTCGTTCAGCAGGTAGCGCGTGGCGAAATTGTCACTGCCGTCGGCCACGAGATCGTAGGCGCCGACGAGCGCGTCTAAATTAGACGCATCTAGGCGCACGCCGTGCGTCTCGACCCGCACTTCCGGATTGAGCGCCGCGAGGGTCGCCTCAGCGCTCTCGACCTTGGGGACGCCGATTCGCGGCGTCGGGTGCACGATCTGGCGTTGCAGGTTGGAGAGATCGACCACGTCGTCGTCGACGATCCCCAGCGTGCCCACGCCGGCGGCGCCCAGATAAAGCAGCAGCGGCGAGCCGAGCCCGCCCGCGCCCACAACCAGGACGCGCGCTGCCATCAGCTTCGCCTGACCCTCCTCGCCGACTTCCTCGAGGATCAGGTGCCGCGCATAGCGCTGAAATTGCGCCTCGGTGAAATCCATGTTGGCTCACATGGGGCCGGTCAGAATCCCTCGAACAGGCCGGTCGAGAGGTAGCGCTCGGCGAAGTCGGGCAGCACGACGACGATGCATTTGCCCGCCATATCCGGCCGTTGGCCGACCTCCATCGCCGCCGCGAGCGCGGCGCCGGCGGAGATGCCGCACGGCACGCCCTCGAGTCTCGCGAGCTCGCGCGAGGTCTTGATCGCGGTGTCGTTGCCGATGCGCACGATCTCGTCGATGAGCTTGGTGTCCAGGATCGCCGGGATGAACCCGGCGCCGATGCCCTGGATCTTGTGCGGGCCGGGCGGGCCGCCGGACAGCACGGCGCTGTCCTCGGGCTCGACCGCGATCATGCGCACGGAGGGCTTGCGGGCCTTCAGCACGGAGCCCACGCCCGTCAGCGTGCCCCCGGTTCCCACCCCGCTCACCACCACGTCGACCGCGCCGTCGGTGTCCTTCCAGATCTCCTCCGCCGTCGTGCGGCGGTGCACCTCGGGATTGGCGGGATTCTGGAACTGCTGGGGGATGAAGGCGTCGGGGAGCGAGCGCACCAGCTCCTCCGCGCGCGCGATGGCGCCCTTCATGCCCTGCGCCGCCGGCGTGAGCTCGAGCTCGGCGCCCAGGAACTTCAGCATCTTGCGCCGCTCCACCGACATGCTGTCGGGCATGGTGAGGATGAGCCGGTAGCCCCTGGCGGCGCAGACGAAAGCGAGCGCGATGCCGGTATTGCCGGAGGTGGGCTCGACCAGCACGGTCTCCGCGCGGATCCGGCCCGCGCGCTCCGCCGCCTCGACCATGGCAACCCCGATGCGATCCTTGACGGAGTCGAGCGGATTGAAGAACTCGCATTTGCCCAGGATGTTCGCCTTGACCCCATGCGCCGCGGCGATGCGCTTCAAGCGCACCAGCGGCGTCGCGCCGATGGTGTCGACGATGCTCTCATAGACATGGCCACGGAATTCGGCGGGCGGCGCGTCGGCTTTCGGCGATCTCGATTGAGCCATGAAGATGTCCTCTCGTTGGCGCGCGCGTCGGCGCGGGTCAGATCGTGAAATCGAGCTTGGCACCGAACTCGCCGGCGATGCCGGCTCGGTGGGCTCGTAGACAGAGGTCCTCGATGGTGACGGTGTCAAGCCTGGTCATCACCTCGTCCCGCAGCTCCTGCCAGAGTGGCCGCACCACCTTGACGCCGAGCTCGGGGCCGGAGTTGCGCGCGACCGCGTCCTCGCCGCGCTCGAGCGCCTGCACCACCCGCACGATCTCGCCCACCGTGATACGCCGGCGCTCGCGGGCCAGGCGGTAGCCGCCGCGCGGGCCCCGCACCCCCGCCAGGATCCCCGCGCGCACGAGCTGCTGCAGCACCGGCTCGAGATAGCGGCGCGGGATGCCCTGGCGGCCCGTGATCTCGGTCGATTGCACCGGCAGCGTGCCTGCGTTGTAGGCGATGTCCAGCACGGCCTCGATCGCGAACAAGAGCTTCTTGCTGAGCCGAAGCATCGGCCTCAGCGGCCCGTGGAGCCGAAGCCGCGCCCGCCACGCCCGCTCGCGGGCAGCTCCTCCACCGGCGTCCAGACGATCCGCGAGACCGGCGCGAGCACGAGCTGCGCCACCCGCTCGCCGCGCGCCAGCGTCACCGGCGCCGCACCGAGGTTCGCCAGGATGACCTGGATCTCGCCGCGATAATCGGCGTCGATCGTGCCGGGGCTGTTGAGCACGGTGAGCCCGTGCTTCAAGGCGAGCCCGGAGCGCGGCCGGACCTGCGCCTCGTAACCCTCGGGAAGCGCCAGCGCGATGCCGGTCGGCACGGCGGCGCGCGCGCCGGGCTGCAGCGTCAGCGGCTGATCGAGGGCCGCGACCAGGTCCATGCCGGCGGCGCCGGCGCTCGCGTAGCGCGGCAAGGCGATGCCCTCGCCGTTCCGCAGAACCGTCACCGCCACCGGAACCTCCGGGCGAGGCGTGGTCATTCCGCGGCTTCCTTGGTCGACAAGAAATCCGCGATGCGCAGCGCCAGTCGGTCCGCGAGGTCGCGTTTGCTGAGCGGCGGCCAATCCTCGACGCCCGAGCCATCCACCAGATAGACCTTATTGGTCTCGCCGCCGAAGGTGCCCGCGGAGGCCGAGACATCGTTCGCGAGGATCCAGTCGCAGCCCTTCTTTTGGCGCTTCGCCTTGGCATTCTCGATCAGCTTCTCGGTCTCGGCGGCGAAACCCACGACGAGGCGCGGCCGGCGGTTGCCGGCCTGGGCGAGGGTCGCGAGGATGTCGGGGTTCTCGACCAGGGCGAGCGCGGGCGGCGCGCCCTTCTGCTTCTTGAGCTTCTGCGGCGCCATCTCCGCGCGCCAGTCCGCCACCGCCGCCGCGCAGACCGCGACCTCCGCCGGCAGTGCCGCCTCGCAGGCCGAGAGCATCTCCCGCGCCGTCACCACATGGACGACCCGCACGCCGGGCGGATCGGGCTCGCGGGTCGGGCCCGACACCAGCACCGTCTCGGCGCCCTGGCGCGCGAGCGCGGCCGCGATCGCGTGGCCCTGCTTGCCCGAGGAGCGATTGGCGATATAGCGCACGGGATCGATCGGCTCGTGGGTGGGCCCGCTGGTGACCAGAGCGCGGCGGCCCTTGAGCCGAGCACTCTCGAGGAAGAGCGCTTCGACCTCGGCGACGATCTCCAGCGGCTCGGCCATGCGGCCGGGCCCGCTCTCGCGCTCCGCGAGCGCACCCGAATTGGGACCGACCTGGCGCACGCCGCGCTCGCGCAGCAGCGCGAGGTTGGCGCGCGTGGCCGCGTGCTGCCACATGCGCCAATTCATGGCGGGCGCCACCAGCACCGGCTTGTCGGTCGCGAGCAGCGTCGCCGCGGCGAGATCGTCGGCAAGCCCGCCCGCCATCTTCGCCAGGATGTCCGCCGTCGCCGGAGCCACCACCACCAGATCCGATTCTTGAGCCAGCCGCAGATGCCCCATCTCGCTCTCTTGGGTCAGCGAAAAGAGATCGGTGTGCACCGGATTTCCCGAGAGCGAGCCGGCGGCAAGCGGCGTGATGAACCGCTGCGCGCCCGAGGTCAGGATGCAGCGCACCGTGGCGCCGCGCTCGCGCAGCCGACGGATCAGGTCGAGGCTCTTATAAGCGGCGATGCCACCGGAAATGATCAGCAGAATGCGCCGGTTCTGGAGCGTCACCGGGACCTCCGGTCCAGGGCTTGATCGAGCCTCACCCCTACCATAACGCCACCGCTATCGCCAGCAAGGCCACCGCAATGAGCCAGAGCGGCACCGCCACCACGCGCACCGCCTCGCGCCGCTCGCGCAGCGCTCTCATTGCCTCCTCGTCGAGCTGCAGGCCCTCGTTCACCAGTATCGAGCTCGCGCGCTCGAGGTTGTGGACGAGCGAGGGAAGCCGCTCCAGCAGGCCCGCCGCCGCGGCCGCGGCATCGGCGACCCGCGCCTCGACGCCGCGGTTCTCGCGCATCCACTCCTCGATCAAGGGCCGCGCCAGCGTCCACATATTGACGCTGGGATCGAGGCGTCGTCCGACACCCTCGGCCACCAACATGGTCTTCTGCAGCAGGAGGAGCTGCGGCTGCGTCTCCATCTCGAACCGCTCGGTCACCTCGAAGAGCTGCGCCAGGAGCCGCGCGAGCGAGATCTCGTGCAGCGGCCGCTCCAGGATCGGCTCGCCGATCGAGCGGCAAGCCAGGGCGAAGGCCTCGAGCGATTGCCGAGGCGGCACATAGCCGGCATCGAAATGCACCTGGGCGACGCGCCGGTAATCGCCGGTGAGGAAGCCCAAGAGCATATCCGCGAGGAAGAACCGGGTCTTGCGGTCGAGGCGGCCCATGATGCCGAAGTCCACCGCGACGATGGCGCCGTCCTCAGCGACGAACAGGTTTCCCGGATGCAGGTCGGCGTGGAAGAAGCCGTCGCGAAACACCTGCTTGAAGAAGGCGTTGGCGGCCTTCTCCAGGATGGCGCGCGGCTCGTGCCCGGCCGCGATCAAGCGCTCGCGCTCGTCGATGGGAATGCCCGCGACGCGCTCGGAGGTCATCACCTGCCGGCTGGTGCGCCGCCAGTCGACCTCGGGCACGCGGAAATCCGGATCGTCCTTGAGGTTATGCCGGAGCTCCGAGGCCGCCGCCGCCTCGAAGCGCAGATCCATCTCAACCGACACGGTCTCCGCAAAGGTGTTCACCACCGCCGTCGGCTTGAGCCGGCGGAGCGACGGCTGGGTGCGCTCGACCAAATCGGCGATCCAGAGAAAGAGGTCGAGATCGCGCGTGAAGGCCGCCTTGATCCCCGGCCGCAGCACCTTCACCGCGACGGGGCGACCTTCTGATGTCGTCGCCAGATGCACCTGCGCGATGGACGCGGCGGCGATCGGGGGATTCTCGAAGCTCGCGAACAGGCTTTCGACCGGTGCGCCGAGCTCGGCGGCGACGGTGGCCCGCGCCTCCGCGCTCGGGAACGGCGGCAGCCGATCTTGCAGCGCCGAGAGGTCGCTCGCGATATCCTCGCCCACCAGGTCGGCACGCGTGGAGAGCGCCTGGCCCAGCTTGATGAAGCTGGGCCCGAGCGCGTGAAGTGCGGTGGCCAGACGCTCGCCCGGCCGCATCGGCACCGGCGAGCGCCGGCGCACCAGCCGCGCCAACGCCAGGATCGGCGCCAGGCCCGCGACGCGCTCGAGCGGAAACAGCGCGTCGTAGCGCGCGAGCGTCAGCGCGATCTGGCTGAGCCGGGCGAGGTGGCGGCCGGCGCGCAGAAGCCGGAGCATCCGCCCTCAGAGCCGCCAGCCTGAATGCAGCGCCGCAATGCCACCGGAAAGATTTCGGACCGTCACCTGCTCGAAACCCGCAGCCTCCATGCGCCGGGCGAGCTCCTGTTGGTCCGGGAACCGGCGGATGCTCTCGACCAGATACTGATAGGCCTCGCGGTCGCCCGTCACCACGGCGCCGATCCGCGGCAGGACATTGAAAGAATAGAGATCGTAGAGCTGCGCGAGCCCGGGCAGGCTCACCCGGCTGAACTCCAGGCAAAGGAACCGGCCGCCGGGCCTGAGCACGCGCCGCATCTCCCTGAGCGCCGCCTCCATGCGCGTGACGTTCCTGAGCCCGAAGGCGATGGTGACGGCATCAACGCTGCGGCCCGCGACGGGCAACGCCTCGGCATCGCCGCAGAGCCACGCGATCTCGCCGAGGCGTCCGCGATCGATGGCGCGGTCGCGGCCGGCCTCCAGCATCGCCTGGTTCACGTCACAGACGATCGCCGCCGTGCCCGATCTCGCTACGAACCGCTCGGCGATATCGCCGGTGCCGCCGGCAACATCGAGCAGCACCTGGCCCGGGCGCGGGTTGAGCCGCCGGATCATCTCGGATTTCCAGAGACGATGGACGCCGGCGCTCATCAAATCGTTCATGAGATCGTAGCGGGGCGCCACCGCGTCGAAGACGCGGCGCACCAGGCCGGGCTTTTCCTCCAAAGCTACGCGCTCGAAGCCGAAATCGGTCTCGCCGCTTGTCTCGGGGGTCGCCATGACGGCACCATAGCGCCTCGCTCCGCCCAACGCCACCGAGCCCGCCCTTAAGAGCCTGAGATGCCCGAGCTTCCCGAAGTCGAGACCGTCGTGCGAGGCCTCGCCAGCCGGATGACGGGCCGGCGCATCGCCCGGCTCGACTTGCACCGCGCTGACCTGCGCTGGCCCATCCCGCGCGGGCTGCGGCGGAAGGCGGAGGGCCGCCGCATCGAGGCGGTGAGACGCCGGGCGAAGTACATCCTGATCCATCTCGAGGACGGCGGCGTGCTGCTCCTGCATCTGGGGATGTCGGGCCGGCTCACCATCGTGAATGCCGAGGACCGGACGCCGCCCGAGCTCCACGACCACGTCGTCTTCACGCTCGACGACGGAACCCGCATCCGCTTCAACGACCAGCGCCGCTTCGGCGTGCTCGACTATCTGCGCGCGGAAGCGCTGGAGAAGCACCCGCTGCTCCGTGAGCTTGGGCCGGAGCCGCTCGATCCCGGCTTCACCGGCGAGAGGCTGGCGGCGGCGCTTACGGGCAAGCGCACGCCCTTGAAGGCGGCGCTGCTCGATCAGCAGATCGTCGCCGGGCTCGGCAACATCTATGTATCCGAGGTGCTCTACCACGCCGGCCTCTCGCCTAGGCGCCTGGCACGCACCGTGACACTCGAGCGCGCGCGCCGTCTGGTGCTGGCGATCCGCGAGGTGCTCGAGCGCGCGATCGCCGCCGGCGGCTCGTCGCTCCGCAATTATGTGCAAGCCTCGGGCGAGCTCGGGTATTTCCAGCATCAGTGGGCGGTCTACGGCCGGGAAGGCGAGCCGTGTCCGGGTTGCGATTGCGGCGGCGGCATCCGGCGCATCGTGCAGAGCAACCGCTCGACATTCTATTGCGTCAAACGACAGCGCTGAAGGGGCGCTCGAATGAAAGCGAGTGGGTGGATATCGCTGCCGGTACTGCTCGTGACCCTCGCGGGCGCGGCGTTTGCGCAGAGCCGCGACGACGATTGGGCGCGCTGCCGGAATGCCGACAGCGACACCAGCATCGCCGGCTGCACGGCCATCATCGAGACCCCCGGCGGCAGCGCCAGGGATCGCGCGCTCGCCTTCAACAACCGCGGCAACGCCCGCTACCGCAAGGGCGACGTCGAGCGTGCGATCGAGGACTACGATCAGGCGATCAAGCTCGATCCGAACGAGCCCACGGCCTACGACGGCCGCGGCTCGGTCTACTACAGCAAGGGTCAATACGACCGCGCGGCCCAAGATTATGATCAGGCGATCAAGCTCGACGGCTCCGACGCCTTCGCCTTCGAGGGCCGCGGCAATGCCCGGACGGCGCTCGGGCAATTCGATGCCGCGATCGCCGATTACGACCGGGCCGTGGAGCTCGATGCCAACAACGCGACCCTCCTCTACAACCGCGGCGTCGCTTTGGAGCGCAGCGGCCAGCGAGACCGCGCGATCGAGGATTACAGCCGAGCCATCAAGCTGCAGGCGAACGACGTCGATGCGCTGATCAGCCGAGGCAAGGCGCTGAGCGACATGGGGCAGTACGACCGCGCCATCGAAGACCTCGACCGCGCCATCACGCTCGATGCCGGCAATGCGGGCGCGCACTTCAGCCGCGGCTTTGCCTACTATGGCAAGCACCAGTACGACCGCGCCATCGAGGATTTCACCGAGACCCTGAAGCTCGAGCCGGGCAACGCCCTTGCCTACCGCGACCGCGGGATCGCCTATCGCAACCAGCGGCTTTACGATCGCGCCATCGCCGACTTCAGCAAGGCAATCGAGCTCGAGCCCGGCAGCGTGGCGGCGATCAAGGACCGCGGCCTCGCCTTCCGGGACAAGGGCGACTACGACCGCGCCATCGAGGATTTCAGCCAGGTTCTGAAGCTCAATTCCGGGGATGCCGCCGATGCCGCGCTCGACCGCGGCATCGCCTACTACGCCAAGGGCGACTATGACCGCGCGATCGAGGATTTCGACCGCTCGATCAAAGCGGCACCCGACCAGGCCCCGGCCTTCTACAATCGCGGCAACGCCTATCTGGTCAAAGGCGACTACGAGCGCGCCATCACCGACTACGACCAGTCGATCAAACTCAACCCAACTTTCGCAGACGCTTACGCCACCAGGGCGAATGCCCATCGGGCCCTCGGCCAATATGACCGCTCGGTCTTCGATTGGGACCAAGTGGTCCGGCTCAAGCCAGGAGACGCCGACGCGCTCGCCGACCGTTGCCGGGATCGCGCCATCCTGGGCCGCCTGCAAGAGGCGGTGGCCGATTGCAACGAATCTCTGCGATTGGCGCCCGGCACCGCCAAGACGCTGGACAACCGCGGCCTCGCCTATCTCAAGATGCGGCGGCTCGATCTCGCCATCGCGGATTATGACGCGGCCTTGAAGCTCTCCCCGCAGCTTGCGAGCGCGCTCTATGGCCGCGGCGAGGCCAAGCGCATCAAGGGCGACGCGGCCGGCGCCGATAAGGATGTGCTTGCGGCCAAGCGCATCGATCCCGGGATATCCGACGACTTCGCCCGCTTCGGCGCCCGGGATTTCTGAGGCCCGCCGCCCGGCGTTGCGCGCACCCAAGCCCGGAGCTAGGCTTCCCCGATGCCCCGTCGATTAACGTTTTCCGTCGCGCTGCTGGCCGCGGGCCTCGTGCTCGGCGCCGCCTCCGCTCAGGCCCAGCAATTCGTGCCGGGCACCGAGGACGTGCCGCTGATGAAAGAGTTGGCACCGGTCAAAGGCAGCGATCTCGTCTTCGACAAGCCCGAGGGCCGCATCATCGAGGCGAGCGCGCGCGGCAAGGTCACCAAGGCGGCGGTGCGCAGCTTCTACGCCTCGACCTTGCCGCAGCTCGGCTGGAAGCCCTCGGGTGAATCCTGGACCCGCGAGACCGAGACCTTGCGTCTCGATATCTCCGGTCGCGATGGCGACCTCTGGGTCACCTTCACCTTGTTACCTAAATAGGATAGGCGCCATGGCATACACCAACATCCTCGTGGAGACGCGCGGGCCCGTGGGCCTGATCACGCTCAACCGGCCGCAGGCGTTGAACGCGCTCTGCGATGCGCTGGTGCGCGAGGTCGCTCACGCGCTCGACGCCTTCGAAGCCGACGACGCCATCGGCGCCGTGGTTATCACGGGCAGCGCCAAGGCCTTCGCGGCCGGCGCCGACATCAAGGAGATGGCCGGCCGCTCGTTCACCGACGTTTATCTGAACGATTTCATCACGGGCGGCTGGGAACGTGTCAGCACCTGCCGCAAGCCCATCGTGGCGGCGGTCGCGGGTTTCGCGCTGGGCGGCGGTTGCGAGGTCGCCATGATGTGCGACACCATCATCGCCGCCGACAGCGCGAAGTTCGGCCAGCCCGAGATCACGCTCGGCGTCATACCGGGTGCCGGCGGGACGCAGCGGTTGACGCGTTTCGTGGGCAAAGCCAAAGCGATGGACATGGTGTTGACCGGCCGCATGATGGATGCGGCGGAAGCCGAGCGCAGCGGCTTGGTCTCGCGCGTGGTGCCGGCGGAGCAACTCCTCGAGGAGACGCTCAAAGTCGCGACCAGGATCGCGGAAATGTCGCGGCCGTCGGTGCTGATGGCCAAGGAGGCGGTCAATCGCGCCTACGAGACGACGCTTGCGGAGGGCGTGCGCTTCGAGCGGCGGCTCTTCCACTCGCTGTTCGCGACGGAGGATCAAAAGGAGGGCATGGCCGCCTTCGTGGAGAAGCGCAAGCCCCGCTTCAAAAACCGCTGAACCCGGCGGACTTGACGGGCTGCCGCTCTCTGGCTATAGAGCGCGCTCGCTTTTCACGCATTCGAGCGGTTTTTCCAGGGCAAGAGGGCCATGGCCAACATCAAGTCGGCAAAGAAACGCGCGCGCCAGACCGTACGGCGCACGCTCGTCAATCACATGCGCCTCTCGCGCATCCGCACCTCCGTCAAGAAGGTCGAGACCGCGATCGCCGCCGGCGACAAGGCCGCCGCGCGCGCCGCCTTCGAGCAAGCGCAGCCCGCGCTGCATCGCGGGGTCACGAAAGGCGTGCTTCACAGGAACACCGCGGCGCGCAAGCTTTCGCGTCTTTCCGCGCGCATCAACGCGCTCTGAGCCGACACTCATCCGAGATCGAAGCCGCGCTCGCGCACGAGCGCGGTTTTTTGTTGCGCGAGCGGGGCGCGAGCGACGGTCGTCGACGATGCACAAACGCAACGCCTGCAAAAATCCGTCACATCGGTTGCAAGATCATGTTGCCATAAGAGAGCGCGCTTCGCTAAAGTGCCCGACCTGCGAGCGCGGTGGGTAAAAATAATTTTGAGCAATGCGAAACCAGCCCGCCTCACGTTCGCTGACAACAGTTTAGTAGCCGCAAAATAACCAAAGCCTGAACTAGTCGCGGGAACCGAGCATCTAAAGAGTCGTGATGCGAGGAGTGGGGGGCCGGGGAAACGATTTCCCGAGGCAACGGGTATCGCGTTGTCGTCGCGAGAAGCGTGGAGGCGAGGCTTGGGGGAGACGATCAGGAATTTCATTGCGTCCGCATGCGCGGACCGCGAGGCGCTTCGCTGGGGAAACCGTCACGGCCTGGGGGAGCGAAAGTGATGGCCGAGATGAAGGGGTTGAGCCCCGAAATTCAGAGCCAATGGGCGCGCATCCGCGGCCGTTTGCGCGACGAGGTCGGCGACGCCGCCTACCGCAGCTGGCTGAAATCGATGACGCTCGCGGAAATCAACGGCGGGCGGGTGCGCATCGCGGTGCCTACGAAGTTCCTGCGCGATTGGGTCGCCACCCACTACGCAAATCGCATCCGCGTGCTCTGGAACGGCGAGAACAGCGCGATCGCGGGGATCGAGGTCGTGGTGGGCTCGGGCTCGGGCGACATGCGCGCCGAGCCCGAGCCGCCGGCCGCGCCGAAGAATGGCCGCACCAGCGCCAGCGAGATCGAGGTCGAGCGCGCGGAGATTGGCGCGCCGCTCGATCCGCGCTTCACCTTCGATAATTTCATCGTCGGCAAGCCCAACGAGTTCGGCCATGCGGCGGCGCGGCGCGTCGCCGAATGCTGCGTCAGCGAGGCGCAGAGCGTGCCGTTCAACCCGCTTTATCTTTATGGCGGCGTCGGTCTCGGCAAGACGCACCTGATGCATGCGATCGCCTGGCACATCCGCACGCAGAACCCGCGGCGTAAAGTGATCTACATGTCCGCCGAGAAGTTCATGTACACGTTCGTACGCGCGCTGCGGTTCAAGGACACGGTTGCGTTCAAGGAGCAGTTCCGCTCGGTCGACGCGCTGATGATCGACGACGTGCAGTTCATCGGCGGCAAGGATTCTACTCAAGAAGAGTTCTTCCACACCTTCAACGCGCTGGTCGACCAGAACCGGCAGATCATCATCTCCGCCGACAAGTCGCCCTCCGACCTCGAAGGCCTCGAGGAGCGCATGCGCTCCCGGCTCGGCTGGGGCCTGGTGGCGGATATCCATCCCACGACCTACGAGCTCCGTCTCGGCATCCTGCAGGCCAAGGCCGAGAAGCTCGGCGGGCAGATCCCGTCCAAGGTGCTGGAGTTCCTGGCGCACAAGATCACCTCGAACGTGCGCGAGCTCGAGGGCGCCCTGAACCGGATCACCGCCCACGCGCAGCTGGTGGGACGCAGCATCGACATCGAGATGGCGCAGGAGGTGCTGCACGACCTGCTGCGCGCCAACGACCGCCGCATCACCATCGACGAGATCCAGAAGCGCGTCGCCGAGCACTACAACATCCGGCTGGCCGACATGCACTCCGCGCGGCGCGCCAGAGCCGTGGCACGGCCGCGCCAAGTCGCGATGTGGCTCTGCAAGCAGCTGACGCCCCGCTCCCTCCCGGAGATCGGCCGGAAATTCGGCGGCCGCGATCACACCACGGTCATGCATGCCGTGCGCAAGATCGAGGAGCTACGCGCGGGCGACCGCGGGATAGCCGAGGACGTCGAGCTCCTGCGCCGCATGCTGGAGACCTGAAGCCCGCCCGTGCTGGAGCTCCGCCCCAACTGCGAGTGCTGCAACCGCGATCTGCCGCCGCAATCGACGGAGGCGATGATCTGCACCTTCGAGTGCACCTTCTGCCGGAGCTGCACGGACAGCGTCTTCAAGGGCCGCTGTCCCAACTGCGGCGGCGAGCTGGTGCGCCGCCCGATCCGGCCCGCCGACAAGCTCGCCAAAAACCCGCCCAGCACCCAGCGCATCTTGAAGCCGCACCCGGGCTGCGCGCCCACGGCCTGAGGCAACCCGCGCCCTGCCGAGTCGACGACGCCTTCCCGAGCATTCCGGGCCGGCGCGAAATCACCTGGGCATAGCCACCGGCGGCACTTGGCAAGTCCCTGAAATTACGGGTCGTTTGATCATCGTCCACGACTCGAAAAGGCTCCGTTCATCACAGGTTTCTGCTATAATTCAGGACCGCTCGAGGGAGCCGATTTCGGCGCCCGGCGGGGGTGCCTCGGGGGGCGCCTTTTCCTGCCGAGGGACTGCTCGGAAAACCGAAAAAGGGCACGGCCAACCGCCATGAAGCTCACCATCGAACGGGCCCAGTTGCTGCGCACCTTGGGGCATGTGCAGAGCGTCGTCGAGCGCCGCAATACGATCGCGATCCTCTCGAACGTGCTGATCCGCGCGGGCGACGGCAAGCTGGCGCTCTCCGCCACCGACATGGACCTCGAGATCGCCGGCAGCGTGCCGGCGCAGGTCGGGGGGAACGGCACCACAACGGCACCCGCGCACACGCTCTACGACATCGTGCGCAAGCTCCCGGAGGGCGCGCAGGTGGAGGTCTCCGCGAGCGGCGACAAGGGCTCGATGACCGTGCGGGCGGGGCGGTCGGTGTTCTCGCTCGCCTGCCTGCCGCCCGAGGACTATCCGCTGATGGCGAGCGGCGACCTGCCCTACGCCTTCACGCTGGCGGCGGCGGATCTGAAGCGCCTCATCGACCGGACGCGGTTTGCGATCTCGACCGAGGAGACCCGCTATTACTTGAACGGCATCTACGTCCACGCCGCCAAGAGCGACGGGGTCTCGATGCTGCGGGCGGTGGCGACCGATGGCCATCGTCTCGCGCGCATGGAGCTGCCGTTGCCGGAGGGTGCCTCGGGCATGCCCGGCGTGATCGTGCCGCGCAAGGCCGTCATGGAACTGCGCAAGCTCCTGGACGAGGTCAGCGAGGACGTCACCATCTCGCTCTCGGAGACGAAGATCCGCTTCGTGCTCGGCGACACCGTGCTCACCTCCAAGTTGATCGACGGCACTTTCCCCGATTACGACCGGGTGATACCGACGGGGAACGACAAGGTCCTGGAGGTGGTCTGCAAGGATTTCGCCGCCGCGGTCGATCGCGTCTCGACGATTTCGACCGAGAAGAGCCGGGCCGTGAAGCTCAGCCTGGAGCGTGGCAGTCTCACGCTCTCCGCCACCAGCCCGGAGAACGGCACGGCGAGCGAGGAGATCGAGGCGCGCTATACTGCCTCACCCATCGAGATCGGCTTCAACTCGCGCTATCTCTTGGATATCGCCCAGCAGATCGAGGGAGAGGGCGCGCGCTTTGCGATCGCCGATGCGGCCTCGCCCACGCTCGTGCGCGACAGCACCGACACAAGCGCGCTCTACGTGCTGATGCCGATGCGCGTCTGAACCCGCGCCTGCGTTACCAGTCATAGGAAGAACCCGCGTGAGAGGCGATCACGGCATCTTGGCTCTGCCCCGGACGGCGCTCGCGGGCGCCGCGGGTGGGCTCGCACCCGCCTCGGGCGCGGCTGCCGTGCGGCGCCTCGTGCTCACGGACTTCCGCGGCTATGGCGCGGCGCGGCTTCAGGTGACGCCGGCGCCCGTGGC
>Ga0307479_10002954_pt1 | contig 15445 bp, 14 predicted proteins | sample atmos_gasesECM4C_FD_203743 | JGI IMG/M metagenome (GOLD analysis project Ga0307479, IMG submission 203743) | Hardwood forest soil microbial communities from Morgan-Monroe State Forest, Indiana, United States - atmos_gasesECM4C_515 | ecosystem: Environmental > Terrestrial > Soil > Temperate... | reverse complement strand
TCCACATGTTGTTCCTTATCCGGTCCGCCGGGAGCATCAACACCTTGTTCTCGATCAAAGGCGGCTATCAGGAGAACCTGATCGTCGGCGGCGCGGGCGGAGCCGCTCGCGCGATCGCGGATGCGCTCGGAGGCTCCGTCCGGCTGAACGCACCGGCGCGCAAGATCGCGCAAACCGCGGACCGCGTCACGATCGACACGACGGACGCCACTATCGAAGCGCGCCATGCGGTCGTCACGATCCCACCGGCGCTCATCGGTGAGATCGAATGGGATCCCGCCCTTCCGGACGACCGCGCGACGCTGTACCGCCAGACGATCGGCGGGCCGGAAACGAAGACGCTCATCGTCTACGACGAACCGTTCTGGCGCGCCGACGGCTTCAGCGGACAAACTGCAGGACCGGGAACGGCCGCCGAGGTGACGCTCGACGCGTCACCGTCCTCCGGGCGTCCCGGAGTGATCGCATCGTTCACCTTCGGTCCGGTTGCCAAACGCGTCGACGGACTCGATCCATCAGTACGGCGCAAGGCCGTGCTCGACGAACTCGCGACTCGTTTCGGACCGAAGGCGGCCGAGCCGTCCGATTACATCGAGACGATCTGGCTCGAAGAGCATTGGACGCGCGGCTGCTCGATGGCCCACTGGGCCCCCGGCGTTCTCACGCGATACGGGCATCTGTTGCGCCAACCGCTCGGTCGCGTTCACTGGGCCGGGACGGAAACGGCGACAACATCGCACGGCGCGATCGACGGCGCCGTCCGCTCGGGCGAGCGGGCCGCGCTCGGGATCCTGTCCGCCTAACTCCGCCGACGCGCGCAGCGGCGCGGAAGAATGGAGGGATGCTCCCTTTCACGAAGGGATCGATGGCCTGGCGTGTCAACATGGAGCCGGTCATCGTCCTCGGAGGCGGCCGGGCTCTCCTGTTGCAGGTGCTCCATCCCCTCGTGGCGGCGGGCGTCGAGCGCCACTCGAACTTCGCGCAGGACCCGTTCCGCCGCGGCTTTCGCACCGCGGACATGATGCTCAAACTCGCTTTCGCCGACCCCGCGACGTCGGCTCGGCAAGCGACCCTGTTGCGCAAGATGCACGAACGCGTCAAAGGCGAGACGCCGGACGGTCTGCGCTATGACGCGACGGATCCGAGTCTCCTTCTCTGGGTGTGGGCAACACTCGTGGACGTTTCCATCCGCGTGTACGAACGAGGCGTGCGTCCTCTAACCGCCAACGAACGCGAGCGCTTCTACGAAGAGCAGAAGGAGATCGCGTACGCGTGCGGCATCCCCCAGGGCGACTGCCCGAAGTCGTACGCCGACTTCGAGGCGTACTTCGATGAAACGATGCGGAACGATCTGCGCGTGACAAGCGCCGCGCGACTCGTTGCGTTCGCCGGAGATCATCCACCGTTGCCTCGTCCGCTCGGGAGAGTCGCGAGTACGTTCGTTGGGTTGTTCACGGCCGGGATGCTCCCGGAAGCCTTCCGCGAACCTCTCGGGTATCGGTGGACGCCGCGGAAGGAACGCCTTCTCGGCGTTCTCTTCCTTGCCTCCCGCATCGCGTCGAAGGTGATCCCGCGCGCGATCCGTCACGCGCCCAACCGCTATCTGATCAAACGGAAGACGCCGCTCGGACTGTGGAAAGATCGTCCGATCGTGTTTCCTGACGAACCCGCGGCCTGACCTACGCGTTTTTCGTTTCGTCCGGGAAGAACACCCGGAAGGACGCGCCGCCGCCGGGACGATCCTCGACCCACGCACGTCCACCGTGTGCGCGCGCGAACTCGGCGACGAGCGACAGACCGACGCCGGTCCCCGGCGTATGTTCGTCCGTTGCCCGGCGGAACGGCTCGAAGATCGCTTGCTTCAGATCTTCCGGCACTCCCGGTCCCGCGTCGTCGACGGCGAGAACGGTTCCGCCGTCGTCGCGCCACGTCCGGACGGTGATTTCCGAGTCCGTGTGCTTGATCGCGTTTCCGATCAGGTTGTAGAGCGTGCGCTCGAATTGGATGCGGTCCGCGAAGATCGTTCCGACCGAGCAATCGACGTCGATGGTCCGCCCCGAAGAGTTGACTTCTTCGATCACCGATCGCACCACAGCGCGAACGTTGACCGATTCGCAGATCGGCGCCAGACCGTCACCGCGTGTGAGCCGTTCGATGTCGAGGACGTCGTCGAGAAGTCGCCTGATCTTGTGGGAATTCCGGACGATCATCCGTGTGAATTGCACGCGCTGCTCCTCCGTCAGCTCGCTGTCGTCTTCGAGCAGCTTCGCGGCGGAGAGAACCGCTGTGAGCGGCGTGCGCACATCGTGTGAAACGGTCCGCAGAAAGGTGTTCTTGAGCTCGTCCGCTCGACGGAGCGCCTCGTTCGCCGATTGCACCGCACGCTCCGACAAAACGCGCTCGGCGATGTCATGACTGACGACGGTACAACCGATGATCTCGCCGCGATCGTCACGGATCGGTGCGGCATCGACCGTGACGTCGACCAAGGATCCATCTTTACGGACGCGGACACTTTGGAGATGCTTCACGACTTCGCCGCGGCGAACGCGTTCGAACAGATGAGTGGCTTCCTCGGCGCGGTCATCGGGCAAGATCACGGCCATCGGCCGTCCGATCACCTCCGCGGACGTGTAGCCGAAGAGCCGTTCGGCCCCCTGGTTCCAACTCATCACGGCACCATCGAGCGACCGGCCGACGATCGCGTCGTCGGACATCTCGAGCAATGCGGAAAGAAGGCCCCGGCGGATCACTTCGTCGTTCAGCGCGGCCTCGCTCAGCCGATCGCCCCGGCGTCGCCGCGCGATCCTTCGTGTCGTCACATCGATTCTCCCCGTAAGCGGTAAGTCTCCCCTGAAACGACCTCGTCTGTCGCTCCCGGTGAGGTTGCTTCAACTGCCATCTGCGCCTCGCTACCATCTCCCCCTGATCGATGTTGGCGGGACGGGAGGACGCGATGGCAGCTCAGAATGTGTGGCCGACGATCCACGCCGAGCGAAAAGCGCTCGCGGCGGATCTCGAGAACTTGACCGAAGCGCAGTGGGCGACACCTTCGATGTGCGCCGGCTGGTCCGTCCGCGATGTTCTGGCCCACATGGTCGCGCCGGCCGAAACTTCCCAAGGTCAGTTCTTCGCGAAGCTCATCGGGTCGGGCTTCAAGTTCAACGCCATGGCCGACAAGGACATCGCGAAGCGCACGCAGGGTCCTCCGGCGAAGACGCTCGAGCGATTCAACTCGATCGTGAACTCGACCAAGCATCCGCCGGGGCCGGCGCAAACCTGGCTCGGCGAGACGATCGTCCACAGCGAGGACATCCGGCGTCCGCTCGGGATCAAACACACCTTTCCGGACGAAGCCCTGAAACAGCTGGCCGATTTCTATAAGGGCTCGAACCTCATCATCGGCGCGAAGAAACGCATCGGCGGGTTGCGACTCAAGGCGACGGACGCCGACTGGTCGACCGGTGACGGGCCAGAAGTGTCCGGACCGATGTTGTCGCTCATCCTCGCGATGGTCGGTCGCAAACCGGCGTACGACGACCTGTCCGGCGACGGCGTTTCGACCTTGAGGTCGCGTTGATGCGCCGGACCGCCATCGCCGCGCTGTTCGTGTTCGCCATCGCTTGCAGCAAGAACGCAACGCCGACCGCGACGACATCACCGCAGTCGACGCCGGCAGCGAACGCATCCGCATCCGCCGCAGCGACGACGACCGCGCCGAGCTCGGCCCCCGGCGTCCCGCACTGCCGCACCGCGGACCTGTCCGGATCAGTCACGCAGCAGGGAAACGCCGCGGGGACGAAGTACGACGAACTCACGCTGACGAACAACAGCTCGGCCGCGTGCACGCTGTCGGGCTATCCGGGCGTGTCGTTGGTGGACTCGAGCGGAAGTCAGATCGGTCAGCCGGCGTCGCGCAATGCGGTACATCCGGTCACCGTCGTAACGCTTTCTGGCAACGGCTCGGCGTACTCGCTTCTCGGCTTCCCGAACCCGGGCAACTTCCCCGCCGGGAAATGCTCGTCGGCAAGTTCCGTGAACCTTCGGGTGTACCCCCCCGGCGAGACGCAGTCGTTACTCATCGCGTTGCAGGAGAAGTACTGTCCCGGGTTCTCCGTCGCTGCCCTCTCGTCGACGAAGGGCTGATCCCACCAGAACTAACGCGAGTCGAGGGCCGGCGCGTAGTGGACGAACCCCTCCGTCCACCAGGCGAAGCCGCCGGCGTCGACGACGTACGACTCGTGGTTCGGGAGGTCTCGCAGCCAATCCGGCGCCCGACGTCCCATCGCAAATGCGGCCGTCGCGTACGCGTCGGCGTAGGCGATCCCCGGTCCGACGATCGTGACGCTCAGGAGATCCGTCGCGGGTGCGCCCGTGTGCGGATCGAACACATGCTCGCCTCGCTCTGCCGATCCCGATGTCGCGACGCCCGCGTCCGAAACGGAGACGACGGTCGTCAGCGCCGTCCGATCGGATGGGTGGACGACGCCGATGTTCCACAAGCGTCCCGGTTCCGGAACGCCGCGCACACGGACGTCGCCACCGGCGTTGATGCAGTGACTCGTCGAGCCGTGCTCCGCGAGCATCGCTGAGGCGACCTCAACCGACCAACCCTTGACGAAGCCGGACGGATCTAAAGCCCCGTTCGCGCGGACGTCGAAGTAGCCGTCGGTCGCCGTCCTGAGCCTTTCGCAGGTATCGAGGACGAATGAAACTTCCGGTGCGCAGTCGGCGAGGCAAATCTCGCTGCGTCCGAGACGGCTGATCTCGCTCGCGTCCTGGTATGTACTGAAGGTGGCGTCGACCCACCGTAGCCATGCGAAGGCTTCGCCCATCGCTTCGTCCGCGGACGTCTCGTCGAGGTCGCGGATGTCGACGGAGATCGCCATCCCCATGACGTGCTCGACACGTCGCCGCGGCCTCACGTCAGGCGTTCGCCTTGTCGATGGCCCCTTGGAGCGACTGCGCGTACGCCTCACTGGTGAACGTCGCGCCGGAGACCGAGTCGATCTGCGCGCTCTGCGCTTGCAGCACTTCCTGCTTGAGCCAAGGGGCCACCGTCTGACTGATGTACTGCGAACGGGGGTGGTCGGACGGCATCTGCAGGGTCGAGATGTTCGTGATCCTCTTTCCCTGGAACGTCACGGCGACCTGGACGGGGCCGTACTGATTCCAGATCGTCGGACCGTCGATCGTCCGGTCGGCGGGTGGAGCGGCGGCCACGGGAGCGACGGTCGATTCCGGCTGCGTCGCCGCCGCCGATCTGGTCGGTGCGGGAGGAGCGGCGATCGACGACTTTACGGGCGTCGACCGGAACGACACGACGAAGTAGAGACCGGCGATCGTGAGCGCGAACGCTGCGAGGACTCTCTTCATGTCAGAACTCGAACCTTTCGTTGTGGACTTGTGTTCGGCGGACGCCGAGCCGTCGAAGACTGTTCATCACATCGTCCATCAGGCCCTGCGGACCGCACAGAAAGATGTCCCGACGCGCGACGTCCGGAACGAGCTCGGCGATCTGCTTCGGACCGAGCGCTCGGCTGTTCGAATCGCGGGAACCGAGGATGTAATAGACCTCGATGCCCTTGCTTGCGGCCAGCTCTTCGATCTCGGCACGCAGGACGAGGTCTCGTTCGAAACGAGTTCGGTACAGCAGCGTCATGTCTCCCGGCTCGGCGACGAGCTCCTCGAGCAGCGCGTACAGCGGTGTGATGCCGATCCCGCCGGCGATGAGCAGAACTTTCCGGTGAACGCGACGCTCCGCCGTCATCGCGCCGTACGGTCCCTCGATGAACACTCGAGTTCCGGGTCGGAGCCTCACGAGGTCCGTCGTGTGATCGCCGACCCGTTTGGCGGTGATGCGCAGGTAGTCGTCGTTCGGTGCCGCGGACAATGAGAAGGGATGCGACTGCCACCACCCTTTCGGACTCAAGAAGCGCAAGCGGAAGAACTGTCCGGCTCGAGCGTCGAGTGCATCCAGGTCTCGTCCCGTCATATACACGGAAACGGCGTTCTTCCCTTCGGGAACAACGTTCGACACGCGAATGTCGTGCGCCATGGTCTTCCGGATCGGCGACACGACGCGATAGCCGACGAGCAGACCGAACGTCAGGAGGTACATCGCGATCCACAACACGCGGTTCATCGGGCTGTTCACGAAGTCGTTCCCCGTCGCGAGCTGGTGCGAGAAGGAAAGTGCGATCGCGACGTATGTGTAGAGATGGAGGAAGTACCACGTCTCGTAACGCAGCCGTCGGCGCGCCTCGCGGATGGAGATGAAACCGACAGCGACGAGGAGGCCGAGTCCGATGGTGGCGGCGAGCACGTCCGGGTAGTGCCGCATGAGCGCTGCCGTCTCGTATCCGAGCGAGACACGGTCCGAGAACGCGTAGCCGATGATGATGAAGACGGTGTGCCCCACAAGCAGGCTGATCGCGTACGCGCCATTCTTCCGGTGCCACACCGCGAGGCGATCGCCGCCCACGAAACGCTCGAGCCAGGGAAGCCTCGCCATGAGGATGACCTGGACGAGCACGAGGTACGTCCCGAGCAAACCTGTGACCCGGCCGAGCGCCGTCACCTTGTCGCCGAAGGAATGGAGCGAGGTTCCCGGCGTATCGCCGAACCACACAGCGAGGACGGCGAGAGCGCCGAGTGCGACGAGCGCAAGCATGACGCCTTCTTGGACGTCGCGGTTGAACGTCAGGCGGCGAACGGGATGCGGCCGCTGATGAAGCGTTGTTCGCCCAGCCGACATGCACTCAAGATGCCGAAGCGTCCTGAGCGCCAGATGAGAAACGTTTCAAGGTCCGGTGCAGAAGATGGGTCGAACGCCTATGAAACCCCAGGTCAGCGCCCCGACGGCTACTCCGGCGTGACGTAGGCGGCTGTGATGCCGCCGTCGACAACGAACGTTGCGCCCGTCGTGAAACTCGATTCGTCCGATGCGAGCCACAGCGCGGCCTTCGCGATCTCGGACGCTTCCGCGAAACGTCCGAGCGGGATGTGCACCAGACGACGCTCGCGCTTGGCTTCCGTTTCGAGCACCTTCATCAAGAGCTCCGTTTTGACGGGTCCAGGACACAGCGCGTTCACGCGGATGTTTTCTCGCGCGTGGATCACCGCGAGTTCGCGGCTCATCGCGAGCACGCCACCCTTCGACGCCGTGTACGCGATCTGGGGTGTGGCCGCTCCCATCAACGCGACGAAACTCGCCGTGTTGATGATCGAACCGCCGCCGGCTCGTCGGAGAGCCGGTATCCCCGCGCGGCAACCGAGGAACACTCCCTTGAGATTGACGTTCATCGTCAGGTCCCAGACGGCTTCGTCGGTATCGATGGCGTTGCCGTCGTCGGCAAGCATGATGCCGGCGTTGTTGAACAGGACGTCCAGGCCGCCGAACGCATCTTCGGCGGCGGCCACCATCGCTTCGGTATCGCTCGTCGACGAAACGTCGGCACGAACAGCGATGGCTTCACCCCCGTTTGCGACGATCTCGTCGGTGACGGCCAACGCTTTCTGTTCATCGACATCGACAACCGTCACGCGCGCGCCTTCGGACGCGAACAAGAGCGCGCTCGCACGTCCGATCTCACCGCCGCCGCCGGTGATCAAGACGGACTTGTTCGCGAGTCGCGTCATGCGATGAGCGTCGACGACGCAGCCGCAACGAAGGCATCGAACAGTGCGGCTTGCGTCGGATCTCCTCCCGATGTCAGCTCGGGATGCCACTGCACGGCGAGGAGCCGGGGGTGTCCGGTGAGCTCAACGGCTTCGATGATCCCGTCCGGCGCCCATGCGACCGCGCGCAGGCCCGCGCCCGGTCGATCGATCGCCTGGTGGTGCCACGACATCGGCTCGATCTCGGTGGTGCCGAGGATGCGCGCAAGCTCGCTCGAAGCTTCCACCGCGACCGGATGCGGAACCGGTTCCCGTGGTGGGAGCCGGTGCAGCACGGACTCACCGACGACATCGGGAACGTGCACGTGCAACGTCCCGCCGAGCGCGACGTTCAGGACCTGCGTACCACGGCAGATGCACAACATCGGGACGCCACGTTCAACCGCGAGCCGCGCGAGTGAGATCTCGAGCGAGTCGCGTGCCGTGTCCGTCATGTAGACGGCTTCGTGCGAACGACCATTCCACAGCGCCGGATCGATGTCGCCACCTCCGGTGAGGACGATGCCGTCGACGACGTCCAGCAGTCCGGACGGATCACTCTCTCCCGGCGGAACGAGGACGGCGCGACCGCCGGCGGCTCGCACGGCGTCGATGTACTCCTTCGGGAGGTTCACCCTTCCAAGTGATGCGTCGTCGGCGGGATACGTCGTGATCGCGATCATCGGAGCCGTCACGCGTCAGATCCTCTCGAAGTACCGAGTGCGCTCCCAATCGGTGACGGCGCGGCGGAACGCGGCGTCCTCCGTCCGCAGGAAGTGGACGTAATGCTCGACGACGTCGGCGCCGAAGACGCGGCGAGCGAACTCACTGCTCTCCAAACAATCGGTCGAATCGGTCAACGAGGTCGGTACTTGCGGGAGTTCCGCCGCGGCGTAGAGATCACCGATGAACGGGGGCGGAGGTTCGGTGTGCTGCTCGATGCCGTCCAGACCGCTCGCGATTGCAGCGGCGAACGCGAGGTACGGATTCACGTCGGCGCCCGGGACGCGGCACTCGATCCGGAGACTCGCGTCACTGCCGACCACGCGGAATCCCGCCGTGCGGTTGTCCGGGGACCAGGCGAGTGTCGTGGGGGCCCAGCTCTGCGGCTGGAACCGCTTGTATGAGTTCACAGTCGGCGCGTAGAACGCGGCGAGTTCGGACGATCGCGCGATCCATCCGCCGAGGAACCACCGGAAGACATCCGAGCATCGGATCCCCGCGAGATCGCCGTCACCCGCGAACACGTTCGAACCGTCGTTCCACAACGACACGTGAAGGTGCGAACTCGAACCGGCTTGCGCTTCGTCCACCTTCGCCATGAACGTCACGCTCGCGCCGTTGCGCTCGGCGATCTCCTTCAAGCATTGCTTCATCAGCACGTGCCTGTCGGCCATCTCGCGCACCGGTGCGTGCCGGACGTTGATCTCGTGCTGGCCCTTCCCCCACTCGCCTTTCGTGCTCTCGACCGGTACGCCCGAGGCCGCGAGCTGACGTCGGAACTCGCCGTTGATGTCTTCCGTACGTGAACCCTGCAGGAGGTGATAGTCCTCGAGGTACCAGCCGGCCGCGGGAAGTTCGCGGTGACCCGAGCGCGCCGCGTCGGCGTATGTCGTCCGGTAGATGTAGTACTCGAGCTCCGACGCGGCGGCGATCTCGAAGCCCTTCGCCGACGCTCGTTCGATCTGTGTCTCGAGGATCGTCCGCGGCGCTACCGATACGGGTTCGTGATCGTTCGTGTGGGCATCGCAGATGACGATCGCCGTGCGGTCGAGCCACGTCGCGACGCGGAGCGTCGATGCGTCCGGAGAGAGATGGACGTCACCATAGCCTTTGTCCCAATTCGCGAAGGCGTAGCCGGGAGTCGGCTCCATCTCCATGTCGACGGTGAACAGGTAGTCGCATGCGTGTATGCCGGCGACCGCGTGATCGAGGAAGAACGACGCGTCGATGCGCTTACCGAGCAGCCGTCCGTAGAGGTCGGGGAACGCGCAGATGACGGTGTCAACCCGTCCGGACGAAACTCGCTCGCGAAGCTCTTCGACGTCGATTCCCATCCTCCGATCGCCTCGAAGGCCAGTGTCGCATCTCGGCCGTTAGCCGAGCGCATCGACCGCTGGCGAGGTTCGGCCCTCGGCTTCACGGGTACGTACCGGGGAGCCCGAACCTTACTAAGGAGAACACATGGCTCCCGGTCGGCCCACTCCGCGGCGGCTCGTCGTCGCGATCGCCCTCGTCGCCCTGGCACTCGTCACCGTCGCACAACCGGCGGTCGCGCACACTGCGCCCGGGACGTGGACGAAGACGGGCTCGCTTAACGTCGGTCGCGAGTTCCACACGGCTACGCTCCTTCACGACGGACGTGTCCTCGTCGCGGGCGGTCTGGATGCGAGTGGGAACCCGACGGCGACGGCGGAGCTCTTCCATCCGAGGACCCGCAACTGGACGATGACCACTCCGATGAACGTCCCCCGCGTCTTCCACACCGCAACCCTCCTCAGCGACGGCAAAGTTCTCGTCACCGGCGGACGCATCAATGCGTCGGTCGAAACCGCGACCGCCGAGCTCTTCGATCCCGCGACGGGAACATGGTCGTTGACCGGTCCGATGAATACCGTCCGAGCAGCCCACACCGCGACGCTCCTTGCAAATGGGAAGGTGCTCGTTGCCGGCGGACAAGACGCATTCCCTCAGATCACCACGGCCGCCGAGATCTACGACCCAACCTCGCAGCTTTGGACGAACACAGGCTCGATGAACACAGCGCGCTACCAGCACACGGCAACGCTTCTGACGAACGGCCGCGTCCTCGTCGCGGGCGGCATCGACCACTCGTTCAACGTCACGAACACGGCCGAGATCTTCAACCCCGCAGACGGGACATGGACGAATACGCAATCGATGAGCACGGCGCGTTACGTACATGCCGCCGCGCGCACGCTCCTGCAGGACGGCAAGGTCCTCGTTTGCGGTGGCTTGGACAACAACAATCCGTTCACCGCGACGCCGACGGCTGAGCTGTTCGATCCGTCCGGGACGTGGAGCCCGACGACGACGTTCATGACGCGGCCTCGCTACTTCCAAACAGCGACGCTCCTTCCGGGCGGCAAGATCCTGGTCGCCGGAGGAGCCGGAGGCCCCGAGTCCGGATTCAACCGGACGAAGACCGCCGAGCTCTTCGATCCTGCAACCGGGATCTGGAAAAAGACGGGTTCGATGCACTTCGCGCGCTACGAGCACACGGCGACGGTGCTGACCCTCCGGCAAAACGGCCACCGCGTGAAGAAGGTGCTCGTCGTCGGCGGATCGAACGGTGGCCCGCCGCTGAACAGCGCGGAGCTCTACGCCCTGCCGTAGAATTGACAAGTAGCCCGCAACGTGATCCAGAGCGTCGCGAGAGGAATACCGCGCTCCGGATTCGGGTTCGCCCCTCCTAACGCACCGCCTGACTACTGACGCCGACGGAGGCCACCATGCAGGTTGGAGTCGATAGCTTCGCGGCGGCCTACGGCGACGCCGGCCTTGCGGTCAGCCCATCGGACCGCCTTCGGGATCTCATCGAGCAGATCGAGCATGCCGATCAGGTCGGATTGGATGTCTTCGGGATCGGCGAGCACCACCGCAAGGACTATCTGGATTCCGCTCCCGCGGTCATCCTCGCGGCCGCGGCGTCACGGACGAGCCGTATCCGTCTCACCAGCGCGGTGACCGTCCTGAGCTCGGCCGACCCTGTGCGAGTGTTCCAAAACTTCGCAACGCTCGATCTTCTGTCACGAGGCCGGGCTGAGATCGTTGTAGGCCGCGGTTCTTTCGTCGACTCGTTCCCGTTGTTCGGCTTCCGGCTCGAGGACTACGACTCGCTGTTCGCCGAGAACCTCGATCTCCTTCTGAGGATCCGCGAGAACGAGCACGTGTACTGGACCGGCAAGCACCGCGCGCCACTCACGGGACAAGGCGTGTACCCGAGACCACTGCAGGATCCGTTGCCGATCTGGCTCGGCGTCGGTGGGTCGCCGGGATCGTTCGCTCGAGCCGGCGCGCTCGGGCTCCCATTGATGGTCGCGATCATCGGCGGTGAGACGCGACGCTTCCGTCCGCTCGTCGATCTCTACCGGGAGGCCGGCACGCAGGCCGGACATCCGCCGGAGAGACTGAAGGTCGGTATGCATTCGCTCGGCTACGTCGCGGCGACGAAGCAACAGGCCGCCGACGACTTCTTCCCCGGCTACGCGAAGGCCTTCAACGACGTCGGGAAGGAGCGTGGCTGGTCGCCCGTCACTCGTGCGGGCTTCGACGCTCAGCTCGGCCCGAACGGTGCCTTGATCATCGGTGAACCCGACGAAGTAGCAGAGAAGATCATGGGACACAGCGAAGCACTGGGCGGCATCGATCGCGTCACGTTCCAGATGAACGCCGCATCACTGCCTCACGCCAAGCTCATGCGAGCCATCGAGACACTCGGAACCGAGGTCGCACCCGCGTTGCGCAAGGAATTGTCCCGCAGCGCGTAGGCGTTTTCTATCCGAGGTCGAGGTCGATCGCCGAACCTGCCTCGTAGGCCAACGGCTCGACGTCCCCGCGGAACAGCCACGCCCGCTGTTTCCCCATCACTTGCCATCGATGCGGTCCCCCGACGATCGCCGTGTCCTCGTCAACGCCGACGAGCTGTACGCCGTCCGGTAACTGCCGCGAAACCGCGTCGGCAAGCTGCGGTGCGAAGTGCATCAAGCGATCGAAGTGTGGCAGCACCGCGAGGTTCGGGACGACCCCCAGGGCCGGTTTCAGTGGCGCCTCAAGGGTGAAGCGCTCACGGACGAACGCCGACAACGCGATCGCGCCGGCCGAGCAGCCGGCGAGCGCCGCGCCGCTTTCGAACGCAGCACGGATCGCGCCCCACACTTCGCTGTCCCGAAGCGTGACCGTCAGATATGTGGGATCGCCGCCGGACAGATAGATGAGACCGGCTCCGGCAACACGTTCGGCGAGATCCGTCCGGTCGGCATCTGACTTGTCGAGCACGAGCAGAGCCTCGGACTCAACGCCTAAACGCCGGTAATGCTCGAGTCCGAGTTGCACCCAGTACTCGACGCGGTCGCTTCCTTCGGGCGCCGCCGCCGTCGGGAGGAATACCACGCGTTGCGATCGTCCGTCGAGCAGTGCGCGGTCGACATCTTCCATGACGGGAAGGAACTCGCCGGAGCCAACAAGTGCGACGGGCCCGCGCATCATCCTGTCCGACATCCTCTGCATGTCCGCACGCACGGCGCGATCGGCTTTGTGGCTCGAAAATGTGTGACGAGCGCATACTATCGCCGCCGCGGGACTCATCGGCGTCCCGCCCCTCCTGACGTAGTTGAGTCTTCGCCGCAACCCGTCACGTAACGGCGCATCGCTCGTATTCCATGGGTAGTGCGGCGATGTATTCGCCCACCGGAGTGAAGTCAAGGGATTTGTTGGCCAGGTTCATCGACGACAAGTGCAAGCCGGGGAGTCATATGCGCAACCACGCCTGCCAGTTCCGAACGCGTCCACAACGGATCTGCAATCACTCTGCAGCCGGAACACATGGTTTCGTTGAGGGCGAGCCGATTAGCACCGAAACGCCGGCATTGACGGCTGCCGTAGGAAGCCAGGGTTGGGCAGGCTCACGTACGGGCCCCGCGACAAAGCTGATCTTTGAGACCGGCGCCGTTCATGTAGCCCGCGACTCGATGCTTATAGTCAGCGCGCGGCGGGAGTCGTTGTCGTGATCAAGCGGGTAATCGTCGTGGCCCTCGTAATTGGGAGTTTGCTCACCGGGATCGGGCCCGTTGCTCACGCCGATCTCATTGCCGGCGTCTGCACCTTCGATCTGACCATCACGTTCAGTTCGACTCCGACGCTCACAGGCCCGGCGGTCGGCTACACGCTTAGCGAGAGCAACAGCTCGTGCGACGTCCCGCTGTACGGCAACACAACGACCACGATCGGTGCGAGCGCCGGCGCGGGAAGCGGCGGGCTCTCTTTATCCCGATGCGGGGTTCTCGCGGGGTCGGGTTCATGGGACCAGATCTGGAACGACTTTCTTACCCCAGCTGTGGGCGGCTCGCACGTCCTCGCCGGAACATGGCTCAAAGCCACTATCGTTTCGACCTCGTACCCAAGCTCTGGGGGCTTGACGAAGCTCGCGAGCGTCACGGAGCTCGTTCCGGAGCCGGGCGCACCGACGGCCAATGCAGCGGCCGCGGCGTCCTGCGCGTCAGGAGGCACTGTCTCGTCGATCAAGTTCCTCGCCATCCAAACCTTTGAGGATCCCAACTAACACCGACGGGTCGGTCCGCGTTCTCGCTCTCACATCCGGAAGAACTACCGCGAAACACGGCAGCGGCAGTCGGGCCTTTAGCAGCGGGCGGCCCATGTCAGACCGGCGTCGGCTGAGCACGCCACTCCCCCGCCGGCGAGGCCGGCGAGCACGCGGCTCCCCGACGCGCGGACCACGCGCACGCCCGAGTCGAGGAGCGGATTCGCCGCTCTGACCCAGGATGTTCCATCGTCGTTCGACACGTATAAGCCAGCGTCAGGACTCTTAGCGGGGTCGTACTCGGCCGCGTAGACGGTTCCGTTGCCAACACTCAGGTCGAGGAGCACACTCTGTTCTGTCGGCGTCGCGAGCGCTGTGAACGTACGGCCGTCGTTGGTTGACGCGAACACCGAGCGCGACGTGAACGCAAAAATTGGCGACCCGTCCGTCGATGTGGGCGACAACCGGATGTGCGGCGTTTCCGAACCGTCGGAGAGTCGGGTGGCGTCGCAAACCGCTTGTGCGCATCGAAAGACCGTCGACCCCAGGCGGCCGCTCTGGTCAGCCTGCCGGCCGCCGACGAAGAGCAGGCCGTTCGGGGCAAACACCGGATCGAGGCTCCCGGGGAGCGACGAATATGCAGCGGGACTGATTGTGCGGGTGTCGTCCATATACTGCATGAGATCCGACTGAGTGCCGACGAGGATCCTGGAATCGCCGTGGTCGAAGCTCGGCGAGATCGTCATCACTCCGCCTTCTTGCGGAGATCCGGTGGCGGCGGGACCGAATGACGTTCCGCCGTCGCTGCTCACCTGGAGAACTCCCGCCGGCGTCATGGCAAAGATGCGGTCGTCACCGGCGCCATAAGCAGGAGGCAGGAGGATCTGATCGCCGTCGAATCCTTGAGCACCAAGCTTGGTCCACGTCGACCCGCCATCGGTCGACTTGTACAACACTGCCGGACACGCGCTCGATGTCGTCGCACATTGCACCTTTCGACCGGACACGAAGGCGGTTTGACTGCTTGAAGGCGAGAAGACGATGGAGGTTGTTTGAGCATCCTCAGGTTTGGTGACGTTCTGGTTCGGGTCTGTGATGTCGCTCGGCTGCACAGGCGCGACGTCGTGCGCTTGCTGTTTCGCCGCAGCCGCGCCTGAGCCCGCTGGATCAGGCTGACTGGAACCGGCAGTCGCCGAGCCGGACTGGGTCGCAACGAGGGTTGCGGCCGACGCAACGGCGTCCGCCTGCGTAGCGACGGATCCGGCAGATGACGTAGATCGTCGGCGAGAGGATGAGCCCATTGTGTGCAGTCCCACGGCCGGTTGCGTCCCCGACCGCGCCAAGGACCCGGTCGGCGAACCTGTCGCCATTACAGCCGAGAGCGTCGCCAGGACGATCAAGCCACTCGCGACGGGTGAAGTTAGTCCTGACGTCGCCGCATCAAGAACTCCGTTATTAAATCCGCGCTGCATCCATGCGCCGGCTTGCTGGACCCGCTGCCGCAAG